>ORJL011818238.1_pt1 | contig 14539 bp, 4 predicted proteins | sample 1779941 | NCBI WGS metagenome assembly ORJL01 (sample SAMEA104232317, study PRJEB22302) | groundwater metagenome | biome: forest; feature: aquifer; material: groundwater | place: USA | collected 2011-08-07 | depth 5.8 m
CCTATTTGGAATTAACAATATTTCTCTAATGGTTGAATATTATGGAATAAGCGTTAAAGAAAACCAAGATAAACCCATTGAAACCACTTTAAACTATCCTTGCAACCAGGCTGAATGCTGGTATCCTTTGCCCGGCAATCCTCCCTATACTATAACTAACTTACATCCAAACTTTTACGAATTATATTTTGTTAGTTTAAACGAGGAAGGTAAACCAGAACCAGATTATGAATTGATTACTCCATCTAGTCCCCCCTTTAACAAACCAGGAAATATTTTAGCTAAGAAAGTTGCTCAGCAGGTCTTGTTTGTCAATCCGATAGAGGATGATAGTACAGAAGAAAGCTCAGAATCTGAAGAACCCGGCTTCTATGGCTGTAATGCTGCAGATTATGTCACTGCTCAGCTAGATCAGAATCTTCCCACCTGCTCCATCTTAGCCGGAAAATTCTGTTCCTCTTCCCAAGATCAGGTTACTCCCAGCAACGAACGTTACACTACTATCAACACTTGGAGCAATGAATCCATCGAGCAGGTTGGCTATGAAGTAATCGGTACAGAAATAGAAGAAACTAAAAATTATTTTGAGAATTTAATCCTGCAGTTAAAACTTCAACCTCACGGAGCGATAGAGAGGAATTTCACTGCCACTATCTTCCCCACCAGAAATTTCGTCCCCAATGCTGAATTCAAGACTAAAGGCCAGGAATTGCCCCATTGGGAAACTTTTCAGGGAAGTTTGGTAGAAGAATCAGAGAAACAGCAGGTAGAGAAAAAAATCCAGACTGTAAATCTGGCCCAAGGCCAATTACTCCGTTCAGAAAAGATTGTCCTTCCTGAAAATAAAGAATTAAAGTTTTCTCATACCGGCACAGCTAAATTCAAAATTTATCTCTACAACAAAAACGGAAACCAATTATCAATATTAGAAAATTCAATTAAATCTTTTTCTACTATAGATGTCTCTTACTTAGTCTTAGAATTCTCCGGCCCAGGAACAGTTAAACAGCCTTTCCTTCAGTTATTGGACGAGCTAGGCCCAGGAGATTATAATTATCAGCATCAAGATTATCCTGATAGCTATGATGCTAGAAAATCTATGGCTTGCTGTCCTCAAAATTATTGCTGGAACGGCTATGCTTGTATAGAACCAATGAACTCTTTTGCAGATTATTCTAAAGTTGCCGAACATGTCTCTGAGGGCAGGGATTATCGTTGCATTGACGGTCAATGGAAATATTTACCTCTAAAATGGGACTGGAACGCTTATGATTGGGGCTTCTGCAGTACAGAAAAAGAATGTTTTGTCCAGAAAGACGGCAATCCAGAAAATACACCTAAAACTTTCTTAGATGGAAAGGCACCCATTTGCGTCCAATCTGATCAATATATCTTAGACCATTACTGCGAAGATGGCAATTGGACTTCTCGCACTAAATTCCTCGCCCCTAAATTATTAGAAGTAGCAGAAACCGACGATTATATCTTATACTGTGATAATTATCGCAAAGCTTTGTTAGAATATGATTATGGTGTAGAAAATAAGTTGGGAGGAGAAGCAGGCTATTCTGCAGGAAAAGAAGCCGAAGAAGGCCAGCTTTTACCCACGGAAACTAAAGAAGCTTTCCCGCTATGTTTCTCTGGATTAAATAAACCCGAGTTTTCCGGTTTAGTAGAAGATAAAGAGAATTCCTGCGTAAACAATGTTTGCCTTTTGAAATTTAAAGATGCAGGTGCATTTAAAATCGCTGTTGCTACCACCTTAAACAAAAACATTTCCAGCGAAGATTCTTTCCTGATTACTTTAAACATTCCAGTAGAAGAGATTAAAGAGGTTTGTAATTTAGAAAGTGAAGAGCCTTTTGTAGAATGCGATTTAACTAAAGTATCTAATGTCCCCGGCAGTTTATGGTACTCTAAAAAACTTAATGCCGTAATCTATAGTAAAGAAGGAATCAGCTTAGATCCCAGTTTATGGAAAAAGATTACTGATTGGTTTAAAGATCTGTTTGGGATGGAAAGCGAATTATCAGAAAGCGTCAAGTTTGTAGAGCAGGCCCAGAATTTCCGCGATTTGTATTTGTTGCAAAAAGACACTAAACAAGTTCGGGCCATGAAAGAATTATTTATTGATAAAAAGATGCTTATAGCTGAATATGAAAATTTCCAGACTCCCATCTGCGATTATGTTAATGTCTATAAAGAGCTTCCCCCCCTGCCGGAGTTGGATCTAGAGATGTTAGAAAGCTTATCCCAGATGGAAAAATTAAGCTGTACTGCAGAAGAAAACAAGCAGAGAATAGAGATTACTGGCGAGCCAGACGCTCTAGATTTCTTCTGGCCCCAATTGACCGGAAAGTTAAGGATACAGGGGATGGAATAGATTTCTATTCAAACCTAAAAAGGTTTATAAGTCTAAATATATTCATTTTATTATATGGTAAAAAAGAGGGATAGAGATAGAACTAGCTTTAAGTTTAAGCGGGCCCAGATCACTATTTTTATGATTTTAGGCCTGATCTTGCTTTTTACCTTTCTTTTTATCATCAAACTTTCCAGTGAAGTTAAGATAGGAGAATTAGAAGCAGAAAAAGAGAAAGTTCTCACTAAAACTTTCAAGAAAGAAGCTTTGCGTATTTATGTTGAAGATTGCCTGGTCGATGGTTTAGAACAGGGTTTAATTCAGCTAGGAAAGCAGGGAGGAAGGATTTGGTCTGGTCATGACCAGCCCGGAGGAACCAAAGTTTTCACCGATAAAATAACCGGAATAAATTATAATTCCGGAACGGAAAATAATCTGGTGGCCTATGCTCTGGCTCGAGAAACTCCCGATTATCCTCATGCCTATCCTTGCGATAAAAAAAATCAAGCTAATGAAACCCCTTCCTTCTGCCGTTATCAATATCCTAACACTACGGTTGGTTTTGGAGATTTAGTGCTTGATGATGATACTTTAAAAGAGGATTTGGCCAAATATCTGATCAATCGCACCAAATGGTGCGTGCACAACTTTACCGAATCAGAAATCTCCAAATATGCCGTGATTGAAGAAACTCAAATAGACTTAACCTTGGATCTCCAGAATGATGGGATTAATCTTCAGGTTAAATATCCTTTAAAGATGAGCATTGGAAAAGAAGAATTCTTCCAGATTTCCGAGTTTGACTTTTTTTACCCCAGCCAGTTTAGAGGTTTACTGGATGCAGCAGTTACCCGCCCTTTACAGAACGATTGGAAATATCTTGACTTTGCCTATAATGAAACGATCTTGAAAAGTCCTAACTTTTTATATGGGAGCAAATTTCAGATTCCTAATTATTGTTCTATCTTTAAAGATTATTTCCTTTGCGCAGGCTCTTTATACTCAGATAAATACCAATCTTTAGGGATTGAGATGGAGCGGAAAGAGCTCGCTGACGGAGACGATCTATTCATCTTTACCTCTCCCCAGATTCTAAACCTGCCCGAGAAATATATCTTTCAGCTCGCCAGGCAGAACCGCCCTCCGGCTTTGGATTATGTGCATCGTCTGGAATGTTTAGATTCTCCAGACCCAGCTTATCGCTATGATTATCTGGTGATTAAAGACGACCCCCTTTATGGAAACATTAATTTCTCGCTTAATGCTAGCGATCCGGACGAAGATGAAGTAGTAAATTATGATTTTAAACCCGAATTTGACGGGATAGAGAAAACTCCGCCCAACAATTTCTTAGTCAGAACAGAGAAAGTAACAGATTTGGAACCGAACGTTTATCCCATCACCGTTACTGCTACCGACGAGCATGGATTACCAGATTGGCAGGGAGTAAGAGTATTGGTAGATAGTCCGCTTAAAGCGGGAATATTTTTATGGTTGCCTTATACCCTCTATGATGGTGCTAATTACAAGACTTATTCAGAATTATTTTCTGGTGATTCAGTAGTTATTTCCAATGAAGATCCAGTATTTGTGGATTTAACCTTCCCAGAAGATTCAGTTTTGGGGATGATTCCAAAAGCAAATTTAGAGTATACCTCTCCTGAAGGAAAAGATGATTTCAATTTGCCGATTAGTAATCCCCAATCGCTTTTGGGGCAAAAAATATGTTATAGTTTTCCTTTCAATGGAAAAATGATTCCCTGTTCTCTCGATAATTATAAAGATAAATTAAATTCTTGGCCCACAGAAATAACTTCTTTTAATTTTCCTTATTTTCAGCATTTAACCGATACTGGAACTTTAAAAATAATTTTTTCTAGAAATTATTGTGCCACGGATTATGAGAATCCTACAGAAGTCAATGTGCGAGTGGCTCAATGTATACCTCATCATAACCCAGAATATCCTTTTCCCTATATTCCTAATGATCCCAACCAGAATTATAAATGGTATTATGCTAAAGATAATCAAGGAAATTTAATTCCTGATCCTGATGGAAATCCTACCTATCTTAGAAACGATTCCTTCAATCCTTTCCTCGCCACCCATGCCTGTTGTAATCCTAACAGCTGGACAGTTTATGAAGAGGGTTATTCTTGTTTTAAAGAAAACCTAGACTTAGGTTGTTTTGGCGGTTCAGAGCAAGCCAAAGGGTTTGGTAAAGGGCATTTATTAGAAGAGAAATCTATTGAGTATTATTGCGATGGTAAAAGAGGAAACCTCTGTGGGGGAGAGGACGGAGAAAATAATGCCGAAGTCTATACTTCCAAAAATATTTGTGGAGATATTAAATTAAATCCAAATTGTAATCAGGTAGCGTCAGTCTGCGCTAATCAAGTACCCTTTAGTATCCTTTCCAATCTCGACGGAACTTTTTCCTGGTGCCATGGAGATTTAGGCTGCGGAAAAAATAAAAAGGTCTGCACTACTATTGCGGTAGATATAGATTCAGATAGTAAATTTGCCAGCGGAATAGACCAATGCGGCTGTACTAAAATTGTTTTAGGAAAGAAATGTAAAAATTTACAAATTGATACTCCCGGTTTTGGAGTTTGTAAACAGAATAATCTTCCGGGGGCCACCCCTAGCTATGGTTGTGTTTATAGTCAGGGAAATACTCTTCAGAATTAATAATCAACAATGAAAAAAACAATATTAATCTTCATCGTACTTCTTTTAACTAGTTTTATTTCCGTTTACAGCGGCTGTTTCTTATACCACGAAAGCACTTATTATTGTTCAGATTTAAGTCCAGAACAGGCAGAACAGGAATGCGCCCAATTTGGCTGTCAGTTGGAAACGGTTTTCTTTCTAGAGGCAAGCTGTGGAGATAACCAATTGTTTTCCGAGTGCACGCCAATTCTCTGCAAAGGTTCCTGCACTAAAGAATTGTTAGGCAAATGTTCTAGCGGAGCAGTTCCGTCAGGGGAAGAACAAATCTGGTGCTCTTTTGGTGGCTGTTGCCAATTTAATTATCTTAGCGGCAGTTATTGTAATTATAAAAGCAGCAAAGCTTTATGTGAGATAGAAGCCAAGAATAAAGATCAGCAGCAGTTTGGTTTTGATTCTTTAATCAGCCAGGAGCAATGCACTTCACTCTGCTCCCAGCAGCTTACTTTGGATCTAGAAACAGTTTCCGGACCAATTTTAGGAAAAGAAACTTCTTCATCTTTATCCGTAATTTCAGGAATAGAAGTTAAAGACTTTACCAACGTAAATCCTCCTCAAGACTTTACTTTTTTGATCTTAATATTAATGGCCATAATCATTCTTTTGGGGGTAATTGTTTATTATTTGTTCGCCCATCCCAAATTAAGAAAAAGATTGTTCCAGAAGATAAAAGATCAGTTTTTTCCTTCCAAATCAAAGAGGGAATCATTTAAAGAAACTGGACCGAAATGGTATACCCCCTTTACCTCCAGCCCAGAATTATTAAAAGAGATCAATTTCTTTAAGAAAAAGAGGATGCAGAAAGTCAAAGAGCATCAGAGAGATGAATTTCTGGCTGCCTCTGGATTAACTCCCCTCAAAGCGGTTAAAGATGATTTTTCTAATTTAAAACGGGTGGTGGGAATGCACCAACGCAGAAAGAAGTATCATCCGGAAAAAAGCAGTTTTCAGAATCTGGAAGAGGTGGTAATAAAAGTAAAAGAGCGGGAAGCAAAGATCATTAAAGAAAAATTATTTCCTAAACCCAAAGAGAAGCAGAATATTAAAGAGACCTTCTCGAAATTAAGAGAGATCGCCCAGGGCAAAAAATAAGGAACGTATTAAGTTGTTGGCCAATGAGCGAGCGGTCAACTTAATACCTACAAAATAAGCACAATTTATTTAAATAAAAGCACTATTTTTAAGGTTATATTGGGTTGGTTTTATTAGATGTTTATTCAGAATGAAAAAAAACCTAGATCAGATTGTTTTGGAACCATCAACTTTTTCTGTTGGTAGACTATTCAGAAAACCAGCTACTTATCTTACTACCCTCGCTTTAGGTTTACTTTCCTGCGGAGAAGGTCAAGGGACCCAGATTGTTCCACCTAGTAGCAGTACTAATCAATATTGTCAGACAGATATTAATTGTTTAGAGGAGGATCAGGTCTGCGAGAATAATAAATGTGTTTATTCTGCCCAAACCTATCCCCAAGATCCCCAATCCGTCTACGCTGCCATGGTCAAAGATTTAGAAAGTGGCAATATCGAGAAGGTAGTTACGACTTATTTTGATCCCGCAGTCCAGCAGAAATATAGGACAGCTTTATCCCAGCAAAATCTATCCCTTTCGGCACAGAAATTAAAAGATAAGATTTTATTCTTAAGTGAAGACGGTCAAAGATTTCGAGAATATGAAGTTTTAATTGATGGAAAGTCTTATCCCGTTCAGATGTTAAACGTCGAAGAAAACGGAACAAATGTTTGGAAAATTCGAGGATTATAAAATGGATTTAAAGAGATTAATCGCCACTGGAGCTTTGTTATTAACTAGTTTAATTCCTAAAAGCGTAGGTTCTTACGCCGTGAAAAGCGCAGATGGTATCGATTCTATTCATCCCCTGCTTTCTTCCCAATTATCCGCCTTTTTATCCAATAATTCTTTACTTCCAGAGGGGGTTAATTTCAACCTAGGAAAAGTCAAGCAGGGAAGTATTGAGGAAGATTCTCCAGAATATGATTATACCCGTTCTTATAACCACTTCTGTTCTTGGACTAATTCCAGCGACGGAATTTGGAATTTTCCTTCGTCTAAAGATTGGGCAATGAGTCCGGCTTTACAATCAGGAGAAGTTCCACTTAATTTATTTCCTTGGCCATTATCCAACCATTACAAAGAGCTTTATCCAGAAAGTAATCCAAAATATCCTTATGGCGACAATTCCTGGCCGAGAGTAGTAGAGCAATATCAAGGTGGAGAGGTCGGAACAGCTTTTGGGCATATCTTTCATTTGGTTTCCGATGCTACAGTGCCGGCACATGCCCGTCTAGATCCGCATTTTGGAGAATTACCTTTTCTCGAGCAGTTAATAGAGGGGGATGAACTTTATGGTTTATGGCCGACTGACATTTATGAAGTCTGGACCGATGAGCATAAATTTGAAATAATTAACCAATTAACTCCCCGCCCAGAGAATGTACCTCAGTTTAGTTCATTACCCGAATTATTTGAAGACTTAGCTCATTTTACCGGGTCTAACTTTTATAGCGATAACGAATTTTATGATGATTTGTTATGTTTTATTGATAAAAATGCCTGCAATTTTAATAGTACAGGTGGAATAGTTGAAGGAACAACTATAGCTATGGAAGGTTTAAAAGTATATTTGATGAAAGAAATTGATGGAAAGAAAGTCCACGTACTAAGAAAAGGATTTCTCACCGATTTCCCCGATACAATCTGCCTTCAAGATATGTGGAAAGTTTTGGGCACGAAATCAATAGAGTATGGAGCTGCAGCTCTAAACCTTCTTGTTGTGGAACCGCCGGTTGAATGCACCAACGAATGCGCTTACGGCCAGACCACCTGCCAAGATAAAACCGTCATGACCTGTACTAATAATGATCTGGATGATTGCTTGGAATGGGCAGCATCTTTATACTGTGGCGAGGGACAAGTATGTAAAGATGGGGATTGCGTGGAAGAAGGGACAACTTGTTTTGATGAATGCACTTATTCCGGTGAAAAAGGCTGTTCCGGAGGAGATGTGGTTCAGTGCACTAACAACGATGACGATAATTGCTTGGAATGGACAATTGCGGAATATTGCAACAATGATTCTTATTGTGCTAATGGTGAATGTGTTACTGGTTCGCCGACTTGTGAAGATAAATGTGGTACTTACAATCAAACTTCTTGTTCTGGCAATAATGTCATGAAATGTGATTATAATAACAATACTGGATGTTTAGAATTGGTGGTGCAAGAGAGTTGTGGCAATGAATGTGCAGATGGAAAATGTACCGCTTTCAGTGGCAATGGCAGTTATTGTGATACTTGTGAGAAAGATGAGGACTGTGTAGAAGGGATGAATTGTGGTGCGTTTACTAATGAATGGGGAACTATTTTTACTACTTTTTGTGCACCCAATTACAATTGTTATTCTGATTCTGATTGTAGTGGTGGATATGTTTGTGAAGCTGATCTGTTAAAAATTGATCAAAAATATTGTTTCCCTAAAACAGTTCTAGCTTGCAAGGATGAGAAAACCGTATGGTACACAAATAGCTGTGGTACTTGGATTGTTGCAGCAGAAAATTGTACGGGAACGAAACATTGTGTTAAGGGCATATGTGTAGACTAATTTTGTGTTAATTGGTTTTCGATTGATTAGTTCGTCTAAACTTATAACTTATCTTTAACCCTCTTCGCAATATTTATAAACTAAAAGTATTTAATTCTTTATATATAATAATGATTCAAAAAAGAGGTTGGATTGTATTAGTTTTAGCTTTATTTCTATTGATTGTCCAGTTTAACCAATCTTCCGCCGAGGTTGGCGGTTGTTACGTCTATCCTAAAGCTAGCCCAGACCTCTATTGCCAGGGCGGAATTCTAGATACTGAAGCTAAAGCAGACTGTGATTCAAAAACAGGCTGTAATCTAAAAGAACATTTTATTCCTGGTTCGGATTGTTCAGAATTAACTCTTTGTGAAGAAGTAACCTGTAGTATAGATTGCCAATCCCATCCCCAAGGCAAATGTGCACAATTAGGGGGAATTAAAGTTAATGAAGAAGATTATTCTCTTTATTGCAATCCCGGCTGCTGCAAGATCGCAAACAAGTTCTGCCAATTCAATCTGCTCAAAGCCCAATGCGATGATAAGGCTAAAAAGCTGGGCGTCTCTGATCCGCTCCAAATTATTTTCAATAATAAGATTGGTATGAATACAGACCAGTGCAATCAGCTTTACTGTAAAGTCCCGATACAAAAAGTAGAGTTAACCGTTCTGGTTCAGGACTCTGCAGCTAATCCCATACCAAATGCCCAGATTACTTTACAGGGAACCACCTTCAGCGGAACTACAGACAGTTCCGATAAATACATTTTTACCAACTTAAATCCGGGGACATATTCTATCGGTGTTTCTGCTCTGGATTATTCTCCTGCTTCAGCAGTAATCTCTATCTCTCCCGGGGAGAAATTAGAACAAACTATCACTTTAACCAAATTAGAAGGTATCGGAGAAATTAAAGGAAAAGTTACTGATACAACTAACGCCCCTCTAATCCAAGCCACAATTTCTTGGGGCGGCCCAGTAAGCGGTCAGGTCTTAACCAATAACTTGGGAGAATATTCTATTCTTTCTTTACCTAAAGGAAATTATACCCTAACCGCCAGCAAAATCAGCTACACTTCTATTACAAAAACTTTTCCTATAACTACAGCTGGATCTTTCCCTCTGGATTTTATCTTATCACCAGCAGCTGCCCAGAGCATCTCTGGAATAGTCTATTTAGATTCAAATCATAACACTCTTCTGGATTCAGAAGATAAACCTGTTTTTGGAGCTAATCTTTATCTTGACGGGGTTTTCAAAGGCAATTCTCAATTTCCCGGAGGAACTTTTTCTTTGGTAATAGCCAGCGGAACCTATAAAGTTACGGTTACTTATTCAGATTATACCTTCGAACAGAGTTTTACTTTCGCTGAGGGCCAGAGCCTGGAAAACCAAAAATTTTTATTAACTAGCTATACTGGAGAATGTACTGAACCGGGAACAGAAAAAGCAGTAGAGATTTTTTCCGCTAAGCCAGTTCCTGGAGAAAAAGCCATCAAATTAGAATGGTCTAAACCCTGTCCGGAAGTTATTGGCTATGTCTTTGAAAAATATGCCGGCGAGATTAAGTTAGATGATCTTTCTGCCTCTCCAGCAAAAAATTTCTTATCTGATCCCAATGTAGACTGGGGAAAAGATTATACCTATAAGATTATTGCGTATTATGATAAGGGCAGAATAGCAATTAACGAAAATTCCATTGCCCTTAATGTTGGAGATAAACGTTGTGCAGAACATTATCATTCCGATACTAACCAATGGGACAGTTTCTGCCTAATTGGAGATCAAGAAACCAAGAAAAGAACCTGGACTTGTGGTGATAATAATCAACTAACTCCCGTGCTTGATTGTGAAGGAGAATATTATTGTTCTGAGATTACTGCTACTGAAGCTATTTGTGCTAATGCGGGTGGTTGCGGTTTATTCGCTCAGCAGGCAGACCCTTTCGGATTATATTATTCCCGAGCGAAATGTTATGGTACCCCCACTCCTGAAGAAGGTGTAGCTAATTTCTGTTATTTTGATTTTCCAGAAAAAGGAACCATCGTTAATCGGTGTAAAGATTGCAGCAAGATAGACAGTTGTTTTAATTATAAGAGTAAAGATGCCTGTAAGATTAATAGCTGTCTAGGTAGCGAATGTCAATGGATTGATGGTGGTTCGAATGCTCAGCAATTAGTAGATTATAGTTTGATCAATCTACCGATTTTAGTTACTGAAGAAACCGGCGCCGGCTATTGTGTAGAAAAAGATTATGATTCAGACCAGTTTTGCAGTTATTGTGGTCCGAACAATCCACCCTCCAGCTTGTTTGAAAATTATTATTGTACTGCTGAGGTCTGTTCAGGATTAGGTCGCTGTTTTTCAGCTTTTAATTTAGATTTATGCTCCAGTTGCGGAGAGTTTCCCACTGAAACTAGCAATTGTTACGCTTACAACACCGAGATGGAATGTACTGCCCAGCAAAATGTAGGCCAAAACGTTTATGAAGAGATTTCTCCTTCCCAAGATCGTTGCGGTTGGGGAAAATGTTTATGGACCGGCACCAGCGCAGGATTCAGCAAGAATGCTTGCGTTAAAGATGCTAATGCTGATGGCCTTTCTGACTGTGAAGTCTTTGTTAATCCTAGCGAACAGCAAGCCTGTAAGTTAGATCATTCCGCTCCGAAAACCCAGCTCCAAAACCCGGGAATAAATGTGATTTCATTCCAGACCCCCGAAATAGTTTTTAACGGAAATGATGAATATCATACTGTAGGCAGCCAGAAAAATTCCCTGAAAGAGTTAAGTTACTGTTTAACTTCTCCAGAAATAGACCAATGTTTCGTTAAAGATGGAATCAGCCCTTACCAGAAAGTAGACTATTCCGGAAAGGGATTAACCGAGTCAATTTCAACAAATTTAATTACCTCTACTTTTTTAGAGGGCAAGAACATTCCAGGAGAGACTTACCTCTTAAAATTTTATTCCATGGATAAATATTTCAACCAGGAAAATCCTCAGAAGACTTTCGTTTATATTGACAATGTTCTTCCCAATTTTGAGATTAATGAAGATATTCAAACCGTAGGAGATACTACTGCTTTGTCCGTTTATCTTACCGGAACTAAAGAGATCATGAGCTGCGATTTTATTCTGGATCAGATCTTACCGATGGGAAGTTCCAGCTCTATATCTGTGCCTAGGGAAGAGCAGGTTAAAACCGCCTTCTTTCAGAATCTTAAAGGAATAAAGTATACTTTAAATGTTACCTGTACCGATGATACTGGAAACCAAAATTCTAAACCTGAAAAGTATGTCTTTGATTTGGAAGAGAAGATAGAAATTATTTTTCCTCAGCCTAAAGAGATTTTATCTCAGACCGAGATTGCTTTTAAGGCTAACACGGTGGCTGGAGCAAGTTGTGCCCTGTACCTCTCCGCAACCAACCAGAAAGTAGCTGATTTTTTTAGCGATGAAACTGGTAAAGTCCATACCTCCCCAGTAATTCCTGGATTCTACGAAAAAACTTATCCGGGAGAATATAAAATAGTTTGCAGTGAGCTGCTCAATCCCGAGATGACCTATGAAGATTATTATGATTTCCAGATAGATTTCACTCCTCCTCAAACCCAAATTCATCTTCATGAAGGAATCCGAGAAGAACAGCCTAAAGAGTATGGCTGGGAAGAATATTTCATCCAGGCAGTAAACGTAACTTTCGAATGCTCTGCAGAAGGGTTTGAATGTGATAAGATTTATTATTGTCTGGGAGAGGGCTGTGAAGTTATTAACCATCCCAATTATGCAGAATATACCGCCACCTTAGAACTCACCGCCTCTAGTAAAATATGTTATTATTCCATAGATTTAGGGAATAGTCCAGTTTATCAGCCACTTTGCGGAACAGTTAAAGTTGAAGGTTATGGAATTACTTTAGAAAAACCAGAAGCTTATACCTATCAAGAAGAGATCTGGGGCCTTAGTAATCTTCCTAATTTTGATTTCCAATTCTTTACTAAAGTGCCCACTAAAGAATGTAAGTTTGATTTCGTTCCTGGATATGATTATGAGAATGTTCCCCCGCATAAAGCTAAGAACCTTAATGCTGAAGGAAAATATTTATTTTCAGCTTTCCCTGAAAGCGTCTTTTCCTCTTATCCAAAAAGTTGTGCAGATACTTCCAGTGAAGAATGTATTAAAACTTTGTATCTAAAATGTAAAGATTTGGATGGGGTGGTTGGTCCAGAACAAAAAATCTATTTGGAATACGATTCTTCAGCTCCGAAAATATTAGATGCTTACGCCGAGCCAGATCAAGTTCTGGAAGGAGTTTTCACGGAATTATTTATTTTAACTGATGATAAAACCCTTTGCCGCTACAGCGATGCTTCTGAAGGAGCAGGCAGCCAGGAGTATGCTAATATGGAATATTCCTTCTCAGGAACTACTGAAAAAATTGTAGATACTTTTCATCAAGCTACTTTTGCACTTAATTTTTTGGGCGCAACTAAAGATTATACCTTGTTTAGCCAATGTCAGAACGGGGCCGGAGATTTCTCTGAGCCAGCAGAAATTCTTTTCTCCGTAGATTATTCCCAGCTAGGATACATCGTCGAGGGCTCGTTATTTCCTAGCGGCTATGTCTTCGATAAAGAGATCACCTTTTATGCTGAAACTTCCAAGAACGCTTATTGTTCCTATGATCTGGGAGATGGTTATTTACCATTTACAGACGGCCAGGGAGGAAAACTTCATTTAGTTCTGGTCAGCAGCCTTAAGGAAGGAAATTATCTCATCCCGGTAAAATGCGCTATGGGGGATCATCTTGCTTATGGAGAGATTAAATTTAAGATTGATTTAACTCCCCCCAGCATTAACAAAGTAGAAGACGGTAACCGCACCTGCGGCAGCGAATTTCTCAACCTTCTGGTTAATACTGATGATTTAAACATCACCAAATACAATTATGAAATTTATTCCGCAGGAAAAGTTAAAGAACAGAAATTAAATTATTCTAAAAGCGGGAATCTTTCCCTTTCTGGTACTGCTACTAATGCTAGCAAAACTAATCAGTCTTTGAATCAGTCTCAAGCTCCCGCACTTGCTCTTTCCGGGCAAGAACTTGCTCCGGGAATTTTAATGTTCAGCGGAGAGGTTGGTCCAGGATTACCCATACTTATTCCTACCACTAATCTTACTCTCAATAACACTTATAAAATTAAAGTTAAAGCTACTGATGCTGCTGGGAATATTGGTAAGTTCGTGGAGAGTGACGGAGTAGCTTTAGTAGAGAGCAACTATTCCCTCTGTCTTATTGATAATACTGCACCGGAAATAACTTTCTTCATCAATGATACTTCTTGTACCCTAACTAGCGTAGAGATGTTCTGTACAGACAATTCTGGCTGCAAGAAATTCTTTTACGGAAAGCAAGGAACTTCTGATTTATGTCAGGCTAACGAAACTTACACTGGCAAAAAGATTAGTTTTGATAAAATTGGCTGGATCTGTTATTTCGTAGAAGATTATAATGGAAATAATCATACTGACAAAAAGAAAATACCTTTCTCAGATGCAGACGGAGATGGAATCAAAGATAGCTGCGATAATTGCACTCTTACAACTGCCAGTAAAATTGTTAACAAAGAAGGTTGTGCAGACGGAGAAGTTTCTCCAGCAGATAAGAAAACCGATACAGACGGAGATGGTTTACCTGATTCCTGGGAAAAGAATTATGATGCTGAGAAATGCGCTTTGAATTTCGCCAGTCCTGATTCTGACAATAATGGGGTGGCCGACAATTTCGAGGATTATGATCAAGATGATTATAACAACCATGAAGAATATTTATACAATTTTAATCC
>ORJL011119924.1_pt1 | contig 14537 bp, 13 predicted proteins | sample 1779941 | NCBI WGS metagenome assembly ORJL01 (sample SAMEA104232317, study PRJEB22302) | groundwater metagenome | biome: forest; feature: aquifer; material: groundwater | place: USA | collected 2011-08-07 | depth 5.8 m
CGCCTGCCGCGCGCGCCTGCTCCGCGATTGTCCCTGCCGAGCCAGTGCCCGTGCCGCCGCCAAGCCCGCAGGAAATGAACACCATCATGGCGTCCTTTATTGAGTCTCTTATTTCAGGCGCGGATTCCTTTGCCGCAGCCTCGCCAACTGACGGGTTGCTTCCCGCGCCCATGCCGCGCGTGGTGGTTTTGCCAAGCAATATTTTCCTGTCCGCGCGCATTTTCACCAGATGCTGCACATCCGTATTCATTGCTATGAACTTTACGCCTTCTATGCCAAGCTCGTACATCCGGTTTAGGGTGTTGCAGCCCGAGCCCCCTGTGCCCACTACGTAAATTTTCGGCTTCGTCTGCTCCAGGAATTTGAGAAGCTCCTCGTCTTCCTTTGACACCAGGATGTCGCCGTTTTTTGAGCCAAGCTTTTGAGGAAGCTCGGATTCATATGCCTTGTCTTCGAGGCTCAAGCATTGCACCTCTGCCCCGCTAGGGGGAGTGATTATCGCGCAATTATTTTCCTATCAAGATTTATAAGGCAGCATGCCGGGAGTTAATGCGAAGTGGTTTTGATGGGAAAATACTACGACGCCATAAACGGATTGAAGCTTGCATGGGAAAGGTTCCGCAATCCGGAGCTTTTGAAGTGGGCGGCAGCATACGGGATATTTTCATTCATCGTGGGGGCGGTATTTTCCATGCTCAACGCAAAAGGCGCAAAGCCCCAGGACGCAGTGGCGCTGATTTTTGGAATATGCCTGGCAGGGCTGCTGGTTTTCATCCCGGCCAGCGCGTATCTATACATGAAACTTATCCCTGCAGCGCTTGGCGCGTGCAAAATCCCGGTGAGCAAGAAAACGAAATACTTCGAATTCGTTGTGCTGATGATTAGGGCGTTCTTGGCCGGAATTGTGTCGTGGTACGACCTCAGGCTGCTGGCGCTGCCCATTGCCGGAATTGCGCTTTATTTCATGGGGCTGGGCGCTGCGGCCGCAATGCCGGTGCTTGCCCTCCCGGCGATACTGGCGGCTTATGCGCTCGTAATTGCATACGCAATTATTGCCTCCACCCGCATTGGTTTTGCAGTCTACTTATACTTCACCGAAGGCCCGCCCGAAAGCGGCAAGCCGAAAAAATCGCACGCGCTCGTGCAGGGGCAGACGCTTGAAGTGTTCCTCGCACACCTTGCAGTGGCGATTGCCACAACCCTGCCGCTGGTTGCAATAAGCGTTTTGATAAGAATGGTGCAATCAGTGCTTGGCTGGGGGCAGCTTGGAAGGCTGGCGCTGGATTTGGTCATACTAATCCCAATTACCATAGTGGCATCCGCAATCCAGTACGCGTACGCCGCAGACGTATTCGGATTTTATGCTGCAGCCGGGCCTGCGCAGGGCGCTGCTGCGCCAGCCTCTGCGAAAGCGTTGCCTTCGGCTGGCCGCGCTGAAAAGAAAAAGGGCAAAAAATAGCGGACGGAAAAAAGTGAACTTATGCAAAAGCATTACCCGTTCTTGGAAGGGCTTGCCTGGGCGCTTACGCACTTCAAGGCCCCGGATTTGCTCAAGTGGTCAGCGCTCATGACAGCATCGAACATATTTTTTGCAGTCGTTGAGAGGTTTTCAGGCGCATCGATTGTAGACAGCGCCATCCAGCTTCTTGCAGCCCCGCGCGCGCTTGACTTTTCCCAGTTCTCCCAAGGCTGGGCAATTGCCATGCTTGCGGCGCTTGTTTCGCTTTACATTTCTGCGCGTGCCATGATTTCTGCAATGTCGATTTCGAGGATAAAAACTGCCGGGCCTCCGGAATTTTTGGGGTGGCTGTGGCTCCAGATTTACAAGACAGGGATAAACGCGCTATGCTGGTATGACAGGAAGCTGCTTGCACCGACCGTTGTTTTTGGCGTGGTGGCAATGGCGGCATATGCGCTTTCGCAGCTGGCCGGCGGGGCATATTGGAACGGGGCTGGCGCCGGCTTTGCATTGACAGCAGGCGGATGGCTGTTTGGCATCAGCCTGCTTGCGCTGTTTTTTGCAGTGCTTTCGTGGGAGATAGCGTTCCTTGTGCATTACACGCGCACGTCGTTTTCGGTGTACATGTTCCTTGAGGGCAACCGGGAAGTAAGGCACGTGGTGAAAAAATCACACGACATGGTGGTGGGCAGGACGCTTGAAGTGTTCCTGGCGCAGATATTTGCCATGCTTGTGCTCCTCATCCCGATTATCGCGGGCTATTTGATTGCAGTGGCAGGGATTGGCATGGTGGCAGGCGGAGACTTTGCATCCGGCGCTTTCCTTTTCCTGGTTGCCATGGCATTCGCGGTTTTCGTAATCGCGCTCCAGCAGGCATTGTCCGCAAACATATATGGATTCTTCGGGAAGGGGAAAACCTCGAAAGTTGCAAAAAAAATACGCGCAAAAAAAAGCGGGCACAAAAAAACTAAAAAGAAAAGGAAAAAAGCAAGGCATCGGCGGAAGGCATAGCCTAATATAAAATGAAGCAACAATAGTTATTGGTCGTTTTATGCCTGATTTGTCCTGTAATTTGGCAGGAGTGAAGCTTTCCAACCCCCTTGTGCTTGCCTCAGGAGTGAGGGGGAACAACGCGTATTTGCTTATCCGGGCGGCTAAAGAGGGCGCGGGCGCTGTCACGTCAAAATCCTGCTCAATTAAGGTGCGGGAGGGGCATGCCAACCCCACAGCCATCATGCATGGCGATGTCATGCTTAATGCGATTGGATTGTCCAATCCGGGGGCGGAAGAGGAGGAAAAGGAAATTGCCAATGCAGTAAGGGAAGCAGGCGTGCCGGTGATTGCAAGCGTGTACGGGGGAAGCGCGCAAGAGTTTGCAGAAGCTGCAAGAATGGTGGAAAAAGCGAAGCCTGCCATGATTGAATTGGACATTTCATGCCCCAACGTGCACAACGAAGGGATGATGTTTTCATCTTCGTGCGAAGGGGCGGAAGAAGTTACAAAAGCGGTGAGGAAGGCAATTGCAAAGACAATGCCGCTTTCGGTAAAATTATCCCCGAATGTCCCGAATATTGGCGAAATTGCACGGGCATGCGAGCGGGCGGGGGCGGATTGCATTACGGCAATAAACACCATGCCTGCGATGTGGATTGATGCGCATGCAAGGAAGGCATTTTTGGCAAACAAATACGGCGGCTTGTCAGGGCCCGCATTAAAGCCGATTGCACTGCGCTGCGTGCATGAAATAAGGAAGAATACCGGGCTGCCGATTATCGGGGGGGGCGGCGTGACAACTGGCATGGATGCTGCGGAAATGATTATGGCTGGAGCTACTGCTGTTTCGGTGGGAAGCGCGGTGTGCTACCGGAAGAATGCATTCAAGGACATCGCCTCAGAATTGGAAAAATTCATGAAAGAGGAAGGCTATGCGAAACTAGGCGAGATGAAATTGGATGGATAATGCGCGAAGGTTTTGGCTATGCTTCCAGTAAAGGCGAAAATAGTGAAAAAAACCAAGGAGAATGCGCGCGTGTTCACTTTCGAGTTTGATGTCAAAATGCCCAGCGCGACGCCGGGGCAGTTTGCCATGGTGTGGGTGCCTGGCTGCGATGAGAAGCCCATGAGCATATCCGAAGTGAAGCCGCACGTGGCAATTACGGTGGCAGATGCAGGCGCATGCAGCAAGAAAATAACGGAATGCAAAGTGGGCGACGTTATTTACTTGCGGGGGCCGCTTGGAAAGGGATTTGAGCCGAAGGGAAAGAAATGGCTCATGGTTGGCGGGGGATATGGGTTTGCGCCATTGAGGTTCATGGCAAGAGTGGGGGTGGAAGCGAAAAAGGAAGTGGATGCAGTGCTTGGGGCAAGAAGCAAAAGTGCGCTGCTTTTAAGTGCAAAATGCAAGACACACGTTGCAACGGATGATGGGAGCGGGGGAGTGAAAGGGAATGCCATTGTGATGATGGAGAAATTGATGAAAGAGAAAAAATATGACTGTGTTTATTCGTGCGGGCCTGAGAAAATGATGAAGGCGGTGGCGCTGTGCGCGAAAAAGCACGGAGTGCAAAGCCAGCTTCTGGTGGAAAGGTACATGAAGTGCGGATTTGGGGTGTGCGGGCACTGCGCGATGGGCGGATTCATAGTGTGCGCGGACGGGCCCATGATTGATGGTGAAGAAGCGCTTGCCAACCCCGAATTCGGGCTGTTCCACCGCGACAGGGCAGGCAGGAAAGTGGACTGGTAAGGAATAGACTGGGAATGGCAGGCAGGTGCGATTATGATTATACGCTCGAAAAGGGTATTTCTCGGAGGCACGCCAAAGCCTGCCGCGCTTGTGATAGTAGCAGGCAGGATTTCGGAAATAAGAAGCTACACTTATGAGAAGAGGCGCGGGCTTGATTTGGGCGACTTAATGCTGCTTCCGGCTGCAATTGACGTGCACGTGCATTTCCGCGACCCGGAAGCGCGGCACAAGGAGGATTTTTCCTCAGGCTCCCAGGCGGCGCTTGCGGGCGGCGTGACAAGCATTATGGACATGCCGAATTACGCAAATCCGCCCACCACTACGGTTGGCGCATATCTTGAGAAGGAAAGGATAGCCGCAGCTTCAAGCCGCTGTGACTTTTCGCTGCATTTCGGCGCCACAAACGACAATTTTGACTTGGTGCAGCGGTTCAGCCCGCACACGCTCAAAATGTTCCTCTCCGAGACACATTCGCCCCTCACGGTTACCGAACGCGGGCTTGAGCGGCACTTTTCCTATTTCCCGAAAAGCAAGCCCATACTCGTGCACTGCGAAGACCAGGAAATGATGGACCAGAGGCAGGGCAAATACAAGAAGCATGAGGAAATACGGAATTCGCAGGTGGCGCTGTCTGCCGTGAAAAAAGTTTCTGAGATTGCGAAAAAATACGGGAAGCGAAGGGTGCATTTCTGCCACCTCACCAGCGGCGCGGAAGTGAGGGCCGCAAAATCCTGGCCGCTTGCAAGCGCGGAAGTGGCTCCGCACCATTTGTTCCTTAGCGTTGCCGACTTGGAGCGGCTGAAAGGCTGGGGCAATGCCAACCCCCCGCTTCGAAGCAAGGCGGAAGTGGCATCGCTTTGGAAAGCGCTTCCCAATGTGGACTGCATGGCATCGGACCATGCGCCGCACACCCCGATGGACAAGGATGGAGGAGCATCGGGCTTTCCGGGCGTGCAAACCATGGTGCCGCTCATGCTGGATGCCGTGATTTCTAAAAAAATCACGCTTTCCACTGCCATGAGGCTGCTCTCAAGCGGGCCTGCCAAGGCATTTGGAATAATTGGCAAGGGCAGGATTGCGGCGGGGTGCGATGCGGATTTCATCGCATTTGATCCTGGGAGGAAGTGGGCGGTGACGGCTTCCACGCTTTATTCAAAGTGCGGCTGGTCGCCTTACGAGGGGCGGCAGCTTCGCGGCAGGATAGAAGCGGTTTTCCTGCGCGGGCAGGAAGCAGTGGCAGAAAATGAAATGCAGGCCGGTGCTGGCGCTGGGCGAAAAATTAAGTTTGAGGAAAGTCCGTTTGAGAGAAAATTCAGCGCAAGATAAGGGTTACTTTTTCATTTTGGCCCACTCTTTCAGGGCCTTGCACTTCCACGGTGTAGGTGCCGGCAGTTTTGATGCGGTCAAAGTCCGGGCTGCTGCCAAGCTGGAAGCGGCTTGCCTGCACCACCACGACAGGCCCGTAGCTCGTGTTCATGCGGAATGCGATGTCGTGGCCGGACACGGCGATGGAATCGAGCGTGGGCACGTCAATCGTGGTGTAAAGCCTTGCTCCGAGGCCCATGGAGCCGACTGAATCGGCTGCGGATGCCAATCGCGCCGCGGAAAAAGCCGCGCGCGCCAATGCCATGCTCTCCTGCGAATACTGCGCATTGACGTTCATGATAATGAGCACCGGCATCATAATCATAGTAAGGGCTGCAATGATGACTATGAACTCCGAGGAGGCCTGACCGCGCATGGTGTGGTTTCGGGGGGCGGGAATAAAAAGAATTGCGTATGGCTGGATGCTAAGCAAAAGTCACTCAGGCTGCTTCTTCCTTCCGAGCTTTTTGGTCTTTTCCTTTTGCATTTGCGTGCCAAGCTCGGAAAGCGTGCCGCGCACCGCATCCTCAAGGGACCAGCCCGAGGAGGAGGCAAGGAAGCCTTTCCTGCCGTGGATGTGCCCGGATACGAAATACTGCCTGCCGGTTTTCTTGACGTGCAGGTTGAGCGCGTCGATTTGATTGGACTTGCCTTCCTTCTCCACAAAGAGCGAGCACTCGTCGTACACTTCCTCGGCGCTTTCCTCAAATCCGTGGATTCCTGAGACGAAAACTTTGCCCTCGCTTTCGGTCCGCATCACCGCCTCAAGCACGTCTTTTGTGGTGAGTATGCCGATTGGAAGCTGTCCTTCGAGCACGATGAGGGCTGCCACCTGGGTGGAAAGCATTTTCGACACCGCAGCTGCAAGCGAATCGGATTTGCCTATCACTTCCACGTCGGAGCGCATGAAAGAGGAAACCGACCTGCGCTCATCCGAGAGCTTGGCGCGCATTTCAGGCACGCGGACGGGCTTTGCGAAATAAATGCGCGTGAGGTCGAAATTGGAAATTATGCCCCGGATCCTGCCCCCGTCCATCACCACGAGGCGGCGGATGTTGCGCTCGCGCATCATGGCTTTTGCTTTCCCAACCAGCGTATCCGGGCTTATTGCCACCACCGGCGAGGTCATGAAATCCGAGACGCGGTGGCCGGAAAGCAGGCCTGATGACGCAAGCTCGGAAAGCACGTCCCAGCGGGAGACCGTGCCAAGCACTTTCTGGCCCTCGATGACGGGCAGGGTTTTGAAGCGGCCGGCAAAAAACGCCTCGACTATTTTCAGGAGGGGCATGTTGGGCAGGATTACCGGGGTTCTCACCGCAAGCTTGCAGCATTTGCTTTTCGAAGTGTCCTTTGGCGCTGACGCAAGCTGCTTCTCATCGATTACGCCAAGGTATTGCTTCCCCCGCATCACAAGCACACCCGTGCCGGACTGGCGCACAAGCGAAACTGCCTTGGAAAGCGGCTCGTCTGCATCGATTATTACCGGTGGGGCCACGTTCATTGCAATCGCCTCTGCATGGGGAAACGAAGGCGAGGTTTAAAATCAAACTGCATGCGCTAAAGGGAAATCCTTTTTGCTATGCCCTCGCTCGCGGCACTAGCGCGCCTGAGAAAAGCCATGTCGCACAAGCGCTCTTGCGTGCTTTTGTCCCATGATGAGCCTACGAATTCTGACAGCGCCCAGCCAAGCGTTGCGGCAAAATAAGGCTTGGCCAGAGAGGATAAAATCAAGAGGAGCGCTTTCTTTTCTGCCCCATCCAGATTACGCGAAGCGCAATAAGCGAGAAGGAAAGCCTTCTCTTGGCCCCCTGAAATGAAATGCTCGTAATCCCAAGACGTGATTATCGGGCAGGTGTAGGAGAGGAGGTCAAGCACGGCATCGGAATGGAGCGCCCATGTCCAGTCGATTAAGTGGGGCTGGCCGGAATTGTCCACGATGACATTCCGCGCCACCAGGTCATTGTGCACGAGGCAGCCTGATGAAGCGCCTGAAGCTGCGGCAGGCAGCGCAGGTTTTGAATTTGCAATGGCAGCCATGGCAAAATCTGCCGCATCGCGCGGGACGTGCGGATTTTTCGGGATGGATTTTTCGGAATTTGATAATAGGCCCTGAATGAATTTTTCGCAAGAAATGTATGGGGCGAATTTTGGCGGGTGTGCGGGGGGAAAACTATGGAGGGCTGCCAAGGCTTCGCCCATTTTCTTGCCATCCGCGGAATAGAAAAGCTCCCTGCCATCCACGTATCCGTAAGTGGCTGAGGTGGAATCACTTGTTATGAATTTCACGGAAAACGGCTGGCTATCAAGGCAGGAAAGCACGCTGGATTCGAACTCCGCCTGCTCGTTCATGCTGCGACCGAATGCGGCTTTTTTCATCACGCGGCGCACTAGCTTGGCGCCGCCCCGCGTTATTAGATAGAGGTCTGCGCCGCTGCCCGAATAACTGGGCTTGCCCAAATAATCACATCCGCTCTATTGCCGGAATGCCAAGCAGGAAAAGCGAAAGGAAGAGTGCATTCCTCGCGCACCATACGATAAGCAGGCGCACCGCCCGCTCCTTTTCCCCGACTTCCTTGGCAAGCACAGGCGTGGTGGCGTAGAATTTTGAGAAGAGGGAGGCAAGCTCAAGCGCATACTCCGCCATAGGATGCACTTGGAGCGACAACTCGCATGAAGAAACAACTTCTGGGAAAAGCGCAAGCTGGCGCAGGAGGAGCTTCTCTTCATTTGAGAAATGGTATTCCGAATCCGGGGCGGCCCGGTTTATTTCCCCGGCTTTTTCCAGTATCCTGCTTGCGCGCGCATACGCATATTGTATGTATGGCCCGGAATCTCCCTCGAAAGAAAGCGCCTTGTCCCAAACGAACGTTATTTTCTTGTCCGCGCTCGTGCGCAGGAAGGAGAAGCGGATTGCGCCAAGCGCAACGGCCTGCGCGATTTCCTCGCGCTCTCCCTGCCCGACCTCGGCTTTTATTTTTTCAAGCGCGCGGCGCTTGCCCTCCTGCAAAAGCTCGTCTGCAGTGTAGCCCATGCCACCCTCAGACATCCATGTGCCCTCGCGCCCTGAGAAGCGCCCTTCCGGAAGCACGGCATGCTCGTATGAAAGATGGTGCGAATTTCCAGCCTCGCCCTCAAAGCCAAGCCTCCTCAATATTACTTTGAGCACTTTTTGGGGGTATGCCTGCTCCATGCCAATCACGTTCACCACTTTAGTTGCCCCGCCGAATTTCATCGCAGGGCCCTGGTAGGATGACATGAACACCGCCTGGCCGTTCGGCTGGCGGAGGAAGGGCACGAAGTGGAGCTGCGCGGAGAGCTTTCCGAATTTCCAGAGCTGGAACACCACGTCCTTGCCAGTGTAGGTTGCGGTGCCATCCGAGCGCAGGAGGATTTTGTCCGCAGACTCCATTCCCGCAAATTCCAATTCGCCCGAAAGCGGCACGACATAGCAGCCCGCGTTCTTGCCTTCGCTCTCAAGCCTTAGCGCGCCTGAGGACTTGAGCTTTTCCATGCCTTCGGAAAAGAGCGTGCGCATGACGTCGGATTCGAATACGAGCACGTCGTGGCAGATGCCGTATGAAAACGCGGTTTCGTATTGCGCAGCCACGCATTTTTCCACTGTGGCGCGCGCGTTTTTGGCAAGAAGAGAATGCCCTTCCTCAAGCTCGGAAATTATGGCGCGCACTTCCGCTTCTATTGCAGGCTCTGCCACGCGCTTTGCCACTTCGACGTATTGCTTCCCACGCGCGTGGTCGAATTTCTCGCCTGGAAGCGGGCCCAGATGCTCCATGCCCCAAATCGACTGCGCCACCTGCAGGCCCAAATCGTCGATGTAATCCTCAAGCTCTACATCGCTACCTGCAAAGCGGAGCAGGCGGGCAAGCGAATCGCCAAGAAGCGCGTTCCGCAAATGCCCGACATGCCAGGGCTTGTTCGGGTTTACGGATGGGGATTCCAATAGCACCTTCCCGGCCCTGTGCTTTCCCCTTCCAAAATCAGGCGAGGAAAAATCCGAAAGCGAGGAGAGCCACACTGTATCCGAGAATGCGAAATTTATGTAAGGGCCGGCGCAGGAAGCGGAAGCTATTTGGGGCGGAAGGCAGGCTGCAAGCTTTTCCGCTATTGCCTGCGCAAGCAGGGCAGGATTTTCCTTTTTTTCCTTTGCCAGTGCGAATGCTATTGTGCTTGCCAAGTCGCCGAAATTGCCCCGCGGCGCCTCCAGGCTTGCACGCGCCGCCTTTTGCGTGGTGCCTGCTGCATCGGCAAGGCATTTCACCACTTTTTCCTTTGCTTGCTCCGGCATTTTCCTCCCCGCAATCCATGGGAAGGGCAAATTTAATAGTTCATGCTATAGCAAACCACGAAAGTAATTCGACACTCGCACCGGGTTTTTCCGTCGTGGTTTGCTAGGTTGCAGGACGCGATACTTTCGCGGGCTGCAATAGCGGCAAGCCGCTGCCCGCAATTTGCACTCCCGTAAAAACTGCCAAAATTAGGCAGATTTTCATATTTTTCACAAATTTTTTCAATTTTCCTTTTAGTTTATCAAAAAAAATTTCCAGATTACAATAAATCAGGCCCCTGCGTTGCCTTGCAACAGGAGGTGATGCGTTGGGGCGGATGGAGACGTGGCTGAAAGGAAGCAGCTTGCCTCCGCTTAGGATTTTTGGGGAAATATTTTTCGGGACCGAGGGGGAAGCTTGGGAGAACATCAAGAGGATACAGCAGGTCGATTAATCACGGTCTCGCAGAAAATCGGGGCGGGGGGAGAATGGAATTTCGGTGCGGGGGAGGCGAAAGCCTCGCCCCCTGCACCGCAAATTTTTCGGGGGGAAAGCTTGTTCAAAAAAGCAGTAAATATTGAGTCTGGCTCGTTTGAGTTTGCCGCAGTCGGGAAGAATGCCGCACACCTCGTCAGCAGGCTTGCGCTCCACAGCCGAAAAATCAGCATGAAAGACCTCAATTACGAGTAAGGGGGATGGGCAGGAAAACTTGCCTCATCCAACCTCTTCAGACATTTTTTTAAGGAGCTGCATGCATGCCTGGGCTTTTTCCAAGGGCACGAACAAATGGTCATGGTGGTATGCCGATACGATATTCACGCTTATCCCGGCTTCCGCAAGCTTTGCCGTAATCGCGGCAAGGAAACCGATAGAATGCAAGTCTGAGTAAATCGATATGGAAATCAGTTTCCACGTGCCAGTGTAATGTATCCCGTTGGAGTCCGCGCTTGCCTTGTCGATTATTGCCGTCACCCCTTCCCTCTCCCTGAAGGTGCAAATCGGCTTTATGTTCATTAAGCGGAATTTGGCTTCGGACACGACGCAAAATACGTATTCGGCAAGCGCAATCTTCGGCTTCATGTTCTTGATGAGGACATTCAGGTCTGAAATTGCTTCCAATCGATCACCCGAGTGCATTGGGGCGGTTGAGATTTAAATGCCGAAGGCATCACAACGCCCTTTCTTTTTCCGCTGAATCTTGGGGCTGCTGAGATTTGAACTCAGACCTCCTGGTCCCGAACCAGGGAGCATACCAGGTTAGCACACAGCCCCCGAAAAGCGTAATTGTTTGGCGTAGAACGTTTTTATTGGTTAGTTGAGAAACTTTTCTACTTTTGCAGGGGTAGCAAAGCTTGGTCAAATGCGCAGGACTCAGAAAGCCCCTTTTTCTTTCTTGGAAGAAAGAAAAAGGCCCTTGGGTTCAAAAAGAAAGAACCCTCGGCCTTCGAATGAAAATGGGGCTTTGCGAAATCCTGTCGCTTAGGCGTTCGTGGGTTCAAATCCCTCCCCCTGCAAGGGCGTCTTAGGGAAGGGGGCTCCGCCCCCTCCCAAATTGCTTTTCCTCGCCCCCCTCCTAACTATTATCTGGCGTAAGTGGGTTCAACCCTGAACACCGAAGGTGTTCGGGGAGCCAAAGGCGGAGCCTTTGCGCTCCATCAGCCGAAGGCTGGTGGTGTCCGGCAGGAGTGAAACGACTGCCGGCAATCCCCCCTGCACTTTCATTCATCCGGGAAAGCTGGAACGCTTAATTGCGCAAAAGGATTCGGTGAACGGCAAACAGAACGTTTAATAAGCGTTTTTTGGTTTGAGTGTATGGGGTAGCAGTGGGGAAATCTAAATCCGCAAAAGGAAAGCCGGCCGGGGAGGGGATGCTTTCTGTTTTTGACTCGCTTGATGTGCCGGCGTTTGCTGCGGGGAAGGGCGGAAAAATAATTTATGCTAATTCTGCGCTTGAACGGAAATTGAAAATAGGCAAGGCCGCAATAGGGAAGAATGTCGCCGATGTCTTCCCGTTTCCAGCAGGTGCGCATTTGGCAGAGGCATGCCATGATGCGCTCTCTGACGGAAAGGGCCATACTGCGGGCGCGGAAAAGTGGGTGGATTCGCGCGGCCAGGACACGTGGATTTCATTCGTGGTGAAAAGGGTGGATGCGGGCGGGAATGCATCGCTTGCAATAGGGCATGACGAGGGCGCGAATCGGCTCCTTGTGGAGCAGCTTTACAACAAGCTGGAGCAGCTCGAGCAGTTCAGGAGGCTTGCGGTGGGAAGGGAAATGAGGATGCAGGAGCTCAAGCATGAAGTCGAAGCCCTGAAGCGGGCGATGGAGGGGGGCGGGTAAGTGGCCGGGCTTGCGGACTTTTCCCTAATCGATATTGCCTCTTCAGTTGTGTTAGTGCTAGGCTCTGCCCTCACGCTCTATCTCATGCAGACCAACTTGCGGAAAACCGAGGAGCACATGCCGGGCGTGAATTCCGCATTCTGGCTGCTTGGGCTTTCGGTATTCTCGTTTTCACTCTCCTCATTGTCGTCGCTCGTGCTTGTGGAAGTCTACCACAACAGCAGCTTCCCGACAGTTGCGGACCTGTTTGGCATTGTGGCGTACATTTCGTTTTTGATATTCTTGCTTAGGATAATGTTCCCGGGGCACGCGAACATGTGGCTTGCCACGCTTGCGGGCGCGACCTTGCTTTCTTTCCAGGCGCTGCTTCTCCAATACATACTCACTGTGCGGAACGAAGTCGCGACATCGGTGATTTTGCAGTTCTTCTACATATTGCTTGGCTTCACGTTCACGGTGATTTCGATATACGTGAGCCACAAGTACAGGAGGATGGCGCCCTCGCTTTTGCTTGTAACCATAGGGGTGTTTTCCATCTCGCAGCTTGCGGGAAACTGGTTTTATTCCGCAAGCGTATCATCAGGCGGGACCGCGCTGGCGCAAAGCAAGGAACTGGGCGCGCTTCTTGTGAGGATGGCGTCCGCGCTTTCCTTAGGCCTTGGCGTGCCGCTTGCTTTCGCGGCGATGGAGGGCATCAGCTTCTTTGACCGCAAGCTGCTTGGAAGCAAGCGGTTCCAGCTCGCGCTTGGCGTCATGGTGCTGGTATGCTACTTATTGCTCTCGAGCCTCTACTTCGTGTCCACAATCTTCCCGCAAGGCACGGTCGCAAGCCCGTATGGTGGCGTGCGCGAGGCTGCGCTTCGCGAAAACCTCGCATCCGCACAAGGCGCATTCCAGATTTACCTCATATTCGCCATACTGCTCGGCTACAGCCAGTCCAGCCTCAAGATACAGGAATTCCAGGAGCAGATAATGCAGATGAACAAGGTGCTTGACAAGACGGTGGCGGAGCGGACGAGGCAGCTCAACGTGCACTTGTCAGAGCTTGAGAATTTCAAGGAACTGACGGTGGGCAGGGAGCTTAAGATGATAGGCCTCAAGAGGCAGCTTCGCGCGTGCGAGCGCGAATTCCATAAAATAATGCGGAGGGGTGGGGGCAATTGAGGCCGTTTGACCGGGCGATATTGGGCGCAGCCGCGTTTGCGGTGCTGCTTTTCACGCTCTTTTTGGCAGCCTCTTTCATTACCGGAGGGTATGCGGTGCTTGAAACCACCGTCAGGCTTGCCACGCAGCCTCTTGGCATACTCTGGATGATAATAATCACCGCGCTCGTGGTTGCGCTTGCATACTACAACACGACTTCACTTTCGCACATACAAGCCGCGGTCCGGAAGCTTCCGAATGCGCGGGATAAGCTGCACCACACCCACAACGAGGAAAAGCTCGCGGACATAATTGCCGAAGCGGCCGAAGAGCTCCATAATTCCAGGCACGAAATAGGGCGGCTGCGCGACGAATCGCTTCGGCTGCATGACAAGGCAGGCTACATCGAGCAGACCGAGCAGGCGCTCATGAACATACTCGAGGATGTTGAGGAGGGGAATGCGAAACTAAAGGAGCTTGACCAGCTCAAGACCGACTTCCTCAACGTCACAAGCCACGAGCTGCGCACGCCGCTTACGCCTCTCATCGCATACGTCGATTTGCTTGAGAAGGGCCAGCTCGGGCCCCTGTCGGAGGAGCAGAAGGCGGCGATGTCGGTGCTCCGGCGCAATTCCATGAGGCTCAAGCTGCTCATCACCGACATACTCGACATCGCAAAGCTCGAGGGAAGGAGGATGAAATACGTCATGGAGCCGAATAGCATCCCGAAGCTCGTGGCAACTGTGGTGGCAGACCAGGAAACGCTTGCGAATCAGAAGGGCATCAGGATAGTGGTGGAAAAATTCCCGCACATGCCCAAGCTCAAGATGGATGGCATGAGGATTTCACAGGTGCTTTCCAACCTCATCCACAACTCGATAAAGTTCAGCCCGGATGGCGGCACGGTGCGCGTGAGGGCGAAGCTCATGCCAAAGGAAATCCTATTTTCGGTGGCAGACCGGGGAGTGGGCATCCCTGCGGATGACATCCCGAAGCTTTTCAATATGTTTTATCAGTCGAAAAGGACGATGTCGCGCAACCAGGAAGGCACGGGCCTCGGGCTTGCCATATGCCGCTGGATAGTGGAGGACCACGGCGGCAGGATATGGGCATCAAGCAGGGTGGGCGAGGGAAGCACTTTCACCTTTGCCATCCCGCGCAAATATTCGCCGCGCACGCATAACGTAGTGAGCGGCGCGCATGAG
>ORJL010540180.1_pt1 | contig 14536 bp, 6 predicted proteins | sample 1779941 | NCBI WGS metagenome assembly ORJL01 (sample SAMEA104232317, study PRJEB22302) | groundwater metagenome | biome: forest; feature: aquifer; material: groundwater | place: USA | collected 2011-08-07 | depth 5.8 m
CCTACCGCCAAATACAATGTGGAAGGAAGCCTCAGCGGACCGATTTCCTCCAACGTGACGTTCTATGTGTCCGGGCGGTACATTAAGACCGACGGCTGGTTGTACGGTAATCGCGTCTTCAAACCGGAAGGCGGCTTTGCAGCCGGAGCAGATTCCCTGAAAGATGCGGCGGGAAAATTCATCGGCTTTACCCAGCCGAACGGTCCGCAGCCCGTACCAATGAACAATCGAGAACGCGTTTCGGGACAGGCGAAATTAACGTGGGCATTAAGCGGGGTCACCAAGCTGAGCTTGAGCGGACTCTATAGCCACATAAGCTATAGAGATTACAATCATGGATACCGCTTGAATCCTGATGGCAATGTGAAGAAGTTCGACAAGGGATATAATGTCGCCGCGTTGTGGACACACTCGCTGAGTGCAACCTCGTTTTACACTGTTAACCTTGCGTACTTTCTCAAGGATTTCAGAGAGCGTCTGTTCGAGGATCCTTTTTCAACTTCGTACATACTCGATCCCCAAAAGGGAAGCACGTCTATTTATGAATTTCAAAGAGCAGGCACAAACAACCACCAATTTAAGCGCAGCACAGAAACACGTGTTGCCAAAATGGATTTCACAAATCAGTTGAGCAAGCTTCACCAGTTGAAGGCGGGGCTTGAGGGCAAGCTTCATCGCTTGTACCTTGAAGACTATAATGTCACGTTCAACGACAGCATTTACAGCGCTACCCAGAAGTACGTCAACAAAATCCCCGAGCGTAACGGTCCTAATTATCAAGAATACACCGAGCAGCCTGTTGAGTTTTCAGCGTACATTCAAGACAAACTTGAATATGACAAGATGATCGTTAACATCGGGCTGCGGTATGATTATTTCAACGCCAAAGGGCAATTTCCCGCTGATCCTCAAGACCCAAATGTTTATCTTCCCCAAAAACCTGAGAATCAAGCTTTGTCAGAAGTTGCCCGGTTAGCCAAATGGTACAAAAAGTCTACAGCGAAGTCATTGATCAGTCCTCGCTTCGGAATCTCGTATCCGATTACTGACAAAGGCGTGCTGCATTTCTCGTATGGACACTTCCTGCAAATTCCTTCGTTCATACATCTGTATCAGAAGCCGGGCTACAAGGTCACATCTGCTTCCGGGGTTCAAGGTGTGTTCGGGAATCCCGACCTTGATGCGCAGAAGACTGTGATGTACGAATTCGGACTGCAGCAGCAACTCACCGACAATCTCAGTGTGGATGTTACGGGATTCTATCGCGATACACGCAATTGGGTGACGACGAGTGTTCCGATTGGCGTGAGAGACGTTGAGCGCTTTACATCGAGCTACACGATGTATGTGAATCGCGACTACGCAAACTCACGCGGCGTAACACTTTCGGTGAACAAACGTCCGGGCGATATGGTCTCGCTGAATTTTTCTTACACATTCCAAACTGCTGAAGGCAACAACTCTAATCCTGACGACGAACAGGCGGCACAGCGAGATAACAAAGAGCCTGCGCGTGCTCTTACTCCGCTGGAGTGGGACCAGACGCACACCGCGAACCTGACGCTTGGCGTCGGGAAAGAGGATTGGGGAATCTTCCTGCTTGCACGCTATGGCTCCGGGCTTCCCTACACGCCCGTCATCAATCAAGCCGAAGCTCGCGGAGAAGATGCGGCACGGGCAGTACAAAAGAACAGCCGGCGACGACCGGAGAATTACACGGCTGACTTGCGGATGTTTAAGAACTTCAGAATCGAGCCGCTCAACCTGAGCGCGTTTCTCAAAGTGCTGAACTTGTTCGACCGACGCAACGAGCTTGAAGTGTACGGGCAGACCGGCAGCGCGAGGGCAACACCACAAACGCTGGGCATTGGTGCAGTGGGCGGCGCCGGTCGCATCAATACTGTGGAAGAATACTTGCTCCGGCCGGATTTCTATTCGGAGCCGCGCGAAATCCAACTTGGCGTAGAAGTTAATTTCTAACAAGGAGAAATCTTCATGAGCATCTTCAGATGTTGTACAATCATTCTTGTGTTCCTGGTTGGGACGGCGTTGACGCTGAACGCCCAGCAAGGCAACGTTCATGTTCCCAGCAAGGAACGCGTCATTCTCAACAACCGCTTGCGGACGGAGATTGACGGCAACAACGTCAAGACAAGCGTGTTCAACTTTTTGTTCTCAGGACGAACCGGTGCTGGACAGGGCGTTCCGTACGAATGGCCGAAGAACACCGGACGTGTGTATGTCGCTCTTATCGGCACGTTCCTCGGGGCAGAAGTAAAACTGAACGACGGTCGGATACAACAAATTGCGGAATGGCCCTCATACCACACTAATCCAGCTACTGGTGGCGATTGGAATTTGAACCCGATTGATGGGTACTGGAACAAAACAGAGGGGAAGATCGCGAAAAGCGATGAGCCGAAGACATGGCCCGATTCTTGGCCCGACAAAGCTACGGATACTCGTGACCCAGGTTGGAGAGGAAGCTGGAACGGATTCTTCGGTAAGAATCAGTTCAATGCTGACCAGGAAATGTTTTACAGAGTCGGCGACGACAATTATGATAGATTCAATTACACGCCCGACACCACCGATCGCAGACGCAAGGGTTTGGGACTTATTGCTGATGCGCGAATCCTTGCATGGTCGCAACCGTCCGTCGCAGATGCAGTGTTCTTCATTCAAGAAATCAAGAATGATGGCACAAAGGATATTCCCAAAGCTGCGTTCATGACCTGGATTGCCGACTTCGTCGGCGGCGATGGCGACTCACAAGACGATAGCCCGGATTTTGATCTGATCCTTGATATTGCATTCTCGTTTGATAGTGACGGAGTCAGCTCGTTCCCTCCGTTTCAAGGTGTGTTCGTCGGCTGTGCCGCGACGTCGTTCCTTGAGACACCGGGCAATGCCGAAGACCGAATTGACAACGACGGCGACAGTCCTGAGTACGACTCCGGTCCGAAGATCACGGAAACCATGCTTGCGGGCAGGGGCCCGTTCCCCGCTGAAATACCCGGCAACCTACTCGACGATAATCATAACGGACTGGTTGACGAAGACACCACGTATATTCCGTTCGGTACACAACGAGGTGTTGGTTACGCCGACGGCGTAGACAATAATGGCAACGGTGAGTCCTCAAGCCCTGTTGTAACGCAACAAATGATTGATGAATCTGCGGCGGACCCGTGGAATCGCTGGCCACCGAATCCCGAAGGCGATCCGTTTTGGGCGCCGAACACTCCCTTCAAGAATGAATCAATACATCTTGTTTTCTTCGGGGACGGAAATCGTCTCGGAAGAAAATTCAACGACAACATAGACAACGACGGCAACTCCTACGGCAATCTGCCAACGGTAACAGCGGCGATCATCGACACCGCTTCAAGAGATCGGTACCATCGGTATCGAGTGCCGGGAACCAATGTAGTGCTGTACGACGTCGGACCTGAAGACCTTGGCAAGAAGTATATCAACAAGGATCGACTGAGTGATGCCGGCATTGATGAAGGCATTGATGAGATGAACGACGAATCACGCAACGACGGCATCGATAACGACGGGGACTGGAATCCAGTCACAGACGACGTAGGCCTTGACGGCGTTCCCAACACAGGGGATTTTGGGGAGGGTGACGGAAAGCCGACATCAGGCGCCGGCACGCCATTCCCCGGCGAGCCGAACATTGACAAAACGGATGTCTCAGAGGCAGACCAGATTGGTATTACCAACGTTCAATATACTCCGGCAGGCTTCCTGAATAACGAAACTGCCGACGAATTGATCTGGTCGAAGTTCATGCTTCCGGGCAATTTTGTCAATCCGGAACTAATACCTACAGGTGAATATGACCTGTACGTATCGTCGGGCTTCTTCCCGCTCAGGGCTGGACAGATCGAGCGCATCTCCTACGCTGTTGTATTCGGTAACGCGTCAAGAGCCGGCAACGGACGCAGCGGTGAGAGTGGAGCAAGACCCGATGCGCTCCTCAAACGGGAGAAGGCGGTACTCGCATACAGTCAAGACTACCGGTTTGCGCAAGCGCCTCTCGAGCCGACGGTGACTGCTGTTGCCGGTCCGAGGATTGTCAACGGCGTGGCGACAAACAAAGTGCAGGTGACATTGTATTGGGATGAAAAAGCAGAGGGATCCGTTGACAAGTTTCTTGCAGGACTCCCCGGCGTTTCCCTGAGTGTCGCGAAAGATTTCGAAGGGTATAAGGTTTTTCGTGCTACCGATCCGGCATTCGAGGATGCGAAGATCATTCGTGATGCGTATGGCAATCCCGCTCCGTGGCTGAAGCCCATAGCGACGTTTGATGTGAAAGATGGCATCAAGGGATTGGATTCGATCGGATTCAACGGCGTGAAGTTTGATCTTGGAACCGATTCAGGTCTGAAGCACGTCTATATTGATACAACCGTGCAAGCAGGACAAACATACTATTATTGTGTCCGGGCGTACGACAAAGGGTACCTGCCACTCCGCATCAGTCCGACGGAAAGCAATCTGAGAATCAACGTTGACAACGTAACGGGACAGATCAAAGGGATCGGAAGATCGGTCGCCATTGTGAAACCCGAGGCTGCAGTCGCCGGATATATACCTCCCAGTGTAAGTAAGATTCTGCTCACTGCGGGCAGCACCACCGGCAAAGCTGATTATGAGATAGTAAATCCTGATTCGGTGAAAGAGAGTCATCGCTACCGGATAACATTCGAGGATACAGTCATCGCAGGTCGGGGCGATGCTCCTGATACGTTCAAGACAAAGACGTTTACTCTCGCTGATATCACGAGCTCACCCAGATTGGATACGTTGATCGCTCAGAGCAGACAAATCTCTGATACCGTCGAGCAGCCCATCATTCACGGCTTCCGCTTGAAGCTCTTGAATGAGAAGTTTTTCGGTCTCAATGAAAAGGCTTCCGGTTGGAACAAAGACAGTATCTGGGCTTTCGACTTCAGCCAATGGCGGTCGGGTTTCACATCGGGACAGCAGCGACCAAGCAACTACAAATTGGTTTTCGGGTCTGTAGGGGTGGACACTTCAACAGAGTTTGTCGTGCGAACTGGAACGCCGCCACTGCCTGCTATCCCGGTCAATTTTTCTGTGTACAATACAAGTGAGAATAGGAAAATCAAGTTCGCTTTCCAAGAGCGAAATCTTGCCGGAGGGGCGGGTGTTTTTAGTGCCGGCGTTGATTCAAATTTCATTCCTCCGAGAATCTTCAGCGATATCATCATTTTCGTTGAACCCAATGTGAGAGATTCTCTGATTACCACATGGAGCTTCAGAGCAAAGTACAACGGCGACTTGCGACGTCCCAGAACAGGGGATACGGCAACGATTGTGCTTTCCAAGCTATTCCGTCTTGGTGACGTGTTTGAGTTTACGACAAAAAGCCAAACCGTTGACCTGAAACTCGCAAAGAGTGAGCTCGATAAGATAAAAGTCGTGCCCAATCCGTACGTTGCCGCAGCGACGTGGGAGCCGCGCAATCCTTATACAAGTGGGCGAGGACCCCGCTCGCTTCACTTCACTCACCTTCCGCAACAGTGCACTATTCGCATCTTCACTGTGAGTGGCGAGTTGGTTGCGACCATTGATCACAACAGCGGTATGCGCGACGGTGCGGCGGAATGGAACTTGCTTACACGAGATAATCTTTCCGTTGCCTATGGGATTTACATTTATCACCTCGATGCCCCCGGCATTGGTGAGAAGGTTGGTAAGTTTGCAATCATCAAATAACATGAAACTCAACGGTATTGCATTTCACACGTCATCTATGAAGGGAGACTAACGTGAACTGTATCTCGAAAATAGTCGCTTGTGTTACCCTGCTGGCGTTCTTCGCGTGCACAGATGTGTCGGCAGCAGAAGTCACCAAGGTAGGAACAACCGCGGCGAAATTCTTGAGTATTCCTGTCGGTGCGCGTGCGCTCGGCATGGGAGGTTCCTTTGTTGCTCTTGCCAATGATGCTTCGGCAATGTATTGGAACCCGGCGGGGATTGCCCGCATAAATCAGTCGGAGGCAATGTTTACCCACTCAAGTTGGCTTGCCGACATCAGCTTCAACTATGGCGGTGTTGTTGCGCCGTTGTCAGATTTCGGCACCGTGGGAGTGAACTTCACTTCCCTTTCGATGGGGGAGATGGAGGTTACGACAGAGCTGCAGCCGGACGGCAATGGACAAACTTTCACTGCCGGAAGCTTTGCCGTTGGAGTGTCGTATGCCCGCAATCTGACCGAATGGTTTTCCATTGGGGCCAATGCTAAATACATTCAGGAACACATCCGGAACACGAGTGCATCAGGATTAGCGATTGATGTCGGGACGTTGTTCAATACTCCGTTTACGGGCTTGACATTTGGCGCTGGTATTTCGAACTTTGGGCAGAAGATGCAGCTCAGTGGCGATGATCTTCTCGTCCAGAAAGACATCTCGCCGATCAACGGCAACAATCCGAACATCAACGCCAATCTCAGTACAGAGAAATTCGATCTTCCATTAACGCTTCGGATCGGCATCGCCTATGCACCAATCAGCACCGAGGACCAACAACTCATGCTCGTTGCCGATGCCGCCCATCCGAACGACAATTCTGAGAGCATCAGTTTTGGCGGCGAGTACTCTGTGTTTCAGCGCATTCTCTCGCTGCGTGGTGGATATAAGGCGCTCGGCGCAAGCGAGAGCGAGGAACAGTTCACCTTAGGTGCGGGTCTTCAGTACAGCGTTGCGGAGAACCTTACCGTGAAGGTTGATTACGCGTTTCAAAAATTTGGACGGCTGGACAGCGTACAGAAGTTCACCGTCGGAATTCTCTTTTAACTCACACTATGTTTAACAATCAAAGGAGCATGCCGGGCAAAGTTGACGATACGTTCACCATCTGTACCACTCACTAATTCACATAAACAATCATACACAGGAGGTCACCATGCGTAAAACATGGTTAATAAATTGTGTTGTTCTGTTTGCGTTTCTGCTCGGTGTGTCCAACGATACATCTGCCCAGAACAACGTGACCTTCAGGGTCAACATGAAAGTGAAGATCTTGGAGCGTCTCTTTAGACCGGGCGCCGGGGACATTGTGCGTGTCGCCGGGAGTTTCAACGATTGGGGCAACTCGCGAGACACGCTACGCGATCTCACTCCAATAGATAGCGTGTACGAAAAAACCATATCGCTTCCTACGGGTGATATCCAGTACAAGTTCCTCCGGTCCCCGCGTGGCGGCGATTGGGAGAGCGTTCCCAACAGAACTTATACTGTCGTTGCGGGCAGCCAAACTCTTCCTGTCGTGCGTTTTGACAACGACTCGATTGTTAACCCGGTTGTCGAGGGGAACATTCTTTGGAGAAGCGACATGAGGGCGTACTTGCAGCTCGGATGGTTCACACCTGATTCCGGCGATGGGCTGGAATTCCGTGGAGCTCTCAATAGTTGGTCTGGTGGGACGCCGATGACTGAGAATACGTTTATCCCCGGCATCTACGAGGCGACCACTTCCTATATCGTTCCGGAAAACGAAGCAACGCCGTTCAAAATGCGAATGAACCTTGACTCGGCTCACGCTGTGCGAAGATTCCCCGGATGGAATGACGACCGGGACGGTCATAACTATGAGCATCCCGCCGAGAGAGGCGATGGTAATCGCCAGTTCAATGTTGGGAACGTTGGAGGAAACCTCACTGCACCTTCGTATTACTTCAGCAGCATCAACACAAGAGGAATTCTCCGCTCGCCGGATACGTGCCGAATAACAGTGCGAGTCAATATGGGACCTGCAACCCGGCAAGTTCCTCCGTTCGTGCCGGGAACGGACACAGTGCGGTTTAGGTTTGAGGATAAGCTTCAAGTTGCAAACCAAAGGAGATGGCAGGGTACATTCGCCAACACGCTCGTGATGAACAGGGTGGCGGACACGATCTATTCAATATCATTCAAATACAGAGGTCCGGCTCACTACAACATCCTGTACTCATACGCGTACACGCATTCTGGCTCAACTATCGGTGAAGGAGCAGGCTTAGGCGCGCAGAACGGATATCGTAGTAGATTCATTGCCCCGATTTTGCCGAATGTTTTCCCGGCTACGTACAGCACTCCTCAGGAGAATTGGGTAGGCATTAATCCGCCGTATCCAGTCGAAGTCCCGCCATTTATTATTACAGGCGTTCGCGAGGATGCAGGAACGGGTATTCCAGAAGCATACACGTTGTCGCAGAACTATCCGAACCCCTTCAACCCCTCGACGCAAATCAGGTACTCAATCCCTGAAGCGGCGAGAGTGACGTTGAAGATCTTCAACATGCTGGGACAGGAAGTGGCGACTGTTCTTAATGAGCAACAGACCAAAGGCAGCTACATTGCCACGTTCGACGCCAACAATCTTGCAACAGGCGTGTACTTCTATCGCCTCGAGGCTGGAAAGTTCTCGGAGACGAAGAAGATGCTCTTGATGAAGTGATTTTGCCTTCGTAGAGACGTAGCAGTGCTACGTCTCTACACTGTCCTTTTACAAGCTACTCATCGCTCGGTGAGTAGCTTGTTTTTTTCTGTGGATGTCTTTACATTTGAGTGAGACCATTCTTCATCCATGCGCCATAAGGAGGTCGTCATGAAGCTTATTCGAATTACGACCCCGCTCTTTCTCATCTCTTCATTGGTATACTTCTCCCATTCAAGCTTTGCACAGAACAATGCTGCCGTAACATTCCGCGTGAACATGCGAGTAAAGATTCTGGAGAGAACATTTCTGCCCGAGAGTCTCGACAACGTCCGTATTGGTTTTAGCTTCAATGGCTGGGCGACGGGCAATGATACGTTGGTGAGAGAACCGGCGCCGAATGATAGTATCTACAGAATCATTCGATCATTCCGCGAAGGGGATTCAATCGGATACAAATACTTCAAGACGTTCAGAGGTGGTATCGGTGGAGAAAACGTGACGAGGGGCTACAGGGTGCCGGTGGGGGGTGGAACAACTCCGCTGGTGTATTTTGATGATGATTCAATTGTCAATCCTGTTGTCCAAGTTCAAGAAGAACAGAGAGAACGCCCAGTTGCATTTGTGCTTTATCAGAACTATCCCAATCCTTTCAACCCATCAACGCGCATTACGTATTCGATTTCTGAAAATGTACGAGTAACGCTGAGGGTGTTCAACATCCTCGGTCAGCAGGTTGCAGAGCTGGCGAACCAAGAGCAGGCGAGAGGCAACTATGTTGTGCCGTTTGAAGCGAACAATCTTGCAAGCGGAGTCTATTTCTATCGCCTTGTCGCTGGAAAGTTCAGTGAGACGAAAAGGATGCTCTTAGTCAGGTGACTCGCGTTAAGCAAAAGAATAGAACGCTATCCGTTTAATCAGCGTTATCCCTGCCTGCCGGTAGGCAGGGCAGGCAGGAGCGTGCTGTTTCTTTCCTTGCTAAACATCAGTCAGGTAAGTTCTTCGGTGACTTACGGTCGAAGCTTGTTGATTTGCTGCATCAAATCCTTCGCATCGGCATTATTGGGATTGATGGAGAGCGAAAGTTGAACCTGATCTTTTGCTGCCGAAATCTTTCCCATCTTTGCATACGCAACCGCAAGCAAATATCTCGCCGCCGACGAGCCTTCAATTGAAAGTTTTTCTCCAAATTCTGCGTTCGCTCGAAATGCAGTTTCTAACTCTTCGGCAGCTTGTGCGGCTTGTTCATCTTCCAGCAACGTCAAACCTAACTTGATGTGGGCGTACGGATTGTCTTCAACCGCTATGCAATGCTTGTATGCTTCCTTTGCTTCCTCACGTTTGCCTTCCATGTGATAGTAATCTGCGACGCGGAGCAGAGGATTGTAAGAGAAAGAAATCACTTTTGAAACAGCGAGACATTCCTTTCGTGCAAGATCGAACTGCTTGTTGTTGGCATAGAATTCAGCAAGCATGTACCGTGCATCCGACCAAGCAATTTTTTGCTGCACGTATCGGAAGGCAATGCTCTCAATTGAGTTGGCTGCAACGAACTCAAAGTTCGTTGTTCCTAAGTTGAAGGGCCAGCGGCGCTTCAAGAATTCAACTTTCAATTTCCCAACGGTTCTGTCAAACTCGGACACGGTGGAGGATTCCATCAATGCTGAATCTGACTTTGCCAAATCCGTTCGCCATTCGTTTTGTTGCGCGATGAAGTTCTGGCTTCGCATCGCGTCGGCAAACACCTTTGCCATCAAGAAATAGCCGTCAACGTTTGGGTGAAGATGTTCGAGAATCAATTCTCCTCCAACGATGCCATGCGGCGAGCTGGCAATGTATGCCGAGTCAACTCTTGCAAGTGGAACATTAAAGCTGTTGCACGTATTGATAAGAACATTCTGAAATTCTTCCGTTGCTCGAAACCGCAGCGCATCCAGATCCTTTGCTCGGATGAGAACTTGCTTTGCTTTATCGAGCTGCTGAAGCGAGTACAACGCCCTGCCGAGTCTGTAGAACACCGAAGCGTTGAGTGTATCGAGTTTGCAAGCCGCATCGTACTTTGCGGCTGCTTCGGATGTCTGTTGATGGGAGAATGCGCTGTCGCCATCTGCAGTCAATCGGTGCCATTCTGATTTTTGAGCTTCTGTCGTCGCCTCTTCAAATACGTTGACGAATGGCGCTTGGTCTTTCCAATTGCTTACAAGCGTGCTGAAGAGGATTGGAATATTTCGAGTTTGGGCAGTCTCTATCAGTCTTGTAATGTTATCTTTGTAGATTTCCCTTGCTTCATTGTACAGCGGACTGTTGAAGAGGATGGTTTTGTTTGCAGCCATTTGCCCCATCATGCTGCCGGTTGGTTTTCCATTAGAAGAAGAGAACCACTTCAACACCGAAGCGTATGCATCGCGCAGCACCAAGAATGTTTTGAACTTGAGCAGGCTCAGGGTCATGCGCGTCATCCACGGTCCGCCTTTGATTGCTACAGTTGAGCCGACGCCATACGCACCGTAAAACTCATTATGTCCGATATAGACGATGAACAAGTCTGGCTCGTAATCCATCAACTCTTTCATGAAATCCAACACAACGAAACTTCCAACCGCGGAAAGTCCGACGTTGATGACTTCGATGTTGTATTGGGGAAGAAGGGTTTGCAGCCTGTCGCGAAGAAAGCCCGGCGCAGTTGCATGAAATTCGTACGGAAATCCAGCCATCGTTGATTCACCGAGACAGAAGATGCGTTTCGTGTGCTTCTGTTTCTTAAGCTCAAATGTATCATCCATAGGCTCGGGAATTGTTGTGCCCGCCTGTGCAAAATATCTGTTTGCAACGGAGCGATTGATGGAGTAGGACTCACGCGTTCCTAATTTTCTTTTCACAACGAGATCAAGGTTGCCGCCGTAATCGGTTATTCGCAGTCCAATTTCAAGAAGCCCAAGAATAAGAAAGGGGAGAATAAACGTTACGATGAGGAAGAGTCGCTTCCGTTGCGGCGAAAGCTCGGCTTGTCTGCTGCGTTCTTGTTCCTTTTTTGCAGAAGGACGTTTCGTTGATCGTTCTCTCATCGCGTTGCCGGATTGATGCGAGCAAGCAGTTGCATTGCAGGCGCAAATTGTGGGTCAATGGTCAATACGTTTTGAAGTTGAGTGACAGCCTTCAATCTATCGTTGCCTCGTAAATATGCTTCGGCAAGAAGATAACCTGTCTCTGTTTTGTCGCGTTGCGATGTGCTGAGAAGAAAGGCATTCTCGAAAAAGCCAATTGCAACCGGAGCATCAAGCGCCAATCGACCGAGCGTGCGATAGGCAAAAACAGTTTTCTCAACCTCCAGCGAACGGACAAGAATGGTTGCCGCTTCCAAATTTTTGTTTTGTTGCAGATACACTTGCGCCAACAGAAGATATGCGGAAATGTTCAATGGAATTTGATTGATAAGTGTCTTATACTCCCGCTCAAGTTTAGCAAAGTCGCCTCGACGCGCGTAATGGTCGGCGACGGCAACATGACCTTCTTCCCATGAGATAAATCCGCGGACAACTTGCTCAGCAATCACGCCGATGGTGTCTTTCCTATCCACATCTGGAACCGGCACAGATTCATTGCGAAATGGCCAGCCGGCTTTTAGCAATTCCGTTCGTCGCTGAGCGCAACGCTCATCAAGCTCAGTAATGGGACGTTCGTTCCAAAGCTTCTCGTCATCGAGGTTGTCACGCCTATTCCATTCGTCGTCCGTGTGGACGATCAGTTTTCGCCAGTGCATCATCCAGACGTATTCCTTCGCCATCAGAAAATAGCCGCGAGCATTTGGATGAAGATGTTCAAGAATAAGTGTGTTGCCGATGAGTGAGTCCGGGGAGTTTGCCTTGAATTTTCTCTCGATGTCGACAAAAGTTATCAGCTTGTCGTCATCCATTCGTCGAAGCACATTATTGAAATCACTGCTCATGCGGAAGCGAAGCATATCGTAGTCTCGTGCTTTGATGTAGTGAGCAAGTGCTTCTTGTTTCCGTCCGAGTGAGTCGAGGGTCCGAGCCATGCAGTACTGGGCATCAGCTCTTGTTGAATCGATTGATAAGGCTTTTTGAAATGAGACGAAAGCGTTGGGGTACAAGTTGTCTTCAAGAGAGTTTTTCCCGGTTGTCAACAGTATGTCGACTTCGGCAGGAGATTTTGTTTCCGCATCAACTGAAACAAACGGCGCCCGGTCTCTGAGGTTCGAAACCTGCGCTCCAAGAAAGAGGGAAATGTTATTGTTCTTACATAGGTCGGCTAACTCTTCAACATTTGCTTTGTAGTTCTCCAGACACTGCCGGTATTTTTCACTTCCATACGGAATGTACTGTCCGCGAGCAAGCCGTTCCATCATTGTTCCTGTTTGCTGTTCGGCAGAATTGTTGCCGGACAAACTCATCACGTGAGAAAAAAGATTTCTAAAAAGTTGGAACGAACGGAAATGAACAAGCTTGAGATACAGTTGCGTGAACCATCGTGAACCAACAAAAGACTCGTGAGATGCGATGCCAAGCGCTCCGTAAAATTCATTATGTCCATCGTATACAAGGAATAAGTCCGGCTGGTAGTCAACGAGTTCCTTTGCAACATCGAGGACAGTGTAACTGTTCGTTGCAGTCACCCCAAGATTGACGACTTCGATTCTTTTATCAGGGAACATCGTCTTCAATCGATCTCGAAGAAACGTTGAGAACGAACCGACGAAGCTGTATGGGAAACCTGCAGTCGTCGAGCCACCCAGACAGAAGATACGAAACGTACTGTCAGGTTTCGGAATCTGAAAATAATCGGGGGAGGTGTTTGGACTGAAATCAACTCGAGAAAAGTAACGTGCCTTCACGGCGGGGTTCATAACGTTGTACGTTTTCCCGTTAAGGACTTCCGTTGTGAAGAGTGAGACGTCGGCACCGTAATTCGAAATGCGAAGAGTAAACTCCAACGCCGTCAAAAGCAGAAAAGGGAAGAGAAGCGTGATGAGAGAAAATGCTCGCCGCTTGGTGTGAGAATCATGCCGAGAGGTTGATTGAGGTTTGGACTGCTTCACGATGCACAAATAAAGAAAAAAAGAACTCCCTCAAATATAGAATGTTTGGCTGGAATTCCAAGTCTCGAACAGAGTCAGAACGACTTGAGGCATAAGGGGTTATAGAAAAAGGACTTGATTCTCGAAATGAATCTCCTTTAATTTGGAAGCGCTTCCAGGTAGTTTCCATACATCAGTCCCATGCACCAACTGATTTTAATGGTTAGCAGGATGTCACTGAAATTATTGTATCCAATTCTTTCATTCGTTCTTTGTATGACATACCCAGCACTCGCAATCGAAAATGTTGAACGCGCCGGAAAGTCCTTCGTTCCTATATGGGTGAAGGATGCAGTCTTCTACCAAATCTTTCCTGAGCGATTTGCAAACGGAGATAAGACGAACGATCCGCCGAACGTTGAACCGTGGGGCGGAGTGCCGAAGCCGAAGAATTATTTCGGCGGCGACCTCAAGGGCATCATCGATCATCTCGACTACATTTCTTCACTCGGCGTCAACTGTCTCTATCTCAATCCCATCTTCTGGTCAAACAGTAATCACAAGTTTCACGCAAAAGATTATCTGAAAATCGATCCGCACTTCGGTGACGAAAAGATTTTCAAGCAGCTTGTCGATGAATGCCACAAGAGAGGAATTCGAATAATTCTCGATGGTGTTTTCAACCACACGGGCGTTGACTTCTTTGCGTTTGAAGACATAAAGAAGAACGGTAAGAACTCGAAGTATGTGAAGTGGTACAACATCCACAGTTTCCCTGTTGGTCCGCCGAACAAGCCGAATTATGAGTGTTGGTGGAACTATGGCGACTTGCCGAAACTGATGACGCACAATCCTGAAGTGCGAGAGTATCTTTACAAAGTAACTGAACATTGGATGAATCTTGGCATTGACGGTTGGCGACTTGATGTACCCAATGAAATTCCTCATCCGTTTTGGGTTGAGTGGAGAAACTTGGTGAAGAAGCTGAATCCCGACGCATATATCGTTGGAGAAATTTGGGATGATGCCACGCCGTGGCTC
>ORJL010982821.1_pt1 | contig 14536 bp, 9 predicted proteins | sample 1779941 | NCBI WGS metagenome assembly ORJL01 (sample SAMEA104232317, study PRJEB22302) | groundwater metagenome | biome: forest; feature: aquifer; material: groundwater | place: USA | collected 2011-08-07 | depth 5.8 m
CGGTCCGCTCGGCGCTCGTGGACAAGGAGCGCACGGCGATGCGCGACGCGGCGGGGCGGCCGCAGCGCCAGTCGCTCTACACGGAGGCGCGGGCGCTCTTCGACCGCCTGGGCGCTCTCAAGTTGATGGACGTGGCGACGCTCCCGCGCGACGAGAAGGCGCTGCACTTCCAGCTCCCGCTGGTCGTCGACGGGCAGGTGCGGAGCGCGCAGCTCCGCGTGACGTACCGCGAGCGGCGCGAGGGAGGCGACGGACGCGCGCGCTACGAGATGACGGGGATGGTGCTGCGGGTCGAGATGAGCCGCCTGGGGGCGGTGTCGAGCAAGCTGGACGTGCGAGGGGACGGCCTCTCGGTCCTCTTCCGCGTCGACACGGCGCGCGCGAAGTCGGTGCTGGAGTCGGGCCGCTCGGAGCTGGAGTCGGCCCTCGGCGCGCTGGGACGCGAGGCGGTGGTGAGCGTGGCGATCCGCGGGGCGGGCGAGCTCGACCCGCTCGTGCCGCCGCCCGTGCGCGAGGCCGTGGACGTCGACGTCACGGCGTAGGCGCGGGGACGGCGTCTGCCTCCATTTCGACGATCCTCCACAGCGCCGCGGCTGACGCCGCGGCCACCGTGGCATCAGGGTCCTTCGCCACCGTCTGGCGAAGGGGTTCGATGGCCTTCCGGGCGCCAAGATCTCCGAGCGCGCTGGCCGCCCCCGCGCGCGCCCATCTGTCCTGATCGTCCCGCAGCGTTTTGAGCAAGTCAGGGATGGCCTCGCGGGCGCCAAGGGCGCCAAGCGCCACGGCCGCCCCCCCGTGCACAAACTCGTCCTCGTCCGTGCGCAGCGCCTGAAGCAATTCGGGGATGGCCTGAGTGGCGCCGAGATCGCCGAGCACCTCTGCCGCCTGACCGCGCACCCATTCGTCCTTATCCCCGCGCAGTGCTTTGAGCAGGTCGGGGATGGCCTCATGGACGCCGAGTGCGCCAAGCGCCTTTGCCGCCCCGGCGCGAACCCATTCGTCCTTGTCCCCGCGCAGCGCGTTGAGCAAGTCGGGGATGACCTCACGGACGCCGAGTGCGCCAAGCGCCTCTGCCGCACCGGTCCGCACCCATGCAGTCCTGTCCTCGCGCAGTGCCTCCAGCAAGTCGGGGATGGCTTCACGGGCGCCGAGTGCGCCAAGCGCCTCTGCCGCCCCGCTGCGCACCCATCCGTCCTTGTCCTCGCGAAACGCTCGAAGCAGGTCGGGAATGACCTCCGAGGAGCCGAGTGCGCCGAGCGCACTGGCCGCTTCCCGGCGCATCTTTGCCAACTTGTCTTCGCGCAGAGCGCCGAGCAAGTCAGGGATGGCCTTCCGGTCGCCCAGACGACCCAGCGCGCTCAAGGCCTCGCGCCGCAAGTTGGAGTAATCACTCCTGCCTAGGGCTGCGAGCAGCGCTGGCACTGCGAGGTCGCCCCGCCCGAGGGCTGCCAATTCATCCGTTCGCGGCAGCTTCCCAACCGCCGTCGCCAGCCGGGCGGCCAACGAGTCACCCAGAGGTGTGCGCCGGAGCTGGCGCAACGAATTCTCCACACGCCATCTCGCCCTGCGCGGATCTTCGATTAGCACCAACAACTGCAACAGAAGATCGTCTTCCAGCTTCGCGTCTGTGCACAGCGTGTCGGCCAGACACTCGGCAGCGAGCAGGACGTTCCACCGGAGCTCGGTCGCGCGCCAATCCGTCCGGTCATCCAGGATCGCGCGGATGAACCTTGCCGTCGCCGGACCCCGCCCCTGCACGACGCCCATCTCGCCCGCGACGAACTGGATGACCTCCTTCCACCGCGGCCGATAGACCCGCTCCCCGAGCAGCTCGTCCTGGCGGTCCTCCGTGGCCAGGCACTTCGCTGCCAGGTACTCCTGGAAGGTCTCGTGCAGAAAGCCCCATCGGCCGGCGCCCCGTTCTACGAGCAGCGATCCCGCATGCTGCAGCCGTGCAAGGAAGTCTCGGGCGCGGACCGCGTCTTCGAGTCCCGCGGCACTCCCCGCCCCCGGCAGCCGCGAGGCCACCTGCATGAGCAGATCCGCCTGCGAAATGACCCCACCCGGACAGTGCTCGTGCAGGTGCAGGGCGAGTGCAGGCAGGACCCGGCGTCCCTCCGACTCGTAGTCGACGGCGCGCACGGGCTGTGGATCGCCGACCGCCTGCCGGGCCTTCGCCCAGGCCGAAACCAAGGTCTCTGTCGCGACGTCGTAGAGTTTCACGCGGTAGCGCGGCAACTCGCCGAGCTGCACATGGACCAAGGCCGCCAGTGACAGGAGCAGCGGGTTGCCCGCAAAGGGCGCCAGCGTCGGCCTGTCCTCCAGGACCTTCGCAAGTCGATCCCCCTCCGCCGAGCCCTTGCTGTGCGCGGCGGCGTCGGCGTACTTCTGCGCGCGGTAGAACTCGGTGAAGAAGGCACGTGCCAGCGTGCGCGTTTGCTCGGGAGTCAACGGCTCCAAGACCACCTCTTCAGCGCCCGACAGCGCAACTCCGGGGTAGCCGACCCGTCGGCTGGCCACGACGATCCGGCACGCCTTGTGGGCTCCGCCGAGCTGCTCGATCCACCGCGCGACAGCGAGCCGGTCGGCGGCCTCAGGTATCTCGTCTAGCCCGTCGACGAGGAAGAGGGCCTCGCCTGCGCTTGCCGCCTCAGCGATCGCGGCGGCGAGGTGATCCACGGTCGTCTTGTCGATTTGCGCGACGAGAACTCGCGCACACGTGCAGGCGGGGGTATCCTCCGGGTGTTCGCGGCGTGCCTTGAGTGCGGCGGCGGCGGTGACATGAACTGGCAGCAGACGCTCGGCCACCCCGAGCCGCGTGCGCGTTGCATGTCGTCCCGCGGCGGCGGCGATCGCCAGGTAGCGCAACAGCGTAGTCTTCCCGGATCCGGGGTCGCCGAGCACAACGAGCGTGCGAGCGCGCGCGAAGGCGGCTGCGAAGGGCTGTGACGGGGCCGCGCTCCGCAGGCGCGGGAACTTCCTCTCGCGCGGAATCTCCTCCGTGCTTGCCGACCTGGCCTCCGCTGGGATCTCCTCCGGTGGGAAATCCTCGTCGAGCGTCAGCCCCCCTCGATGCGCGCGAACAGACAGGGGAGTAAAGACGCTCAGGAGGTCAAGCGCGCCCACGAAGTTGAACTGGGGGAGGGCGTAGAAGCGGAGGCTCGCGAAGGGAGGCCGTGCGTAAAACTTGCGCAGGAGCAGGGACGCCGAGTAGCCATCGGCCGCGGCCGGCCGCAGCCCGCCCGGTTTCGCGGGGTGCTGTCCCTGGGGCCAGGCGAAAACCGCTGCCCCATCGCGGACCGTTCGCCCGACGTACGCGAATCGCCGGGCCAAGTCTGGCGCGACGCCGGCGACAAGGAAGTAGACGTCTTCCGTTACGCAGACACCGCTGGGCGGACACACGTCGCCGCCGACCATGTGACCCGCAAGATCGAAATCTGGCGGCGAGTACCGCGTCAGGTCCGCGCCCTCCGTCGCATCCCCGATCCCCACGGCCGTGCGGAGGCTGACACGGTAGCCTGCGATCAGGCGCACGCGCTCGACGGCGTCGAATGCCGCCTGGACCGCCCGCTGTGCGGCGTCTTCACCGAGGAAGTAGGCGGAGCCCCCGTCCCCTTCCCAGCGCGGGAATCCGGTTTCCACCCCATACCCGGTCGCGGCGCACTCGACGGCGTCACGGACCTGGGGCATGGCCTCCGGGGCAACCTGGGTGGAGGCCACGACGTCGAACTTCAGCAGGACCGCCGTGATCGGAGCCGCGCTCACGCCCGCCCTCCGAGCAGCCGGAAGACGACACGCAGATCGATGCCGCTCGGCGAGACTTCCGGGTCGGGTAGGCCCCGGGCGCGCATGAGGGCGAACATGGTAGGGATCCCACGGCCCGCGTCAATCGCGAGGCCCAGGCGCGCGAGATGGTGGAAGACCAGCGGGTTGCGGACGAAGTGGCAGCCGTCGCACATCAACTCAACAGTGACACTGTTCAGCAGGCGCCCGGGGCTGACAACCTCGATCCGGTCGTCGAAGACGAAGAGGCGGACCTGGGCGGGGGCAAGGTAATCGCGATGCGCCACCGCATTCACGATCGCCTGATCCACCGCCTCCACGGGCGGCGGGTAGATCGGCTGCGCGGCCTGCGCCGGGACCGCGGGGAAGTACTTGCGCACGAACGCCTGGGCGCTGCGGACCTGGCGCGCGACCGGGCCGCCAATCTCTTGCCGGCCGAGAAGCGCCTCGGTGACGTCGATCCCCGTGTGACGAATCGCGGTGATGCGAGCGTACTGGCGCACGCGCTCGGGCGCGGCGCCGAAACACAGGAGTCCGCCCAGCGTGAGGTGCAACGGGTCGGCCATCAACTTGACATTGATCAGCGTGCGCACCAGGTCTTCATCAGTCATCCCCGCCAGTTCCGGGCGGATCTGAAAGAGGTAGTCCCGATCGACGTCCGCGAGGCCCGCATCCTCGGCGGGGAGCTCGTCCGGGAACAGGGATCCGCCGGCCTGGAAAATCTCCAGCAATTCTTGCCGGCTCGCAATGCGCCTCCCAGCCATGCTCCGCAAATAGTAGACGCCCTTGTTGGTCCGGTAGGGACGCTGCGAACCGCGCGGGACGTTGACCACGAGCACCATTGCTCCCTGCAGCGAGTGCTTCTCGAGCGTCATGTTCGTGATGGGCGGTTCGACGTTCTGACGGCGAATCTCGTCGACCGTAAGCATCTTCTCGTCAGAGTTGGAGACGCCCGTCACCGTCCGATTGTCGGCCACGCCCAGAAGGATGGCGCCACCCTCGCCGTTGGCGAAGGAGACCATCGCGGCAGCAAGAGCGTCCGGGTGAGCCCGTTCCTCTTTGAACTCGGTGCGTGAGTCCTCGCCGAGACGGATGTGTTCCTCGAGTTCCTGCAGCGTCATGACACGTCTCCGCGGATGACCACTCCCCCGTTCGCTGCTGCAGCAACCACTCTCTGCCGACCCCGCCTGGCCCTGTCGGCGCGGGCAATCAACTCGGGATGGAGCTGCGGCGCGCGCGAGGCGTCACGCACGGTGATTCTATCCTCGACTGCCTATGGTCGCAACCCATCGACCGCCCGCGGACTCGCCGCCGGTGCGCGAGGACATGGACGTCGACGTCACGGTGTAGGGGCCAGGCGTCTGCATCCTCGATCGGCGATCAGCCGAGAATCGCATGGAGAGCCGATCGGACGGCCGCCTCTTCGCCCCACGCTGGTCCGTGAACGGGAAAGGCACGAGGATAACGTCGCCGAAATCACAGACTGTCGTAGGGGGCATCGTCCGGGTTGTCCCAGACCTCGTGCAGCTTTCCTTCCGAGAGCGCCGAAACCGCGCGCGTGAGCGTGGCCTCCTGAAGACGAGAGCGGAGGAAATCCACGAATTCCTCCACCTCGACGATCTTCTCCGGGGGGAGATCGAGGATCTTCTCCATCAGGTCGCGCGCGGGTGTCGCGGGTTCGTCCATGGACGTTCCAGAGCAGAAGAAACCGACTGGATCATGCGCCCTGCCGTGGCTTTCGCGACAAACGGAATGTGCGTCGACGCGAAGGTCATCCATGGGCTGGCAGGATCAAGGCGCGCGCCCTATTTCTCAATCTGGAGATCGGGGAGTTGGAGCGCCTGCCCCTCGGGCAGTTCCGCGTCCTGCGTGCCGTGGCCCCTGGCGCCGGCCCACACCTCGAACCGGAACTTCCCCGAGGGGAGCCTCTCGAGATGGAAGCGCCCCTCGGCGTCCGTCTCGATGCCTCTCATCAGATCCATGCCGCCCCACCAGGGCGATGAGGCGCGGCCATCTGCCTCGAGGCACATGACCTGGACCCTCGCGCCGGCCACCACGGCGCCCTGCTTGTCCACGACGCGGCCCGCGATGCTCGCCGGCGGCGGTAGGCGCAGCACGACGCCCTCGCGCGATTCGCCGAGGGCAAGGTGTCCCACTTCGACTCGCGCGGGCGCCCCCGCATCCGACTCCGCGGACAACCGATGGTCGCCCGGCAGCACGCCACGAATCGCGAACTTGCCCTCCGTGTCCGTCTGCCAGACGCCCGAGCCGTCGAGGCACAGGTTCGCGCCGACGACCGGATGCCCCGTGGGATCGAGCACGGAACCGGAGACCGAGGCCGCCTTCGACAGCTTGACCTCCACCGGGGCTGCCGCCGTTGCCGCGTCGATGACCACGGCGGTCGGCTCGCAGGCCAGGTCGTTCCCAGATACCGAAAGCGCCGCCGCCCCGAACGGGAATTCGCCGGCAACCGTGCCCACGCCCTCCCCGTCGGTCTGGACGTAGGAGTCGGCCTGGAGGGAGGCCCCGGTGACCCGGACGGAGTACTTGCCGGGCGGCGCTGGGTGCCCTGTATCGGCTGCCACGAGCTTCAGGACGAGCGCGCTGGAGGTCTGTGGTCGTGCCTCCAGCACGAGGTCCCCGCAGGAGATGGTCGCGTCGTGCGTGGTCTCTACAGCCGCACTCCTGCAGGTGCGGTGCCCCTTCATGCGCACGACGACGCCATACTTCCCCTCCGGGACGCCGGCGATACGGAACGAGCCGTCCGCGGCCGTCTTCCCAGTCGTGTCGCCGGACTCAGGATGGGCCAGCATCATCTCGTCGAAGGGGTCCTCGTGGTCGAATCCGTGCCCCTCCATCATCTTGGTCCTCTCCGCCTCCTGGCGCAGCCGTTCGCCCTCCTCGAGGTCGACGGATGCCCCTGCGACGGGCACGCCCGCGCCATCAACGACCCGTCCCGTCAGCGTCGCCCCCTTTCCCACGATGAAATCGATCGGGCCGTTGTCCCCCTTCCCCAGGCGGATCGACTGCGTACAGGGCGCGTGGTCCGGCACGTGGATCGTCACCTTGCACTCGCCCACCGGCAGTCCTGGCTGGACGACCAGTCCTTCGCCGTCGGCCGTGACGGACGGATACGCGCAGCCGCCCTCCCGCTGATCCACGTCCAGGCGCATCGTCGCGCCCGCGAACGGGGTCCGGTCGGCGTGGAGCACGCGGATCTCGAGCCGCGCCAGGGCCGCCTTCTGCAGCACCAGGCGCACGTCGGCGGGACGGGAGTTCAGGGGGACGACGACTCCCTGCAGGAATGTCGCGACGTACCCCTCTTTCCACGCCCCTACGAGGTAGGTCCCCGCATCCAGGCCCTGCACCAGGTAGGCTCCGCCGTCGGCGCTCCGCGTCGCGCGATCCCAGGCAGGTTGGCGACCGGGCGCATTGGCGGTGTCCTGGCCGGGCGAGGGAATGCCCACCAATGCCTCGACGACAGGCTGGCCCTCCTCGACGACGACGACTCCGGCGATGGTGCCTCCGCCGATGGCGAGCCCCGTCTCGCAGGTCTCCCCTCCTCGCACGGTTACCGTAGAGAGCGGCAGGTTGAGACAGTGCAGGTCGAAGAACGAAACGACCAGGCTCCATCGGCCCGGAAGCATCCTCTTGAGGAGGAGATGACCGCGGGCGTCGGTTTTCGCCGACCAGGACTGCCTGAGGTTGGAGGGGTCGCCCGGGCGCCCCGCGACCTCCATCTCTCCGTTCACGTAGACCTCGGCCTCCGGGAGCGGGTCGGTCCCCATGCGGAAGGCGATGTCGACGGCGCCGGCCTTCGTGGTCGTGACGTCGCCGAGATCGGAGCCTGCGGCTGCGCTCACCTCCACGTGCTCGACGGATGCGACGCATGAGTCACCCTGGAGGCAGAGGGAGTAGACGCCGCTGATTGGACCGTCGATGCGGAAGCGGCCGTCCGGTCCGGTGTGCGAGGATCGGCGCCCGTCGCTTTCGTACTCCAGGAAGAGCAGGTCGGGGTGCTTCGCCTCCTTCCTGTCGAGGGTGCATTCGATGTCCGCCCCAGGAATGGGCTCCCCGGCGGCTGTGACCAACCGACCCTCGATCCAGCCGCGCTTCTTCAGCGCCACGCGGATCGGTCCTGCGGGCGGGACCTCCAGGTCCAAGGGCTCCACGTCATACTCGGGGTGCTTGATCCCGACGGCGTATCGACCGGCATGGAGGCCCTTGAGGACGATGGTGCCGTCGGAGCGGACCTGCGCCTTGGGCCAGTCCGGTCCCTGCGCGCCTGGCGCGCGGTCCATGATGGTGAGGTCGGCCACCGCGCCTCCGGGCACCGGGTTGCCGGCCTCGTCGACGAGGGCGACGACCACGCCGGAGTCGTCGGACTTACCCTGCGGCGAGGCCGTGCCGGCCAGCGCGCAGGTCAGCGCCAGAAAGAGGTTGACGGACCTGAGGCCTCGAGGGCGCATCGTTGCTCCTTCCGCCGACTGACACCCTTGCGGGTGTCAGTCCACCGCGCCCTTGCGGGCGCGACTCCAGCGCCGGCGCGCGGCCTACTTCCCCTGGATCACGACGCCGCGCGACTGCAGGGCGAGCCAGGGGTCGTGGGGGTCGAGCTCGATCGCCAGCTTCTTGTAATCCTCCCCCTTCTTCTTGCCGTCGTCGCCCCCCTTCGCCTCCCATGCCTGCCCCAGGTGCATGTAGAAGTACGGATTCATCGGATCGAGCTCGATCGCCTTCTCGTACATCCCGATCGCGTCGTCCTGCTGACTCTTCCGCGCGAACCAGTCGCCGTAGTGGTCGAACGTCAGCGGGTTCTTCGTCCCCTTCTCCACCGCCGTCTTGTAGTAGCGCCCCGCCTTGATCGTCAGGCCCCAGCGGTCGGCCCACTCCGCCGCCTCCTCGTACCCGCGGTGCGTCTCCAGCTTCAGCGTGTCCTTCACGTACGCGTGCCACTCCGTCTCGAGCGGCTTCAGGTCCTTGATCTGGAGGAATTTCTTCAGCGTCTTGATCACCTCGTCCGACTCGCACTGCACCATGGCCCCCTGGAACGCCACCCGCTTCACGTCCTTGTCCGTCGACAGCGCCAGGTAGAACCTCTGGAACCCCTGCGAGTACTTCTTCGACTCCATCAGGAAGTGCACGAACGACCACCCCCACGCGTAGTGCAGCGCGTCGAATTCGGGCAGGCGGATCATCTCCTCCAGCCCCTGCCACTCGTCCCCCGCGATCGCATCCTGCAGGACGACGAGCCTCCCCTCCTGGATGTGACCCACCGACATCGCCTTCTTCACCCGGTCCCACTCGCTCGCCCCGTAGTACTCTGCGAGCGACTCGTTCACCCAGGGCGGGTAGTTGAACTTCGGGTTGATGAGGTAGGTGAGGTAGTGGTTCGTCTCGTGGAACATCACGTCGAGCGTCAGCCGCTCGTCGTTCCGGTCGTAGTAGAAGTTCAGCTCGATCGGGTCGACGAAGCGGAAGTACCCGATCGCCCCGCGCGGCGCCCCGCTCACCTGGTAGTAGTACTCCTCGTCGTGGTAGAAGCAGACGAGCAGCTTCGGCGTCTTCGCCGCCGGCCTGATCCCCCACTTCTTCATGAAGGTCTCGTAGTAGACCTCCATCAGCTCCTGGTACTCCTGGCACTTCGCCGGCGGGATCGTGTACTCGAACTTGAAGTGCTTCGTTTCGGTCTTGTACCGGTCCCTCCACTCCAGGTGCTTCTTCGCCTCCTCCATCTCCTTCTTGGCCTTCTCGAGCTTCTTCTCCACGGCCTTGTCCCGGTCCGCCTTCGGGATCCACTTCCCCTCGTACGGGACGAGGCCCTTCTCGAGCTTCGCCTTCTCCTCGTCGTCCTTCGGGACATAGTTGCCGCCGGCGTCGGAGGCGAGGACGCGCTCGACGAGCTCCGCCTTGACGAAGATCTCCCCGTGCTCGAGCGCGATCTTCCACCCCCCGTCGGCCCGCACGACCTTCGGGACGTCGAACATGCGGCCGTCCTTGAACTGGATCGCGTCGGCCGACAGCGCCAGCGGCCAGGCCGCCGCGACGGCGACCGCCACGAGGACGGTGCTGACTGGCCAGGCCAGCTTGCTGGACCTCTCCCTCACGACTCCCTCCCTACTTCGACCACTTCTCCCACTGCCCCTGGAGCGACTGCCAGTCGGCGTCGGTCCATCCCTCGAAGGCCTTGTCGAAGACCTTCCTGAGCAGGTCCTTCTCCTTCTGCGACCAGTTCTCCTTCCGCCGCTTCTTGAACTCGTCCTCCTCCTCCTGCTCCGTCTTCGGGGCGCCCGCGCTCGCGCCCTTGGCCCGCTCCGCCTCCGCCGCGGCGTCCTCCTCCTGCACGATCGCGAGGAGACTCGCGAGGTAGTCGCGGATCAGGGACTTCGTCTTCGGCTGCTTCGCGCCGGGGCCGTAGAGGTATCGGACGACGGAGGCGCACTCCGCGGAGAGAGCGCGGCCGCTCTCCCCCTGCCAGAGCTCCGTGGTGGTCATCCCGAACAGGTCCTTCACGGGAATGAGCTGCCCCGCGCGCCTCCCCTCCTTGATGGCCTCGTTCTCGTGCATGTCGGCCGCGAACTCGAGGCTCCTCCCCTTCAGCTTCCCGGAGCCGACGTACTGCGAGAGGCCGCTCTCGAGCCAGGGAGGCATGCTCGTGTAGAGCATGTCGTTCTTGTCGGCGAGGTACTGCTGGAGGAGCGCACGCCCGAGGCTGTCGAACTGCCAGTCCTTGCTGAAGTCGGTGCCTCCGCTCACGACGATCTCGCGCGTCTCCGAGGAGTACGCGTCGCCCGACGACTTGTGGAAGGCCATCTCCTCGTTGTTGTCCTTGCAGATCCGGATGATGCCGTCCTGGACGTAGCCGTCGCCCAGGTCGCCGAAGTGCTGATCGAGCCACACCCGCACCGCCTCGGCGTGGGAGATCACCTGCTCCATGAACTTCGGGCTGCCGTGGTTCAGGATCAGGAAGTGCGGGGTCCGCTTGCTCGACCAGTCCTTCGGGAGGTCCGCGAGGGCCTTCTTGAAGACCTTCTCCTGGGCCTCCATCCGCCGCTTCTTCCGCTCCTCGGGGGTCTCGTCCTTCCCGCCGATCTTGATCTTGCCGCCGGTGTCGATGTCCGCTCCCTGCAGGGAGGCGTCGCGCGCGATCACGCGGAACGACTTGAAGGCCGAGAGGTAGATCGGCTTCAGCTTTTCGAACTTGTCCTCGAGGGAGTCTCCCTCGATGGCGAGGTCGCCGAACTCCGCGTGAAAGACCCAGGCCATGATCCGCTTCTTGCCGCCCATGGCGAGCTTCTCGACCTTGACCTCGATCATGGTGACGGGGGTGGTCCCGACCTTCGCCTCGGCTTCGGCGCTGACGAAGAAGCCGCCCTCGGAGTAGTTCCGCTTGAGGTAGTCCTTGTAGTCGAGGTACGGGGCGTCGAGGCTGATGGAGCCGCCGTCCTGGACCTTCGCGGGCTCGCCGCCGTCGGAGGCGGCCTGGCCGGTCTTCGCCTTCTCGAAGAGGATGACGCGGAGGAGCGGGGAGTGGGAGTACCCCTCCTTGCCCTCGTATTCCTTGTCGGACTGCCATTTCGCACAGATCCACTTCTCTTCCACTTTGATGGGGATCTGGTTCCAGCCGGGCGGGGGAGTGACCTGGAAGCCGTTCTTCTTGTCGACGAAGGGGCCGCCTGCGAAGGCGGGGGCGTGGAGCGCGGCCCACACGAGCGGGGTGAGGATGGCGATGACGAACGACCGTCCCATGGAAAACCTCCCTGCCTGAAGTGCTTGGACATTAGATGCCTGCGGCGCGGTGGTGTCAAGGCCGCGCCCCTCGTCCCTGAAGGCGAGCGGCATCCGCCGCGGTGCTTTGCCTCGGGATGGGCTTATGGCAGCGCAGCGACAGTTCAACACTGAGGCACGGAAGCACGGAGGACGCACGGAGGCCGACCCGGCCCGTCTTCCCCTCCCCGATTCCCGCTTGACTCCCCTACCCCTGCTTGGTACCCTCGTTAATGAAATTGGATATCAATACCAGCCGAGGGGTCTGAGGGGGTCTCATGCACATCGCGGAAGGGGTCCTGACCGGCCCCTCGATCATCGCGACGAACGTCGCAGGCGCCGCCGTGGTCGCCTGGGGCGCGGTGGCCATGAGGAAGTTCACACGGTCGCAGCCCGAGCGGAAGCCGCTCCTCGGGATGGCGGGGGCGTTCATCTTCCTCGTGTCGCTCGTCCCGATCCCGTCGTTCGCCGGGACCTGCTCCCATCCGTGCGGCACCCCCCTGGCAGGGATCCTCCTCGGGCCGGGGATCGGAGCGGGCCTCGCGGCGCTCGCGCTGCTCCTGCAGGCGCTCTTCTTCGCCCACGGCGGCCTGACCACGCTCGGCGCGAACACCGTGACGCTCGGGCTCCTCGGGGCGGGCTTCGGTTGGGCGTTCTTCCGTCTCGGCCGAAAGATGGGCATGCCGATCTGGGGCGCCGCGGCCCTGGGAGGGCTCGTCGGCGACGTCGCGACCTACGTCGGCGCGGGGCTCATCCTCGGGGGGCACCTGGCGTTCTTCGCGCCCCATCCGCAGTACACCTTCGGCGGCTACCTCAAGGCGATCTATCTCGCCTACCTGCCCGTGCAGGGACCGATCTCGATCGGAGAGATGGTCTTCACGGCCGTGGTCGTGAGGTCGGTCGCGAGGCAGAGGCCCGAGGTCCTGGAGTCGCTCGGCGTGGTCCGGAAGCAGAGCCTCGTCGCGCCGCTCGTGGCCGTGCTCCTGGTGGTCGGCATCCTGACGTCGACCTCCGCCCAGGCGGCGGACGAGCCGAAGAAGGAATTCACCGGGATGGACGAATCGGTGAACGAGAAGATGGCGGAGAACGCCGGGTCGCCCTCCCGCTCCCCGTACATCAACACCGAGGCGATGGGCGACCTCTGGAACTTGATCCTGCTCCTCGGCGGAGGAACCGCGGGCTTCATCCTCGGACGCAACTGGAACCACCTCTTCGGAAAACGGGACCCCGCCAAGGCCCCCGACGCGGGGAAATGAGGCGACGATGTCCGGACAGCTCTCCCTCCACGACTTCTTCGAGGTGGAGCGGGCCCAGTTCCTGAGACGGGCCCGAGGGCTGCGCCTGTGGGATGCCCGGCTGAAGCTCGCCCTCGCCGGGACGGCGATGCTCGCGAACGTGCTGTGGTACAGGGCGGACCTCTCCGCAGCGCTGCTCGGAGTCGCGGCCCTGGGGCTGCTCCTGACGCGCGTGCCGTTGCGGCAGTGGTTCGTGTTCCTGGTGGCCCCGCTCTGGGCCACGATCGTCGTGATGGTGGGCTACTCCGTCGGCTTCGGGCAGACGGTGATCCTCGACCTCGGGCCCGTGCACGTCTACCGCGAGGGGGTCTGGCTGGGCCTCGCCGCCGGGCTGCGCGTGGTCTCGGAGATGGCGTGGGTAGGCCTCCTCATCCTGACGACGCCGTTCACCGAGATCCTCGACGCGCTCCGGTGGTACCGCGTCCCCGCCGTCCTCGTTGACACGCTGTCCTTCATGTACCGGTACGTCTTCCTGCTCTGCGACGAGTTCACCGCCATGCGGGCCTCGGCGCGCTCGCGAGGCGGCTTCGCTACCTACCGCGGGAGCCTCTCCACCACGGGGCTCATCACATCGCAGGTCTTCCTGAGGGCGTACGATCGCTCCCTCAGGATCAGCCAGGCGATGCGGGCGCGAGGAGGGGAATAGCACCATGGCCTCCCAACGGATCGTCGACATCCTGCGCAGCGAGTCCTGCCCGCAGAACTGCGACCTCTCCCCCCTCAAGGTACCGGAGGGGCGGGCGGTGATGGAGTGCCGCGACCTCCACTTCCACTACCATGACGGCAAGGAGGCTGTGGCCGGCGTGAGCTTCTCCATCGCCCCCGGCGAGGCCGTCGCGCTGTGCGGCCCCAACGGTTCCGGCAAGACGACCCTGCTCAAGCTGCTGACGGGCCTGCTGACCCCGGACGAAGGGGAGGTGCGCTTGGGCGGTCGCGAGCTGCAAGAGGACGGAGGGAAGGACGCCTTCCGTACGGTCGGCCTGCTCTTCCAGGACTCGCAGGACCAGCTCTTCTGCAACTACGTGGCGGAGGACGTCGCATACGGGCTGAAGCAGCTCGGCGTGCCAGCGTCGGAGGTTCGCGATCGAGTGGACCTCGCGCTCCACTTGACGGAGGCGGAGCACCTCTCGCACCGCCCGATCCACCACCTCTCGGGCGGCGAGATGAAGCGGGTCGCGCTCGCGGGCCTGATCGCGATGCGGTCGCCGGTGCTGGTGCTGGACGAGCCGACGAGCGGGCTCGACCCCGCGGCGAGCGGCCACCTCATCGAGCTGATCCAGCACTTGAACCGCGAGCACGGGTCGGCGTTCCTGATCGTCACGCACGAGATGGACCACGTGCCGCTGCTCGCGAGCCGCGTGCTCGTCATGGCGGAGGGGCGCCTGGTGGCGGACGGCGACACGCGCACGATCCTCACCGACGTACCGCTGCTGGAGCAGGCGCGCCTGCAGCCGCCGGCGATCACGAAGTACTTCTTCGAGCAGGCGGCCCGGAGCGGGAAGAAGGCCGACTGGCTCCCCCTCTCCGTCGAGGAGGCCCTCTCCAGGAACGGCGGGTCGTAGGCTACTTGACGAGGTCCTCGAGCGGACCGATCCGGACGACGCCGTCGCGCACGCGGTAGAAGAGACCTTCGGGGCCGAGCACCGCGTCCAGGACCTCCGAGACGCGACCCTCCGCGGCGTCGTGGCCGA
>ORJL011930337.1_pt1 | contig 14536 bp, 19 predicted proteins | sample 1779941 | NCBI WGS metagenome assembly ORJL01 (sample SAMEA104232317, study PRJEB22302) | groundwater metagenome | biome: forest; feature: aquifer; material: groundwater | place: USA | collected 2011-08-07 | depth 5.8 m
AACAAAGCCGCCGTTCCAAGACCCTTACCAACACCCAACAAAAGACCGCCCTTAACAATTGAAGGAGTGCCGGATTTATTGATTCCCCAAAAACTTCTTAGGGCTTCCGATTTAATGGCTTGGCTATATGCTTTGTCCGCATCTGCAAATTTTAGTTTGGCTATTTTGTTGAAAACTTCCCGCGTAGTCTTACGAACAATGTCCGGAATTCCATCACCGATCATGTCCACGGCCTTTCTTGCTTCTAACGCCTCATCGGGAGTAATGCTCTTGTCATTGACTGCCTTCAAAGATCTCTTGATAAAATTCATGGGACTGACTGGCTCTTTGAGCGTGTCGCGAATAGCACTAGAATCTTGAACCGCTGAATATGCTTTTCTGGCTTCATCTACGCCAGGGCCAAATGGTAGTTTTGGATTTGCTACGGTTTCAGCTAAAACACCAGGAGTCTTGTAACCTAACCCCGATGTGGATTCCATGGTCTTTCCGATAAATCTTCCAACGGCATTTGCTGGCCTTGAAAGCAGAGGGGCGGCCTTTAATGCTCCCGCCGTAAACGCAGTTTCCGGGTCTAGCATCCCCGCCGAAAACTCCGACCCTATTTCCATCAAAGTTCTTGGAGTGTTGATTGCAAAATTAAGCGGAACACTTTGAGTCCTGGCATCAGGAATCGCCCCTGTAATCATCTTCAATCCCTCGCGGCTTTTATCCGCAGGAATTCTCAACTTCCGCAGTAAGTCGCTGTTCTCTCCTACGCTACTTCCAAAAAGACCTTGAGTTTTTGCGCCAGAGCCGTTCTGCGACTGATACTCCGCTTCCTCAAGCTCCAAAAGCTCTAGTTCTTCGGCTTCCGAAAGTGCCATTATTGAGCCGCCTTGCTTCTTAATTCCGCGATCCTTGATCGTCTTTGTTCAGGGGTAAGACCAGAGCCGCCTTGCAATTTCGGCACCGATATCTTCCCATCTCCCCTATCGACTTCTGGCAAATCAAGAGATGCGGGAGAATATGCTTTCCCTGCCCCGGTAATAAAAGTCTTTTTAACGATTTCCCTGTTTTGCTTCTTCTGCCTTAAAACCTCCGTGCTATCTCCTGGTTGCGGAAAATACTGTCTACGAGCTTCCTTGAATTCTGACGGAGAAATTACCGCACCGGATTCCCTTCTTAATGTGGCGTTTACAAAATTTCTCTCCGCTTGCTCCTGGGATTGCATATCTGCCTTCTGAAGAAAATTAGGCAATGCTCTTTGGGTAGCAAGTCCAACCGTAGACATTCCAGTTATGTTTTTCTCCAAACTATCGAATATAGAATTTGCCTGTTCAATCCTATTTGCGTAGGTTGCATTAGTTCCTTCGTGTTGGGTTATTGCCTTTGGCCTGATAGCCCCCTTTTGGGTATATCCGGTTACATTTCCTTCGGTGTCCAATATCGGAACCATATTGGGAGATGTCTTGGTAACTCCGATGTCTTCCCCTGGCTCACCCTTAATCTCTTTAATGATTTCCCCTTTTTCATTGACGACAAAATGCCTTTCAACCTTCCTCTGTTCCTTTCCCGCTAAAGCCCCCATAGTCGTTACGACGGAAGGATCATATTTACCAGGAGCCATGCCCAACTTAGGAGCTACGATTGCGTCTAGGTCTACTTTCTTGCCCTCGCGCTCCTCATTGTTAAGCATCCGAGTCTGCTCCAAAACCCTCTTTTCCTTGTCCCTGGCAAGGCGGTCTTGATGCTCCGCAAGGAAATAGGGAACCGCGATCTTTTCCAGACCGCTAGAAACTCCGGCGGCAATAGCTAGTAAATCGTCGCTCATAAATCCTCCTTATCCTTTTGGCGTCCCCATGCCCCTCAAGGCATAGCCAGTCAACAATGTAGTGCTAATTCCAAAAAGAGATTTTATTATTGCCGTCCTGTTGGCCTGCTTCCTCTGATCCTCTGCCGCCTGCCTTTCCATGGCTACCCGTTTATCTGCGTAAGTGTCCATCATGTCCTGTTTCTTGATACCGGCTTCCCTGTCTTTCCCCGCTTCCTCGCTCTGAAAAGCCATCGCATCCTCATCGAGCGCAAACTGCGTAGCAACGGCCTCGGCCTGTTGGCGGTCAATCCCTGCTTGGGCCAGTCTGTCCACCATCAACCCATAGACCTGATTCACCCTCTGCTTTCTTTCGTTGACCTTTCGCAATGCCAAAGATTCTTTGTTGGCCCTGTCTAAATCCTGTTCTTGCCTCATAACTTGCGTGTCTAGGGCGGGATTGGGGAATTCAAGGCCATACTTACCCGCCGTCTGCTCCGCCAGTCCTCCAAGATTAGACTTGAACCTTCCCCTCGACGCATTGACTGCGGCTGTGGTTTTAAGCAAGTCCTCCGTGACGCCGTTTTCCCTTGAAGCCAGGTAATCTTCAACGCCTTTCTCTGCTGTGTTGCGACGAGCAAGATAATCGATTGGCATATTTACCCTATGAACCTCGGAACGGGTTTGACTGATACTGCTGGCGCACCTGACGCTTTCTCACTCGGAGTTTGCTCTTTGTCCTGTCTGCCGCCATAAATCAACTTGTTTCCGATAATACTTGCCCCAGAACTCGCCGTCTCCGCAAGCAAAGAAGTCCTGGTATCGGACGCCTTCCTGTCGGAATCAAAGTTCAATTCACTCGACCTTAACCTTAAAGACCTGTCCTGTTCCCGCCTCAACATATCCTGTTCAAAGTCCCGCGCAAGTTGACCCTCCCTTGAAGCAAAACCCTGGCCCTGGTCTTGCCTGACTCTTGTCCTCTCTGCGGCAACCTGATCCCTATACTGCTGTTCCGTGGCTTCAAGTCTCGAAGTCGTTAAACGGTACGCGGCATCGGCAAAGAAGATGTTGTCCTGTTCCTCTAAAGTCCTGGCCGTCTCCTCGATGCGGCCCTGTAGACCTCCGGCTTCAGCGGCTATGGCTGAAGAAAACTCACCGGGGCTGTCAACGGTTCCCCTTCTATTCAATTCGTTGAGGATGCTTGGAACTGCTCGTTCCCGAAGATGCGAACCCGCCATGTCTTCAAGCTCTGCTAAATAACTCTCTCGGTCTGCCCTTAAAGATTCCGGGGTTTCCGCAAGGAACTGATCCAATGCCGCTTGCTTCTGGCTCTCGGACATTCTGGAATTGAGAATGTCTTGGATTCTGGAAACGCTTGAATCGGTGTCATACTTTTTAGTCAATCCGGCTATTTCATTCGTAATGTTCTGATTATTTAGAAAGTTGGTTAAATTTCCATTGCCTTTTAATTGTCTTACGAGTTGCTGATATGTGGGATCATTGCTTTTTTCTTGTGCAATTTTTTCCAACTCAAAATAACCTGGCAATCTGTAATTTTGAGTGACAAAATCAGTTATGATGTTCGATAGGGTATTTTCCCCCGCCTTCATGTCAAGGATTTCCCCGACATTCCCCTGTGAGATAAAACCTTTTATCTTTGCATTTACTGAATTCCTGTCGAGATTTTCAGTCTCACCAGAAAGACCTTTGTATGCTTCCTGCCTGTCCTGTAACTCCGCATCCGTTAATCCAGTCTCATTATTGCCCTGGCTCTTAATGAACTTCTCAAGAGCATCTTTCTTGGCCGGAAGTCTTGATGATAAAGATTTGATTCGGCCTTTAACAGAATCCGTCTGATCCCCGAACCGCCCCTTAACCGCGCTCAATACAAAATCAATGTCCTTGTCGTCTCCACTTTCCAAGGCATTAAGCAATTCCTCTTGATATGGGGAGAATGAACCTATAAGGTTCTGAAGCTCTGCCTTATCGTCTGCGGATATGTTCTCTAATCTGTACTTTCTCTTAGCCATTAAACCCTTCCATACCCAGGAGCAACAACGGGGGCGAATTGCCTAAAAGCGGAACGTATGGGCTTAGCCAACTGTTGCGCCCTCTCTAAGCGACCTTGAGCTAGGAGTAGCTTTGTCTCCCATCCTTCAGTCCCGGCCTGCTCCGACATATAAGCGTCGGCAAAATCAAGTATCGCCAAATCAGCGTCTTTCGTAAGCTCTGTCCTATCCTGCTTGTTCACTAAATCAAAAACTTGCCGGATGTAGGTAAAAGGGACTACGCGCTGTTCGTTGAATTCCCCCCTTATCCTCGCCGTTAAAGGCGCATCATGAATCAGGGTATATGCCCCTTCATTTTTTGTATTGGCTTTGTTGTAGGAGATGATGCGGGTATCAGATTCAACCCTGCGAACGCGGTAGGTGTTCTGACCGAAACTTACGATGTCTCCGGACAACGCTTCGGAAAGCCAGGAAGTGCCGGAACCCGTAAAGACGTTGCTTCCAACGGTTGAAGTTAAATTCCCGGTAGTGTAATCGTCCAAGAACTTGTCCGTGCCATTGACGGAGAAAGGATGCTGACGGAAAGGGTTTTTGTAGTCTCTAAGCGTCTGCCTCAATCCCTCGTTGTCCATAGAAACCAGGGAATCGGAAAGGTTCTCAAATCCTATGACCATCCGAACCTCCGGCGGCAAGGTATAAAACCTCTTGTCGATTTCAACTTCCTGGCTCCCGGATTCAATCACGGGTTGATCCAAGACGATTGACGCGCCTGCGGTAACGGAAACTATACGGTAGAGGTTATCACCGCCCTTAACGCGGAAGAACCTACCCTTCCAAGCCGCCACAGCGTCCGTCATTGGCACGCTCTGGCTTCCTGTGGTCAATACGGCGGTTGATTCAACGATGGGAATTACGGTCAAAGAACCGTAGGTTTCAAGTGAGGCCCAATCCCAGGATTTGCCGACCTCGAAATGGGCTAGATTGAATTTACGAGTGGCAAGAAGATCGAATTCCGCAGTCCTGGCCTTCGTCTTTTGCCTGTCGGCAAGCTCTGTAAGTGCTTCTTCCAGGGTCATTGTTACTCCGGCGTAGGATTCGCAAATTGACCGTCAAGCCAGTCCCATAATATCGTTATCTTCGCCGTTCCTACCCTCTGAACGAAGGTATAACTATCGGAAATAACGTCATAAAAATATTGCCTGTCCATGTCGGAAGCGGCAATCAAGTTGTTAGTTGCCACAACCGTGAATGTTGACATCCAATTACCTATTTCGGTTGAAGTTGACCTCGACATCGCAAGGAAGCCGCCGCCGTTCACGGTGTAAGTTCCGATGATGATGGAATGGATGATGACAGGCCCGGAAGAAAATTGAGTCGTCCGAACCGCCGTTTCCGTGAACGAACTTTTCCACAACTTCACTTTGTAGTCTGGTAGGGTTCCGAACGCCGCCTCCACCTTTGAAGCCCCAAGAGCCAGGAACGCTATAAGAATGAATAATCTTTTCATGTGTTCTCCTTTATTGGTTGTGATACTTAAATTTTGAATAAACGCTTCCGAACGCCTTCCAGTAATTCTTCCATTCCTTCTCGGTGAATCCCGTGGTGTCTATACGGGACATGATGGGGTTGTACCACCATGAGGCGGGCATCCCCGAACCGATCTGGAACTCCTTGTCCTTTGACCAAGTCTTCAAGTCGCCAGTCCGGCGCATCTCCGAGATTTTGAGAGCGTCTTTAACGTCCTTGGAATCAGCCGCCCTAAAATGCGGCTCCATCTTCTCGAATTCCCTCTTGAATCCCTTTACACTCGTTATTCCGTAACCTTTATGGTTCATCATTAGAAAGAAAACCTCTGACCGTCAGGCATAGGAACCCAACGGCCAGAGATTCCTCATTTATTTACCAGGGTCTGACGTTGCGGTTATTGACGGGTTCTGTGTAGATGGTCACTTGACCACCCGCGCCAGTAGGCCCGCCGACTTGACAAACGACCAAGCCGCCATTGACAGTTATGCCAGGGCCAGGGAACACGATCAGCCTGTCCAACGAACCATTAGTCCCGCCGAACACAGCCGCCGTCATGGAGCTATGGAACATCAACGGAACTGTGATGCGCTGACTGACCGCGAACGTGGACTGACAACTGACGAAAGTCCCGTTCCCCGCTCCGGGAACAATCCCGTCCGTATCAATCAGGACGAGGAACTGCGCCTGCGTCGCATCTTGGATCGTTGAAGACCCAAGCTGAACTGCGGTCACGTTGAACGGAGTTGCCGACGACACAATCGTCGCAGTCGAACGCGTCGATAATGCGAACGCCGCCTCCGACTTGCTGGCCGTCATCAGGCATCCGAGGGCGATCAATCCAACGAACAAAGACTTCATGTTAGTTTTCATGGGTTCCCTCCTTATGCGCCCGCAGTCAGGCCAGTCAGTTTCCCGCTGGTCTTTTCCGCGTAGCTGATGAGCGTGAATTCCGCCTCAACCCATCCGTCCGTCCGAGAACCCGTCAAGCCCTTGACATAGGACTGCGGCTCACGAAGCCATCCCATCTCCCAATACTTCATCTCCATCATCAGCAACACGCTCTGATCCAAGCGGCGGTTGAAGACGATGTTCTGAAGTCCGGCGATGGACATGATCTGATCGATCATCCGCATGATCTTCCGACCCAGGGAATCAACGTCGCGGGAAATGTCCCCGGCGAAGTCATTGATCTTCAGGCGGTTGGTGGAGTTGGCAAACACCGTCTCCGGGGTTCCGCCGTTGTCCACGCACGATTTAGCCAACGCCTCGAACATAGGGCGCGACAGCACCGCGCCGCCGTATTTGGCTTTGTTGGCCGCAGTAGAGGCATCTATGGAGTTTGAAGTCATCCATCTCTGCGTTCCGCGAATGAGTCCGGCCTGTGTGGATTCGGGCAGGGGCTGTTGCCTGTCGTTGTTCGACAGCATCGCCGCTTCCATGTCCATCTTCAAGACCTTGAGCTTCCGGGCCTTTTCATGATTGAACATGGACATTGCACCGTCACCGATTCCGGGCTTCTTGATCCTGTTTGAGCTGAACGACGCTCCGAAAGGCCGTTGAGGCATTTGGGTGTAGTTCAGAAGTCCTGTCGGGGAAGTGTAATTTCCGGCCGCATTGGTAACGTCTGCGCCGTCAACGCCTGAATTGCTCGCGTTGGGCGTGTCCAAAGTCTCCTGTTGCCAGTCAACCTGGTTGTTGTAGCACTCTCTCTTTGCAATCATGGAAAGCAAAGGCGTTTCGTCGGGATCGGTATTAACCAGACGGTTAACCCTGTCCTCGAACTCGACGCCGAAGCGTTCCTGGTTCACATACGCTGTTGCCATAGTTCCTCCTTAATTTTTTAGAGGAAGCTAGATGCTGTAAAGTGCCTGCTCTCGCTCTTGAGGCGTCTTGGCATCCTTCCAAGCTCCTGGTTTGGAGAAATCCTTCTTCTCCGTCCCCGGCAATTTGGAGTCATGCCCTGTCCCATTTTCTCGGAAGTTAGAGTTCTTCTTCTTTTCTTCCTCGATCTCGCGGCCTTTGGCGGCAATACCCTCTTCCTTCTCCATCAGCTCAATTGCAAGTCTCAATTGGTCTGACGGGGAATAAGTGGTCTTGGGGTAGTGCTTGGCGTAAGGATTCACCTGCTTCTTGAATTCCTCTACGCTCAAGTTCCTCTTAGCCGCGTGCGTTGCCAACATCTCGTCGCGGGTCTTGAAGTCTCTAGCCATCTCTCTCTCGGTCATTTCTTTTACCGACTTCTGATGGAACTCCGCGAACTTCTCCTCCGCTATGGCCTCCGCCGCCGCTACCCAAGCCGCCGCGTCCTTGTCTCCCGCTTCCGCTTGCGCTCTGAAGCGTTTAGCCAGGGCTTTCTTGTCCTCGGCCAACGTCTTAGTCAGTTCCGCCTTACGGTCACGGTCTTCCTGGGACAGCCGAACCTTTTCATTCAGTTCAGCTAACTCCTCTCTAGTCGATGCAATTTCCTCTTTCAGCGTCTCTGCTTCCTTGCGGTATTGCTCCGCAACCTTATTTGCCGCTAGCAATGCTTCCGGGGTAGGCGCATCCCCAACTTTCACGCCATCCTTCCCTGCTGGCGCGGCAGGGTCAATCACGCCATCTTTCGGTTCGGGCATTGTGTCTCCTTTATTTTCGTCTCCGGCTTTATGCCGGATGTCCGTCCTTCTTTGAATCGTTCAAGCCCATCCTCTCCTTCAACTTCTCAAGGAACGGCCTGTTCTCTCTCAAAATCTTTACTGGCTCCGCAAGGACTTCTTGCTTGGCCTTTATCTTCAATGCCAGTAATCGGGCTTCTTCGTGCCTGTTCTCGTTGTGAAGCTCGACAACTTCCTGGCTTTGAATCAAATTGACGTAGGCAATGTGTTCAGACACGACCTTCCAGAAGTCTTCCTTCATGCCTTTCTCGACGATCTTTAACCGCCTCTCCCTCTCCGTGGCTTCTAGTTTCATGCGACCCTCAAGTTAGGATTCTGCGGATTAGGCAAGCGGCCTTCGGCTACGTCAGTCATAACGCCGTCCAGGGCTTCCGCTAGTTCAGGGTCTGACTTTGCGTTATGTTCCAGAGTAGCCATCTTGTTTCCAAATCTGATGCTCTCCAAGAACCCGATGAACTTTTCCAAGACAGTCTTTTGCTCCTGGGAATAGTTCTCGTATCTCTCGCTCATGCGCTTAAAAGCGTTCAGCTTGAACAAATAGACCTCGACGTCTATGAGTGGACTAGGAATTATTTCTCTCTCGCCTGATTCAATCCTCTGCAACACCTCTTCGACGCTGATGATGTCGGCTTCAGGGGGCTTGGGAACCATGCGCTCAAAGGACTGGAAATTGATGATCTCGGCCTGCTCTTTAAGCGCGTGCCATGTAGAGCCAACATTCCCCTTATAGACTTCAAGGATTTTGTCCGTGAAAGCCAAATGGTTCTCTTGCTCTAAATCGACTTCGTTCTGGCTACGCCCGGCCAAAGAGAAATTGAATTTAGCTTGAAGCTGAAGGCCGAATTCCGAACCTGCTTCCTTCGGGAATATCTGGCCTATGTGGGTGTAATCTGCTGAACCCAAGACCTTTACCGCCATCTTGCGCGGCATGTGTTTGTTGTTGTAGAAATATTGGATTTCCTGCGTTCCCTTCCAACCTATGCCAAAAGTGTTCAAGAGCGTCTGGAACCTGTCCTCGCTTTTCTTGGCCCTCAACCTCTCAATTCCGACCTTCAAATCCCGGTCAGGGGTAGTGCCCTCTTGATACTCGTTGAACATGGAAAGCCTCTGCGCGTCATGCCATAACCTGTCAAGTTCATTTGCCCGCTGAATGATTGGGGCTATGTTTCGCTCTGCAAACTGAACCTTAGTCCCACGCTTGACCTCATACATTCCAGTAGGAACCATAACCTGATTTGAGGGATCGAACCCAGACCCTTCTTCGATGAATCCGGGTGCATTGATTGCGACATCGGAAGCGTCCGTAACCTGTTTGTCGGTGTAATTGGCCTTCTCTTGGATGTTCTTTATCTTCCAATGCAGGGACATATGGAAAGCCACTCCCGCAATGGGGTAGCACTTGTATGACGACCAATTCCTGATTAAATCTTCGTTCTCAATAACCCGGTGAATCACGCCATGCCGCAAAGACCACCAGACGATCAGCTCCTTGGCCCTAGTTGAATTCGGCGGATAATAGGTCAACTGCGTCTCGGCCATGTATCTGTAGTCTCTCGCGTCAACCTCGGAAATAGAAAGCCCTGTGATCTGGTTCTCCAAGAGTTTTAATTCCTCTTGGGTTAAGGTTTCCGATTGAGAAAATCCGGGGGCGATAAGTTCAAGGTTTTCATACACGGGCTTGCTTCCAATCTTCAGACCCTTCCTGAACATCCAATCGTTCTCGTTCAACGGGATTAGGTGTGTGATATGGGATGTCTGATGCCTCTGGCATCCGTCTTCTTTAACGGGCTTGTAAACAAGGTGAATGGGAACGGATGCGTGGCGAATGGAATACTCCTCTCCAATGTCCATCCAAGTCTTTACGAATCCAGTCCCATGCCTTAACGTCCTCTGGATGTTCTGGCCCTGAACGTCATAGATTCCTGTGCCTACGCTGTTCTGCCAATTGTGGATATGGGCCACTAGAGGAGCGTAGGGCTTATCCTCTTTCCCCCATCCCTTGACATTCACAGTCTTTTCTGGATTGCGAAACATGGCGTTCTGGATCTGCGATACCCCGACATCTTCAAGGACAGGGCTTATGGGGACGGGATAGGCCGAAGCTCTCGGCCATGGCCAGTTCTGCATGAACTCATCTTTGATCCCGTTATACGCCTTCTCGTTGTAAGCCATCCTCTCCGAGAATCCGTAAGTCTCGCGGTCATTGATGTCGTTCTTGATGGTTTTGTTCAAATACTCCGAGAGCTTGTCCTTGTCCAAGCCAGGGTCTTTCTGCACTCCGGGGATGATGTCGTTAGGTTTTTCTTCCAAGTCCGGGTTAGGACGCTTGAGAAGTTCGACCAATTCCGACTGTTTAGGCAAGGCCATTATTTATCCTCTTTCTCCGCTAGATACGACTTCTTTTTCTTCTTCATGGACTTGTGCATCTTGTCCATGTCTTCGTCTTTTTTCTCCCACAGCCAACCTTTCTTTTCCATGTGACCTCCTCAAATAATTACAGGGACTACTCGATGCTCTAAGAAATAATGCCCGCCCTTTCGCCCCTGTAAACGAGAACTCCCCTAGCAAGACAGTTCTCTCAATTGATTGAGAACTTGAACCCTGCTAGGGGAGATTTGTACTGCGCTTTTAAGTCTTAGTGCTTTATTTCAGAAAATATCCTCTTTGGAACCATGAACATGACATGATCTTTGTTGACCGACTTTAAGGCGTCGGGAATGAAGTGCTTACCATATCCGCCCAATTCCTTGACACCGTAAAATGTGTAGTTGATAGCCAGCAATCTACCAGTTATCCTCGCCACATTCGCTATGAACTCATCCTCGAATACATAATCGGGTATTTCCCTACCTCGATATAAGTCAATGCAGACGAAATCATAGACTTGCTCGCTGTCCCTGACAAAATCCTCCGCCGACCTCTTGATGAATACGTCCGGCTCTTTGCCGGGAGAACACTCTTTTAAGTCCACGCCTACGACATGAGTGCCGATAGGCCATATCTTAGCCATCAATTGCGCGGCATTGCCCTCACCGTAACCCAGGAAGCAAGCGGAAGCCATGGGATAGGGCGGCACCATCAAAGCATGAGAGGTATAGCCGAATAACTCCTCCGGCACGCTGAATGATTGAATCACGCCTTCTTCAACTACTCCGTTCATTTAACCGCAAGCTCCCTTACCTCATCGTAAGTAACGACCAAGCGATCCTTCTGGTACTGCTCTCCGACTTTCTTGTAGACCCGGCCTTTGCTCATAATCAACTCACCATTCGCAAGTTTGACCATGAACTCGCATTTCCTCTTTGCAAGCACTCGCGGGACTTCCTCTCGAATGACGCCATAGAAAGCAAATAATTCCCCGTTGCTATTAGCTATGGCATTATGCTCTTGATTGACATTCAAAGGCAACGCGAAATCACGCGGAACCTCGAATTCGTTGTATTCACCTAAAGCGTCGGTCTTCATATATTCAACCCCTTTCTCCCCCATTGCTCTGTGCCTAACTCAACGGCTCTGTCTGGATGCTTGCAAGCCCCAACGTGGTAAGAGGCGCAACTAGGACAATATGGCCTCGCCACATACTTGATCGGCTCCAATGCCTCTTTGTCCACCACAATCTCCCGCCTTCCATTTAGATCGACGGGCGTCTCTACGAGATGGGGAACCCCATGCTCCTGACAGAACTGCGTCATCACCGGATTGGTCTTGCTCCCCGCCTCGCGCAAGAAAGCATATAATCTCTCTCTTTCATCCGCGCCTTCCTGTGAATTCAGGACACAGCTCATTTCTTTTCCCGAATGCGCTCCACATCTATCTTCAATCTGCGGCCATCGGCCAACTTGATCATCACAACATCGGGATTGAGGATTTTCTCAACCACTCCCTCAACGGTATCAACTGGATTCTTCCACGAACCCCTTGCCTCCATCGCTTCTACCTTCATGCCTACTTTTGCTCCATTGGTTTCCATCACTCCTCCTATGCCACTTGACGCTGACGCTTGTGCCAATCGCTCTCTGATATGGCTATGCCTTCGTAGGGATTGCGCTTCTTGATTCTCATTTTCTCCAACACTTGCAGACCTTCACGATAAGCCGGATGCATTGCTACAATGCCTTTGGTATCGTGCCTTCCGACCTCCGCCCCGACTCTCTGCAATGCCCACAAGCCATTCAAGAAAGCGTCTGCCTCGTCCGGGCTTCTGCCATACCTCTTTTTAATCTCATCCTTGCTTTCTATCTGGACTTGCCCGTTGCTCTTGACTATCTTATACTTGGCCCAAGAAAGCTGTTCTCTCAACTCAAAGTCTTCGTGAAGTATGCTGACCCTATGCTCCTGAAGCTGATGCGCTCCGTAAGCGTAAATCTCTGCCCGAAGATTGTAATAGTGTTCTGGGTCTATGGACTTCTCTGAACTGTTCACTCCTATCACGCTCTTGTTCAATTCCTTCAAGCGGTCTACGACTCCCGCCCCAACCCCGATTTCATCAACCGCGAACCACAAGCATCCGTGCTTCTCCGCAAACAGAAGGGCGCGGCCCACTATCTCCATCGTTGACTTCTTCTCATGGACTTCCTTGCCTAAGCATAGCCCGTTCTCAATGGCATAGAATACGGTCTTGTCATCACCATAGCGGGAAACGTCTATGCTTACAACGCGCCTGATTGGTCTGATGACTCCTAACTCACGGCCTACCGCGTCTCTGACCAATTCAGGATCAATCACTAAGTCTACAGCATCCATCTCGTCCCAACTATTCATCACGAAACGCCTATATGTCTTGGGCTTCTTGAACTCTAAATTCTTCCAGTCCTCTATCGTCTTCTCCGGCAATATGTCCGCATTGTCGAAAGAATTAGCTTCAAATAGGGGATACTCTTTATCCATACCCTGCCTAGCCTTCCAGTTATTGTAAATCCAATTATGGCCGTTGGTATTGGCTATGACTGCCCCAAAGTGCCTGACATTCTTGCGCCTTAGCCGACCTTGCAACTTGAAGAACACATCATCAGATTCCAACTCCTCGCCCTGTTCAATGGCGAATCCGCCCAGATTCATATTGTTAAGGTTATTCCCAAGAAGCTCTCCACCATGACGGAACATGACTATTGACCCGTTCCTGAATACCGCATCACGATTAGAGCCGACAATAATCCCTGTATTCTCATTCCAGTCTTTGATCGTTGAATCTCTTAAATCGACAAACTCTTTACGCAAAAACATAATTAGGTTCCTTGGAAACTCCTCGCAAGCCAGTCTGACCTTTTCAATCAAGCTCATAGTCTTCCCAGTTCCCCATGCGCTCACCAATGCCGGATACCTGGCCTCTGAAAATATAAACCCATCTTGGAATGGCTTTAGATTGATTACCCGATCCGATGGCCCTATGTCTTTTGGGAGACTGTCGATTACTTCGATCACTTGGGCCTCACTAGATACGTTCTAACCAAATCCCTTAACCCTTCGTCCTGGCTTAAATCTGGAAGCATCTTCTTCATTACGGCGATCAAAACATTGTCCTCAACGAAGGCGCGCTTGACTGCGTGTTCGAGCAAGGAAGTATTCTTTTCTTTCTCAACTTTGACAAGAGCATCACGGAATAATTGAACCTCTGGCTTCCGTGGCTGACCTTTTCTATTCCCATTCCATTCTGCTCCACTCTTAAATGGCATAGCTAATCATAGTTGAACTATCACATCCCACCCTGCTTCATCACAAACTCAATCGCCTCTCTATTATCAAGAACCATAGCCCCTCTCATTATTGCAATTCCAATGCCACTCAAAATTTCTCCCTGCCCTTTAGTATGAGAAACCCATACCATAACTGACTTCTTCTGTCTTCAGACTGTCCACGGATTGTATGTTCGCTGTTAAGTCTAACTGACTTAAATTTCAGCACTCACATTTAAGTGAGAGGTTAAGTCCCGCATTTTGCTTAACCAAATATCAGGTTTTCTTGCCTGATACTATCCCTTGGGGCTTCTCAAAAAAAAGCGACCATCTGGGATTTCGTGTCCCAAACGGTCGCTAGAAACCGCTCTCGCTCTAGCAGCTCTCCGACCTGGCCGGGTCGGGGCTGTTTCTGAACTTAATTATAGACCTAAAACGTTATTTTTGGGACTTAAACCTTGTGACTTTTGCGTGACATTTGGATGTACTTTTTATGAACTTCACTTCCTGGTTCCAATACCGTCGAGCTTGGCGCGGAATAATCGGGATTCCGGCCTTGCGAAGCTTCTGAATCAGCCAGGCGTCTTTGGTGAGACCGCCATTGACAGAGATGTAGGAATCGTAGGGAACGCGCAGTGCCAGGACAAATTCAATTTGGGCGGGCGTAGCTTTACGGTTGCTCATTACCCCTTCAAACTCCGAAGGGCCTTCCAGATCTTGACCCAACGCCTTCTCCAGACCGGCAGGCGCGAGACTCTTACGGTGTCCCTGCGATACTTTCTGTAGCAGGGGCGGCACCGTTGCATGGTGAGGCTCTGGTCCCTGGCGTTTTCGCAGACTTTGCAGAAGAGGTTCTTCACGCCGATCCAATCAGCTTCAAGACTT
>ORJL010300633.1_pt1 | contig 14535 bp, 11 predicted proteins | sample 1779941 | NCBI WGS metagenome assembly ORJL01 (sample SAMEA104232317, study PRJEB22302) | groundwater metagenome | biome: forest; feature: aquifer; material: groundwater | place: USA | collected 2011-08-07 | depth 5.8 m
CTGTTCAATTGTTTGTAATCTTTTGTCGTTCATGATCAGTTGCATGTCCCAATCATAAACGAGATGCCTTATCTCTCCAGAATCATCTTGTGTTAGAAATCGATATCCCCTTCAGGCGCATCTTGTATTGGAATATACTCACTCTGGCAATTTTGATGCGCTTCATGATATAATATCAAAAGAGCGAGGTTATATCACCAGTCAGAAGATAGCTATCAAAGCACTTGAGCCCTTGTCGGAGAGACTGCGGGAACAGAATCCGCAATAGTCCACCGGTTCCACACTTTACTTCGATTGCGCCGTTTTCGTTTGATATTGCTAATCCAAACCTTTTTTTACTTCGCATGATTTAGACAAGAGCAGGTTTATTTACTATGAGAGACGACATCAGGAATATTGCGATAATCGCCCATGTGGACCATGGCAAGACCACCCTGGTTGATGCCATGTTGAGACAGAGCCACATCTTCCGAGACAACCAGCAGGTAGGCGAACTCATCATGGACAGCAACGCCCTCGAACGCGAGAGGGGAATTACTATCATGGCCAAAAACACAGCCATCGTGTACAAGAGCATAAAGATCAACATAATAGATACACCCGGACATGCTGACTTCAGCGGAGAAGTCGAACGGGTAATAAATATGGCTGACGGCTGTCTGCTTCTTGTAGATGCAGACGAGGGTCCCATGCCCCAGACCCGTTTCGTCCTGCGCCAGGCACTCGAAAAGGGGTTGAGGACCGTTCTCGTCATAAACAAGGTTGACAGGCCAGGCCAGGACATCAAGGAAACCATCCGGAAAACTCAGGACCTTTTCCTGGAGCTCGCGACCACTGCGGAGCAGCTTGACTTCCCGGTACTGTATGCGAGCGGCAGAAAAGGATGGGCCTCAGAAGAGCCCGGCGTTGAAGGTACAAGCCTGATTCCGCTTTTTGAGGCAATCATTAAATATGTTCCCCCTCCAGCGGTGGAAGAGGGGCCCTTTCAGATGCTGGTCTCCAACCTTGATTACGACAGCCACGTAGGCAGGATAGTTATCGGCAGAATATTCCGGGGAAAAGTGACGCGAAACGATATGGTGGGCGTAATAGATATTGACGGCCGCTTCAACCAGTACAAAGTAAAAGGCGTTTACAACCACCTGGGACTGCAGAGACTAGAAGTTGACGAGGCTTCTGCGGGGGAAATCGTTGCGCTGGTGGGGCTGGACAAAGCCAGTATCGGAGATACTGTGGCGTCTCCGGACAAACCCGAGGCCCTGCCCCGAATATATGTGGGTGAACCTACAGTCAAGATGACCTTCGGGGTAAACACTTCGCCTGTGGCGGGCAGAGAGGGAAGGTTTTGCACGTCGCGTCAACTTCGGGAAAGATTATACAAAGAGCTTGAAATAAATGTCAGCCTTCAGGTCCACGATACCGGCAATGCCAACGTTTTCCTGGTTTCAGGAAGAGGAGAGTTGCACCTTGCCATCCTGATAGAGACCATGCGCAGGGAAGGCTACGAATTGGAGGTGTCCAGACCTGAAGCGATCTATAAAGAGATAAACGGCCAGACCATGGAGCCTGTGGAGTACCTGATAATCGACACCAGGGAAGCCTACGTCGGCGTGGTTACAGAGCTGGCTGCCGCGAGACTGGCCCAAATGGTAAACATGTTCAATGACGGCAAGGGCAATGTTCGAATGGAATTCCACATTCCCACTCGCGGGCTGATAGGCCTGCACAGCGCCTTTATCATGGCGGTCAGGGGAGAGGGGGTCATGAATTATCAGTTCCTCAACTATGAGCCGTGGAAGGGCGAGATGAAATCTATGCGCAGCGGCGTCCTGATAGCCTCAGAAGCAGGTACAGCTGTCACTTATGGCCTTAACCATGCCCAGGGAAGGGGCATAACTTTCGTTGAACCCGGCACAGACGTATATGAAGGGATGATAGTTGGATTTCATTCCCATAGCAACGACATAACCGTAAATGTGTGCAAAGAGAAGAAGATGACCAACATCCGCTCTTCTACATCTGATATTGCCGTACGGCTCACTCCCCCGCTCATCCTGAGCCTGGAGCAATCGCTGGATTTCATCGCTGATGACGAACTTCTGGAAGTAACCCCCAAAAATCTCCGAATGCGCAAGAAGCTACTGTCAATGCATGACAGGGCACGGACGCGTTCCGACAACCTGAGCGCGGCAACTGCCTGAGCAGAGCGCGTACACACGACGTGAAAACCACTTGGTCCTGCTAAACAAGGGAATTCGGGTTTTCTGACTCGCCCTCGACAAGTGTGAATCATGGGATTTTTTCCGCTTCAACACTTTTTTGATATTTCCATTCCTAATCATTTATAATGGTTTCTAGAATGCTAAATGTCGCCCGCAAGAAGTCAAAAGCGCCTTCCACGTAGCCGGCCCGATTCATTGGAGCGATGGAGTAAGACATGAATACAGCCGTCCAGACAGCTATAAGCATCGCGGAAAAAATCCTGCATAACATGCAAGAGGTAATTGTAGGAAAGAGGAGAGAGGCGGAGCTAGCTTTGATGGCGCTGATGTGCCAGGGGCATTTGTTGATTGAAGATGTTCCCGGAGTTGGAAAGACGATGCTGGCCAAGAGCCTGGCTAAGTCTATCGGCCTCAGCTTCAAGCGAATCCAGTTTACTCCGGACCTGCTGCCCAGCGACATAACCGGGGTCTCCGTCTATAATCAGAAGACAAGCAACTTCGAATTCCGTCCCGGCCCTATCATTGCCCAGGTTGTCCTTGCCGACGAAATCAACCGGGCCTCACCCAAAACTCAGTCAGCTCTCCTTGAGTGCATGGAAGAGAAACAACTTACCGTTGACGGTATAACTTACAAAATGCCTGATATCTTCCTGTTGCTTGCCACCCAGAATCCAATCGAATATGAGGGCACGTTCCCACTGCCGGAGACACAACTGGACCGCTTTCTCCTGAGGCTCAGCTTGGGTTATCCAGCTACCACCGACGAGATAACAATACTGGAGAGTCAACAGTTCACGCATCCAATCGAAAAGATAAAGCAGGTAGCTTTTGACGATGAGATATCCAGGCTTCAGGATGCAGTAAAAGAAGTCCATGTAGAATCCTTCATAAAAGAATACATCGTGTCGCTGGTGGACAAGACCCGTCACCATCCGGCGTTGTATTTGGGCGCCTCGCCCCGGGGTTCGCTGGCCTTGTTCCGTCTATCTCAGGCTAACGCCCTGCTCAGGGGAAGGGACTATGTCCTGCCTGATGATGTGAAAGAAATGATCTTCCCGGCGTTGGCCCATCGCCTGATAATAAACTCATCGCATCGTATACAGGGAGCCACGGGCACAAGCATAATTTACGAAATCATGGAGACGGTTACTGTTCCCGGGACTATTCCGCGGTTCGACTAGCAGACAGCGTATAGAAAATAATACCCGGAGGCCCTCGATAAAGAAAGCCATATTCTGGATTTTTGTCCTTCTCTTCATCATCGTTTCCCTGGGTTCCGGCTCCTCTTTGATGCAGCGGTTGGCTTATGCTCTGCTTGCCTTAATTGTGTTCAGCTATATCTTCAGCTGGTGGAGTATACGAAAAGTCAGAGGCGAAGTGCATATTCTGACTTCCAGTCCCCAGGTAGGACACTATATAGAGGAAAGGGTGGAAGCACGAAACACAGACTGGCTGCCGAAGTTGCTGCTCGAAATCCATCATAAGACTGCTCTACCCGGTCATCATAACCGGCGGCTGATAAACCTCCTGCCCCGCCAGTCCTTCTCCTGGACGTATCGCAGTCTGTGCCAGCGCAGAGGACTTTACAGCATTGGAGACCTTGATCTGACGGGTGGAGACCCGCTGGGACTCTTCACCCGGAAATTAGAGGCTGAAGGGTCGCAAAAGGTTCTGGTCTATCCCGCAACCTTCGATCTTCCCGATTTTATGCTGCCATGGGGTAAGGAAGCGGGGGATGGCTATGAGAAAAGGCGTTTTCAATTTACCAACCAGGCCGTTTCGGGCATAAGGGAGTATGCTGTTGGCGACAGCTTTAGCCGGATCCACTGGCCCAGTTCGGCTCGCTTGGGCAAGTTCATGAGCAAGATTTTTGACAAGGAACCATCGGGTCCGACTGGTGACGTCTGGATAGTGGTGGACCTGAACGAAAGCTCCCAGGCGGGGTCCGGGACCGAGAGCACTGCGGAATACGGAATCACCGTGGCTGCGTCTTTAGCGAAGAAGTACGTGGATGTAAACCACCAGGTTGGCCTCATATCCTGGGGGGGAAACCCGAAAGTTATCTCTCCACAGAGGGGGCCCTCTCATCTGAACAGGCTGCTGGAGGTTCTTGCCCTGGCCGATGTCAAGGGTGAAAAACCCCTGCCGGAAGCAGTCAAAGGTGTGGAAGTAAGCCTGTCCCCACAACCCATTCTGATATTAATTACACCAGCAATTAAGAGTGAGATTGTAGAAATGGTCGCCGCGGCGACAGCCAGGAAACTCAACACCGTGATTGTTTTGTTGGATGGCTCGAGCTTTGGCAAAGGCCACGGACAAAGGGAAAATCTGGAATGGCTAACGGGAAAGATGATAGATACTTACGTAATAAGCAGGGGCGACCAGATAGAAGAAGCCCTGGATAGCAAATTGCGGAATTGGGCCAACAGGCACAGGCATGTGCCGTCGGAGAGTCCGGTATAAAATGTCTGCTTTTAAACCTGCACAGATGCAGGCAAGAGACAAACTGCCGGGTCAATCACTGCTCTGGCTGAAGCCGGGCAACAGGTCGGTTAGCCTGGTTCTTGCCATGCTGACGATCGTGAGCGTAGCCTGGCCTCTTCAGTCGGCAGGATGGGGAGAGGGTTTACCACCGCTAATCTTGCTGACGGCCATGGGGGCTACTCTCGCGTTTATCACGTACAGGCGACTTTCCCCTCTTGCCTCCCACTCCATTGGTATCTTCCTGGGAGCCCTGGTCATCCTCATCCTGGCAATTCTGGTAACTCCAGGCCATGGATTTTTCAGCCGCATGATAAACCTCTTCTGGGAAATAGGAATGTGGGTTTATGCTATTCAAAGCGGGGAAATACAGGGCGGAAACATAGAGTTCATTATCATACTTATGGGCCTTTTCTGGACCATGGGCTACGCTACTGTGTGGCACGTCCTGAAGCACCATCAGTGGTGGGCTACCGTACTGCCCGCGGGAATGATATTGCTATTGACCCTTTATAACCTTCCGGAGGATTTTTATTTCTACTTTCCCATGTACTTGGTCCTATCTTTCCTTCTCATCGCTCACATCTCAATCGGAAAACGGCAGGAGCAGTGGCAAAAGTCCTACATACCCCTTTCAACTCCGCTCCGTTTTTTTCACATTACCTTCGTCCTGGTCTTCATTTTGGCAGGCGTTCTGGTGGCCTGGGAAATCCCAACCATCAAGGCAACTCCCCTCAGTGGCGCCATAAACAGACTGTCGGCGCCCTGGAGTTTTGCGGAGTACCATTTCGGGCGGCTGTTTGCGTCCCTGCCGGCGCGAAAACCCATTCTGTCATTGAGGTGGAATGACAACCACGTGTTCGGAGGTCCCCCACAGCTAACCGAGAATGTGCTCTTTACCGTAAGCAAAAGTGAGCCCCACTATTGGCGGGCAAGAATCTATGACAGATATAATAGCCAGGGCTGGTTCAGCTCTCCACTGTTTTTGCAGACTTTCGACCGGGAGTTGCTGGAATCTCCCGAGGGCCCGCAGTCGCAAAGAGCGCCTGTCAAACACACAATCAGGCTAAATGCGGTTACGGATACACTGTTCCCTTCCGGCGTTCCCCTTGATTCCGACACGGCATCTCAATTGTCCGTCCGCGAAAGTGCTCCCTGGGACGTATTCCAGGTACGGAGCATGATAGAGATGCACATAAATCAAAAGTACGAGATTGAGTCACTGATTTCATTTGCTTCACCTGACGAGCTCAGGCAGGCCGGAAACAAATATCCATACTGGGTTGAGGACAACTACCTTCAACTCCCCAGAACGGTTCCCCTTCGGGTCCGCGAGCTGAGCAGGGAAATAACCCGTTCACCGGGTAATCCGTATGACAGGGCTGTAGCCATCCAGGAATATCTGAAGAAAACTTACCCCTACTCACTGAAGGTCTCTCCTCCCCCTAAGGGAAGCGATGGTGTGGAGTATTTTCTTTTTTCACAGAAGTCCGGATATTGCGATTATTTTGCCTCGGCCATGGCGGTGATGCTGCGTGCCTCCGGCATACCTGCGCGCCTGGTGGTAGGGTTTGCCCCCGGAGAGTGGGACGAAAGCAGACAAAGCTTCATCGTGCGGGACCTCAACTATCATAGTTGGCCGGAGGCATTTTTCCCCGGCTACGGATGGATTGAGTTCGAACCCACTCCTCCCGATGCCTTGGAATTCAGTAGTGACCAGCTGCGGCTGGCTGGAATTGCGGCGGGCGGCGGGGAGGAGGAAGAAGACCTTCTCGAAGAAGAAACTACTCCGGCCGAGGATAGCGGGCTGGCTTTTCTGGGCAATATCAATACCGTCAAAGGCTACGTTCTGGTAGTGGCGTTTCTGCTCTTGATATGCGCTAACGTGGTCTACTACCTGTGGTGGGGACGCCTCTCCAGCATGGGATATCCCACAGCCGTCTATGCCAGAATGTGCCGTCTGTCTTCTCTGGCGGGGCTGGGACCAAGGCCGGAACAAACTCCATCCGAATATTCCGGCTCTCTTTCGCGGTCCTTGCCTTCCCAGTCTGATTCTATCGGCCTGATTACTCAAGCATACATTAAAGCGAAGTATAGCTCCCACAAATTTCTGGATTTTTCCGAGCAGGAACGCGTAAACAGAGCATGGCGTTCCATTCGCGGCCCGCTGGTCAGGCGGATATTCAGGCCAAAGACCAACGGCCGATAAGCGTTGCCCGGCGACTGGCATATCTGCGGTCGAGGCATCTAGCCTCTGAGTTCACCATCAAGCCAGCCCAGATAATCCCTGCTCCCGGCTATCACAGGCACGGCGATGATCTCAGGAATTTCATACGGATGTATTTCCTTGATGGCTTGCTCCAGTTCGGCATAAAGTGCTTTCCTGCTCTTGATTAGGCATAACCATTCTTCTGCCGTCTCCACGTTGCCCTTCCACCAGTAGCTGCTTTTTACAGGTCCTATTATCTGGATACACGCTGCAAGCCTTTTGCCAATCAGCACCCTGGCTATTTTTTCGGCATCCAACTTCGTCCCGGTGGTCGTAGATACTTGAATAGGCTCATCTATCATACTTCACTTCCCTGATCGTCACCGGGAATTGTCTACAGGGTTATTTCCAGCCGGCTGGACATCCGGTTCGCCTCTAAGGCTTTGACCTCGATATCTCATTCAAATAGTTCCGGTAGTTGTCTTTCGTATGTCTCAGGTGATCTCCGCCGAATTTCTCGAGAATGAAGTCCGCCAGCACCAGAGCCAGCATGGCCTCACCAATTACTCCGGCGGCGGGAACGATACAAACATCACTTCTCTCGTAGTGAGCTGGCGCGGTCTTTCGTGTTTTGAAATCCACGGAAGAGAGGGGTCTGACCATGGTGGCTATGGGTTTAACAGCCGCCCTGACGACGATAGGCTCTCCATTGGAAATGCCACCCTCCATTCCTCCGGCTCTGTTTGTGGGCCTTCGCCATTGCTTTGCTTCACCAGTATGGTATTCAATGATATCGTGGACCTCGGAGCCCCTGAGATTGGCTTGAGCGAAGCCCGCCCCTATTTCTACTGCCTTAACGGCCGGGATACTCATGATGGCCTGGGCGATTGCCCCGTCCAGGCGTCGGTCCCAATGGACATGGCTGCCAAGTCCAACCGGCACGTCTTCCGCGATGACCTCAAAAACTCCCCCCAGCGTGTCACCATCCTTCTTTGCGGAGTCGATGGCTGCGACCATCTTCGCCGATGCTTCTTCTTCCGAACAGCTCACCGGTGAAGCCTCAACGCTCTCCCAGCTTATGGGGAGGTTTTGAATAGAAGAGACACCCCCGATATTTGTTACATGACTTCGCACCTTTATGGAAAACTCTTCCAGAAATCTCTTGGCTACTGCCCCGGCAGCCACCCTGGAGGCTGTCTCCCTGGAACTGGCCCTTTCCAGGATGTTCCTCAAGTCCTCCTGGCCGTACTTCAGCGCGCCGGCCAGGTCCGCGTGCCCGGGACGCAGCCTGCTCACTTTTTCTATCTCTCTGTTGACCGGGGAGACACTCATGGATTCCTGCCAGTTTTCCCAATCTTTGTTTCGTATCAACATGGATATGGGACTTCCCAGGGTAAGGCCGTGCCGTACCCCGGATAGGATTTCGGCCCTGTCCTGTTCGATTTTCATCCTGTCCCCACGCCCGTATCCCCCCTGCCTGCGCCTCAAATCCCGATATATGTGGTCCTCGGAAAGGGGCAATCCCGCTACCATACCTTCCAGCACGATTGATAATGCCTTCCCATGAGACTCGCCCGCGGTTAAGAACCTTAATTTTGTCATGGTCTCACCAAAGCCTCCCTGGCTGCTCTGAGCATAATTTCCAGCGGCGCGGGGCGTCCCGTCCACAGTTCGAAAGCCTCGGCGCCCTGATATACCAGCATCGAAAGGCCACCCAGCACACTTGCGCCCGCTTTTTTTGCCTCCCGCATCAAGGGCGTCTCCGTGGGATTATAAACCGCATCGAAAACCAGAGAACCCTTTGGAATATCCTTCTCTTCCAGGGGCGATTTCAATTCCTGGCCGTTTTTCATGCCAATGGAAGTGCAGTTCACTATGAGGTCACACTCCTTCAGGTGCTCAGCTATGTTCTCACCCCAAACACGCGCAGTGACTCGTGCCGCATGCCGGCCTAGGTCTCTCTTCAAAGACTTGGCCTTATCCTCTGTCCGGTTGAAAAGCGCTATTTCGCTTATCCCTTCCCAGCACAGCGCAAAGGATACGGCCCTTCCTGCGCCGCCACATCCCAATATGGCGGCTTTCTTGCCCCGGGGATCGAAACCTCCATCCAGCCGCAGGGCTTTCAAGAACCCCGGAGCGTCCGTATTGTATCCTCTCAGTTTTCCCTTCTTATTCACAATAGTATTAACCGCCTTGATTTGCCTGGCGGTCTGGTCCAGTTCATCAAGATAACGAATCACAGCTTCTTTGTAAGGGATGGTAACATTCAGCCCCACACAGGATTCCGCCCTGGCTCTCTCCATAGCTGCAGCTAGTTCAGCCGGAGGGGTCTCCCATAACTGATAGACGATATCTAGTTTATGATAGTTTAAGGCAGCTTGTTGAAAACGCGGAGATACCGAGTGAGAGAGGGGATATCCCAGGAGACCCACGTACTTCAATTTTGTTTCTTATGATCCAAAAAATCCTGCAGAATGACGGCGGCCGCCCATTTATCAAGGGCTTTTTTCAGCTTGGGGCCTTTTTTCCCGGATTCCCTCAACTTGCGCTCCGCTTCAAAAGTGGAAAGCCTCTCGTCCCAGAGTTCCACGGGTATTCTAACTCTTTCTTGTAGCTGCCTGGCATATGCCTGTGCCTTCTCCCCCTGCTCTCCCAAGCTGCCGTCCATATTGAGAGGCAACCCCACAACCACCATCCCTACACCTTCAGAGCCAATAATCCTGAGAATCTCGTCTGTTTCACCGCCGGTGTGGCTGATGACCTTCAAGGGTCCTGCCAGATTCCCGTCCGCATCGCTTATGGCCAAGCCAATACGTCTTTCCCCAAGGTCTATGCCAAGAGCCCTCATTACATATCTTTTCTGGCTATTATTTCCTTCACCCGCCCTATTGCTTCTTCGAGTTTCGCGGGGTCTTTGCCGCCGGCCTGGGCCATTTCCGGCCTTCCACCCCCTCCGCCGCCGGTGATACTGGCCACTTGCTTCACAATGTTGCCGGCGTGAAAACCTTTCTTCACGAGGTCAGGCGATACCATGGACAGGAAAGACGGCCTGCCTTCAATGACAGCGCCCAGAACGATGATAGAAACGGGAAGCCCGCCTTTCAAAATATCTCCTATTTCCCGAAGACTTTCTATCCTGGACGCCTTCACGACAGCGGCTATGATGGAAACTCCATTAACCTGTTCGACCTTTCGTTTCAGTTCCTCGCTGAAGACCCGGGACAGTTCCCGCTCTAATTTCGAAGAGACTTTCTTCTCCTCCTCCAATCCTTTCACTACGGAAGACAACGTCTGCTCAACCTTTTCCGGCACGCATGCCAGTTGAAGAGCCATTTTCTGCATGCTATCCATGTATGACTGGACTAATAGCTCGGCGCCCCGGCCGGTTACGGCTTCTATTCTCCTCAGTCCGGCGCCGATGCTGCTCTCAGACGTAATGACAAACATGCCTATCTGGCCCGTGGAATGAAGATGGGTTCCTCCACAAAGCTCCTGGCTGATAGGTGGCGCTCCTATCTGCAAAATCCTTACCTTTTCCCCGTATTTTTCTCCGAAGAAAGCCAGCGCGCCCCTCGCAATGGCCTCCGCGTAGGTCAGGACCTCGCTCTTGACGGGTACGTTTTGCCTTATGTACCTGTTTACTTCCTGCTCCACCTTCTTCTTTTCCTCAGGCGCCATCGGTGAAAGATGGGTAAAATCGAATCTTAGCCTGTCCGGAGCAACGAGAGAGCCTCTCTGCTGGATGTGCTTTCCCAGAACCGAGCGCAGTGCGGCCTGCAAAAGATGGGTGGCCGTGTGATTCCTGGCTATATCCAGCCGCCTGCCTTCCTCAACAGTGACCTCTACCGTATCTCCTTCCCGGAGAGACCCCTTCACAATCTTGCCCCTGTGTAACGTAACCTCAGCGAGGGGTTTCACGGCATCCTTGACCTCCATCTTTCCGGCCGGGCCTTTTATCTCGCCCTGGTCTCCTACCTGCCCGCCCATCTCGCCGTAAAAAGGCGTTTCGCGCAGTACCGCTTCCACTTCATCTCCCTCCTGCGCTTCTTCTACCACTTTGCCATTCTTGAAGAGCCGCAAGATTACGGAACCGGCTGTGAGTATATCGTAGCCCAGAAAAGTTGAAGTCAGAGACTCCAGTCCCTCCTTCTCAACGGCATGAGCGGCAAATTTCTGGGTCGCCCGGGAACGCTGCCTCTGCGCCTCCATCTCTTCCTGAAAGCCCTTCTCGTCGAGATGAAATCCCTTCTCGGCCAGTATTTCCCGGGTCAGCTCCACAGGGAAACCATATGTGTCGTAAAGCTGAAAAGCCTGTTTCCCTGCCATATATTTCTCACCTTTTTGTCCCGACTCTTCCACGGCCTTTTCCAGAAGAATCAGGCCGTTGTCGAGGGTCTGCTGGAAACGGCTTTCCTCCCCCTGCACTACCTTCAGGATGAAGTCCTTTTGTCCTCTCAGCTCAGGATATGTGGCCCCCATGAGGTTAATCACAGCCAGGCACATTTCAGAGAGGAACGGACTGGCAATGCCGAGCTTCCTGCCAAAAAGAATTGCCCTGCGGGTGAGGCGGCGCAATACGTAGCCCCTGCCTTCGTTGCTGGGTACGACTCCATCAGCCACCAGGAAAGTAATTCCCCTGGAATGCTCCACTATTACGCGTATCTTGTTCCCCGTGTCTTCCTCTTTCTTGTAGGGAACACCTGCCATTCGAGAGGCGAGGTCTATTAGATGAGTAAAAAGGTCGGTGTCGTATACGGTGGCGCCGCCCTGTAGCACGGTGGCGATCCTCTCCAGTCCCATTCCGGTATCGATGTTGGGGCGGGGAAGAGGGATACGGGTGCCGTCCTTGAGCTGCTCAAGTTGAGTGAAAACCAGGTTCCATATCTCCAGGAACCTCTCGCAGCCGCACAACGGGCCGCAGGTAGGACGTCCGCAGCCGTATTTCTCACCGAAGTCATAGTGAATCTCGCTGCACGGGCCGCACGGCCCCAGGTCTCCGGCCGGTCCCCAGAAATTATCCTTATCGCCGCCTTTGACAATTTTCTCCGCCGGTATCCCCAGAGAGAGCCAGATGTTCATGGCTTCTTCATCGTTTTCGTAGACCGTGATCCAGAGGCGCTCTTTGGGTAATTTCAGCACTTCGGCGACATATTCCCAGGCCCAGGCAATGGCTTCTTTCTTGAAGTAGTTGCCGATGCTGAAGTTGCCCAGCATCTCGAAGAACGTCAGGTGCTTGGAATCGCCAACCGAGTCCATGTCCGTGGTGCGGAAACACTTCTGACATGAGGCCAGGCGGGGATTGGAAGGAGCCTGAAGCCCAAGGAAATAGGGTTTGAACTGCACCATGCCCGCGCTGGTAAAAAGCAGCGTCGGGTCGTTATAAGGTATCAGGGATGAACTCGGCACGACAAGATGTCCCCGTTCCTGAAAGTATTTTAGGTAAGATGCTCTTATTTCGCCCGACAGCATAGATATTAACTCCAGGCTCTACCCCGTGATGTAACCCTTCTCTTTCAAGAATTGCCGGGCCGCCTCGGGATTCGGAAACATCTTGGAGCCCAGTCCGTCAATGGCGTCCACAACGCTGTCCGGGGCCTGCTGGTTGAAAGCTATTTCCAGCGCCATGGACCTGTCCACCATCCCGCCGGCATTAAAAGAAGCCTCGATATATTTGGCCACATCTTCCCAGGATACAGAAGGCATTGATTTCCTCTTTACAAAATATTTTACATATTATAAACGAGAGAGATAGGAATCTAAAGCTTCTTTCGCTGTTTCTCCAGTTTCTCTCCGGTTTTGTAATGCTCGCCTTTCAAAGCCAGCTCTGCTTCCTGCCTGTTCTCTTCCGTCCACTGTCCCAGCTCGTATCCGAACCACGGTGTCCTGGGGCTCAAGGCAGGCAGGCCAAGCTCTTCCCATATCTTCCTGGCATTTTCCATGAAGTCCTTTCTGGGAAGGGAAACGGGCGGGAAACCCCACTTGAGAGTGGCGTTAATCAAAAGCGCGCCCAGTTCTCCGCTTCCGCCCTCCTTCGCCTCTTCTATTTTGCCGGGCTGGCGTCCCGACGGGTCGAGGCCCGGGGTCCTTCCCGGGACAACAAGGATATCCTTATGAGGCTGCATGCGAAAGGCCATGGCCCAGTTCACGGACTCGGCGTCCCTGGGGTCGATATCATCATCTACGGCTACCGCGATCTTGCAGAAACCTGAAGTGAAAGAGGCGGCGGCCATAAGCGCCCTCCAGGCTTCGTTGGCATGTCCCCGCTGCATCTGGATTACGCACATCTCCTGGCTTCCGCAGTGCTCCGGAAAAGCCACATCAGTGACATAAGGTATGTTGCAGTCCTGTTTGAGGAGCTTGAAATATACAGCCTCCTGGCCGATTCCCCTGAGTTTGCTGCTCTCACTGGGAGGAAACTGACTCAGGAAGGCATTGAATACCGGTTTCTTCCGGTGAGTGATGCAGGTAATGTTAAAGTAATGATTGATTTGCTCAGCGCCCATGTATCCCGTGAACTCTCCGAAAGCGCCCTCTCTCTCCATGGCGTCGGTCGGTATTATTCCCTCAAGGACGATTTCCGCGTTGGCCGGCACCTCCAGGTCAACCGTCTTGCACTTGACAAGCTGAACCGGCTCACCGGCCATACCGCCGGCGACAGCATATTCCTCGAGGTTGTAAGGTATCTTGGCTGTAGCTACATACCCGATATTAGGAGACGATCCCACTATGATGGCAGCCTGAAGGGGAATACCTTTGGAACGGCATTTCTCCCAGTTAATATGCAGGTGCTGCGTCGAAGTTGAGGCGCAGACCCCCGTGCGGGTCCTGCTCTTCATCATAGCCCGGTAATTCCCCAGATTTGTCTTTCCTGTATCGGGGTCTTTGGTCAAAAAATTAGCGGCCGTGAAATAGGGCGCGTTATCAAAGCCCGGAGTGGAGATCGGTATCGGCAGCTCTTCCAGGCCGCCGCGCTCCAGCAGCCTGTCTCCCGTGAATATCTCCTCATGAACGGGACCTGAGCTGACCAGCATGGGTTGTATGGGGTTGGATTGCGCAAATAGCCATTTCTTCATTATCTCTTCAGGCTTGCACTGCAGCCCGATGCCGTATATCTCACGCGAGGCGGCATGACAGGCAATGAGGACAGGTATATCGTATTTCTTTCCTTTGACATCGTGGACGTTTTCAAAGAAGAAAGCTTTTCTGTCTTTATCCTGCAGACCCCTGAACTGCCAGCGCACCAGAGGATGGAGTTCGGTATCCTTGTTGATGGGCCTCTTTACCCTCACCAGCTTCCCCATTTCCTCCAGCACCCTCATATAATCTCTAAGGTCTTTGTAGTAAGCCAATTTATCCTCCTTCTCTCAGTTTTCAGATTTGAGCATGCGGCAGGGCATCCGCCTTTGGCGGACCTCAGGCGGAGGCCCTTACCGTTTGGTGTTTGCTGTATATTATCACATCCACAGGGCATCCGGACAAGGCACGAATTGACTCATAATAAAAGTTACCGAACGTGGTATCGTTGCCTCAGAAATAATGTTACCAAAGAGGAGAATCGTGACAAGAGGCAGCATACTGGAATATGTGAAAGCGGTGCGGGATCGTTATCTGAAAGCGGAGAAA
>ORJL010899940.1_pt1 | contig 14531 bp, 7 predicted proteins | sample 1779941 | NCBI WGS metagenome assembly ORJL01 (sample SAMEA104232317, study PRJEB22302) | groundwater metagenome | biome: forest; feature: aquifer; material: groundwater | place: USA | collected 2011-08-07 | depth 5.8 m
GCAGCGGGTGGCTTGGTGGACCTGGACTTCACAGGCAAGTTGGATTTCCTGGCCGCCTCCCCGGGTGGCAACGGACTGCGGCTGTTCCGCAACCTGGGCAACCTCTATTTCAAGGACATCACTTCCACCTCCGGCATTCCCGCAAACCTCACCGGCGTCCGCGACGTGGCCATCGACGACTGGAACAACGATGATCTGATGGACGTGGTTGTCTCCCGCGAAGGCCAACCCCCCCTGCTGCTCCTCAAGCAACGGGGTGGCCCGCTCATCGCCACAAACCTCCCGTCCGGACCTCTGGCAGGCACCGCTCTGGCGGTCGGCGACGTGAACAACGACTCACGCGCCGACTTGCTGCTCGCTGCGCCTGATCACGTCGATATCCTCCTGGGAGGCATCAACCAGTTCATCCGCATCCCCGCCAGCCTTCCCGAGGTGTCGCAACTCCTCCTTCTCGATTACGACAACGATGGCTGGCTCGACTTTCTTGCGATCGGCCACGGAATCCAACTTTGGCGCAACATCGGCGATGGGAAATTCGAGAACGTCACCCGGAAGACCGGCCTCGACGCGTTCGCAGGTGTGGATGTGGATGCCATCGCCGCGGCCGATTTCGACCAGGACGGTGACACCGACCTGGTGGTCAGCCTTCGTGGCCAGGGCTTGAAGTTGTTGCGCAACGACGGCGGCAATGCAAACCACCAGCTCAAAATCCGACTCAGCGGCAACCGGTCCAACGCCAGTGGGCTCGGCATCCGTGTGGAAGCCGCCATGGCCGGCTTTCGCGTCAACCGCACGGTCTCCGTGCTCCCCGTCGAGATCGGCCTGGGCAAGCACGCCCAGGTGGATTCGCTGACCGCACGCTGGTTTGACCTTGCCTACAACATCGCCGATGTGAAGCCGGATCCCCGCGCCGCGCTGGTCGTTTCGGAACCGGTCCTCCCCACTGGCTCCTGTCCCTACCTCTACGCATGGGACGGCGGCGGGTTCCGCTTCGTCACGGACATCCTCGGCGCCTCCCCCGTCGGGTTGCGCGTCACCGACTCCATTTTCATCGAGGCCGAACCTCATGAGTATGTTTGGATCGGCGGCGAGTCGAACTTCCCGCCCCGCGACGGTCAATACGTGGTCCAGATCACAGAGGAACTGCGGGAGGTCCTCTACCTCGACGAGGCAAAGCTCGTGGCTGTCGATCATCCCGCGGGGACTGAAGCCCAGCCAACTGACAAGTTGCGTCCACGCAAACCTTTCCCCCGCGGCGAGATCTGGACCCTTGGAGCACGACGTCCCCTTCTCCACGCCTCTCGTCTGGATGGCGTCGATGTGACCGAACTCCTGGTCGAAAACGACGGCAAAGTGGTATCGCCCACGGCCCTCCGCATTCCGCAACTGCGCGGGCTGGCCGAACCCCATGGCGTGGTTCTCGACTTCGGTCCGTTGCCGGTCGATCGTCCGCTTGTCCTGGCGCTGACAGGTTGGTTGCGGTTTGGCGGCGGCATGGCGAATGTGGCGGCGTCCCACAATCCGGAGCTTCCGTTCCCCTTCCCCACCCTCGAGGCGGAAACATCTGCCGGCACATGGCGGGAAGTCAACGCCGACGTGGGCGCGCCTTGCGGAAAGACAAAGACCATCCTGGTCGATCTGGCGGGCAAGCTCCCACCAGGCAGCTCCCGGCTTCGGCTCTCGACCTCCTTCGAGATTCATTGGGACCGCGCGGCCCTTTTCGAACGGTCATCAGAGAGTGGCACTTGTGTTGCCCGAATTTCGCCCGAACGCTCCGACCTCCATTGGCGGGGGTTCAGCGAGTTCGCCGATCTGCCATGGACATCCCCGCTCACGCCGGTCTATAGCCGTGTCTATGACCAGCCTCACTGGTCAATCACTCCCACCGGTTGGTGCACTCGTTACGGCCGCGTGGACGAGTTGATCTCGGAGGAGGACAATGCCGTGGCCATCCTGAACGGTGGCGACGAGCTCACACTGAGTTTCCCGGCGGACCAACTCCCCCCAAAAGCCCCGGGCATGGTCCGAGACTTTTTCCTCTACACCGTGGGCTGGGACAAAGACTCGGATTTCCATGTCGAGCTGGGCTGGAAAGTGGACCCCCTCCCCTGGCATGGCATGGACGACCAACGCTACGGACAAGACCCTCGCCCCAGCTTCGCGAATGACGCGCGGATGCGGAAGTATAACACCCGCTGGATAGGCCAGTACACGCTCAAGCGCGCTTCCCGCTAAACGGCCAGCCGAAGCGCTGGAGTGCTCGGAACGAGCCGTGGCATTGGACGACAAAAACTCAATGGCGTGGCAGCAGTCAGGGTCAATCCGTTTTCCGAGTGGGTTGCGCCGAGAGGCAGTAGAGGTGGCTGTCGGTCCGCAAGTAGATGGCTGAGCCAACGAACGCGGGCGAGGCGAAGACCGGCCCATCGAGCTGGTTCTCCGCCAGCAGGGTCAAAGCCTTGTTCGCCCGGAGCACCACTGTCTTTCCCTCGCGGCTGAAACAGTAGATGCGCCCTTCGGCATGGACAGGCGAGGCCGCGTATTTCCCGCCCGCCCGGTACTTGCAGAGAATTTCACCACTTACCGCATCGATGCACGAAACAAAGCCGTCATCGTTGGCGAGGTACAGCTCCCGCCCGACCAGCAGCGGCGAGGCCATGAACCCGATCTGGGTCGGCAGTTTCCAGACTACGTTTGTGCTCGTGACATCGCCTTGCCCATCCACCCGCACAGCCCAGAGCTGGGCCCGGCCGCCAAGGACGCCGGTGCTGAGATACACCAACCCCTGGCCATAGACCGGACGGGGTGCCACGGTCTCCCCTTTCCCATCGTCCACACGCCAGATTTCCTTGCCGGTCTCCGGCTCGTAAGCCACCAGCCACTGGGCGCCCGGCACGACCATCTGAACCCGTCCGCCTGCCTCGAAGACCAACGGCGTGGAAAACGATTTGCGGAATTCGGGAATGGGAGTGCTCATCGGAGGGCGGTCGGTCTTCCAAGCCGTCTCGCCCGTCTGCTTGTTGAGCGCGGTGACATACTGTTGATCCCGCCCGTCCCGCACCAGGATGAGCAGGGTCTTGTACAAGACGGGCGAACTGCCCGGCCCATGGTGATGATCCAGAGGCAACTGGCGTTTCCAGAGGACGCGGCCGGTGGCCGAATCAAGGCAGGCCGTGCCGAACGTGCCGAAGTCGCAATACAACCGCCCCTGCTCCACGACTGGAGTGGGAGTAGCATAGCTGTTTAGCAGATTCACCGGGGCCGGGTTCTCCATCGGAAACAGTTCCACGTGATAGATCTGCTTCCCTGTGGCCCGTTCCAGGCAGACCGCTCCGATGACGACCCGCTCCGCCTGTTGCATTTGGTCCGGACCCTCGGCGAACGTTCTCATGCCGGTCTCGATCGCCGTAGTCAGCCAGATCCGATCGCCTAGGAGCACAGGCGAGGATCGTCCCCGTCCGGGCACGGACGCTTTCCACTTCACGTTCTGGTTCGAACTCCAGGTGATCGGCAGGTTCGTTGCCGTCGCGATGCCGTCGCCAGTGGGGCCGCGGAACTGCGGCCAGTCATCGGCCTGCAATACGGCTGCACTGGCTAAAACCACCATCCCCACCAAAATCGTGTTGTTCCGTCGGGTTTGTTTCATCTTCTCTTTCCGTCTCACATCTCTCAACCTAAACACCGGGCGCAGCCGAATCCTCACACCCCGAGACAGAAGCGACCCCTAATCTGTGTCACTGTGTGCTCAAATCCCTGTAGTACAATTCCTTGGCCTCTATTTTCATGCCTGGATTATGCCCTTGAATGGCAAAATGACCCGTCTTGAACTCGGCATCATCATACGTCATCACCAACTTTTCATTGATCCAGAACTGGATGTGCGGGCCCACTGCTCTGATGCGGTAGCTGAACCATTCACCGTTCTTGGTCAGCAGTTCCGTTGCTTTGCCGGTAGGCTTACCCGGCTTCCACAACCATCCGGTGTAGGCCTCCCCTTCGTTGCAAATCTGGGCTTCGTATCCACGAGGGAAACCGTCAATATTGTCGGCGGGTGGATTGCAGCGGAAATAGAACCCGCTGTTGCTCTTCGCACCCTCATCGGTGATCCGAAACATCCCTTTTACCTCAAGATCGGTGTAGGCGGCATCGGAGTAAATGTGCCCCATTCCGCCAACGCCAACCAGAACTCCGTCCTGGACGGACCATTTTGCTTTTCCGTGAACGGTCCACCCAGTGAGATCCTTGCCGTTGAACAAGGAGGTCCATTTTGAGGTATCCGCGCAGTGTCCAGCAAAGCCAATCACCATCGCGGCAGTCAATAGAGCAAGAGGTCTTTTCATGTTATCAAAGCTGAGTTGGGTTGACATTTACTCCGATCCGCAAGGGTTTTGAAGGAGAATCGTTTGCGACCCCGCCGCCACCACGGAATCAGAGCGGTTTGCCGCCGCCGAGTTCCAGCGGTTGGTCACGGAAATGACCGGAGCGGTTCTTCCGCTCGTCGAGACCGCGAGTGCCGACTCAGGCGCGGTGTTCATCGGGCCGGATGCGGTCGGTCGTTCCGGCCAGCCGACCGATGGTCGAGCCTTGGGCGAGGAAGCGTTGCGCATCTAGGTTGGCCCGAAAGCGGTGCGCATTGAGGGCGGCCGGCCTCGTGGAACGCTTTACGGTGTTTACGAGTTTTTCGAGGAGTTGTGCGGCGTCCGTTTTCTGACCTTCGATCACACCTATTATCCGACGAACGCCGCGGCACGGCGAATTCCGCTTGGAACGCGTGTGGTAAACCCCACCTTCGCCTTTCGCTGGTCCTATTACGGTGAAAGCAGCCGGTACCCTGCGTCAGGAAGGGCTGAGGCTCGCAACCATCGTGCCGAAGCCGCCCCGGCGTGTCGTGACTCAGCTCGAAGAAATCATTGGCCCTTTTTCAAAACCGGCAACCGCAGGCGATCGAGGGCATCCTCGCACCTCACAATCTCAACATTTTACAGCATTTTGCATTGACAAACTAATCCGGTTTCAGTTACTAAAAGCCAACTTGGGCGTTTCCCAGCATGGCCGCTTGAACTGATTCGACCTGGCTTTGCACCGGTGGGTGGTACGCAGGGGGAGCCTGACCAATTATTGCCGTGAAGAGCTCAACGATGCAGTGCCGTCGTTTGCGGGCGGCTATATCATTGATCGCTATTTGTGTCTCGGCCAACTGCGCTACGCCGGGCACACTGGGCCAGTCGATCATCGCGCGATGGAGTTTTAATGGAGGTAGCGACGCCAATCCGTCCACCGGCGCTACCACCCCCTCGATCGGCGCTGGAACAGCCCAGCTTATCGGCGGCGTAAAGGGTGTCTTCGCTACTGGTTCATCCAGCGACCCGGAAGCCACGGACAATTCGGGCTGGAACGTCAGTGCCTTTCCGTCTCAGGGCAATGGGCCCAAGACCGCAGGGATACGGTTCAACGTGAACACTTCAGGCTACCGAGCGCTCAGCCTGTTGTTCGACTGGCGCGCCAGTAACACCGCCAGCCGCCATTTGGCTGTGCTCTACTCCACCAACGGGACCGACTTCGTGGATGCCACCGGCTTCACCCTGCAGAAGGCCGGGGCATTCACAAACGGCTTGAAAGTGGACCTGACCGCCGTATCGGACGCGAACGACAACCCCCATTTCGCCATCGCGATCCTGTCCGATTTCGCGGATGGCGCACAGTATCTTCCAGTCAGCGGCACCTCCTACTCAACAGCCGGAACGTGGCGGTTCGACATGGTCACAGTGCTGGGCAACCCGATCGCCGGCGAGCCCGTCGCCCCCGTCATCGTGACACAGCCGGCAAGCCTGGAGATCCTGCGTGGGGAAACCGCTCTCTTCTCCGTATTGGCCAGCGGCACCCCGCCGCTCAGGTACCAATGGACGCATGACACACTCCCCATGGCGGGCGCGACTAACGACACTCTCACTCTCACGAACGTCTCCAGCGCGGATGCGGGACAGTACCAGGTAACTGTAGCGAACGCGCTGAGCAGCGTCCTGAGCGACACCGCCGTGTTGTCAGTCACCAACTCGCCGGCACCGCCTGAAGCGACCATTGCCGATCTCCACCTGCTCCTGGACCCCCTCAACTATCAGCCCACCGACGGCACGACCCTCTTCACAGTCACCGGCGTGGTGACCACCCACACCAACCTGGCCGGGCCTGGCGCCAACATCCTGTTCTACATGCAGGACGCCACCGCCGGGATCGCCGTCCTCTGGAGCGGAGGCACGAACCAATTCATTCCCAAAGCGGGCGATAAGGTGCGCGTGACGGCCCCGTTGACTCACTACTATGGACTGCTCGAACTCTGGCCGCACGTATCCCAAAAAGAACATGTGGTAACGCTCCTCAGCACCGGCAATCCTCTGCCCGCCCCCTTTCCGCTGAGCTTTGCGCAGTTTGCCAATCCCGATCCCAGCGTCGTCGAACCTCTGGAAGGGAGCTACGTGGCAGTGTCCAACGTGTTTCTGGATGTCACCGGCGGGAACACGTTCCCGCACGGAGGAACCGTCACCATGACCGATGCGGAGGGCGGTACGTTCAACCTGTGGGTCGATGCGAGGACCGACATCGCCGGTCAAGCCATCCCCTCCTCCGCCGTGACAGTCCTGGGCGTGCTGAGCCAATCTGACAAGTCCAAGCCCTACACCGCTGGTTACGAGATCATCCCCACACGTTTCGTGGACATCATCAGCCCGGCCAAGCCACCCAGCGTCTGGTTCACAAACGTGCTCAGCCGTCTCGCGCGTCCCGGCGACCTGCCCACCAACACCTTCGCCGAGCTCGCTCTGCGCCCCGGCGAAAAGCTCGTCACCACAATCCTCGTCACCGACCCCGAAGGGCGTGAGGTCACCATCAGCCCCACCACCGCGGCGCTGCCCGCGTCGGCCCGGTGGGACTTCCCCTCCCTCACGGGCAACCAACTCGATGGCACGTTCTCTTTCGAACCGTCCGCCGAGGATGCCGGAAAGCTCTACCAGGTCTCGCTCCTCGCTTGGAATAGCGCCGCCACGAACATCGTCAGTTGGCGCATTTATGTGCCGAGCCTGGCGGAGCAACAGATCGTCCTCACCGAATTCCTCGCCAATCCAGCCAGCTCGATTAACGCCGCGCACTTCAACCCGCTTCACCGCGAGTCCCCCGCCAGCAACCCGAGCGTCCATGACGAGTACATCGAGTTGGTCAATCTCGGCCGTGATGACATCGACCTCGGAGGATGGCGCATCGCAGACGCCGTACGCATCCGTCACGTCTTCAGCCACCCCTTCCATACGCCGCCATCGGGCGCGGTGATTGTCTATGGTGGCCCGATCACAGGCGGCCCCGACCCAGTCCTGGACGTCCTTTCCGCCCCCGCGAGCGAAAGCAGCGACGGCCTGGCTCTGAACAACACCGGCAGCGAGACGATCTCCATCTTCAACGCTGACACCAATCTTGTCCTCAGGCTGGTTTACTTCCAAAAGGATCTCTCGACTAATGGCTCCCTGACTCGCTACCCGGACGCCAACGGGCCGTTCGTGGCGCAAACCAGCGTCTCGACCAATGCCGTCTCCCCCGGACGCCAATTCGATGGCAGGCCGTTCAACGAAGGCCAGCCACCCGAGGTCGGCAGGATAACCATCGCCGTCGAGTCCGAGGGAGCGGTCAGGCTCCGATGGCAGCCCGTGGCCGAGCGAACCTATAGTGTGTGGGTAGCGGGCGATGCCCAGGGCCCGTTCACCCTCCTGATAAGCGGGTTGGGCGACGGAAGCCACACCGATACTGTTACTGGAACTGCGGACACCCGTTACTATCGTGTGAGCAGTCCCTGAACATCCGCGGCCCTCGAAGCCGCCAAACGTCTGTTCTCACTGGAGGCAAAAGGAATGGAAAGGACCAAACAGAATAACAGAGGAGAGTCACAAAGTGGCGGCTTGCGCGCATTCACCCTCATCGAACTACTTGTCGTCATCGCCATTATCGCCATCCTGGCGTCAATGCTTCTACCCGCGCTCGCGCGGGCGAAGGCCAAGGCGCAGGCCATCGCCTGTCTCAACAACCTCAAGCAGTGGGGGCTGGCCACCCAGCTCTACACCACCGATCACGATGACTTCCTGCCGCGCGACGGCGAGCCCAACCCGGACGGCGCCGCCACCAACGTAGGCTGGTACATCCAGTTGCCGCAGCAATTGGGCCTGCCTCGCTACCATGACATGCTCTGGCGGACGAACAACCGGATCGACCCCGGGCGCTCGCTCTGGATCTGCCCCACCAACAAGCGTCGGAGCAACGGCAACAACCTCTTCCACTACTGCCTCAACGAAAGCGTCAACGGCACTGGTGAGGAGAACCGGCCGGTTAAGCTCGGCGCCATCCCCCACCCTGTCGCCACCGTCTGGATCTTCGACTCCAAGAACCTCCCCGCCGTCGGATACTGGGGTTTTGTGCATACGAACCTGCACACGGGTGGCGCCCAGTTCACCTTCCTGGATGGCCACGCCACGCGCTACCGAAACACCGCCTACTGGGACTTCTCCATCAACAAAGGCCGCACCAACAACCCTGACCTGTGCTGGGTCCCGTGATCCAGGAAAGGCGGGGTTGAGAAGGGAAGACCGATTGCGTCATGCCGTTATTCCGCTGTGGAGTGTCTCATCTATCACGACAGCGACACTAGATCATAAAGATCGTCGAGCGCGAAGCAACGCACGCCCGGAGGCGGCAGTCGGACGGGACGCCGTGTGAAGAGCATGCGGCCGAGAGTGGCGTTTTCTGGGTTAGGATACCGCCTCAATTTCTCCTCCAATTGAGCCGCCAGCGCCGGAACAGAAGCGACGGTGCCCCATTTGCACTCGCCGAGATCGATCCAATCATCCGCGCGCACCCCGACCACATCAATCTGGAGATCTTGGTTCTTCCAGTATTCCCCTACCTGGAACGAGGCGTTGGGAGCCTCTCGCAGATAGACCTGACAAAGCGCTTCGCGACAAAGACGCTCAAAACACGCGCCGAAGTAGGATTCCAGATTCACGGCAATCTGATCTCGGAACGCTGCTTGAGGATTCTCCCGTATTCGGCTCAGGTTCGGGAAAACAAATCGATACCAAAAGCGCAGAAGCGCATCCCCCAGGCTATAGCGGACATCCCTCGCGGCCGGTTTGCGCGCGGTGAGGGGGAATTCACGCTGCACGTAGCCCAGAGCCGAAAGGGTGTCCAGTTGGTAAGTGATGGAACGGGGGTCCAGCTCCAGCGCTCGGGCGATTTCTCGAAGCGGCAGCCTCCCTCCCGAGAGCGCGTCCAGCACGGCCTGAAATTTCTGCAGCCCTTGCAGTTCTTCCTTTAGCAGAGACTCGGGCTCCCGGTGGAGCGGAGAGAACTCATTTAAGAACGTGTTGCAGATATTCTGTTCCACGGAGATGTCCTCCTTGAAGGCCAAGAGGTAGAGCGGCACACCGCCGGTGATGCAGTAGATACGGGCCTGGTTCTCGCGAGAGCACCCGGGGTGGAACTTCGCCGCCTCCCAAAACTTGAACGGCTGGAGTTGGATTTGAGCCGTGCGACGTCCCCCAAGGGGTTTCTGGCCCCCGAGCACTTCCCGTTCCATGAAACCCACGTAGGATCCCGCCAATATCAGCATGACCTTGCCGGAATGCTGCCACTCTCTATCCCACAGCTCCTGCAGGACGGAGGGCAAGGTCGGATCCTCGTGAACCATCCACTGAAATTCATCCAGGACCAGGATGAGCTTGCCGGGGCCACCCCATGCTCTGACGGACTCCGAAAGGGCCGTTCTCCAGTCCGATATGCGTGCTTGGGCAAGCAGCGGGAGATCCAGGGACCGGGAGGCGGACACGAGGAATTCATGGATTTGCAGGGCAGTTGGCGCCTGCTTTCCAACGAAATAGACACCCGAGCGATCCCCCTTGAAGTGCAGGATCAGCTCGCTTTTCCCAACCCGACGCCGTCCGTAGATCGGGATCAGGTTGGACTCTGCGGAACGGTACTGCTTCTCAAGCTCGGACAGCTCGCGATCTCGGCCAATGAACTGCCATTTGCCCATGCCGTTATTTTCATGCTCCAACTCCAGTTTGTCAAACTCCAGTTTGATGAACCGCTGTTGGTCGATCTCAGAATCTCACTCGATGGCGAGAGTGCCCTGGTAACCAGTTCCCCCGTCATGATCGATCGCGATCTGCGTGAATTCCCCTTCCACGGCGTGGCCTTTGAGCCAACCGTCGATGACGACGCCGAGGATCACGGCCTTTGAGCCGGTGACGCCGCCTGTTTGCAGTATATGGTTGAGCGCGGTGAATGAGTGTTTCTGGCCATTGAAGCGGTAAAAAGCCACAATCTCAGTGACGCCGGTGGCGTTATCGGTGCTCATCTTGAAAACCTCCCCGGTAAACACGCCAGTGCCGACATCCCCTCCGCCAACGCCCGCCATGTTTGCGATTAGGCCCGCCTGATTGGGGAAGCTGGTTACCCACTTCGTGAAGGTGACGTTGCCGAGCGGAGGAGGCGGGGTCCCGCTCTTGATTTCGAGAGTTCCCTGGTAACCGGTTCCCCCGTCATGATCGATCGCGATCTGCGTGTATTCCCCTCCCACAGCATGGCCTTTCAGCCAACCGTCGGTGATGACGCCAACGATCACCGCCTTTGACCCGGCAACGCCGCCTGTTTGCATGATATGGTTGAGCGCGGTAAAGGAGTGTGTCGGGCCGTTGAAGCGGTAAAAGGCTACGATCTCAGTGACACCAGTGACGGCGTCGGTGCTCATCTTGAGAACCTCCCCGGTAAAAACGCCACTGCCGACATCCCCTCCGACAACGCCCGCCATGTTTGCGATTAGTCCCGGCTGGTTGGGGAAGGCGGTTACCCATTTCGTGAAGGTGACCTTGCCGAGGAGAGGCGGTGGAGTTCCGCGCACCCGATAGAACATCGGCACGCTCACCTGCACCATCCCGTTCGAGCTCACCGTGACCGACTCGAGCCCTGTCCAGTTGTTGGCCCACGGCCCCAGCACCGACGAGGCCCATTCCACGCTCGCGGTGCTGCCGGGTGCCAGATCCGTGCAAACCAGTTGTCCGTTTTGGCCGAGGGAACTGATGACGGGGGTCTGCCCAAGGGCTGGCAGGGAGGCCACGGTAAGACCGACAGCGGCCAGCGCCGCGAATTTGAGTTTCACGATTATCTTCATAGGTTCTGTGTATTCCATTTTGTTTGTGTCATTGGTTTGCTGTGTGGCCATGCTCATAGTGGTCCACCGTCACTTAGAATAACGCTATCCAGGGGGCGAAAAGGATCAGGTCGGATGAACTTTCTGCTCCTTCCGCTCATGGCTGACCCGGCGGGAGAACGGAACGGAATCCTACGCAGAAGATCCTGTCCGATGGGGCGTAGTAATCTCGGTACGCCACCCGGCAGAGGCTAGCGTCGCGGTGCCAAGCGCCGCCCCTACGCAGACGGTCCGAGCCAGATGCCGGTCCACGCGGGTCGGTCTGCGCGCCGCTCGGATACGATCCATACCAGTCCCAGCACCACTCCCGCACGTTGCCCGCCATGTCATAAAGTCCGTACCCGTTCGCCGCAAAATACCCCACCGGACTGGTGTAAGGCTCACCACCCACGGCAAACGTCCGGTGATAGCCGCGTGTCGGGCTGACGTCGTAAGCGTAGCTCGTGGAACTGCTGTAATTCGCCTGGCTGTGAGTGATCGTCTCCACATTCGACCACGGGAAAGCATGCCCACTGGTCCCACCCCGAGCCGCCTTCTCCCACTCCGCCTCCGTCGGCAGGCGATACCCGGCATTCCAGTTCACCTTCGGCGCCGTCTGCCCCGTCTTGTAGATCTGTGTCAGCGCGGCATCCTTGTAGTACGCTGGCGTCCGTCCTTCCTTCTGAGAGCGCGCATTGCACCATTTCACCACGTCAAACCAATTCACCATCTGTACCGGATGGCTGGGCGCCTTGCCCGCCCCCACGGTGCCGAGGTCGTAGCCGTTGGTGTTGGCCCAAAGCCGCACTTCATCCCACAACGCCTTGGTCACCTCCGTCCGGTCCATGTAAATCGCGCTCACATATACCGCCTTGGCGGTGTCACCCATCGCAAACACACCGGCAGGAATGAGGGCCATGCCGGGGGGAGGAGGTGGAGTCCCGCGCACTCGATAGAACATCGGCACGCTCACCCGAATCATCCCGTTCGAACCCACCGTCACCGTCTCCAACCCCGCCCAATTGTTGGTCCACGCCCCCTCCGCCGATGACGCCCATTCCACGCTCGCAGTGCTGCCGGGTTGAAGGTTGGTACAAACCAGTTGTCCATCCTGGCTGGACGAACTAATGACCGGCGTCTGCCCGCGGGCTAGGCCGGCCGCCAGGCTGAATCCGACGGCAAGCAGCGACGAGAGCAAAGAATTGAAGTAGGTTCGGGTTTTCATACTTTGCTTGTCGATAGGAATGTGAAGTTTGACGCTCTGTAGTTCATCTCCCGCGTAGGACAGGGCAATGACAGCCCCATCGCCTGCTCGAAAGTCTCGTGTTCCTGTTTCATCGGTTTGCTGGGTGGCAATGCTCACAGTGAGCCGCCTTCACTCAGAATAACGCCATCCACGGGTGAAAAGGATCAGGCTGGACGAACTTTCCGCAAAGGACCGAGGGCGAACCCTCACATTGTGCCGCGAAGATGGGAATCAAGGGTAGCTCGACGCCAGACCTCCTGACATGAACTGATTGTGGGGCTGCGTAGTTTTGGGCATTGTTTGGGCGGGGCATATCCTTCCCCGTCGATCGATGCGAGGGACCGTTAAGGGGGTTCCGTCCAGAGGGTTTTGGAGATTCCCAAAGGGTATCCCACGGCGCAAGGCTCCGTTAGGAGCGGCAGGTTTCTGCGCCGGGCTGGGCAGGCCGGCGGGAGCATGCCTCGGGATGGATGCCCAATTGCATGACGCCCCTACGGAGCTTGAACCAAAACGCAGGGGCAATGGGTTGCTATAAACATGGCGCTCCTCCCGGAGCTACCCCTCCGTCCGTCGTTCCCGGGCTCTTAGGACGGTGGCTTTACTGCTCAGAACCGCCATTAATATGGAGCGTGCCCTGGAAACACAACGTGCCAAACACGTTGCCCGGGGTTGGTACGGAGCACGCGGGCATCACCGTGTATTCCCCAGTCAATTGCGCGCCCTTCAGCCACCCTTGCGTGATGACGCCGGTGATCACCGCTGTGGCTGGGTCCGTCGTGTGGTTTTCTGTTACGTGGACATCCGCGATGAAGGAATGTTTCTCGCCGTAGAACTCATAGCGAGCGTGGCCTAGCCAAAAGCGTGGCACAAATAGGCCGTCGCTAAGAACTTCCCCGGCAAGACGCCCACTGCCGACATCGCCTCCGACGACGCCCGAGAAGGAACTCCCGACGGACGATGGCGGATTGGAGGGCAGCGAGCTTGCCCATTTTGTGAAGGTGACATGCCGGATAGCTCCTGCGTCTTGGGTGCGGTCGAGTTTGTCACGTTTCGCAGCCTCAGCCCGCTCACGCCGCAGAACCGCCAAACGACGCTCAGCGGTGTCGTCCTCCTGCCGCCACGCTGCCACCTGCACCGCGCTGGCCGCCTCCCACACCTTGACCATCTGATCTCGACCGCCGGTCACAATCCTCTGGCCATCCGGGGAAAAGGCCACGGACGAAATCCCACCGTTGTGGCCCTTGAGTGGGAGCAGTTCCCGGCCACTGGCCGCCTCCCACACTTTGGCCGTATTATCATCACTGCCAGTAACAATCCGCTGGCCATCCGGAGAAAAGGCCAAGGACGAAATCCCACCGTTATGGCCATTGAGCGTGAGCAGCTCCCGGCCACTGGCCGTCTCCCACACCTTGGCCGTATTATCCCAACTCCCGGTGACAATCTGCTGGCCGTCCGGAGAAAAAGTCACCGACGTAATCCGAGCGCTGTGCCCCTTGAGCGTGAGCAGTTCCCGGCCGCTGGCCGCCTGCCATACCTTGGCCTGATCCGCGCTGGCGATGACAATCCGCTGGCCGTCCGGGGAAAAAGCCACAGACGATATCATACCGCTGTGCGCCTCGATCGCGAGCAGTGCCCGTCCGCTGGCCGCCTCCCATACCTTGGCCTGATCCGCGCTGGCGGTGACAATCCGTTGGCCGTCCGGAGAAAAAGCCACGCAACTAATCTTACCCATGTGGCCCTTGAGCGGCAGGAGTGCCCGACCGGAGGCCGCCTCCCACACCTCGGCCGTCTGATCGTCACTGCCCGTCACAATCCGCTGGCCATCCCGAGAAAAGGCGACGGACCCAATCCCGGCATTGTGGCCCTTGAGCGTGAGCAGCGGGCGACTAGTGGCCGCCTCCCACACTTTGGCCGTGTGATCCTCACTGCCAGTCACAATCCACTGGCCGTCCGGGGAAAAGGCCACGGACCTGATCCTATCGGTATGCCCCAGGAGTGGCAGCAGATCCCCACCCGCGGCGACCTCCCACACTTTGGCCGTCTGATCCCAACTGCCGGTGACAATCC
>ORJL011303928.1_pt1 | contig 14529 bp, 15 predicted proteins | sample 1779941 | NCBI WGS metagenome assembly ORJL01 (sample SAMEA104232317, study PRJEB22302) | groundwater metagenome | biome: forest; feature: aquifer; material: groundwater | place: USA | collected 2011-08-07 | depth 5.8 m
GACGCGTTTAACCGCCGGGTGTCGAAGAAAGTTGACGGTTTGACGACGTATTTTATCCAGGACGGGTTTAGGGAAATCGTCGAATACAACGCCTCCGGCCAACTGCAGGCGGAGTATGTGTACGGTGATTATATCGACGAAGTGCTGGCCATGAGCCGCAACAACAAGACCTACTATTACCACTACGACGGGTTAGGCAGTGTTAGCGATCTGACTGATGATCAGGGCAACGTGGTCGAGCGCTACACCTACGACGTCTACGGCCAGCCCTCACAGTTATCTTCCGTCGGCAATCCGTTTATGTTCACCGGCCGCCGCTTCGACGACGAGAGTGGCCTCTACTACTACCGGCTGCGCATGTACTCACCCACCCTCGGCCGATTCCTGCAGAGGGATCCTTTACATTACTGGGATGGAATGAATTTATTTGAGTACGTTTTCAATAATCCATTGAGATGGGTTGATCCTTTCGGACTAGAGAAAGTAATCATTGGTTATAGAACCGGCCCCAATGGAGAGGCTATACCGCTTGTTCTTGATACAGAGACAGGTGAGGTAACAGTTGGCTTCCCCAATACTTATATAGATCCCCTTTCGTCCCTTTTTCAGGACATGATTAAAAAAGGTATAGAGATAATCGATCCGTTCTTTAATAACTCTGGCAGTGACATTTTAGATACGATACCTCCGGGCGTTCCTATAGGGGATCTTAAGACAAATTTTTGGTTGACGGCTTATCAGGCATCGAGAGAGGCTTGGAATAGTTTTAAAGAAGCCGTTGAGGATGCAGATCAATGCCAATAGTCTATAAAAGACTACAGCCGAAAATTTCATTAGTTCTTTGGAATGGGAAAGATGTCCTTACAGTAACATTTGTAATATTTTTCTTCGGTTTTATCTTTTGTTTTTTTTCCATATTTTTATTAAGCGAAAATAGAACTTCACTTAATCTGGTAATGTTGGTAGGGTCTTTACTTGGGATTTTTATTCCAATTATTTGGATTAAAAAAAAATATAACTTATCCAAAGAGGCTTTAGGATTAAGGCGAGGGACTTTAAACACAATTAATTCTTTCCTGATTGGTATTGGAGCGGCAAGTATTTATGTTTTTCTTGCCAAATTGACTTCATTGCGTTCAGGTTTTAATACACTTAATTTCGAGCTACCATTTCCTATTATTCATTTCATAGTCTATCCAATCTCTATCGATGGCTTTATTCCAATTATCTTAGTCGCTGTTAGTGAAGAAATAATAATGAGGGGTTTTATCTATGGATATTTCAGAAAGAAACTTGGTGTTTTTCGAGGGATTTTTGCACAAGCCCTATTTTTTGGCTTAATTCATTATAATGTTTTTCAACCTTATCCTTTTCTGTTAGCCTTGGATGCCTTTTTCATTGGATTAATTCTAGGATTTTTATACGAAAAGACAGGGAGCTTATATCCTTCAATGATCTGTCATGGGACATTAAATTATATCTCGACTATTTTCGATATTTTGCAATATAGCAAATTGTCATGATCATCTATATATAGCTCAATAAATAGTGTGAAAAAGGAGGGAGTTTGAATGCATCAGCAATTTATCAAAAAAAGCTATGTAATTTTTACTTTGTTATCCCTTTTTATTTTATTACCACAGGCATTCGCCAATCAGTCTACTTTACCTAAAGCGCCGTACGTTGCCCCTCAGGTGGTTAAACAGTGGCTTAATGAAAATCAAAAGGTTACGATCGTTGATGTCCGCGAGCCGCAGGAATATGAGGAAGGACATCTTCCGGGATCAATTAATATTCCTTACCGGGATATTGAACAAAGAGCCAGCGAGATTAATTCTGTTGATCCGTATGTTTTTTATTGTATCCACTCCTCCTGGCGCGCGCCGTATGTGGCGAATTTATTAGCTGACAAAGGCCACAAGAATGTTTATGTCCTTGAAGGAGGGGTTGCCGCGTGGAATGCCGGCGGACAGATTTTATACTCTTCGAGCCCTGATCAAGCGCCACAGGTGGCTTTATATCCGCAAGGATTAGAGAAGAAATTATTCCATCCCGAAGACTCTGCCTATACAGGAAAAATTAATTTAACCAGAGAAGAGCTTAAAACATATAACGGCCAGGATGGGCACCCGGCGTATGCGGCGGTCGATGGCATCGTTTACGATGTGACTCAAAGCCGGCTCTGGCGCGGCGGCGTGCATGATCCCGGGCACGGTAACATTCAAGCTGGCCAGGATTTAACTGAAGCCATCAAAGAATCCCCCCATGGCAAGGCTAACCTCGAACGCTTTCCGGTCGTGGGGAATTTGATTAATTAATAAGCTCGAATAAAAGGATATAGCCCCCACTGTATGCGGTAAACTGGGCTTGCCATTAGCAATGAACAGGGGCTTGGCCTCAATAAAATATTTATGCCGCTCGTATAGAAGAGAAATTGTCTTTTCTCCAGCACTTTTTACGTATTAATACGTATCCCTTTAAGTACAATACCCAATACAAATTTAAGACTATTTAGTTTATATTTTATAGTCGAAGGTCAATCCCGCAAGAAAGGTAATTTTTAAATGACACGTAAAGAAATCTCCCTATTTTTCAGCTCTGACCACGACCGCATAGACGAACTCTTTACCGAATTTCACAAAAATAAAGAAGGAAATCCGGAAAAGGCGAAAGAGTATTTTCATAAATTCCAGTCGCGGCTGTGCCAGCATCTCCAGTGGGAAGAAGAGGTTTTGTTCCCTTTATTCGCCACCAAGACAGGCATTAATGGCTACGGTCCCTGCGCGGTCATGGCTCAGGAACATCATCACATTCAAGAATGTTTGAATCTCATGGCGGTTAAGCTCGCGCGGCAAGAATTCATAAGCGATCAGGAAGAAGATGATTTTTTTCTCTTTCTTAAAAAACATAATCACAAGGAAGAATATATTTTATATCCGGTGATTGATGAATTAACGACTTTAGAAGAACGTAAAAAAGTTTTGGAGAGAATGGGAACGCCGTTCATCAAGAACGGGTAAGAGATAAAATGAAAGAATATTTTTCAGCCGTCTGTAAAGAACCTTACCGTTTATTTTTCCCTTTGGGAATTCTTTTCGGCGTTTGGGGAGTCAGCCCCTGGGTTTTATATGCCCTCGGATGGATTCCTAATTATTCGGGATTTTTCCATTCTTCCACCATGATCTTAAATTACCTGCCGTGTTTTATGATTGGATTTCTGTTAACAGCGATGCCTAGGTTCTCGGGAACACCCCACGCGTCAGCCGGGGAAGTTTTTTATTTTTTGGGCACGACAGCCACCATAGCCGTTTTTTTAAAATATCAGCAGTGGATTTGGGCGGAAATTTTTTATATCGCCTGGCTTCTAGGGCTTATCCGCTTTGCCTTGGTTCGAATAAAAACGCGTCCAAAGAATCAGGGCCCCGCGGCTTCCAACCCTCCTCGAGAAATCATCTGGATCCCTTTGGGCGCGTTCTTAGGAATTGTGGGAACCGTCACCCTTATCTTAGGCCAGCTCAATATTTTGCCGCCCGCGGCTATTCTTATTGGAAAACCGATGATGGAGCAGGGATTTTTATTATCGGTGGTGCTGGGAATTGGTGGATTTCTTATCCCTCGGCTGATGGGCACGTATCGACAGTCAGGTACAGCCATTGAATTTCATCTTTGCGCGGCCGTGCTTCTTTTTTTAAGTTTCTGCTTCGAGGGATTCCGATGGGAAGCGGCCGCCAGTGGATTAAAGGCTTTTGTCATTGCCGTAGTTTTCCTAAAAACGGGAGTTCTGCCTCGTCCGCCTCGAGAGAAGGATCTTTATATTCGATTAGCCTGGATTTCCAGCTGGATGATCACCATTGGGTTCGCTTTGGCGGCCATTTTCCCCGCTTACAAGATTGTTCTCCTGCATATCGCCTTTATCGGCGGATTTAGTTTAATGGTTTTCGCGGTAGCCACCATGGTCGCGATGGCCCACGCGGGGGAAATGGAGCAGCTGCGCCATGGAGGTGGAATTTTATGGGTCGTGGCGATAGCCGTTGGATTGGCGTTGTTAAAAAGGCTTAGCGTGATTTTTTTACCCGACGCTTATTTTAAATTTTTAGGCATGGCCGCGTTTTCTTGGATGATCGCGGCTTTAAGCTGGTTTATTTTTGTACTGCCGCGTTTGATAAAGATTCCTGAGGCAGATGAGTTTGAACAGATGCATGAACAAGTTAAGAAAAAAACCCTAAATACAAAACTCTAAATTCTAAACAAACTCAAAATTTTAATTATCAAAACTCCAAAGGTAAGTTATCGTTAAAAATTTGGGTTTAAAATTTGGGATTTATTTAGGATTTTGAATTTAGTGTTTAGAGTTTTAAGGTCTAAGAAAGGAGAAGTAAGGGTATGAAGTCGAAATGGGTGCCGGTGATTGACGCGAACGTGTGCAGCGGCTGTCAGGAGTGTATCTACGCCTGCGGCCCGAATTGTCTGGAATTGGCGCAAGGGACAGCTGTTCTTGCAAGGCCAGATCGCTGTGGCAGCGAGGAGCATTGTATCGGCCCTTGTCCTTCGGGGGGCATTGAAATGCAGTGGGTGCAGATGTCAGGGGATACGAGTGTGGGAAAATGGAAAAACTAAACAAACGCAAAATTATCATTGTCGGCAATCCGAATGTGGGCAAATCACTGCTTTTTAACTGCCTGACCGGCCATTATGTGCATGTTTCCAATTACCCAGGCACGACGGTGGAGATCTCCCACGGGAAAATGCAGATAGAAAAAGAACATTTTGAGGTCACGGACACTCCGGGGATGTATTCGCTCTTGACCATGACGGAAGACGAGCGGGTCACGCGTCAGCTCCTCTTTAAAGAAAATCCTTCTCTAGTTCTTCATGTGATTGACGCCAAAAATTTAAACCGGATGCTTCATTTAACGTTACAGCTCCTGGAGGCCGATTTAAAGGTCTGCCTTGTCCTTAATATGATGGATGAGGCCGAGCGCGCCGGCATAAAAATTGACACGGTGTCTTTAGAAAAAGAATTAGGGATCCCTGTGGTAGGAACGGTTTCCACCACCGGCCGAGGGATCGATCAATTAAAAAAATGTATTCAAGAATATGTCTTTAAATAATCCAGATATTCTTCAAGATTACTTTGAAGCCCTCAGCGGTTTGCTTGAAGGGAGCTACAATATCCCGCGGCGGGCGCTGGGGAGTTTGCTTCTTCAGGAGGATGAGGAGATCCTGCATTTAGTTAAAGAGACCGAGAACAAAAATTTCCCTAAAATTTTAGAGTTGATTCACTCCGTTAAAAGCCATTATCAAGAAACCCTTTCTTATGTTTTAGCCCTTGAACGCCAGGAGAAGATTAACCGCATTGTCGGCAAAGTGCTTACGTACACACCATCGAGTAAGATTCTTTTTAAAGAGAGGCTCAGCCGTTTGATGATTCAGCCGCTCACCGGGATTCCTTTTCTTCTGCTGGTTCTCTATTTTGGAATTTACAAATTTGTCGGAGAATTTGGCGCGGGCACGGTTGTTGATTTTATTGAGGAGAATATTTTCGGACAAAAATTTAATCCCTGGATTACGGAAATATTAACCAAACTGCTGCCCTGGCCAATGCTGCAACAGCTCTTAGTCGGTGAATATGGCGTCATTACCTTAGGCGTGCGTTACGCCGTCGCGTTAATCCTTCCTATTGTCACCACTTTTTTTCTTGTCTTTGCCATTATTGAAGATGCAGGTTATCTGCCTCGGCTGGCGCTTCTCATCGACCGATTATTTAAGAAAATTGGTTTAACCGGCAGGGCCGTCATTCCGATGGTCTTAGGTTTAGGCTGCGATACCATGGCAACCATGGTCACCCGCACCCTGCCTACAAAAAGAGAAAGAATCATTGCCACGGTTCTCTTAGCTCTAGCTGTCCCTTGTTCAGCGCAACTGGGTGTCATCTTGGCCCTCCTCTCGGGCAATGCGTTAGGCATGGGAATTTGGTTAGGCGTTGTCTGTTTAGTGTTTTTGCTTGTGGGATTCTTATCCTCGAAAATTTTACCCGGGGCTCCGCCGGTCTTTTATATGGAAATTCCGCCCTTGCGCCGGCCCCGGTTGTCGAATGTGTTGATTAAAACCTACAGCCGCGTGGAGTGGTATTTCACGGAAATTTTTCCGATGTTTATTTTAGCCAGCGTGTTTATCTGGTTGGGTCAGATGACCGGCCTTTTTGACAGGCTTGTTAAGATTTTGGAGATCCCGATGCACTGGCTCGGGCTTCCCAACCAGACGGCCGTGGCCTTTCTCTTTGGCTTTTTCCGCCGGGATTATGGCGCGGCGGGATTGTACGACATGAAAAAATTAGGATTATTAAACGGCGAGCAGCTGGTCGTTGCCTGCACGACGTTGACTCTATTTTTACCTTGCGTCGCGCAGTTTTTGATCAATCTTAAAGAGAGGGGATGGAAGATGGGGGTGTCCATTTCTTTATTTATTCTTTTTTTCTCTTTTTTCGTTGGACTTTTACTTCATTGGTTACTTATTCTAGGGAAGGTGCCGTTATGACCTGCAGTATGTGCGGACACATTTTTGATGAACACAAAACCGAACAGGGATGCATGAGTTGTCCTCTGCATAAAAAGAATTGTGGTTTGGTGAAATGTCCTTATTGCCAATTTGAAATGCCAGCAGAACCCAAATGGTTAAAGCCAGCATCTCGCAGAAAAGAGATGTTAGAAGACACAAAAAGAAATTCTATCTCAACATTTTCTCTGGATTCTCTTAAGGTGGGCATTGCCGCTCAAGTCGTTTTTCTTAATACCCGCGATTCTAAAAAAGCGCAGAATCTTATGGCCATGGGGGTTTTTCCGGGAAGCCTTTTGACGCTTATCCAAAAATTCCCCTGTTATGTCTTTCAGCTCGGCCACTCGCAGTTCGCCATCGACCACGAGCTCGCCAGAATCATTTTTGTTTACCCGTCTGGGTAGTTTGATTTTAAACAAAAGTTTGACAAGCTGTGATTGGGATGTTATATTTGAACTGCTTACGAGCCACAGGCATCCTGGGAAGTTGGTCTTTTACTCGAAGGTGAAAGGTTAATGAAATTGGGAAGCCTTCAAGCGAATAAACCATCCGAAAAGATTTAACGGAACGCGAATAAAAATTTTGGAGACAACAATACTAAATTAAGTGAGGTACGATTAAATGGCAAGGGATAGGTTTATCATGTGTAAATTTTTAACGTTGTTTTTGCTTTGCATATTTACCTTAACCGGGTGCGCGACCTATAATTATACAAAACAAGGCGTGCATTATGAAGAGAAAGCAGGCAAGATTAAAACTGTCGCGGTTATGCCTATCGATTTTAAATTTTTTCAAATCAGCGCCGGAGGCGTCCAGGAGCAGATGGATGAATCGGCGGCTGAGGCTAAAAAGTTTATCAAAGAGGCCTTGGTTGCGCATTTGGGAGATCGCAATATTCAACTGAATTTTGTTGATGAAGCATCGTTAAAATCAACGAACAAGGATACTTGGTTCGCTCAAAAGGGATTGTATGAGGCAATTGCCTCAACGGCGCTTACGCATGCTTACCCAGGGATAAACGGCTTCAAAGACAAAATTGATTCTTTTGATTATACAATGGGAGAAGGCATCAGTGCCCTTCCTCAAACCTCCCAGGCCGATGCCCTTTTATTTATTCAGGGATACGATACTGCGCGTACGACTGGAAAAGTCGTAATGGACGCTTTTATCGGCGCTTTAGCAGGAGTTTACTACTATTATTTCAACCCACTTAACATAGGCTTGGTTGATCCCAAAACTGGAGATGTTTTGTGGTTTAAGACGAATAATATTATGCAGGAAGTTGATTTCAGAAACGCGAAGGCGGTCGATAATCTTGTTAAATGGTTAATCGAAGATCTCTTAATCAAAAAATAATCATCGGGTTTCTCGTGCTTTACTGTTCAGGCTGTGCCACAGTGAATGTTCCTAATCTTGGCACTCAGTCTGTTGTGATCCAGGATGATGAAAGACGGCTGATGAACCGCGCCAAGGAAGTCCGGGAGGCGATTGACCAAAGCGGCTGGATTTATGATGACCAGGCTATCAGTGTGTATCTCAATGCCTTTATCCCCAAGCTTCTGCCTCAGGGTCTAAAGGCCGATGAAGTTGATTTTGTCATTAAAGTCATCAAAGATCCGGCGCTCAACGCTTTTTCATTTCCTGACGGACAGATCTATGTAACGACTGGTATCCTTGCGGTTGCTGAAAATGAATCACAGATCGCGACTCTTCTTGCTCACGAATTGACCCATGTTCTTCACCGGCACGGTCTAAAGTCATTCCGTTCTCTAAAGAACACCACGGCATGGTGGGAGAGCGTTGGTCTTTTTACTGGAGGCTTGGGTATGATTGTAAGTGAATTGGCTAAAGTTTCGTCAGTGAGTGGTTTTTCACAAGGCCTCGAGACGGAAGCTGATGAAGCTGGTTTTGAACTATTGAAAAAGGCTGGATTCGATACCGCCCAATCCGTCAAATTCTTTGAATTGATGGACCATTACTATAAAGATGAAAAAGGCACCGAACCTTATTTCTTTTCATCCCATCCCAAGCTTGTTGAGCGTATTAAAAATTTTAAACGGCTATCGGGGGTACAAGATGTCTCGGAGACATCAGAAACAATTGATTTGCATTATCAAGAGCTTTTTCACGAGCTTATCGTGGAAAATTTGAAATTGTGCCTGAGTAGTGGCATGTACAAAACGGTTGAGAATCAGCTATCGCGTCTCATGAAAGTTTATCCTCAGGACGCACACCTGGCCTTCCTAAAAGGAGAGCTCTACAGGGAAAGACATGACCCTCAGGAGAAGCGAAAGGACCGCGACAAAGATAAAGATTACGCGGTATCACTGGAGTCGTATGATTTGGCCTTGTCTCTTAATAACGACTATGATGAGGCAGAGTTAGGGAAGGGAAGGGTTCTTCTCATCCAGGGGAAAAAAGATGAAGCTCTTCGTTGTTTGAATCAGTACCTTCAGAAAAAATCTAGTGCTGATAATAAAAACCTTGTTGAATATTTACTTAAAAAGGCGAAAAGTCAACCATGAGAAAAATTATCTTTATATTTTTGGTCGTAATGTTGTCCGGTTGTGAAACAACGTGGAAAAAAGCAGAACTTCAGGGATTTACTCATCCCAAGATGAAATTTACGGCCCAGCTGCCGGTTAACTGGATGTATTTTTCCAACCCCAAAATGATCGACATCACCAAGGATGGAGAGCTTTTAAACGATATTTTCGTGGAAACGGTGGGTTTTAATACAGAACTATCGGCCACTAAAAAGCGATACAAGCCCAATATGCTTATGGATGAATTGGCGGAAGTGGACATTGACAATTTACGGAGCAATGCTAGCATTCAACATTTTGACGTTTTTAATAACCAAATGACAACGCTTGGTGGAGAGGATGCTTATCGTTTTGAGATCCGCTATCAGACTTCCGATGGTCTTAAGAAAAAGGGGATTGTTTACGGTACCAAGCATCACGATCGTTTTTATCGGATTGGCTATATGGCGGCTGAGCAGTATTACTATGATCTTCACCGAAAATCTTTCGAAAAATTTATTCAAAGTTTTCAATTCTCGGATTAAAAAGGAGAGCAAAAGGGGGGGGCGTTGTTTAAAGTATTAAAGTATGGCAAGAAGCGGAATGTAGACGCAACTAATTCTGCAAGAATTTTCGGCGTGGGGTGGTCGCGTGTCTGCATCCCTGCAATTTGCCCAAAGGCCGAAGGCGTAAGTATGTAAACGGAATTAACATCCCTCGCTCACTCCCACAAAATCTACGTACTCCTACCTAGTTTTCTACGTACATCAACTGATTTACAGTTTTCCTTAAGAAGATTATGCTAACACTAGATATTGTAGGTATCTTTGACTATATCCACAAGATAATGTGTTTTACCCGGAATTAAAATGCAAACTTTCCAACATATTTATGGCCCTCTGTATTCCTGGCGTCTGGGGGTCTCTTTAGGGATTGATCCCATCTCCACCAAAGAAAAAATCTGCAACTTTGATTGTGTGTATTGTCAGCTCGGGAAAACCCACCATTTTGAAAATGAACGCAAAGAATTTATAACCCTTGAGGCTCTGATGCGGGAAATTCAAGCCCTGCCGCAGATGCGCGTTGATCATTTTACATTCTCCGGACGGGGAGAGCCTACCCTCGCTAAAAATTTAGGAAGCATGATCCAGGAGCTCAAAAAAGAGAAAAAGGGAAAAATCGCGGTGATCACGAATTCTGGGCTTTTAGATCGCGCCGATGTCCAGGAAGATTTATCACGGGCCGATTATGTGATCGCCAAACTCGATGCCTGCAATCAGGAAACGTTAGTCAAAATCGATAAGGCCGTGCCCGAGATTTCTTTTGATAAACTCGTCAACGGGATTAAATCGTTTAAAGGGAAGTTTAAAGGCAAACTGGCGGTGCAGGTTATGTTTATCGACGAGAATAAATCTTATGCCCAGCATATCGCCGACGTTGTCAGAGATATTGCCCCGGATGAAGTTCAATTGGACACGCCCTTGCGCGCCTGCGGGGTAAAACCTCTTATCCAGGAAGATTTAGAGGAATTTAAAGAGTATTTTAAGGGAGTGCCGATTTCCTGCATCTATGATGCCGCGCGAAAAGAAATTGAGGCCATCAGTGAAGAACAAACGGCCCGTCGGCATGGCCGGTTAAGGAAAAATATAAACGGTAAAAATACGGAAACTTGCAAAAAGGAGGGAGTATGCAGCCGATGCAGCCAACACAAACATTAACAAAAATCGTTAAGCGCAATGGCACGGTGGAAGAATTCGACGCGCAAAAAATTACTCTGGCCATTCAAAAAGCCGGCGAGGCCACCGGTGAATTTCTGCCCGACATGGCGGTAAAACTTACCCTTCGCGTTTTAAACATCACCCACCAGCTGGTCACGGATCGGATGCCGACGGTAGAAGATGTTCAAGATATTGTTGAAGACGTTCTGCTGTCCTCTCCTTTTAAAAAAACCGCGAAGGCCTACATTATTTACCGCGACCAGCATGCCAGGATAAGAGAGATTACCTCCAAGAGTAACGTTGAATTGGTCGATCAATATTTACACAAAACCGACTGGCAGGTCAATGAAAACAGCAATATGGCCTTTTCCCTGCAGGGGCTCAATCACTATGTTTCCTCGGAGATCAGCAAGGTCTATTGGCTTAATAAAATTTATCCGACGGAAATTAAAGAAGGCCATTCGAAGGGAGATTATCACATCCACGATTTAGGGCTGATTAGTGTCTACTGCGTTGGCTGGGATCTGCAGGATTTAATGGCGAATGGATTTAAAGGCGCGACGAGCAAGATGGAATCCAAACCCGCGCGGCATTTAAGAAGCGCCTTAGGGCAGATCGTCAATTTCTTTTATACTTTACAAGGCGAGGCAGCCGGCGCTCAGGCGTTTTCAAATTTCGATACGCTCCTGGCGCCTTTTATTCGCTTTGATGGGTTAACGTACAAGGAACTCAAACAAGCCCTGCAGGAATTTGTGTTTAATATCAATGTCCCGACGCGTGTTGGTTTCCAAACACCCTTTACCAACATCACGATGGATTTAACCGTACCATCTTATTTCGCCGACCAGGGAGTTATTTTGGGCGGACAAATCCAAAAAGAAACGTATAAAGAGTTTCAGAAAGAAATGGATTTGTTTAACAAGGCGTTCCTGGAGGTGATGCTCGAAGGCGATGCGAAGGGGCGTGTCTTTACCTTCCCTATTCCTACGTACAACATTACCAAAGATTTTGATTGGGATAATCCGACGCTGGCACTTTTGTGGGAAATCACGGCTAAATACGGCATTCCTTATTTTTCTAATTTTATTAATTCCGACATGAAGCCCGAGGATGCCCGCAGTATGTGCTGTCGTCTGCGGTTAGATAACAGAGAATTGCGCAGCCGCGGCGGTGGATTGTTTGGCGCATCTCCGTTGACGGGATCCATTGGGGTGGTCACGATTAATCTGCCTCGCCTGGGGTATCTCTCCGCGACAAGAGAAGAATTTTTCAATCGTCTAACCCAACAAATGGCGCTGGCCAAAAACAGCCTGGAGATTAAACGAAAAATCCTTGAGCAATTTAGCGCCGAAGGGTTATATCCGTACATTTCTTTTTATCTAAGAAATATGAAGGAAAGGTTTAATCAGTACTGGAAAAATCATTTTTCCACGATTGGATTAATCGGCATGAACGAGGCCTGTTTAGGCCTTTTAGGAGAGGGGATCGTAACGGTTAAAGGACAAGAGTTCGCCGCTGAGGTTCTCGATTTTATGCGCAATAAATTAATTCAATTCCAGGAAGAGACCGGAAATATTTATAATCTGGAAGCAACGCCGGCGGAAGGCGCCACGTATCGCCTGGCGAAGATGGATAAAAAATTATATCCTAAAATTATTTGCGGCAATGAGAGTGAATGGCAAAAAGGATGCGAGCCTTTTTATACGAACTCCACTCATCTTCCGGTCGATTATTCCGACGATATTTTTGAGGTCTTGGAATTGCAGGATAATCTTCAAACTCGTTACACGGGAGGGACAGTGCTTCACGGATTCGTGGGGGAGAAGATTGGTAATCCGCAAGGATTAAAATCCCTGATTAAGGTGATCTGTGAAAAGTTTAAGCTTCCTTATTTTACCATTACGCCCACCTTTAGCGTGTGCCCCAATTGCGGATATACCGCTGGAGAGCACAAGGTCTGCAGCCACTGTCAACGGGAATGCGAGGTTTATTCTCGGGTGGTGGGGTATCTGCGGCCCGTGCAGCAATGGAATATGGGCAAGAAAGAGGAGTTTAAGGAGAGAAAAACGTACAAGGTATGCGTATAGGGGGATTGCAAAAGTTTTCGATTATTGATTACCCCGGGAAAATGGCCGCGGTGATTTTTACGCAAGGCTGCAATTTTCGCTGTCCCTATTGTCAGAACGCGCAGCTGGTGGAGCCGGCCCTTTACGGCGAGCTTATTCCCGAAGGGGAGGTTTTGGCTTTTTTAGGAAAACGTCAGGGCAAACTCGAGGGGGTGGTGGTCTCCGGCGGCGAGCCAACCCTTCAGCCAGATTTAATCTCTTTTCTGGATCAACTCAAATGCCTGGGATATCTGGTTAAGCTGGATACCAATGGCAGCCATCCGGAAGTGTTAGAGAAAATTATTGATTTGAGATTGATTAATTATGTGGCCATGGATATCAAGGCCCCTCTCGAGAAATACTCTAAAGTCGCTGGTGTGTGTGTAAATGTCAGTCAGATTCAACAAAGTATAAATATTATTATGGATTCTGAGATTGCCCATGAATTTCGCACGACCATGGTCAAGTCTTTATGTCCGCTCACCGATATTGGGAAAATACGCTCCTTAATTCCGGAGGATGAACACTATACCCTGCAGCCATTTATTCCCCGCGACACTATCCTCGATAAAGGTTTGTTAGCGCTGGAAAATTACACACCCCAAGAAATCCAAGAATTTCAACATGCCCTTGCCCTGCCTTAAAGGACAAATGAGTATTCACATATTTTTAGAAGATGTTATATTAATAGTGAATACACTAATATATAAAGATACACTTAATTGGGGAATGATATGAAGGGCAGAGAGAGCGGCATGCCGTCCAAAGAAATGTGGGAGGGATTTTTCAGTCCCGCGCAAATACTCGCGGTCATGGGGCTGGAGGGCCATATTGTTGACGCGGTGGAGTTTGGATGCGGTTATGGCACGTTTACTATCCCTGCCGCGAAAATAATCCAAGGGGTTGTTCATGCCATTGACATTGATGCCCAAATGATTGCTCAAACCAAGCGTGAGGCAGTCAAATGGGGATTAAAAAACGTGAACACTCTCCGGCGCGACTTCATGAAAGAGGGAACAGGGCTCCCCGGCGAGAGCGTGGATTACGTTATGCTGTTTAACATTCTTCATATCGAAAATCCTGAGGGGCTGTTAAGGGAATCGTGGAGAATCCTGCGAAGCAGAGGAAAGCTTGGCATTATCCATTGGAATTATGATCCTAACACGCCTCGAGGGCCTTCCATGGACATTCGGCCGAAGCCAGAACAGTGCGTTGCCTGGGCATCGGCGATCGGTTTTAGCGCGCCGCGGAAGTATGATTTAAAACCCTACCATTACGGAATCGTGATGAAAAAGAATCTTAAAAAACATTTGAAAGAAATTCAAGAATTTCAACATGCCCTCGCCTTTCCTTGATATAATATAAGGCTATGAAGACAAATAGCGACGCGCTGTCTTCTCAAGCGCGCAGCGAGCCCGGCGTGCGGATGACCCTCTGGGGTATCGGCGTGAATATATTCCTGGCCGTTGTGAAAGTGGCCACGGGAGTGCTGGGTCATTCGTATGCCCTCATTGCCGACGGGATTGAATCAACCGTAGATATTTTGAGCTCCACAATTGTCTTAGGAGGCCTTAAAATCGGGGCGCTCCCGCCCGATCGCAACCATCCCTTTGGCCACGGCAAGGC
>ORJL011907851.1_pt1 | contig 14528 bp, 9 predicted proteins | sample 1779941 | NCBI WGS metagenome assembly ORJL01 (sample SAMEA104232317, study PRJEB22302) | groundwater metagenome | biome: forest; feature: aquifer; material: groundwater | place: USA | collected 2011-08-07 | depth 5.8 m
CCCGGGCCGCCGCCAAGAAGTTCGGGGGGACGCCGTTGAACGGGGCGGGGGTGGGCACGCCCCCGCCATTCAAGCCTCTGGTGGACGAGTTGGAGGCAAAGTCTGGAATCAAGACGGTAGTCACCGAGTTGCCCGTGGGGGCCATGTTTGAGAAGCTCATACTGGAGTTTACCAGTGGGGCGGGTACCTTCGACATAGCCCATGTTCTGACCACCGACCTTGCGGCCTTCGCCCCGTATTTGCAGGACATGGCTGATCTCAACAAGAAGTATGCCCTGGACGAAACGGACCTGATGGACTGTTTCAAGTGGTACGCCAATTATCCGTATCCCGGCGGGAAATTCACAGCGATCCCCTGGGATGGAGACATGTACATCCTGTACTACCGGAGCGACTGGTTCGAGAAGGCCGGGCTGGACCCTGCCAAGCCCCCGGCGACCTACGACCAGATGTTGGAATGGGCCAGGCTTTTCCACGGCAAGGACATGAACGGCAATGGCAAGCCGGTGTTCGGCTACGTGCCGCGCATGCGTCGGGTCCAGAACTACTATTGGTGGGCGGCGAAGATGGCGGCCTGGGGCGGGGACTGGTTCGACAAGAACTGGAAACCGACGGTAAATGCACCCGAGTGTGTGGCGGCCCTGGAATTCTGCATAAAGCTCAAGGAAGTTGCGCCTCCCAATGCGGTGGAGTTGGGCTATGCCGATGTCAACCGCATGTTCATGGCCGGGGAGGCCGCATTTGTCGAGCAGTTCCAGGACCTGTCCAACGCGGCCAGAGACCCCAAGAACTCCCAGGTGGTGGGCAAGTATCGCACGGCGGTCCTGCCCGCTGGACCAGGAGGCAAGCGCCCGTATCTTGCCGGGGGCGTCACCGGGGGCATCTCCAAGATCAGTAAGAACCAGGAAGCGGCCTATCTCTGGCTGCGCTGGATGCGAGAGCCCGGCAACACTCAGAAGACCGCCCTGGCCTCCGCAGTGGACCCGACCTGGAAGTCGGCCTACCAGGACCCTAATTTCCAGAAGCAGTATGGGGATACCGTGAGCACCTGGAAGGTGGCCCTCGACACGGCGTCCAGCAACTTCGTCATCCCGCCGGTCGTTCCCGAAACAGCCGCGCTGCTGGAAGTGCTGGACCTGAAGCTGTCCGAGGCTTACAGCGGACAGACGCCGCCCCAGCAGGCATTGAACGACGTCGCCCTGCAATGGACGACCACGATGGGCCGGGCAGGATACTACCAGGCCGGCCGCGCCCCCTATGCGGTGCAGAAGAAGTAGGAGTAGCCAGGCTCATTTCCGTTTGTTACGAATGGCTGGCTTCCAGCCATTCGTAACAAACCCAGAAGACCAAACAAACCTCTCACCAGGAGAAGCTAAGAAGCGGGTGCGCGCTGGCTGTGCCAGGCGCTAACGGAGGCGCGCACCCGCGATTAAGTCACTTCAATGGCAACATCACGTCAGTCTAATAGACGGAAACTGATCAGAGCAGCCGAGAAGCATCTCGGGTACCTAATGGTTTCCCCGTTGCTGCTCATTGTCATTGGGATGTCTGCCATTCCCATGGCTTTTTCGGTCTGGCTGTTCTTCCACAACTACAATCCGCTCAGGCCGACCATGACCGAATTCGTCGGCCTGGGCAACGCCGCGTTACTTCTGCAGGATTCGCGGGTCTGGGGTGCTCTGAAGAACACCCTGGTGTTTGTCGGGGTTGCCGTCCCCATAGAGTTCGTCTTGGGACTGGGCATCGCCCTGGTCTTCAACAAAGAATTCCCCGGCGGAAGGGTGATGAGATCACTGGCCCTGATCCCCTTGATGATCATGCCCATCGTGGTAGGGCTTACCTTCCGCATGCTGTTCGAGTTTAGAGTTGGACTGATAAACTGGGCGCTCTCCGATGTGCTCGGGCTCGCCCGCATTCATTGGCTCGACGATCCCGTCAATGCCATGATTGCCGTCATAATAACTGACGTCTGGCACTACACCCCCTTTACCATGATGGTGTTGCTCGCCGGCCTCAAGGCGCTGCCGACCGAGCCGTTGGAGGCGGCCAGGGTGGATGGCGCCAGCGCCTGGCAGACCTTCCGCTACGTCACCCTTCCGCTGCTCCGCCCGGTGATCCTGGTGGTGCTGATCCTGCGACTGATAGCCTCCTTCAAGATTTTCGACGAGGTCTTCTCGCTTACCGATGGAGGTCCGGGAAGCGCTACGGAGGTGCTGGGCTACTACATCTACGTCCTTGGCTTCAGGAGCTGGGACCTGGGCTACTCCGCGGCCGTATCCTACGTTATGCTGGTCATCATTGCAGTCATCGCCGTCTTCCTCATCCGCAGGCTTGAAAAGCGGATCGAAGAAGCGGCCTGAGAAACGCGGCAGACGAAGATGCTTTCCAATCTGAGAATTCGGAGACCGGTGGGAAGACTCATCGTCTACCTTCTTGCCCTGGCGGTGCTGGCCTGGACGCTCCTGCCCATCGTCTGGATAATCGGCACGGCGTTCAAGATCCCCTCCGAGTATATGGCCTATCCCCCCATACTCTTCCCGTCCTCGCCAACCCTGAACAACTTCGTTTCTGCGTTCGAGACCTTCCACGCCTGGGAGTACGTCCGCAATAGCCTGATCGTCACTTTCGCATCCACCGCGCTCGCCCTCGTGGTAGGCAGCATGGGCGCCTACAGCATTGCCCGGCTGCGCTTCCGCGGCAGGAGCCGAATCGCCTTCTGGATACTGGCGTTGCGCATGTTCCCGGCCATCGCCCTCGCCATTCCCTTCTTCGCTATCCTGCAGTGGCTCCGCCTTCTCAACACGTATTGGGGCCTTATCATCACCTACCAGCTATTCCTGTTGCCCTTTGTCGTGTGGATGATGAAAGGGTTCTTCGAGGAGATACCGCCGGAGCTGGAAGAGGCGGCGGAGGTGGACGGCTGTTCACGTATCGGCGCCTTTGTGCGAATCGTCCTGCCCCTGACGGCGCCGGGCCTGGCCGCCACCGGGACCTTCGCCGCCCTGATGAGCTGGAACGAGTTCTTGTTCGCGCTGCTTTTCACGCAGAATCGGGCCACTCAACCGGTGACGGTCCTCGTCGCGGGGTTCATCGCCCCGGAGAAGGGCGTCCTCTGGGGTGAGATATCAGCAGTAGGGCTCATAAGCATCATACCTATCCTGGTCTTCACCATGTTCCTTCAGAAGTACTTGATCAGAGGCCTCACCATGGGGGCGATAAAGGGGTAGCTGCCTTGCCTAGAGATGTACCACTGCGCATTGCCATCGTCGGAGACGCGTCCGTGACCGCCGAGGCGGTCCGGTCCCGGCTGAAGGAAGACCTTCCGGACTGGAATCTCGAATTCGCCACGGCCCAGGTCGACTATCAACGCCAGGCGGCTCTGACCGAGGTCAAGGAATACATCGGTGATCCCGCGACCGTGGCCGGCGTACTGGCCGGCGCCACCGCCCTGGTGGTGCACATGGCGCCGGTGACCGAGTCGGCCCTGGACCAGGCTGACTCCCTCCGGGTTATCGCCTGCGCTCGCGGCGGGCCGGCCAACATCAACATCGCCGCAGCGACTAAGCGCGGTATCGCTGTCCTGCAGACCCCGGAGCGCAATTCCATCACCGTAGCCGAATTCACCCTGGGGATGATTTTGGCTATGGCCAGGCGGATCCCCCAGGCCGATCAGGTAGTCAGGACCGGCCGCTGGCAGCGGGCCCGCCAGGAGGCGTGGGGCTCGTGGGCCAAGGTACGATATGAGCTGCAGGGCCCCGACATGGAAGACCGCACGCTGGGCATCTGCGGGTTCGGCGTGGTGGGCAGGCGGCTTGCGGCCCTTTGCCGCCCTCTGTTCGCCGCTATCCTCGCCTACGATCCCTATGTCTCAGAGGCGGATATGGCGGGGTGTGGAGCCAAGAAGGCCGGCCTGCCGGAGTTGCTTCAGCGATCGGATGTCGTCTCGCTGCACGTGAGGCTCGCCGAGAACAGCCCGCCTCTTCTGGGTGGGGTCGAGATAGGGATGATGATGAAAGGCGCCTACATCGTCAACACCTCGCGCCCCCGTGCGATAGATGAAGCGGCCTTGATCGAGGCGCTGTCATCCGGCCGCCTCGGCGGAGCGGCCCTGGACGTATTCGGGGTTGAACCGCTTCCTCCAACCCATCCTCTGTGCCAGTTGCCCAACGTACTGCTGGCGCCGCATGTGGCAGGGTACTCGACAGACATGCCCGCCCGCTCGGTGCGCCAGGTGTGCGAAGGATTGGCGTCTTTTCTGAAAGGCGAGGAAGTGACCCACGTTATGAACCCGGAGGTGATGGGGTAACGGTGGACATCTCCAGACACCGCCCGGAGAAGACAGCCCGTGGCTAAGGGCAAGTACCTGTTAACCCTCGACGCCGGGACTGGAGCGGGCCGCTGCGTGATATTCGACCTGTCCGGCGCCCAGGTGACGCGAGCCTATCGGGAGTGGAGCTATTTCTCACTGGAGGGACTGTCCGGCGCCTGGGAGTTCAGCCCTCACGAATTCTGGTCCATTCTAGTCTCCCTGGTCAGAGAGGCCCTCAGCGCCTCCGGTATTGATGCAGGGGACATTGCAGCCGTTGCGTGCACAAGCCAGCGTCAGGGCCTGGTCCTGCTGGGACAAGATGGACGAGAGCTCAAGGGCATCCCTAACAGCGACCGGCGGGCTCCGGTCGAAGGCAGGGCGTTGGGTTCGGAGTGGGGAAAGCTCTTCTACGGCACCGCCGGCCGCTGGCCCAACGATCTTCACCCTGCCTCGAAGCTTCTCTGGCTTAAGAAGAACGAACCCCGCACGTGGGAGAAGGTGTCCACGGTCCTGACCATGAGCGATTGGATGAACTTCCGGCTGAGCGGCGAGATGGCCGCCGAGCCGACGGGGGCGGCCGAAACCTGTTTCATGGACGTCTGCGTTCCCGAATGGTGGGCTGGTTTCACTTCGACTCTGGGCCTTCCGCCCGGCAGCCTGCCTCCCCTGAGGCGCGCCGGTGACATTCTGGGAGGAGTGACGGCGGCTGTTGCCGCGGATTCCGGGCTTAAAGAGGGCTTACCTGTGATCGTCGCCGGCGCCGACACGCAATGCGGGAGCCTGGGGGCCGGCGCGGTCGACCCGGGGCAAGTGGCCGTGATCGCTGGGACCTCGACTCCGGTCCATCTGGTGACCGCGTCGGCCGTGTTCGATCTCTTGGGCCGCACGCTAACCAACTGCCACCTGATCCACGGACGCTGGATCCTGGAAAGCAACGCCCTGATCACCGGCCAGACTTATCGATGGCTGCGAGATCTCTGCTTCCGGGACGAGGCGCCGGGCGTCGCTTTCGAGGTCATGGACCGGGAGGCAGCAATGGTTCCTCCAGGCTCCGCCGGGGTCCAGGCCTTCGCCGGCGCCAGCATCATGGACTCCACCAGGGGATCATTCTTGCCCCGAGGCGGGATCATGTTTCCACTGCCCCTGTCTCAAGGGACCGGGAGAGGCGCCCTGGCACGGGGGCTGCTCGAGAGCTACGCCTTTGCCGTTCGCGCCAACCTGGAGCAACTGTCCGAGATCTCCGGCATGAAATTCGAGCGGGTCCTCGGCGGCGGACAGGGGACCAGCAGCCGGCTGTGGACGGAGATCGTGGCCAGCGTGACCGGACTGCCGGTGCTCGTCCCGAGGGTCAAGGAGACCACCGCTCTCGGAGCGGCCATGTGCGCGGCGGCGGGAATCGGCGCCTGCGGCTCTCTGACGCAAGCGGCGAAGGAGATGGGCGTCTGCGAAGACCGGATCGACCCCGAAAGCCAGCTCGGCGGCTTTTATGAAGAAGCCTACCAGGAGTGGGTCAAGACCTACGCCCGGCTTAAGGAAGTAAGATGAACAAGATCACGGACTTGTCCGCTACACTCATATCGACCACTTGCCTGCTGGCGGGCAAGGGCCTCGTAGTAGGCTCCGCAGGCAACGTCAGCGCCCGGCTGGACCCATCCACCTTCCTCATCACCCCCACGGGGCTCCGCTATGAGAGCCTGACGCCCGAGGACCTGGTGGTGATACGGACCGATGGTGGAGTCGTCTCCGGACGTCGGGAGGCCTCGAAAGAGGTGGCCCTGCATCGGGCTGTGTATGTGGCTCGCCCCGATGCCCGAGCCATAATCCACACCCATTCACCCTTCGCCAGCGCCCTGGCAGTGAACTGGTTGGGCCTTCCCGCGGTCGTCGATGAGCTCATCTTCAAGACCGGCGGGCCGGTGGAGGTGGCCGAATACGGATACCCCGGCTCAGATGACCTGGCCCAGAAGATCGTAAGGGCTCTGGACGACCGGCAGGCTGTTATCATTGCCAATCACGGGGTCCTCTGTATAGGGTCATCCCTTCAAAAGGCGCTGGACGTGTGTGAGGTGGTTGAGGAAGCGGCCAAGATCTACGTCCTCGCACGAAGCCTGGGCCAGGTCCACGAGCTCGCCCCAGAGGTCATCGAGCGTCAACAGGCTGCCTTCCGAGAGAAGACCAGGCGAGAGGCGAGTGAACGCACGGGTTTGGCAGACTAGGCCGGTGATGGCGTCGCATCGTTCAGCGTTCCATGAATACGGTCACGTCAGTGTCCTTGCCATGGTCATGAGGAAATGGTTTGCCCCCCACCCCAAAATAGACAGGTACACGGTGCGGACGCCAACCGTCCGCACCGTGTACAAAACCGGGTGCGGGTTCTCCCCGCCCCAAGTTTTGGGTGTGTGGTGCGGGCGCCGGGCGCCCGCACCACACACCCCCTTAATCGTTGGGGTGGGGGGCGAACGGCAACGTCGTTGTAATGACAATCATCTTTGGCTGGGGGTAACCATACTTTGATAGGTCTTGACGGCAAGGTAGTCCTGATTACCGGGGCCAGCCGGGGCATCGGTCGCGAGACGGCTATGAGCATGGCCAGGGCAGGCGCCGGCGCGGTTGTAGTCAACTATAAGGGGCGCCTGGCCGAGGCGGAGGCCGCGGCTTCCGAAATACGGGACGCCGGCGCGGCCACGATGCTGGCCCAGGCCGATGTCGCCGACCGGGCGCAGGTCGAAAAGGCGGTCAGCAAGGCCCTTGAGCGATTTGGGAGAATCGACATACTGGTGAACAACGCCGGCATCAGCCTGTCCAATCCCATGGAGAATCTGACCGAGGCTGACTGGGACGCGGTTATGGACGTCAACCTCAAGGGGGTCTTCAACTTCTGCCAGTTGGTGGTGCCAGGGATGAAACGCCAGCGATGGGGGAGGATAATCAACCTCTCGTCGATAGCCGGACGCCGGGGGAGCCTCTTCGGCGATGTCCACTATTCGGCGGCCAAAGCCGGCGTGATCGGCTTCACCATGACCCTGGCACGAAGCCTGGCGCCTTACGGCATAACTGTGAACGCCATCGCGCCGGGGATCGTGGTGACGGACCTGCTGGCCGAGAGCCTCAACCCGGAACATCTGGAGGTAGCCTCGAAGAACATCCCGATGGGAAGAGCGGGCACACCGGCGGACGTGGCGTCGGTCTGCCTCTTCTATGCCTCGAGTCTGGCGGATTATGTCACGGGCACAACCCTGGACGTCAATGGCGGCGGATTCATGGGATAGCCGGGAAATGGGGAGGAGAGCGGCTTGGCCGAGGTAATTCTAGATAAAGTCACCAAGACCTTTGGGGGCGTCACCGCCCTCAAGGAACTCAGCCTGAGCGCCAGGGACGGCGAGTTCCTGGTGTTCGTCGGGCCCTCCGGGTGTGGCAAGACCACCGCCTTGAGGCTCATCGCCGGCCTCGAGGATCTCACTTCAGGGGAGATCTATATCGGAGGCAACAAGGTCAACGACGTGCCTCCTCGCGAGCGCGACATTGCCATGGTCTTCCAGAGCTACGCCCTGTATCCGCACATGAGCGTGGAGGAGAACATGTCTTTCGGCCTGCGCCTGCGGAAGACGCCCTCCAGCGAGATCGACAAGAGGGTCAAGTTCGCCGCGGATATTCTGGGGATCAAAGACCTTTTGAAACGCCGGCCGCGGCAGCTTTCGGGCGGGCAGCGGCAGCGGGTGGCCCTGGCCCGCGCCATCGTACGCGAGCCCAAGGTGTTTCTCATGGACGAGCCCCTCTCTAACCTGGACGCCAAGCTGCGGGTCCAGACCCGGGCCGAGCTGGCCAAGCTACACCAACGCCTCCAGACGACGGTTATCTATGTGACACACGACCAGGTGGAGGCCATGACCATGGGCCAGCGCATCGCCGTCATGAAGGGGGGCGTCCTCCAACAACTGGATACGCCGGAATGCCTGTATGGCAGACCGTCCAACGTCTTCGTGGCGGGATTCATCGGAAGCCCTTCCATGAACATCTTTAGCGCCAGCGTCCGGACCGAGGGGGACCTGGTGTATGTCGAAAGGCCCGGCCTCTGTCTCAGGGTCCCTCCGGGGAAGGCGGAGCCGCTCCGACCCTACGCCAGCAAGGACATACTCTTCGGTATCAGGCCGGAGAACATGTCAGACCGGCGATTGAGCGCGCCCTGCGAGGATGAATCCTGCCTCCTGGCACGGGTCGAGGTGGTGGAGAATATGGGCCACGAGAAGTTCGTGCACCTCACGGCCGGAGACCGGACGTTGGTGGCCAGGGTGGACCCGCGCACCGCGGTAACGCCCGGCGACGAGATCAGCGTCGCGGTGGCCATGCACAAGATGCACGCCTTTGACCCGATGACGGAGCAGGCGGTGGGGGCGGGCGATAGTTCCTCACCCTTCACCCTATGACAATGGGCCAGTGAGGAGCCGGATGACGGGAGACTGTCATCTCCGGTTTTGAGCCGAGTCGGTCGGGTGATCGGTCGGCTTACTCAAGTTAGCCCTGGGCGAGCGAGCACGTAGTGAGGCGGGTTGTCTAGGCTATGGACACGCGGCGCGCTTTTATTGCTACTCAAGGCGTCAACTTAGGCAGTTGCCTACTGATGCGGCGAAGGGCCCCCAACAACTCCTCAGGTGTGGGCCTGGAATCCCTGTCCTTTCTCAGGCATCTCATGACGACGTCGTCCAGAGCGGGCGGGACCTGGGGGTTGTGAGTACTCGGAGGTTGATGGGCGGTGTCATTCACGGCCGCTTCCATGACCTCGGCAGGCGTGTTTCCAGAAAAAGGGAGGCGGCCGGTCAACAGTTCGTAAAGTACCGTACCTAGGGAGTATACGTCGGCCCTGGCATTTGGTGGTGCGCTCCGATACAGCCGTTCAGGCGCAGCGTAACCCAAGGTCCCTGCAGTGCCACCCTCGGGACTCTGCTCCAACTCATTTGCCGCCCGAGCTATACCGAAATCAGTCAATACCACGCGCCCGCCGTCACGTGACAGAAGTATATTGGAAGGCTTGATGTCCAGATGAACGACGTTCTTCCTATGGAGGTAGCAAAGCGCCTCGGCTATCTGGCGTCCGATATCTACCGCTTTACTAAGGCTAATCTGGCCTTGCCGCCCTAGCCAGCCGCTTAGGGATCCGCCCTCTAGGTATTCCATAACAAGGTACGCGTGTGGCTTGCCACCGATATCTTGGACGTCGACGTACACATCTGAGCCTCCCCCCTGGGTCGCGATGGGGAGGACCCTAGCTATGTTATGGTGCCGGAGGCTTCGCAGGACATTGGACTCCCTCAGGAGAGCGTCGGACCACTCTGCAGGGGCAAGCTTGATGACGACCGAGCTCTTGCCCGTGGGCGACCGCGCTTTCAGGACGGAGCCCATGCCTCCCTCACCGAGCAATTCCTCGACGGGATATGAACCCACGTTTCTTATTGGTGAATCGCCGCCGGAACGCGGAACTGACTCTCCTTCTGGACCCCGGAACTCCAACAGGACATGCGGCCCAAGCTTAATTTGATCTCCGTCGACCAGCCTCACGCCTCCCGGAGGAACAACCTGAGCGGCGTTAACCCACGTACCGTTCCGGCTATGTAGGTCGTATATCACGAAGTCTTGGTCTTGGAGTCTTATCTCAGCATGTTCTCTAGATACTCCAAGCTGGCGGTCTCTAATTTCGAAGCCCCCCTGGCGAGGATCGCGGCCCAGGACGGTGTCAGCGCGAAGTTGGATGTGCCGCCCCGCTTGGTCCCCCGTAAGAATGCTCACTGTTGCCAGCGGCGTCTGGGCCGGTTCGAACGTTTGTGTCTCATCGAAGCGTGACAAAACCACGCTTGTTTCGGATTCGAAGGTTCGGATGTCTCTCTCAAATACCGCACTTCCTCCGGCTGCAGTTTGGACACCTGTTTCGAATGCACGCTTCCTTGCGGACCACCACAAGTTAAGCGCTAGGCCGGCCAAAGCGCCGACTACCGAGAGCCCGATCGCAACGCCGAAGTATACCTGGAGAGCATACATACACTATTCCTCACCGAACCATGTATTGAAGTATTGTCCCAAGGGATGTATACAGCGCTAGGAGGCCCAGGGAGTAACTGCTTCCAACCCTGCCTATGCGCAGGCTAGGAGGACCCATGCGGCGTCCGAAGGAGACTAGTCTAAGTGCAGAGATCCAAAGAAGAAGGTGAGCCAGACTAAGAGCAACGAGCAACTCCGAAAGATTCGCCACTCGGGGTGAACCGGAGATAGCCACCAAAGCTTGCGAAACGTCGAACATCACTGCGGCAAGACATAAGTCCGCCCCAGCAGTGTCAATGGATATGGCAAAGCCATTCTTGATTACCAGATCCGTAATAAACAAAACGAACGGAATAGCGATGATTACACCTGCTTGTTGCCCATAGGATAGATTCGACCATAATTCCCAAAGCATAGGCTAGCTCTGCCGATCAGAAGGCACGCCGGAACAAGCCCCGAACACGCTATGAACGGTGGACCGCGAGGTACTGCCTCGGCTGAATGATCATGCCTGGGAGCCGCTCCTCGGTGGTGTGATTGATCCGATATTGCCTGCCCAGGTGCGCGTGCTGCTCATTGTCTTGGTGCACCCCCCTGCTATTGTTGATTCAGTAATTGCCATCGCGAGAATACCGCTATCAACCCAATTCGCTGAAGACATCACCATCTGCCTAAATAGGTTCGTGATCGTATTCCTCGAAGCCTCTGTGACAATCTCACGGAGTCGCCACCGTTCGTCTGGTTTGCACGCCGTCGATCTCCAAGCAGATGTCGTTGCCATCCCGATGGACATAGCAAGTCACCACACGAACATCCGCTCCCCAACGCCCGCCGAGGAGATCCTTTAGCTTTTGGATCTTTCCGAAGTCGGCCGTTCGCTTTGGGCCGAGGTTCTGCTCTGTCGTAACGCCCCAGACCCAGACTTCCACGTCCTTGTCGCCCTTCAGCGCTACCGACACTACGTCATACTCGTTCTCTGTCGTCCCGTCTTCTTTTATGAGCTTGAGGTTCGGCAACGCGATCCGGAATGACACGCCCTCGGCTGGATACTGGAGCGCCTCCAGCATGGTGTACAGTTCGAGATCGGCCTCTGCGCCGGTACCCGCCGCGATAACCCGCCGCTCGAGAAGCTTCTGGGCTTCTCCCGCCATCGACGCAACCTTCTTCGTCGGGTTCAGCCCGAAGTAGATCGACTGCCAAGTAACCAGCTCATTCCACAAGACCGCGGCCGCATGTTGCGTCGATAAACCAAGATTATTGCGAACCTCGTCTGATCCGGAAAGCGCCGCGTGCATGGTGTTGATCTGCAGTTCCTGGGGGTCACCGCGGAAGGGATACTCATAGCCTCCGATCATAAAGCTGAAGTTACCCGCTCCTGAGGACTTGCTAGAGGCTCGGCTGTTGACGACGTCTGCTGCCTTCTTGAGAGTTGTGAGCTGAATCGCGAGCTCGCTCAGGCGCTCGACCGCGTCGCTCATCCCGTGCTCGCAATGACGATCGACCAGGCCATCGAACAGCGCTGACGTGAGTTGTTGCGGAGCGAGGTTGGGATACTGATGTTTGAGTACGCTGCGGCACAGTTTAACGAATGCTCTGGCCTCGGGTCGGTCCGCGAGGCTTTGGTGCCGGATAGCGATGGCAAGAGTGTGGCCTTGCCTCAACTTGAAACACGTGGCGCGGGAGGAGGTGTGGCGCGTCAGATGGCTTTGGTTGTGCCCTGTGATCTCTTTCTCAAGCTCGCACGGCATGCGCTGCGGGTCGATGTATGTACTGATCGTCCAGGCCCGCCATGCGTTGCGTGTCTCGGAATCGAATACCTCGCGTCCTGCCGGTCTGCGCCGGATGAGCTCCCTCAGGTTGTCATCGGATAAAGCAGCACTCAAATCGATCCCGAAGAGCGCTTCCAAGCTAACCTTGCGCTTGATAAGCAGGTCGGCCAATGCACGCTGAAGCAGAATGGATGCCGTCTGCGCGGAAAGGCTCTCATAGAGCGTGTCGGACATGTAGGTATTGAGGCTGCCCAGGAGCTTCCAGTCGGGATGCGTCTCGTTGGCGGCGGCAACGAGATTGTCAACGTCCATCTGAATACCAATCGTTCCCGCGAAGGCGAGGTCGCGTACGGTGAAGTCGAGGCGGCTGAGGTTTCGGACCGGGCGTGCCCATTCGCAGCCGGGCGCAACCAACATCTTGAACGCTTCCGGCTCCGAGAATCCCAGCTTGTTGTTCGTTCCGACGACCTGACGGGAGAGGATCGGCAAGAGCCTAGGTTCTTGCAGCAACTTCAGGGCCGCGATCCAGAGATACAGCTGACGCCAACGATTGAGCGCAACAAGGTCGTCGAACCAGACGTTGGCGTCGGCAGTACCCTTGGTGCGCACCTGGCAAGACATCCTCGTGCATTTCGGGCAGGCGGCCAGATTATCGATGACCGGCTGAACCAGCGCCCGTAGAGTGGCCTTGAAGCTGGAGTCGAGCTGACAGGCGAGCAGCACTGCCTTCTCGGCGTCGTAGCTCATCGCCGCGTGGCCGGTCTGTGCGAAACAGAGACGGCACCAGAACGACCAGAGAAAAGCCTTTGGCAATCCTTTCTCCTTGGGCTGCTGACACAGCTTGTTGAAGATGCGCATCAGCCCAACCAGGTGCTGGTGGCGCGTGTGCATGGCAACTTCGCGCACGTGCGCGGTTAGACCGAGGCTCTTGATCTCCTTGAGACGCTCGAACTGCGGCTGCGCCGCTTCGTAAAGTGCCATGGCCGTGCCGGAGAGCACCACTTCACAACGGAAGGCCGGGTCAGTGAAGCGGAGTTCTCTTGCCATCAAAGTTCGTTCTTGAATGCCCTGTCCATAATGGAGGGCAGAAGCGCGTCGAGCTCTGCGGCAGCCTCTGCCTGCAGGCGTCGCAAGGTCTCGACCGCTGTCTGGACGCAGTTCAGGTAAGCAACAATGTCTACCTGTTCCGCCATTGTTGGCAGCGGCATTACGAGGTTCCTGAATTCGGTCTTGGAGATCGCATTTCTCCCCGTACTTCCCTGTGATCGGTTCTCGCATGCTTTCCAGAACCAAGGTGATCGAAAGCACCAGGCAAAGAACGGCGGATAGACCTTGTCGAGATCCAGTTCCCAAGTAGGGAAGTGGGCAGAGGCGACGCACCCTTCCAGTCCCGGAGGCACAATCGCGACAGAACCATGCCGAGCCCACATGTCGTTGTAGATTAGGTCATTTCCACAAACCACGAAGCGGTCAGCGCGAAGTTCGGAAGCAGCCTTTTCTTCCGCGACGTGGACCCCCTTTCCCCACAATTTGACGCCAAGGCTGCGCACGACAAAGTCTCCATCTGTTTGTGCGGGTCTCTTGACCAGGGTCGCTATCTCACCCATGTGTACGGTGCGATATGTCCCGGGCGACGGAAGCTTGTCCAGCTCAGGCAGCTTGCCTTGCCTAAAGCCCTGCACGACATGGACGATCTGCATCTGCTTCTCCAGGAGCTCGTCCACAAGCTGTTGTGGCGGGAGGTGCTCCAGGTTCTGTTTGCCGCTGGGGTTCGAGATATCGAGGTTGTAGCCGTTCGCGACAATTTGCTTTGCGCTCACCACCCATGCCTGGGCATTCGCTTCGCGCTTTGTCCACCAGGTGGTGCAGTTTGCGAACTCCTCGAACTGAAGCGGCGCAGTCTTGGTGTAATTCTTCCGGCCTTCGGGGAGCGGTTGTTCGTAATACCAGACATCCTTCGTCGGCCCGGAGCGATCAAAGAACAAGACGTTCGTCCGGATTGGGGTGTAAGGGGAGAAAACGCCGTTGGGCAGGCGGACGATGGTGTGGAGGTTGAAATCGCGGAGTAGTTCTTCCTTGATGCGGGCGCAGATGCCGTCGCCGAAGAGGGTGCCGTTGGGCACGACCACGGCGGCGCGGCCGGGTTTCGGCTGGCGACGCAGCTTGCGCATGATGAGCTGGAGGAAGAGGAGCGCGGTCTCAGCGGTCTGTTTGTCGGCAGGGAAGTTGCCGAGAATGCCGCGCTGTTCCTCCCCGCCGAAGGGCGGATTCGTCATGATCACGTCTACGCGATCCTTGTCGCCGATCTCCCCGAGCTTGTGTCGAAGGGCGTTGAGCGGGTCGATCTGCGGAGACTCCAGGCCGTGCAGCAGCAGGTTCATCTGACAGAGCAGATAGGGCAACGGCTTTGCCTCGACGCC
>ORJL010846716.1_pt1 | contig 14527 bp, 20 predicted proteins | sample 1779941 | NCBI WGS metagenome assembly ORJL01 (sample SAMEA104232317, study PRJEB22302) | groundwater metagenome | biome: forest; feature: aquifer; material: groundwater | place: USA | collected 2011-08-07 | depth 5.8 m
AAGCAGAAAAACTTGGCCTAATAAAGAAAAATAATTTCAGGAATTATGTAATTTTTGTTTTAATCATTGTAGTTTTATTTTTAATATTTAGGTTTAGAAGGAAAAGGAAAAGTGAATGATAGCAGATTATTTTGTTTTAGCTCTAAAAACATTAACCCATAGAAAACTAAGGTCCTGGCTCACTATACTAGGCATAGTTATAGGGATAACAGCCGTTGTAACTCTAATCAGTCTAGGCCAAGGATTACAATCTGCCATTAACGAGCAGTTCAGCTCTGTTGGAACTAATAGAGTAGTTGTTCAGCCTGGCGGAATTTCTTTTGGACCACCAACTCCTGGAATGGGCGCATCAAAAATTACAGAGCATGACCTGGAATTGATTAAAAAGATTGATGGTGTAGAAGACGCAGCAGGTTTTATTCTTAATCCTGGGAAAGTCCAGTTTAATGACAAAGTAAATTTTGCTTTTATTCTTGGCGTTCCTACAGAACAATCAAAAAGAGCCTTATTTGGGGGTAGGTTAGATACAGTATCAGGAAAAAACTTTAAACCAGGAGACAGGAATAAGGTAATTGTTGGTTATGATTTTGCTACTAAAGACACAATTTTTGGCAAGAAAATCCAAGTTGGAAACAGAATTCAAATCGAAGACAAAACTTTAGAAGTAATCGATGTCAGAAAAAAATTAGGAGATCCTGGAAGTGACGGCTCTTTTTTAATACCAATAGATACATTTCGAGATATTTTTGGATTAAAAGACCGGTTCAGCATTATTAATGTAGAAATATCAAAATCACAAAGTCCAGATGATGTTGCTGAAAAAATAAAAAAAGCGATGCGCAGAGATCGAAATTTAAAAGAAGGAGAAGAAGATTTTCAAGTTCAGACAAGCCAAGAACTAATTAGCTCATTTAATACAGTTCTAAACATAGTTCAGGCTGTAATTATTGGAATAGCGGCTGTCAGCCTTCTCGTTGGAGGCGTAGGTATTATGAATACTATGTATACAAGTGTTTTAGAAAGGGTAAAGGATATAGGAATTCTGAAATCCATTGGCGCAAAAGACGCCGATATATTGACTTTATTTTTGATAGAATCAGGAATTCTAGGTCTTGTTGGTGGAATTCTAGGAATCTTAATTGGGGTAGGTATTGGAAAACTAGTAGAGTTTATTGCAATACAATTTTTTGGCAGTCCTTTGATAAAAGCAACATTTCCACCATACTTAGTAATTGGTTCTTTATTATTTTCTTTTGTGATTGGCAGCTTAGCAGGATTATTGCCAGCACGACAAGCATCTAAGATGAATCCAGTTGATGCTTTAAGATACGAATGACATACTCCAACGACTAAAGTCATGGGCTTTTTGCTCACACGGGGCATAATATTTAAATATACCTTTATAATTTTGATTATATATGAAAAAGAGGGTCTTATCTTTGTTTCTAATAATTATCTTTCTAATAGGAAATGTATCAGCCCAAGTTTCCTATAAAGAATCCTTAACTATCTATAATTATAAGATCAAGCAAGTACAATGTTCTAATAATTCATTAAGAGTCCTGATAGAAAGTAATGCAGATGCTAATCTTAATTTGATGTTTAAGATTACAAGTAAAACCGTAAATTCTATATTCTCAAACCAAGAATTAAAGAGATTTGAGACAAATTGGTTTTTAATTACTACAAATAAAGCCTGTAATGAATTAAAAAAACTAGAAGTCAATGGTTATCTAACTCTAAATAACCAAAACATTGTCTATCTTAACTCAGAATCCTCTTACTTGTTTACTGGTCTTGAAAGTCCTATCACTCAAACTACTACAACCTCAACTATAGAAATACTGCCATCAACCCAAGAAGCTTTAACAGCAACTACAACAAGTATTTCTACCTCAAATATCTATTTTGGCTCTAAATTAATAGAAACCATTAATTCAAATAATGAAGTTAAGTATTATCACCAAGATTATCTAGGAAGTACTAGAGTTGTTACTAATGCAAATGGAGTTTTAGTTAATAGATTTGACTATCAGCCTTTTGGATCTGATTCGATTTATTCATCTAGTCTTAATAACAAAAAGTTTACTGGAAAACAGCAAGATTCCAGTAATCTGTATTATTATGGGGCTCGTTATTATGATCCAAAGATAGGAAGATTTACTTCAGTAGATCCAAGTTTTAATCCTTCAGAAAGCTCCTATGTTTATGTTTCCAATAATCCTTTAAATAAAATTGATCCTGATGGAAGGCAAGCAGCACAGGCAGTTTATCAGACGGCATTTAATGCACAACAAGTAATAGGTAATATAATGTCAAATATACCTCCAAGTCCACTTAAGTTAGTCTTTATTTTTGCAGCTATTTCAGTAGCAGCTTTAACTATCCAAGGAGGGTATGCACCAACCTATATTGATACCAAATTGCTTATAACACCAGCTTATGCACCTGCAGATTTAACAAAAACAATCCTCTCAACACCAATAGACCAGATTAATTTACCTACTGTGATGAATAAAGGTTATGTAATATCGTCTTTGGAAGATAAACCCGTTCCATTAACAGGAGAAAATTTTGGTATGGTGGTTAGTGCAGGTATGGCGGGATTTTTGGCAAATACTAAAACTGGTAATTTGTACTTCTTTCCACAACAATTAACTCATGCGGAAGTTGCATCTAATTTAATACAGAAAGGGGCTGATGTAAATGACTTGGTGGGTGGTTTATTTTCAGTCCAAGAGTTAGGCCATCATCATGTATTTGCTGGTTCTAGTAGTTTTGAAAGAAGCATTTTAAAAACTACCACTGGAAGCTCTGAACAGGAATATTTTAAAGCATTAAATGCAGCTTTATTAGCAAAGAAATATTTAACAGAAACTGGAGTAAGCGCAGATGCCGAAACTTTTGACATAGGTGTACAAGGTGCTCGCGGAAACTTTTTGATTCGGGATTTGATAAGAAATAATAGAGTAATAGAAAGAGCTGGAAAAGAAGTAAATCTTCCATTACCTTCTAAACAGTGATTTATTAGCTTCAACATCATAAATAACAAATCCACTCTTTAAATTGCTAGGATAAAAAACGTAGGAACTTCCCAGTTTTAAATTAACAGAATCAAAATATATACATTCTATACATCCTGCCTTTATTTCATAAGCCTCTTGTTTTTCACTATCCCCACTAAAACAAACAGTTAAATTTGGATTATGATTTCTTAAGCTGTTAAAAATATAGACAGACCTCTCTTTTGAATGTTTAGGTCTATTTTTATCTGTTATATCACCATTTGTTAAGGCAAAATTATAATCAGTTAGAAATGAAATTGTAGAATCTATCGCTTGAAAATAATGATTATTGCTTCTATTCCTCTTATCGGATAAAAAATCTAGTTCATTCTGCCCTTTAAATAAGAAGATTGGAGGTTCTTTCCCAGTTTTTCCCAGATAGGTATATTCTCCTAAAATATCTAAACACTTTTTGCTTTCTTCATCAAGATAAAGTTTATCTACTGAGTCTGATATTAATAGATTATCAGATTCCATAACTCTCTTTATTCTTCCATATGGGCTTATTAAATTGCCTAGAATCATTACTCCAGTTACACCTCTTTCTATTATTTCATCTAATGTTTGATGAAGTCTCTGTGCATCCCCATTAATATTTGAAAATATGCCGAATCTCATAATTTTAATGAATTTTAACACTTTATAAAACTTTCCATTTGTTACTTTTTATTAGTGGTTACAAATCGAAACATATATAAATGGGGTTAATATTAAACTATATGGCAAATTACTTATTTGTATGTCTGGGAAATTACCACAGAAGCCCATGGGCTGCTAATTGGTTTAGATCATATTGTGAAGAAAATAATATAAAAGCTGAAGTAAAATCAGCCGGTCTAGATACAGATGTATTCTCCCATGAGGAAGGCAAGGGCATTCAACTAACTAAATCAACAGTCTACTGGGCAGATAGAATAGTAGTGATGGAACCTTATATGAAAGATTTTATTCTAGAAAACTATCTTAATAACCATTTTGATGAAGATAAAATAACAGTTTTAGATGTTCCAGACAGGTTTAGAGATTGTTTAGAAAAAAACAGTCATAAATTAGATATTTCTCATGAAAAAGCTTATCAACTAATGATATCGGGAACAGGATTATTCGGTCCGAGGTTATTCTCAAAAATACTTGAATCAAAATTAGAACAAATTCTTTTAAAAGAACCTATAATTTCTTCATCAATTTTTCAAGTTCATCTAGCTTTAAATTAAACCTTTTTATTCCAGTTTCAAAGATTTCTTTAGGACTCAACTGACCAAAGCTTTCTATTGTAAAGACAAAATCAGTCTTTGAATTCAATTCATAATCATCTATATCCTTGAACTCTAGCTCATTAACCTGTTTATTTTTTCCAGACATTGCAGCCCTGTAATAAATTACTCCAGGAACAAACTTGCTGTGTATTTTTCCAAGTCCAAGTTTTGCCACTGCCTCCAACTCAAGCTTTTGGCTTTTGGCTAGTATTGTTATTGGTAGTTTGTCAAATACAGGCATTACCTTTGGATCCTGGGATTTTAAATCTGAAGAATAAACAGTACAGGGACCTTTAGCAACTAGAGTAAGATTTAATGTGCATTTAGCGCAGCCAGCACCTTTACAAGTGCATTCCTCAGTCAATTCATAACTTTTTAAATCAGTCTTTAATGGTATCAAAGCCAGCCTATGTGCAATTATCTCGTCAAATAAAGCAGAATCATTCTTAATGAAATTAACCTCTTCTACAGCCATCACTGGAACTTCAGCAATCATGCTTCTTCTTATGTAATTGGCTATTGCTGGATTTATGTCTCGAATCACAAAAGTTAGCTCGTTTTCTTTGTTGTCTAGTGTTTGAATTTGCATTTTAGAATTGATATTAGTGAAAATAAAGGGTTTTTAAAGCTTATGTTTTTAAAAACACAGCCCGAAAAGTTAAGTTTATCTGAGAAGTGTCCGAAAAATTTCTTAAATCAATAATATTAAAAATATCGATTCTTTCTGTTTATTATGAAAAATAATCTGCCTCAAATTTTAAGGATTCTAGCAATAGATTATCCTGATGCAAAAACCGCATTAAGTCACAAAAATGCCTTGGAGATGTTAATAGCCACAATCCTAAGCGCCCAATGCACTGATAAAAGAGTTAACATAGTTACCCAGTCATTATTTAAGAAATATAAAACTCCAAAAGATTATGCTAATGTAGATATAAAGGAACTAGAACAAGACGTCAGAAGCACTGGTTTCTATAAAAATAAAGCCAAGAACATTAAGAACTGCTGTAAAATGATACTACAAGTTTATAATGGAAAAGTCCCAGATAATTTAGAAGATCTGATTAAACTTCCCGGAGTCGGAAGAAAAACAGCAAACGTTGTTTTAGGCGCTGTCTTCAACAAGATAGAGGGAATAGTTGTTGATACCCATGTCAGAAGACTTTCTTATAGATTGGGATTAACTAAAAATAAAAACCCTGAGAAAATAGAACAGGACTTGATTAAAATAATTCCAAAGAAAGAATGGATATTTATTTCAAATTCTTTAATCTGGCACGGCAGAAAAGTATGCAATGCAAGGCTTCCTTTATGCAGCATCTGTAATCTGAATAAAATCTGCCCAAGAAACGGAGTCCTAAAATCTAGATAATGTTTTTATTATTAATTAAGTTGTTATATTATTGTTCATATAAACTGTTTAAACTATAAGCTCTGTAATCTAAGAGCTCATCAAGAGAAACAGCATTTAATGAATAAAGTATACTGTTATATTCTGTTATATATTCTGGAATTTCAGGACCAAAGTTATTATTTATGGAAAGCCAAACATCGATATCCCTAAGCCTGTTTAATTTTTTGTAGAGTTGCTTGGCCTTTCTTAATTTTTCAAAGTCTGACCTCATTTGAATACTATTTCCGCTAAATTTTGATCTAGACTCCCCAATCAAGATCTCAATAGCTATCTTATCTTTAATTCCAGTAAGCAAGTATTCATGATAATTGATTAAATCTTCAACAGAAAATCTTCTAGGAATCGTGCTTAATATATAGTTGTACATGCTGTGATTATTGACTACGCTGTCTGATTTTATACTAGAAAATTCAATCAATTTTTTAATGCCCAAATCCAATTTAGAAAGCCTGTTTATCTTTTCCTCTAGTTCCGCAGGGTTGATTGCCTGATAAGTCATTCAATGTTTAGATTATGGAAAAAATTATAAACCTTGTTAAAGACAAGATTAATAAATAAGTAATTTTTCAAAACTTTTAATGAATTAAATATGACATTTGTTGAAGTAGCAAAATTAAAGGACTTGAAACCAGGTAGTTCTAAAGTAGTAGAAGCAAAAGGAATCCCAATAGCTATTTTCAATGTTGATGGAAATATTTACGCAACAAGCAATACCTGTCTTCATGCAGCTGGCTCATTAGGAGAGGGAACTTTAGAAGATAATATAATAACCTGTCCATTGCACGGCTGGCAGTATAATATTATGGATGGAAGCTGCAAGACAATGAATTTTATGAAGCTTAAAATCTTTAAAGTAAAAATAGACAACGACAAGATAATGGTGGATGTTTGATGGAGCTTGAAATTTTGAAAACAAAAAAAGATACACCTACAATTATGTCAATAATATTAAAAAAGACCCCATTTGATTTTAGGGCAGGAAGCTACATGGTATTCCAACTAGATGTCCAAGACCCAAAAGGGAATTTCAGGGATTTCTCTTTGGCATCATCTCCAACTGAAGATTTTCTAATGATATCGAGCAGGATGTCTGGATCTCCCTATAAGAATAAGCTTCAAACCTTAAAAGAAGGCGACAAGATTAATGTTAAAGGACCTTTCGGGCATTTTTTCCTCTATCCAGAGAGGGAAGCTGTGATGATTGCTGGAGGAATTGGAATTACCCCATTCAGGAGCATGATAAAATATGCAACTGATAAAAAATTGCCAACAAAAATAACATTGTTTTACAGCAACAGGATCCCAGAAGAGATCGCTTATATAGAAGACCTAGAATACTGGGAAGAAGAAAACAATAATCTAAAAGTTATAAATACCATAACAAATCTTCAGGACTCAAAAGAATCTTGGAATGGACTTACTGGATTTATAAATGAAGAGATGATTAAGAATAATATTAAAGATTTCAACAACAAATGGTTCTATATCTGTGGGCCTCCTGCCATGGTAGATGCAATGTTCAATCTTCTTAAACAGATTGGAGTTAGAGAAGAAGATATAAGAGTAGAGCACTTTACAGGGTATTAATTTTTTATTTTAGATTAGTTAAATTTTTAAATTCGGTTTAAATTATAGTTTTATGAGAAATATAGAAACAAGAACCCAGCTTATTAATGAATACCTAAGTTTTTTCAAAAGCAAGGGGCATAAAGAAATTCCTAATTCTTCATTAGTTCCAGAAATTGACCCCACGGTTCTTTTCACAACAGCAGGGATGCATCCCTTAGTTCCATATCTGCTTGGCCTAAAACATCCTCTTGGAAAAAAGCTCTGTAATGTTCAGAGATGTATCAGGACAGTTGACATAGACGAAGTTGGCAAAGATGGTTTTCATCTAACTTTTTTTGAGATGCTCGGGCATTGGAGTCTTGGTTCCTATTTCAAAAAAGAAGCATTGGAGATAGCATTTGAATTCTTGACTAAAAATCTTGATATTAAAAAAGAAAAATTGGGAGTTTCCTGTTTTAAGGGCGATAGAGATTCTCCTAAAGATACTGAGTCAGCTGAAATATGGCAGAGTTTAGGAATTCCAAAAACCAGGATCTTTTTTCTTGGAAAAGAAGATAATTGGTGGGGCCCAGTTTCAGAGACAGGTCCATGCGGTCCAGACACCGAAGTTTATTATTATACGGGCTTAGGAACTCCAAAAGGCAGTCCTGTAAATGACAAGAAATGGTCAGAAATTTGGAATGCCGGAGTCTTTATGGAATATGAAAAAATCAAGTCTGGAAAACTTGAGAGTTTAGAGCAGAAAAATGTCGATACAGGAATGGGTGTTGAAAGAACCCTTGCAATCTTACAAAATAAAAGTTCTGTTTTTGAAACTCATGTATTCATTCCAATATTACAAGAAATAGAAACATTGTCAGGAAAAAAATATGAAAGTAATAAAACAACTACAGAACAGATGAGGATAATAGCGGACCATATCAAGGCATCTACTTTTATTATAGCAGACGGAGTTAAGCCTTCAAATGTTGAAAGGGGATATGTTCTAAGACGTTTAATAAGAAGATCGATAAGATTTGGAAAACAATTGGGAATATCAGAAAAATTTACTTCTAAAATTGCCTCTATAGTCATAAAAATTTATTCAGACTACAAAGAGCTCCAGGAAAATAAGGATTTAATATTTCAAGAGCTGGAAAAGGAAGAAACAAAATTTATGAACACTCTAGACTCTGGCCTTAAAGAATTCCAAAGAATGACAAAAAATAAAAAAGAACTGTCTGCCAAAGAAGCATTTTTATTGTTCCAGAGCCATGGTTTTCCTCTGGAGTTTACTGAAGAATTGGCTAAGGAACACAAGATAAAAATTGATAAAGCTAGTTTTCTAAGAGAGTTCCAAAAGCACCAGGAATTGAGCAGGTCTTTATCATCAGGAGTTTTTAGGTCTGGACTTTCTGACAATAGCGAGCTTACAACAAGGCTTCATACCGCTACCCATCTGTTGAATGAAGCATTAAGACAAGTGATAGACAAGAACATTAGACAGAGAGGTTCCAATATAAATCCAGAGAGATTGAGATTTGACTTTAATTTTTCAAGAAAGCTTACTGATGAAGAAATAAAGAAGATAGAATCCTGGGTTAATGATAAAATAAATAAATCTCTTGAAGTAAAAAGAGAAGAAATGCCTCTGCAAAAAGCTTTTGATTCCGGAGCACAATCAGAATTCGGATCAAAATATCCAAGCATAGTATCAGTCTACACAATTACTGAAAGAAATAATGAAATAATTTCTAAAGAAATTTGCACTGGCCCTCATGTCAGTAATACAAAAGAAATTGGAATTTTCAAAATCATTAAAGAAGAGGGAATTGCAGCCGGAGTAAGAAGGATAAAAGCTGTTGTTAAGTAAAATGGCAAGAATCGTAATCTTAGAAGAAAAATCTCCATTGAAGATTGAGATAAATGGAATAGTTAGATCAATTTGCAGATGTGGCTTAAGCAAGAATTTTCCTATCTGCGATGCAACCCATAAAACCATTGTAGAGGAAGACGGCAAAATATATAAGTATGTTAATGGAGAGAAAAAAGAAATAGACCTAAACAGATTGTTTCAAGAGGAGCTAAAATGAAAGGATTAGTATATTTTGTTGACAGAATGGTAAATAGAGTATATGATTATTTTTTATATACAGACGAGAATAGGAAACTAGAAACGGAAGAACTATCGAAAGATGCCAAGGATGGTTTGGAAAGAAGATTAGACAATTATATCGGCGTAAACGGAAGATATAGGCATATAAAAGCTATCGGGGCACATTCAAGAAAGGCTTTTTGCCAGCTGTATGAGCTTATGAGAAAGAATAGACATCCAACACAAGACAGGCATGACACATTTTACGAGCAATGGGTAGAAGAGATGAAACAAGCAAGAGGATATAGAAAGACCGATACTGATATCTTGTAATAAATAAATTATTTTTTAGTCGGAAAATGATAATGTTTATGTTCCCTATAAAATAACATCATGTTATACTCTCTTATTATATCTGAAAATCGAACTCTTATACCATCAATTATCTCTTTTAATTCCTCAATGCTCTTTACCTGAACCTCTATTTCAAAATCTTCTCCCCCAATGTCTCTCAAATAAAAAGTTATGTTTGGGTTATTCTTAGAGTACCTTATGAACTCAATTATTTTTTCATGGGTAAGATTGTGCAGCATAAAATAAACCTTATAATAATGATAGCCCAGCTTTTCTATGTTCATCGAAGTTTTATATCCTACAATTATTTTCCTTTCTTCAAGATTTTTTATTCTAGATATGACTGTCTTTGGAGTAACAGCTAATTTTTTTGCTATGTCTATTATTTTTGTTCTGCAGTTCTCAACTAATATGTCAAGTATCTTGGAATCTAAGCCATCTATTTTTTCTTCTTCCGGATCAGAATATGTTTTAACCTCGAAATCATTTATTTTTTCATCCATTAAATATGCTTTAGAAAAATAAACTGTCTTATTCATTATTGTGAATCTTCTTTTATCAATATAGTTTATGTATCGATTCATCAAATGCTTCCATACATAGTCTATCTCTACTACATTCTTAGTTATCATTGAAAATCCTACATTATATTGGCCTTCGACAGAAACAATCCAGTTAACATTTGGTTGTTCTTTCAAGAATTCTATTATCTCTTTTTCTTTGTCTGGAGTGGTATTTTGAAGGCTGAAAAATAGATTGCTAGTTATATAACCTAGTTTTCCTACATTTATTATTGCCCTAAACCCTTTTATTATTCCATTCTTCTTTAATTGATCCACCCTATATATAATCGAATTCTGTTTTAGCATCACTTTTTTGGCTAGTTTGCTGTAGGAAATGCGTGCATTTCTATCTAGTTCGTATAATATCTTCCTATCCTTTAAATCTATTTTATAAGTAATTTTAGATTAAAGTTAACTTATTATATATAAATATTACCTTTTTTATCAAAAATTAAATAAGAACTTTGATATATATACTATGCTATATACTTGTATCAAAAGAGGCTGGCAAAAGAGGTTGACAAGGTCAAGACAGGCTGTCAAGACCTAAAAAAAGTAAAAAATGCAAGGAGTGGTAAAAATGACAAACACAAAAAGAAATTTGAAAAGAATAGTAGCAGTCGGAGCCCTAGCATTAGCATCCTTAATACCCAATAGAGTAGATGCTGAAACTGCAAGATATGTTGCGACCAAGGACCAAGGAACGATGTATGTAGAAGCAACTACCGAATATAAATTGCCTCTAAGAATCAAAGGATTTACAATCCTAGATCTAAACTGGCAAGGGCAAGGTTACTTCGGAAAAACATACGTGAGCAGAGACCTAAGGCATGGATTTGATCTAAGTACACAAGTCATAAGCGACAACGAAGTATATACAAAGGCTGGACTAGGATTAACTTACGCCCAAGTTCCAAGGGATGGAACCTTTGTAAAGCTTGGAGTCTACCCAGTGTTTACTTCAGAAGACGCAAGGCTAGAAGTTATTGTAGGCCAAAAATTGCCCAAAGGTTTTGGAGCCAATGGTTACTTTGACTGGGATTTCAGCAGGGCTGGAAACGGAAAATTCCACTACGGAGAAGCCTCCATTGGAAGGAATCTAGGCAAAGCTAAAATTAACTACAATCCAGTATTAAAGGGAAAAGAAACTGGTAACGAACTAGAGCATAGAGTATCAATAGGCTGCGACTTTTAACTTTCTTTTTTATTTTTTTCTTAGGTGTCTACATTACTAAAGAAATATTATTTTTGTAGCCACCTGTATTGTTTTTTGTATTGCGATACAAAGAATTCTTTATGTGATCTAGGAATTACAGAAAAAGTTGGGGAGGAGATTTTAAGAAAGGGAGGTTATGCCAAAGTCAATATATATGGAATAAAAAACAAAGAAAAAGCAGAAACATACATTTCAGAAAATTATTACTAATGAGTAATAAAAATCACACTCTGCGCCCACGCCGACCTCCACTTTTGCGACAGCCATCATGTGGTACTGGGGTGACTTCTTCTATATTCCCAATTTTCAATCCAGATCTTGTCAAAGCTCTTATCGCAGCCTGTGCTCCAGGTCCTGTATTTGCAGGCCCATTATGGCCACCAGGAGCCTTAATTTTTATATGAATAGCATTAATACCTTTTTCCAAGGCATTTTCAGCAGCAATCTTGGCAGCATTCATTGCAGCAGTAGGACTAGATTCTAAACGATGAGCTTTTACAACCATTCCACCAGATGCTTTTGAGATGGTCTCTGTTCCAGTTATATCCGTTATGTGAATTATAGTGTTATTATAGGACGAATAAATATGTGCAACACCCCATCTTAAATTGTCCCTAATCATGTTTCTTCTTTATCTCCTTCTTAGGCCTTGGTTTTCTCCCTTCTTTAGACTTCTCTTTATGATATTTTGGCCTTTCTTTTTTATCTTCTCTTTTTTCATGCTTTCTTTCTTCTTGTTTGACTGGCTTTGCTTTAATCGCTCTTTCAGCATGTTCTGGATTTGCCAATGTTGAGAATGTGTCAAAGTAAATCTTATTTTCTTCTTCTCTAGTTACCAAATAACTAGGAACATCCACTTTTCTGCTGCTTACAAAAATATGACCATGAACTATAAACTGCCTTGCTTGATTAATGCTTTTGGCCAATCCCTGTTTATAGACCAAAGTTTGAAGCCTTCTGTCCATGATATTATTAAGCTTGAGATTTAATACATCTTCTACCCTTGAATTTTTTTCTAGCATATTGTATTTATGTATTTTTTCCAATAATTGCTTTTCCTCTTTTTTTGATTGTTCTGTTGTTTTAGAAATCAAAAGCCTTGCCTGTCTATAGAAACCTCGTAATTTGGAGTCCATCTTATAGAGCTCTTTCTTGTTTTTAAGGCCGTATTCCTTTACAATCAATTTTTCAGCCTCTATTCTTTCCTTTCTCCATGGATGCTCCGGAGTTTCATATTTTTTTCTTGGTCTTCTTGGGGTGCCCATTTTAGTCTTTGTCCTTTCCTTCTTTCTTTTGAACCTGTATCTTTGCCTTGCTTCTCTGGACTCCTACGGCTGCCCCATGCCTGAAATGTGCCCTAGTTTTCTGGCCCCTTACAGGCTGACCATAAGCATGTCTCATCCCTCTATAGGACTTTATCTTCTTCATGTTTTTGATATCGACCTCAGTCTGGAATTTTAAGATAGAAGTTACAATATGTCTATTCTCCCCTGTTTCGATGTCTCTCTGCCTGTTTAGAATCCAGGTAGGAAGATTAAACTTTAATGGTTCTTTAATGCATTCCTCAATCTTTTTTATCTCTTTTTCATCCAGGTAACCAACTTTTTTAGTCCTGTCAACTTCAGTAGCATGGCAGATTGCATTAGCAAAGCTATATCCAATCCCCTTTATTTTTGTAAGGGCATGGTATAATGGTATATTCCCCTTTATATCAGTATTAGAAACTCTTATCATTAGTTTTAATTCTTGAGTCATTTCCAGAAAATTTTAGCTTATTAAATGATTTATAAATGTTTCTAAGATAATTTTTGCAATGTGATGTCCCGAAATGATGTCACACAAGATTTTTCTTTAGAAATGTTTATAAATATATATACTATAAAAGTTATAAGCACTATGGAAAAAAAAGAGTATGGAGAGTTAAGAGTTAAGTTTTTAAAGATATTTGCAAATATACCTGATAAGATAAGGTCTGAACATAGCGTTGTTATTATAGAAGATAAGCCATACACATGGAATAGTGCTGCTATAGAAGTTAAAAATGATACTGCTATAGGTAAAAAAATTATTGAAACTCTTAAAAGGAGTCGGTTGATATGAGCGAAAGGATATCTAAAGAATTTAAAGAACTTATTATTTGGCAATTAGAATCTGAAACACTACCAAATCTTAAACTATCTGTAGGTAATAAAGGTACTTTTACACGAGAAGAATTAATAGGGCATGTTGAAGATGAAGATGAAATCGGTAAATTATATTTAGAGATGAAATTGAAGTTTATGAAGGATTTAATGAGTGGAGAGATTTCAAAGAAATTAGCAGAATGACGATATTAGTTACAAGTCCAAATTATGATGACACAACAGGGTATCTTCATCATTATACAAAAGAGTTAATTGATTTTGCACAATCAAAGGGTAAAAGAATTTTTAATCTAGAAAGGCCGAAACTTAAAAGAAGAGAATTTGAGAGTATGATTATACAACATAATCCAAAACTTATTCTATTAAATGGGCATGGTAATGAGTCTACAATATATGGCGACAAAATATCTGGTACAGAAGAAGCATTAGTAAAAGAAAATGAAAATCACACGATTCTAAATAATAAATTAATTTATGCAAGATCTTGTTGGAGTGCTCAATCTTTGGGAAAGAGTATAGTTAAAAACGGAGGCTGTTTTATAGGATATACAACACCGTTTTCATTTTGGATAGACACAAGATGGTCTACAAATCCATTACATGATGAAACAGCTAGGTTATTTCTTAGTCTATCAAATGCGTTATCTAAATCTTTAATTAAAGGAAATACTGTTAATGAAGCATTAAAACGATCCAAACAAAACCTCAAAGATCATTTTGTTAAAGCCCTTTCTGAAAACAATATGAATGCGGTCAGATTTTTATGGTGGGACTTAAAACATTTTGTTTCACATGGAAAAACGGATGCAAAACTAGAATAAGAAAGTATAGAAATAATTTACCATGACCATAATTAAAACCAAAGATTTCAT
>ORJL010365883.1_pt1 | contig 14525 bp, 9 predicted proteins | sample 1779941 | NCBI WGS metagenome assembly ORJL01 (sample SAMEA104232317, study PRJEB22302) | groundwater metagenome | biome: forest; feature: aquifer; material: groundwater | place: USA | collected 2011-08-07 | depth 5.8 m
AAGCGAAGCTGCTGCACGTGCTGCAGGACGGTAAGTTCGAGCGCTTGGGCAGCACGCGGACGATCAAGGTCGATGTGCGCGTGATCGCCGCCACCAACTGCGATCTGGCGGCGGCCGTGCGCCAGGGGCGGTTTCGGGAGGACCTCTATTATCGCCTCAACGTATTCCCGATCGTCGTCCCGCCACTGCGCGAGCGACGGGAAGATATCCCGCTGCTGGTCTGGACCTTTGTCAAGGAATTCGCCGCTAGCATGGGCAAGAGCATCGAGACCATTCCGCGCAAGACGATGGAAGATCTCCAAGCCTATCCGTGGTCCGGCAATGTTCGGGAGCTGCGCAACGTCATCGAGCGGGCCATGATTCTCAACACCGGGCCGTCGCTTCATGTCGAGCTGCCCAGTGCCGCCGCACCGCTGTCAGAATCCAGCCTCACGCTCGAAGAGATGGAGCGACGCCACATCATCAGCATGCTCGAGCGCGCCAAGTGGCGCGTCCGCGGCAAGAACGGCGCCGCCGAGATCCTGGGCCTGAAACCCACCACGCTCGGATCGCGGATGTGCAAGCTCGGCATCCGGCGCCCCTCGAACAACTCCTGACGGCGACCTCCGGCTGGCCCGCATCTCACCTCCTCTCTCATTCACTCGGACAGGCGTTGATTACAATCGCGGCCATCAATACCCGTTCTCACAGTAAGTGTTGTCGCCTGGCGGTATCAGCGTCGACGTGTCGAGCTGGGCGGTCGCGGTTGGGTATTTCGCAGGGTTCAACGGGGAATAGAGGTTCGAGGGTGGGCTGTACGTGTAGTCCGAGACCACACCTATTTTCTGAGTGATCCCAGTCTTCTTTACGCTCAGCACCATGAGGTCCTTAGTCCAGATGATATCACGACCCTCTAATGGGTAGCCGCTGTCGGGCGGGAAATGTGCCTGGACGCTGTTCAAGGCACATTTCACGGTATCATCGGCCACCGGGAAATGCGCGATAACCGTGAGCCGCGGACGGGGAAGGATCTGGCTGAGGAGATACCCGAAGGCCCCCTGCGGAGTGTGGGAGTTCTCTTCGATAGTCGCTGCCTGCTGCACGCTTAGTTTGAAAAGGTCGTTCGTATAATCAGGCGCCGCTAGACCCAGCTGCTTCATGGCCAGCACTTCCGGTGGAAGGATCATCTCGTGGATGAATACGTCGACGCCACGGGCGACGCCCGTGACCGGATCCACGTTCCTGGCCTGGTCGATGCAACGGGTTTCAGGCCTGGTGTCACTGGTGTAGATCATGGCCAGGCCGTTCCACTCGAGCTTGTAGCCCATCGAGCCTTTTCTGTCGTGGATAACCGGGAAGTGGGTGATCTTCACGCCCGTTATCGGGTTGTTGTAAGCGACGTTGTCTCCCGCCACGGCGCCGTACCTCGTCCAGTCCAGCTCAATGGGGACCAGGCCATAACCGTCGTTCTCAGCATCGTCTCCGACGGGGACCGGATCAGATGGCAATCCCCAGCTCTCGCGGGTGGGGATCGGGTAATTCGTCCAGCCCGTGCCGAGGAAGCCGAAGGCCTCCGTGTGCCACCTCATGGCTCTCCGGAGGTAGTCGCAGAAGGTGTAGGTACCATCGTCGTAGTACAGCGGGCCGGAGGTGCCGGGGTTGGGCACGCCCGAAGGCGCCGATCCCCAGACGTAGAGGGGCCACTTGCGGTCGCCCGCAGGTCCGAAGCAATAGATTGCGCTCAGGTCGCTCATGTGGTCGGCGTGCAGATGCGAGATGAAGATCTTGTCCATCCTGCTAAACGCAATTCCCATGGCGCTGTAATTGGTTAACGACCCGGCGCCGCAATCGAAGATGAAGGAGTCGGTCGCTTTGCCGAATCCACCATTGGGGTCTGGGACCCACGGGCCCACCTCGACGAAGATGCTCATCATCTGCTGGGCCCGCCGGGTGAGCGGAAAGCCGGTGCCGAGAAAGGTGATTCGCATCTCATCTTCAGCGAGCTGCGGCTGCATGTCCGGCGTAAACTGCTCGAGATTGTTAGGGTAGAGATATTCCTGCGTCGTCTCAGGGTCCACCGGGTAGTCGCAGCCGTTGTCGTCGCATTGTTGCTCCGCGCTTGCCTTGCCCGACCCGCCACAGCCCATTACACCCCCGACGGCCAGCCCGCCCAGGGCCAAGCCTGCAAGCTTCACTGTGTTTCGCCTCGTTATCCCTGCGGATATTCTTTTCTCGCTTCTCTTGGACCTCTTCACGACTATTCCTCCTTTCCTTAGCTCGTACTTCGCCCCCGTTTTCGTGATGCCAACGCCAATTCGATGCCAACTGCCAGCGGTTAGCTGCCAAGGCTGAATGCCCCGGCGGACGCGCACGGCGACTTCGAATAGTCGTCGGCCCTCCGACATTTCGAACGCGTGGTCCGTCGGCCGGACCTTTCCAATCTGAACGTACGGACGCGGCCTGCGGCGCGGACCGTTGGCGCGCAGGTTGCTCCGTGCGCTCAGTGGCAAGGAGCAGAGGAGTCGGATGATAGTCTTCACGATGCGCGTCACGGCCCAGCCGGAGAAACGTCGAGAGATGTTGCAGGCATTGCGCAGCTTGGTCGGCCCGATGAGCGTGCAGCCCGGCTGCCTTCGCTGCCGGCTGTATCAAGACGTGGATGACGAGGATGTCCTCACCTGGATCGAGGAGTGGGCGTCTCGGGAGCAACTAGAGCAGCACGTCCGGTCCCCCGAATACCGCACGCTCCTGTCCATGATGGATCTATCGGCGGTGGAGCCTGAGGTCCGGTTCAATACGGTGGTGAAGACCGCGGGGATGGAGCTGATCGAGGACACGATGAAGCGCGCGGAACGTAATCAGTGATCAGGATCGACGCGATTTACGTGGCTCTCATGACAGCGACCGACTTGGCACATGTCCAAAGGAGTACGGGCAATACGACAACCACTTCACCGGGACGATCCGCAAGGCGACCGTCGAGCTCGCGCCGACTGCACCAACTCAAGAAAGCGAGGAGACGAAGGAATGAAACCCGTGCGCAATACCATGATCGCCGGCCTCGCCGCGATGACAGCGGCGCTAGTGGCCCTCTGGCCCGGGATGGCGGCGGCGGCAGAAACGGAACCCGCAGCCGCCAAGGCTGCGGCGGGCAAGCCCAACATCCTCGTGATCTTCGGCGACGACGTAGGACAGGCCAACATCAGCGCCTTCACCAAAGGCCTGATGGGCTACCGCACGCCGAGCATCGACCGCCTCGCCAAGGAAGGGATGATCTTCACCGACTACTATGCCGAGCAGAGCTGCACCGCCGGCCGCTCGTCGTTCATCACCGGCCAGAGCGTCTTTCGCACCGGCCTGAGCCGGGTCGGAGTGCCGGCCGCGCCCGTGGGCCTGCACAAGGAAGACCCGACCATCGCCCAGATGCTCAAACCCCTCGGGTACGCCACCGGGCAGTTCGGCAAGAATCACCTCGGCGATCGCAACGAACATCTGCCGACGGCCCACGGCTTCGATGAATTCTTCGGCAACTTGTACCATCTCAACGCCGAGGAAGAGCCGGAGCTTTACAACTACCCGCAAGACCCGAAGTTCCGTCAGATGTTCGGTCCGCGCGGCGTACTCCGCTGCAAGGCCACGGACAAGGACGATCCGAACGTTGACCCGCGCTTCGGCAAGGTCGGCAAACAAACCATCGAGGATACCGGCCCGTTGACCCGCAAACGGATGGAGACGATCGACGATGAAACCTCGACCGCGGCGATTGATTTCATCCAGCGCCAGAGCAAGGCGGGGAAGCCGTTCTTCGTCTGGTACAACAGTACGCGGATGCACTTGCGCACCCACGTGCGGCCCGACCACCGGAGCCCCAGGGGCGCGACGGCGCTGACCGAATACGCCGACGGGATGGTCGAGCACGACGCCACGGTAGGCTCGTTGCTCAAGGCGCTCGATGACTTGGGCATCGCGGACAGCACCATCGTCATCTACACGACCGACAACGGACCGCACGCCAACACTTGGCCCGACGGCGGGACGACACCGTTTCGCAGCGAGAAGAACACCGGCTGGGAGGGCGGCTTCCGCGTGCCCGCGTTCATTCGCTGGCCCGCCCATATCAAGCCGGATTCGATCTCAAACGAGATCGTAAGCGGACTGGACTGGTTGCCGACGCTGGTTGCTGCCGCTGGCGATCTTGACGTGAAGCAGAAGCTGCTCAGAGGCTACACCGTCGGTGACATGACCTACAAGGTCCACGTCGACGGCTACAACCTCCTCCCGTACCTCACCGGCCAGGAGGCGAAAAGCCCGCGCCGGGCATTCTTCTATTTCGGCGACGAGGGCGAGCTGCTCAACCTGCGCTATGAGAACTGGAAGTTCGTTTTCGCGGAACAGCGCAGCCCCGGCACGCTGGCCGTTTGGAACGAGCCATTCACGCCGCTCCGTTTGATGAAGATGTTCGATCTGCGGGCCGACCCGTACGAACGCGCGGACGTCACGTCCAACACCTACTACGATTGGTACATCGATCACATGTTCTTCATGGTCCCGGCCCATATCGCCGCGCAGGAGTTCCTTGAAACCTTCGAGAAGTTCCCGCCCCGACAGAGGCCGATGGGCTCGGATCTTGAGCGCACTGTGCAGAAACTCCTTGACGCGGCCGGTGGGCAATAGGGGGAGGTACACGCCGGGGAAGTGAACAGGATCTGAGGGTCGATCGGAATAGACAGGATTCACAGGATGAACAGGATGAACAGGATGGGCACCAGATTGGATGACCCGTTGACCGAGCGCATCATCGGCCTCGCGATGAAGGTACATCGCGTTCTCGGTCCGGGATTTCTGGAGCCCACTTACAGGAATCCGCTGCTGTTAGAGCTCCGCAACGCGGGCCTCAAAGGAGGAGGAAGACAGGATTCACAGGATAGACAGGTTGCTTGCGTTTCTCATCCTGAGAATCCTGTTCATCCTGTCGCGGAACGCAAAGATCGCAACGGAGTAGGTCGAATCGATCGGTCGCGCCACGACATGAAGCTCCTTCATGGCCTGGTATCTGTGCGCGCGACGAAGTGCTCGACAGGAGGAAGCCATGTCACGGCAAACAGCAAGACCTGGTGTGGTGAGTTGTAAGTTCGCAGAAGAATGGAGCCTCGGAACCTACGCCAATCACCCTCACCCCGGCCCTCTCCCAGAGGGAGGAAGGAGTGCTCCCCTCTCCCTCTGGGAGAGGGTAAGGGTGAGGGTTCTTCGCTCAGGGTGTCTGTCTAGATTCTTCAGCGACCTTCTGAGTCAGGACACTGAGTGGACCCGCGCGTATGCGATGGTTGGCATGCTGGCGGCTGGGGCGCTCTTCAGCAGCGGCACGTTCGCGCAGGAAGTCCTGCCCGTTCCCCCCGCGCCTTTCAAGGGGCAGATCGGACTGAGCGCCAAGGACTCGAAGTCCGATTTCCCACAGCCGGTACAGGCGCCCAAGGGCGCGCCCAACATCGTTCTGGTGATCCTGGATGACGTCGGCTTCGGGGCCTCGAGCACGTTCGGCGGACCGATCGAGACGCCGACTCTCGATCGGCTCGCCAAGAACGGGCTGCGCTATACGCAGTTCCACACGACCGCGATCTGTTCGCCGACGCGCGCGGCGTTGCTCACCGGCCGCAATCACCATTCGGTGCATACCGGCAACATCATGGAATTCGCCACCGGCTTTCCCGGCTACGACAGTCTGATGGGCAAGGACACCGCCACGGTTGCCGAGATCCTCCGGCAGAAGGGCTGGAACACCGCCTGGTTCGGCAAGAACCACAACGTGCCGGACTGGCAGACCAGTCAAGCCGGGCCGTTTGATCTGTGGCCGATCGGGCTCGGCTTCGAGAAGTTCTATGGCTTCATCGGCGGCGAAACCAGCCAATGGCGGCCGGCGGTATTTGACGGCACGAAACCCATCGAGCCCTATCTCGGCAACCCAGACTACAACTTCGACTACGACATCGCCGACCAGGCCATCGAATGGGTGCGCAACCAAAAAGCGGTGGCGCCCGAGAAGCCGTTCTTCCTCTACTACGCACCGGGCGCCACGCATGCCCCGCATCAACCGAAGAAGGAATGGATCGCCAAGTACAACGGCCAGTTCGCCCAGGGTTGGGATCGGGCGCGCGAGGAGACACTGGCGCGCCAGAAGAAGCTGGGCCTCGTCCCCGCCAGTACCCAACTGACGCCGCGCCACGCGAGTATTCCGGCTTGGAACGCCCTCAACGCCGAGCAGCAGCAGCTCTTCGCCTACATGATGGAGATCTATGCAGGCTATCTTTCCCAGACCGACTACAACGTCGGCCGGGTTCTGGATGCGATTCAGCAACTGGGCCAGATGGACAACACGCTGGTCATCTATATCTGCGGCGACAATGGCGCCAGCGGCGAGGGCACGCTGCAAGGCTCGCTCAACGAGATGGCCTTCATGAACATGATCCCGGAAGACTACAAAGATGTCCTGAAACAGAAAGCCGACCTCGGCACGTGGAAGACCCACAACCACTATCCGGTCGGTTGGGCGCACGCCATGGATACCCCGTTCCAGTACGTCAAAGTGATGGCCTCGCACTACGGTGGCACCCGCAATGGGATGGCCATCTCCTGGCCCGCGCGCATCAAGAAAGCCGGCGGCATCCGCTCGCAATGGCACCACGTCATCGACATCGTGCCGACCCTCCTGGAGGCCACCGGCATCGAGCAACCTTCGAGCGTCAACGGGGTGGCCCAAAAGCCCATCGAAGGCGTGAGCCTGGCCTACAGCTTCGACCAGCCCGACGCCGCTTCGACCCGCCACACGCAGTACTTCGAAGTGTTCTCCTTCCGCGGCATCTATCACGATGGCTGGGTGGCCTGCACCACGCCGCCGGGGGTGACATGGGAGGACCAGACCAAGCGCGCGCGGCCGGATGTGATCAGTGGCTGGCAGTGGGAGCTGTATCACGTCGCGGAGGACTTCAGCGAAGCCATCAACCTGGCGGACAAGTACCCGGACAAGCTCCGCGAGCTGCAGCTGCTGTTCTATGCCGAGGCGGCCAAGTACAACGTCCTGCCGATTGACGACAGCGGTACGGAGCGCATGGATCCGGCCATCCGCCCCAGCCTCACGCGCGGTCGCACCGAGTTCATCTACTTTGGAACCGTGGCGCGCATCCCCGAGGGCGCGGCACCCGACGTGAAGAACAAGTCCTTCCGCATCACAGCCGAAGTGGCCCTCGCCGCGGGCAACGAACAAGGCACGCTGGTGACGCTGGGTGGGCTGTCCGGCGGCTACGCGTTGATGTTCCGCGATGGCAAGCCGGTCTTCCATTACAACATGGCCAACGTCGCTCACTACGAAGTCGCCGCCAAGGAACCGGTAGCGCCCGGCAAGCACACGGTGCTCTTCGACTTCAAGCATGACGGAGGCGGCGTCGGCCGCGGCGGCGCCGGCACGATCAGCGTCGACGGCAAACAGGTTGCCCAAGGGCGGATCGATCGCACCGTGCCCTTTCGTTTCTCGATGGATGAAACCTTCGACGTGGGCGAAGACACCGGCACACCCGTGAGTGAGGACTACGACGTGCCATTCAAGTTCACCGGCCAGATTGAGAAGGTGACCGTCAACCTCGGCGAATCCAAGCTCGCCGCCGCCGACCAAAAGGCACTCAAGAAGGCCGAAACCAAGAGCCGCGCTGGCGAGTGAGCGCACAGGCGCTTTGCCCGGTACTAGGGCCAGAAGGTCGCGCAGCGAGTTGGAGTACCGGCAATGCCGGTCGGTTAAGGAGGAGGAGTGCGAGCGAGTTGGAGTACCGGCTTTAGCCGGTCCGAAGAAAATGCTGATATTCCGTATGCGCCGCCTAAAGGCCAATGCCGGTCGGTTAAGGACCTTCCGCCCCGAAGGGGCAGGGATTCGAAAGCCCAGGGCAACGCCCTGGGAATATCGTCGCGAGAAAATAGAAGCCCTGAAGGGGCGAGATTCGTTCGGCCACGATACGAGTTTCGCCCTTTCAGGGCTTGCGATCCTCGCATTCAAGTTCCCGGGGCGATGCCCCGGGCTATCGAGTTGATGCCCCTTCGGGGCGAGCCAAACGCCTTAACCGACCGGCATTGGCCTAAAGGCGGGACTCCAACCGCTCGTATCGAATTGCCGGGCAAAGCCGCGCGCAGGACTCGACCACAATCGATGCAAAGAGAAGGAGATAATCGTGGAACCCAAAGACAAGACGCAGGGGCTCACCCTTGATCGGCGCGAAATGCTCAAGACCGTGGGCGTCGCTGCCGTAGGTGTGGCAGCAGGCGCTCTGAGTCCGGCGGAAGCGGCCGAGGTGGAGCAAGCAGCGCCCGGCGAGAACAATCCCTACGGCGCCCCTCCGGGCACCGGCGTCTCGATGCCGCCGTATTACCAGCCGACGCCTTCGGTCAAGAACAAGAACAACTATTTCCCGCAGAGCGAGCCGCTCGGCGCCGACGAGATGCGCATCATCTTCATGGGCAGCCAGCCGTGGCCGCCGCGCATCTCCCAGGCCGGTACTTGCATCATGGTGGAGTTGGGCAGCGGCAAGCGCTTGTTCTTCGACTTCGGCCCCGGCTGCCTGCGCAACATCATCGCTAACCAGGTGCCGGTACCGGAGATCAACGACATCTTCATCACCCACCTGCACCTCGACCACTACGCCGACATCCCCTACCTGTGGCAATTCGCCCCGTTCAATGGACGCTGGAAGCCCCTGCGCGTCATCGGCCCGTCGGGCCGCACCGCGGCACTGGGTACCAAGGCCATGTGCGAGCACATGGAGAAGATGGGCGCCTGGACCTCGCAGCAAGCGGCGGGCATGCCGATGGCAGACGGCTACGAGATCGAGGTCACCGAGTTCGACTTCAGGGACGACGGCGGCGTCTGTTACGACAAGGATGGCGTCAAGGTGACCCACTGGCGGCGCTCGCACGCCGCGGATGGCGCCTCCGCCTACCGGCTCGACTGGAACGGGCTCTCGTTCGTCTGGACCGGTGACGGCAAGCCCGACCAGCTCACCGCCAAGTATGCCAAGGGCGCGGACGTGTTCGTCTCCGAGATGGCGGTGGACATGGTCAACCTGTGGGCTTTGAAGCAGGGTGTGTCGCCGTACATCGGGGCGTGGACGATCGACAATTTTCACACCATGCATTACGCCGTCGGCTACCTCGCGAACCTGGTGCAGCCGCGGCTGGCAATGGCCACGCATGTCTCCTTCGACCGCGAGCTCATCGGCGAAATGATGGCCGGCGTGCGCACGCACTATAAGGGCATGTTCGCCTTCGGCATTGATCACACGGTGGTCAACGTCACCAAGGATCACGTCTGGATTCGCGAGGCCGCGCTCCCGGAGACGTCCAACGTCGCCCGCCCGAGCCTGGAGTGGATGATGCGGAATAACTTCGGCGGCAAGATGCCGACGGAAATGACGGTCAAGAGTCCCTTCTTGGCCAATCAGGAGCAGTCGGTGCGCGACTTGGAGATTGATCCTACGCTCTTCACGCCCAAGGACCAGATACGGCAATGGGCCCGCATGCCCGCGGAGACGACCCTCAACCCGGCTGAGTTCCTGGGCGGTCCGCCGGCGAAGAAGTGAGGAGCGAGGGCAGGGGTCAGTGGTCAGGGGTCAGGGAAAATATGAGGAGGGTATGTTGACCATGGACCATGTTGACCACGATCTCGCGGTTGGCGGGCTACCGATTCCGTTGACCATCCTCACCGGCTTCCTCGGCGCCGGCAAGACGACCCTGCTCAACCGCATCCTCAACGGCAACCATGGCCTGAAGGTGGCGGTGCTGGTCAACGACTTCGGCGCGATCAACATCGACGCCGAGCTGATCGTGGGTATTGAGAGCAACGTCATCAGCCTCGCCAACGGCTGCGTCTGCTGCACTATCCGCGACGACCTCATCGCGACGGTGATGGAGACGATCAACCGGCCCGAGCGGCCCGAATACATCCTGCTCGAAGCCAGCGGGGTCGCCGAGCCCACCGGTATCGCCATGACCTTCAATAACCCCCGCTTCCGCGACCGCATCCGGCTCGACAGCATCCTCTGCGTGGTGGACGCCGAGCAGGTATTCGCCGCGCCGGAGACGATGGAGCTCAAGATCTTTCAGATGGCCTGCGCCGACATGGTGATCCTCAACAAGGTAGATCTGGTGGGCCGCGACCACATCGGCAAGATCAAGGCGTGGCTGGATAGCCGCTTCCATCGCTACCGGCTCATCGAAGCCAACCGCGGCAACGTGCCGCTGGAGGTTCTCCTGTCGGTCGGTCGCTTCGACCCAGCGCGCCTCGAGGCCCACACCCACTTGGAGGAAGGCCGCTGCACACGGCGGAGCTGTCGCAACCAGCACCACGGTCGGGATCACTCCAACGCGTTCAGCACTTGGAGCTACGAAACCGATCGCCCGTTCTCGCTGGAGGTGTTGCGCGAAACCGCGTCGCGGCTGCCGGCGAACATCTACCGCGCCAAGGGCGTGATCTACACGGCCGACGCGCCGGCGCGTCGCGCGCTGTTACAGGTGGTCGGCAGGCGCGTGGACATTTCCCTGGAGGATGACTGGGGAGAGCGGCCGGCGCGGACACGGATCGTGGCCATCGGAGGCCCCGCCGCGATCGACACAGACGCATTGCGCGACCAGTTCGAGGGCTGCCTGTGCACCTCCGCGATGTCTTCAGCAAGGTGAAGGTACGCAGCGGGGTGGAGTACCGGCCCCCGCTTCGTGAATGTCCTTCCTGCGACGGCGGGCAGGTAGCGTTTTCGGGAAACTGTGTCGCCTTGCCCAGGAAGCGGTCGTCGGCCCGCCTGTGTTCAGATATGCCGCTCCATGATGTTGAGTGTGGCCCGGGGATTGCGATTTGCTGAAGAGGACAACAAGGTCGAGTTGATCGAGGAACGGCAGCCGGTATTCTGCCGATAGGAGAAACGCCATGAATCTAGTCTCACGATCGATCGCAGTTGCCGCGGTATCGGGTTTTGCTCTGCTTCCGTTTGCCAGGATCGTACACGCCGACGCCGCCAGCGCCCTGCGCTGCCAGCGGACGATCAACAAGGAGCTCGCAAAGTTCGTCAAGACCAAGACCAAGATCCTGCAGAAGTGCAAGAACGGTGCGGTCACAAAGGCAGATCCCGCGAGTCCAGTCGACTGTCCGCTCACGCCGCAGGACGACAAGATCAATGCCGCGGCGCAGAAGATGCGGGACAAGATCGCTGCGAAGTGCGGCGGCGCCAATAAGCTCTGCAATACCGCGGATCTCGGCGAGAACGCGGATGAGCCGCTGGCGGCCATCGGGTGGAACATTGGTGCCTGTCCCGACCTCCACGGCGAGGGGTGCGTCAACGCGATCAACGATTGCAACGACATCGGCACCTGCCTGACCTGCATCGGTCATAAGGCGGTCAATCAATCCACCGAGCTGTACTACGACCTGCTGACAGCAGCCGAGTTCGGTTCCGGATCCGCCCTCAACGACTGCCAGGCCATGATCGGCAAGGCGACCGCGAAGTTCCTCGAGACGAAGTCGAAGCTCCTGCACAAGTGCTGGGACAAGGTCCTGCAGGGCAAAGACGGCTACACCTCGCCGCCCGGCTGTCCCGACACCGACCCTAGCGTACCCAACAAGACGATTGAGAAGATAGCGGCAGCCGAGCAGAAGAAGATCGCGAAGATCTGTGAGGCTTGCGGCGCCGGCGGCGACGCCGATGCAGACAACGTCTGTGATGTCCCAGGGTCGGCATTCACGCCGGCGGCGATCGGCTTTGAACCCGACTGCCCCGACGCCACGGTTCCGGGCAGCCCCACCTCGTGTGTGCGCGTGATTTCAACCCTTGGAGATCTGATTGCGTGTGTCGACTGTATCACCGAGTTCGATGTCGACTGCAGCACCGCTCTCGCCGTGCCGGCGCAGAAGGCGTATCCAGCCGAGTGCAGTGCGATACCGGGACCCTGAAAGCTTGCTGGGCCCGTGACGATTCCCTAGCAGCCTAACACCTTAACACCCTGGTCCCGTTCCCCCTCCACTGTACTTGGCGCTGGTCCTGTGCGCATTCACGAGCGATGCGCGACGAATCGACGCTCGGCCAACGGCGAGGCCGGTGGCTGCTTGCCGGCGGCCTAGCCAGCGCCATCGTCCTCGTCGGACTTGCGTGGGTCGCCGTGCGCGAGCAAGCGGCGGTGCAAGCAGAGCCGGGGCGCGCGTCGCCGGCGCGGCGCGTCGCGCCCGGGGTCGGCTGCATGGGTCGCGTCGAGCCGGCTTCGCGGCTGCGGCGCTTGGCGCCTCCCGAGGCCCAGGGTCTGGTCACGCTCGAGCGCCTGACGGTGGCGGAAGGCGATCACGTGGAGGCGGGTCAGCTGCTGGGCTGGTTCAGTGCCCGCGACGTGCGCGCCGCGGCGCTGCGCCAGGCTGAGGCCGAGTTGCAGAGCAGCGAGGCGCGGCTGGCACAGGTGCGTGCCGGCGCCAAGGTGGGCGACGTGTCGGCGGCACAGGCGCGGGTGGTGCGCCAACGAGCCGCCGAGGCCAACGCGCGCGCCGAGCTCAACCGCATCGTCAAGCTGTCAGCCGACAAGGTTGCCGCCGTCACCGATCTCGACGCCCGCCGCACGGCGTTGGAGGTGGCTGCGGCCGAACGCCGCGCCGCCGAGGAGGAGCTGGCGAGTGTCTCCGAGGTGCGCAGCGTCGACGTCGCGGTCGCCGAAGCTGACGTGACCCAAGCCGGAGCAGCGCGCGAGCGCGCCCGCGCCGAGCTCGCGCTCGCCGAGCTACGGGCTCCAATCGGCGGCACGGTGTTGAAGATCCATACGTGGCCCGGCGAACGGATCGACGAGCGCGGCGTTCTCGATCTCGGCGACGTGGAGAAGTTGGACGTCGTGGCCGAGGTCTACGAAACCGACGTGCCGCGGGTGCAGCTCGGCCAGCTCGCGGAGGTGATCCTGCCGGGGCAAAACGAACGTCTGGGCGGCGAAGTGGTGGCGATCGGCTGGCAGGTGCGCAAGCGCGACGTGGTCAACACCGATCCGGTTGACGAGATCGATGCCCGCGTCGTCGAGGTGCGAATCCGCATCAATCCCGAAGACACGCCGCGCCTGTCGCGCTTCAGTCACATGCGCGTCCAGGTGGTCATCGGCGGCTGATGCCTCTTCTGCCACTCCCGGTTCGCCTCGCCTGGCAACAGCTGCGCCACGAGCCGCGCAAGCTGCTCGCCGGTGCGGCCGGGGTCGTCTTTGCCGTGGTCCTCATGTTCATGCAGTTCGGTTTCCGCGATGCCCTGTTCGACAGCGCCACGGCGGTACAGCGGCGCATGTCGGGCGATCTCTTCATCGTGCACCGCCAGAGCCAGACCCTGTGGCGCATGGCGCCGTTCACGCGGCGGCGGGTCTTCCAGGCGCTCGCTGTGCCCGAGGTGGAGCAGGCCGGCTACTTGTATGTGACTCTGGTGGACTGGAAGAATCCGTGGAGCGGCCGCCACCGACCGACGCTGATGTTTGGAATCGATCCCGCCGTGGGCCTGCTCGATCTTCCCGGAGTCACCGACCAGCTCGATGCCATCAAGGATGAAGACAGCGTCTTGTTCGATTCGCACTCGCACCGCGAGTTCGGTCCTATCCTCGACCTGCTGCATCGCGGCGAGGTGGTCAGCGCCGAGGTCAACAACCGCCGCCTCACGGTACGCGGGGTGTTCCGACTCGGCGCTTCGTTCGCCGCCGACGGCAACCTCGTCACCAGTCACGAAAATTTTCTGCGCGTCGTGCGCTCGCGCGCTCCGAGCCAGATCGACGTCGGCATTCTCGTTCTCCGACCCGGCGCCGACGCCGGCGTCGCGCAAGCTGCCGTGCAGCGTCTGATGTCCGATGATGTGCACGTCGTTAGCCGCGGCGAGCTCGTGCGTCTGGAATACGATTTCTGGCAGAACTCGACCGGCATCGGCTTCATCTTCACCCTCGGAGCCTTGATGGGCTTCGTCGTCGGCGTCGTCATCGTCTATCAAATCCTCTACACCGAGATCGCCAATCATCTGGCGCAGTATGCAACCCTGACGGCGATGGGGCACTCGCACCGCTTCCTGCTCGGAATCGTCGCCGGCGCGGCTTTGATCCTCTGCGTGCTCGGCTACGTGCCGGGCCTGCTCTTGTCTGCGGCGCTGTATCGGCTCACCGAAAGCGCGACCTTTCTCCCCATGACCCTCGGAGCCTCGAAGCCCATGCTCGTCTTGGGGCTGACGCTGACAATGTGCTGCGTGTCTGGCGCCTTCGCGTTGCGCAAGCTGCGCGATGCCGACCCGGCGGACTTGTTCTGAGATGGAGACGGTCGTCGCGATTGCGGGCGTCAGTCATTTCTACGGCGACGGCAGTGGCCGCAAGCAGGTTCTGCACGAGGTCACCCTGACGATCTCGGCGGGCGAGATCGTCCTACTGACAGGACCCTCCGGCTCGGGGAAATCCACACTCCTCACCCTGGTGGGTGCGCTACGCACGGTGCAGGAGGGCAGTCTGAGCGTGTTCGGTCATGAGATGCGCGCGGCGGC
>ORJL011925905.1_pt1 | contig 14518 bp, 12 predicted proteins | sample 1779941 | NCBI WGS metagenome assembly ORJL01 (sample SAMEA104232317, study PRJEB22302) | groundwater metagenome | biome: forest; feature: aquifer; material: groundwater | place: USA | collected 2011-08-07 | depth 5.8 m
AGGACGAGGTCGCGCTGCTGGAGAAGGGAGTCGAGTGATGCTGACATGGGCGTATTGTATCTATCTAGATACAATTGGCAAGCGCGAAAAGCCCTCCGCAGAGGGTCTCCTATGATTTGGTTACTCAGGGGTCACACACCCTCGGAAGCCCGCATCGGTCATAGGTCATCAGTCATCAATACGCTACCGCGACATGGAACGCCTCACTCGCGATTTGCGTACCCGAGAGTCCGCCAGGTTTTGGGGTACGGCCGCTGCTGCGGCGCTTGTGCTCCGACCGCGACAGAGCCGATCGAACGCTCCCGGGAAGACCACCGCCTGGCCACATCCGATCCAAAGCGGCGGGACATGCTCCTCTTGAGCAGGTCCGAGCCTCCTACCAAACTTTGTCGCACCTACGACGAAGTTTGGCAGGACACTACTTGTATCCCTCCACCGGACATCGGGGCGGCCTTGGTCCAGATTCTTGCCGTGCTGCTGGTAATAGAGTGCCACCCTTTCGGGGCGGCGGGGCGGGGTGGGTCGGTTCCCGGGGCGTTGTTCCGGGCTGGCGAGTTGCTGCGCCTTCGGCGCGGATGGCTTGGGGCGCCCAAAGCGCCAAACCGATCACTCGATCACTCGATCACCGCTCGCGGGAACGGGATATTCGCTTCTTCTGCTTCACCTTTACTCGATCTTCGGGTAGAATCTACCCATGCAACAGATCAACCGTCGGCATTTCGTGTCGCAATTGGCGTCATCGGCTTTGGCATTGGGAGGGGCCGCTATTTTGCCGCGAGTATTGAGCGCGGGGGACGTGGGGCGCAAGATGACCCTCTGTCTCTCGTGCGGGAGCATCGGTGTCTCCGCCAATCAGGTGGAGGCCATCGCGCTGGCGCATCGCCACGGGTTTGAGTCAGTGGAAGCCAGTGGCGATTACCTGGCCGGACTGGCGCCGGGACAACTGGCCGAATTGAAGGCGGACATGAAGCAGAAGAACGTGGTGTTCGGGGCGGCGGGTTTGTCGGTCGAGTTCCGACAGGACGACGCGCGCTTTGCGGATGGGATGGGTAAGTTGCCGCGGATCGCGGATGGCCTTCGGCGCGCAGGGGTGGAGCGGGTGGGCACATGGCTGATGCCTTGCCACCCTTCGTTGACGTTCTTGCAGAACTTCAAGCAGCATGCCAAGCGGTTGCGGGAAGTGGCCCTGGTGCTGAAAGACCGCGGGCAGCGGCTTGGGATGGAGTACGTGGGCACGCCGACGGTGCGCAACTCACAGAAGTACCCGTTCATTCATACCCTGGCCGAGATGAAGGACCTCGTGGGGGAGATCGGCACTGGCAACGCGGGCATAGTGCTGGATAGCTGGCATTGGTGGACTGCGGGAGACACTGAAGCGGAGTTGCTGGGACTCACGAACCAGGACGTGATCTCGGTCGATCTCAACGACGCCCCTGCCGGGGTCCCTCTAGCCCAACAGATCGACGGGCGCCGCGAGTTGCCCGCCGCCACGGGGGTGATCGACGTGGCCACGTTCTTGACCGCGCTCAACAAGATCGGCTACGACGGTCCGGTTCGCGCCGAGCCGTTCAACAAGCCGCTCAACGACTTGGGCAACGAGGAGGCGTGCGCCGCCACCATCCAAGCCCTGAAGAAGGCGTTCGCGCTCCTCCGTCCGGCGTGATCATGTTGGATTGAACCCGTTGATCGCGGATTGCGGATTGCATGAGCGTTTTGGATTGAACCCGGGCGGAAAGTTATTAGGCTTTACCCGATACTATTCATGAAAACATCAACTTCACTGAAACCAGGTCAGGTCTATCTCGTCGCCAACGGTGATCTTCGGCTCTCCGCGAACCAGAAATGCTGGCCAGAACAGGCCAAGATGGAAGGTGCCCTCATCGAGGCGCTCCGGGCGGAGGGGTGGAAGGTGGTTCGCGCCCATCCCTATGACAAGGTGAAGAAGCACGGATTCATCGACTCGCAGAAGATGGGTCTCGAGGTCTTTCGCGATCTTGATCCCAGCGCCCCTTTGATCGTAGCCGAGTGTGTCTGGCAATACAGTCAGCATGTCTTGCCCGGCCTTTTCACGCACTGCGGCCCGATTCTCACGGTGGCAAACTGGAGCGGCACCTGGCCGGGATTGGTGGGAATGCTCAACCTGAACGGGTCTCTCACGAAGATGGGGGTGCGCTACAGCACGATCTGGAGCGAGAAATTTACCGACACCTATTTCAAACAGGGACTGCGCCAATGGCTCAGCGCGGGTGTCATCACCCATGACCAGAGCCACGTCAGGGACCTGGGGTTGTTGAAACTCCCTCTTGCGGATGAGCAGGTGGGCAAACTGGCGGCGCGCGTCCTGAGGCAGGAGAAGGCGATCATGGGGGTGTTTGACGAAGGCTGCATGGGCATGCACAACGCCATTATTCCTGACGAACTGCTCAACCCCACCGGCGTGTTCAAAGAGCGCCTCAGCCAGTCCGCCCTCTACGCGGCGATGCAGCAAGTGTCTGACGAGGAGGCTCGGGCGGTGTACGCCTGGTATCAGAGGAAGGGTGTGAAGTTTGTCCTGGGGGCAAACGAGGAGACGGACCTGACCGAGAATCAGGTCCTGCAGCAGTGCAAGATGTACGTCGCCGCCCTCCGTATCGCGGATGATTTTGGCTGTGCGGCGATCGGGATCCAATACCAACAAGGGCTAAAGGATCTCGCTCCGGCGAGCGACCTTGTGGAGGGAACACTCAACAATTTGGATCGCCCCCCTGTGAAATGTTCCAAGACCGGGCGTGTCCTCTACGAAGGCGAGGCGCTGCCCCACTTCAATGAGGTGGACGAGTGCGCCGGGTTGGACGGACTGCTCACCTACCGTCTCTGGCGGGAACTCGGGTTCGCGCCGGAAAACACACTCCACGATGTCCGTTGGGGCGCCCATTACAAGGGCGCCGGCGTGGACGATTACGTTTGGGTGCTGCTGATTTCCGGGGCTGTTCCACCCGCCCACTTTGTTGGCGGGTGGAAGGGGGCGTCGTCGGAGCGCCAGCCATCCATGTATTTCCGATTGGGGGGTGGCACGCTGAAAGGGGTTTCAAAGCCTGGCCACATCGTCTGGAGCCGTGTGTTCGTGATGGGTGGGAAATTGCATTGTGATCTGGGGGTTGCGGAGGTGGTGGAGTTGCCGTCCGCCGAGACGGAGCGGCGATGGCGTGAGACCACCCCGCAATGGCCGATCATGCACACCGTGCTCAAGGGGATCACCCGGGACCAGATGATGGCGCGGCATAAATCAAACCATATTCAAGTGGTCTATGCGCCAAACGAAAAACAGGCGCATCGCGCCTGCAGGATCAAGGCCGCCATGCTGGCCGAGCTCGGGCTCGAGGTCCACCTGTGCGGCGAGGTGGAACTGGGCTAAGAGAGCGCTTGAGGCCTGAGGCGTAAAACGAGATGAACGGCGCCTCCAGCGACGTGCAAACAAGAACGACGGAGGTTGTTCCGGGGTCGAAGATCCCGATCTCCGCAGGCTTCCTGCGCCCTGCGGACGAGCCTCCATCGCATAGATCATGAAATTTGGAGCCCCACCGACCCGCAGACGTGGTCGGCCATGAACCTACGTTCCATAACGCTGAGCGCCGCGGAGTAACAGTTCAGCGACGGTTACGGCCTAAGAGCTTGGAGCGAACGTTCGCCTCCTATCTCCGTGGCAGCGGACGTGAGTCCGCTCTATCTCCAGCGAAGAATCCGCAGCGGCGGCTGAACCGAGGCGTCAAGCGCGCGTACCAACTGGTCCAGTTCCGCAAAGGGGTCTTACAAACGACAATCACCAGAGGGCCAAAACCAATGGGTATTGTCAATTGGAAGAACTTCACGTTTTATCATGGGCCCCACCAATGCGTTTGCGAGATCCAAATGCTTGCGTGTCAAACTTTTACGGGCCAGGGTACCCGTAAGATCGCACCGCATGAAAGTGACATTGTCATTTGCGAATTGACAAATCCTGTTCGTATGTCATTATTCTCTCATGCCTACCGATGGTGCTGACTTTGGACGAACGAGACCTTGTTACGGTAGGGCCTACACGATGGCGCGTGACGGCGCCGATGATGCGGATATCGCGGAATGCGTTATACGCGGCGTCGAACTCGACATCAGGCGTGACGGCGGCACCCCGGCATTCTCGGCTGCCGTGGACTTGTTGGTGGCTGGAAGCTGCGGCGGGAATCGGACGCACTTACTCTCCGGCGCTGACGCGATTCGCAGAGAGTCTGCCGATTCACCACTGACCCGGCACATCGCGGCTGCGGTTGATACGCTGGGGCTCTCTGCCATAACGGAGGGTCGTTCGTTGACGCCTCAAGGGGCATCGGAGCAACTCGTCGTGCAGATGGCTCAAAGCCGATGCTGCGACGGCATGACCGGCTATATCGCACGCAATCGGACCAAAAACCTAGCCGCAAGCCAGATGATTGTTGGATCAATCAAGGCGAAGCTCCCTCAGACGAATGCTGTGCGGGATTTGGCAGGCCGAATGCTGAGATGCTCGCCGAAAGGACTACCCGCCAGAGCACCCAAGGCCGCTCCTGTGGCGCATACTGCGGATGGCTTGAATGAAGAAATCTGAGGACGCGACCATGCAGACGACTTTCTTCAGCACGCCTGGGAATTGCAGGAATACCCCTCGCAGGCCTGTGAGAACCAGGCCCGGAGAATCGCGTCCGCTCTATGAGTTCAGGTTTCGCAACAACTGGACTTTCAATCGGCTGGCCACGCCCTCGCTCCGCGCCGCGCCGGATGCTGGTGGAGTCGTTTATGACGCTGATTTCGGCAGTCAGAACAGTCATGGCACGCATCCCGTCCTCCTTCGCCGCATGGCAACCCTGGTGAGTACTGTATTCTCGCGGTCTTTCGTCATCGCAAATCCGTTTAGCCTCTCCACCAAAGCTCAGATGCTCTCGGCAACGAGCGTCCGCGGCTTTGAGCCACTGCTGCAAAAGTCCTTCTCGTGCGACCGCTTCCCCAACTACAAGCACTCCAACTCCCAGTGTGGCTGTTGCCCCTCGTGCCTCATCCGCAGGCTTTCATTCCATGCTGCTGGGCTGCTCGACAGCGCGAAGCACTATTCCACCGACCTCTTCCAACCGCGTCGTCCGCTGCGCGAAGCTGAAATGCTGTCGCTGTGGAAGCTTACAGTGCAGGCGGAGGCACTTGCCGTTTGTCTGCGATCGAGGGAGCCGTGGCCTGCGCTCTGCGCGAAGTGGCCGGACCTGCTGCGGACCGAACTTGAACTCGACTCACCGGCTTTCGGGATGCGGTCATCAATCTACTACGCCGCCATGTGGCCGAATGGCGTTCCTTTTCGTCCGCAATTCATTCCGATTTTCTTGCACTCGCCGCTTGATTCTTAACGCACAATGGACTCTGAACTTCTCAGTAAACTCGACCACCGCCAGCTAGGCGAACGGTTGAAAGACGCACGCAAGGCGCGCGATCTCACGCAGGAGGCTGTGGCCAAGAAACTTGGCTTCTTGCGGACGACGCTCGTGGCGATTGAAAAGGGAGAGCGGCGGGTGACGCCGGGCGAACTCATCGAAATGGCAAAGATGTTCGGTCGTCCCGTGAGCGAGTTCGTTTCCAGGCGGACGAACAAAGAGCCTTTCATGCCCCAGTTCCGCCTCCCGCCCGGCCAGCAGAACGTGACGGAGAGCGAATTGATCGCGGCGGCGATGGAACTGGAGAGCCTCGCCCGCGATTACGTCGAACTGGAGGAGATCAACTCGGCGGTGATGCGTCCCACCTTTCCGCCCATGTATGGGCTGGAAGTGCCTGGCGCCACGCCCGATCAGCGCGGGGAGGAAGTCGCCGCCGAGGAACGCACCCGGTTTGGAGTCGGTGATGGGCCGATAGCCGACCTCCGCGCCTTGCTGGAGGAATCGGTGGGCGTCCGCGTGTTTTACCTCAAACTACCGCCGAAAGTGGGTGGGCTGTTTGCGTGCAACGACGAACTCGGTGCTTGTATCGCCATCAACCACAACCACCCGCCGACGCGGGGCAATTGGTCACTCGCTCACGAATACGGCCACTTCTTGACTACGCGCTACCTCGCGGACGTGAGCTTCACGCACGACCACTGGGGCAAGATGGTAGCGGAGCGATTCGCTGATTCGTTTGCCAAGAACCTGCTCATGCCGCGCACGGGCGTCTCGCGGCGGCTTTCTGATGCCATGCAAGCGCTCGGCAAAGAGCGTCCGACCATTGGGACGGTCTTGTCGCTGGCGCATCTCTACCATGTCTCGGCGCAGGCAATGTTTTTGCGATTGGAGGAACTGAAGCGCATTCCCTCCGGCACTTGGAACACGCTGCGGGAAAAGCGCGGTTTAAAACCCGAGCAGGCCCGTTCCGCTCTTGGCCTCGCTGGCGAGCAACGCCCGTCAATGTTGCCACTGCGTTACCGGCAGCTTGCTCTCAGCGCGTATGAATTGAAGGAAAAACTCACGGAAGGGCAGCTTGCGCGGAAACTGCGCACCGACCGCGTCTCGGCGCGGCTTGAGTTAGAGTCCCTTCGCATGATGACTGACGATGCGGGAACCGCTGCGGACGATGAGTTTGAACCGGTCGAAATGGACGTCGCGGAAATGGTCCCCGCGTAAGTCGCGCGATGAAGATCCTGCTGAGCGACAGCTCCGTGCTGCTAAATCTGTTGGCCACCGATTGCCTCGCCAGCATTGCGTCTGCCACCGGTTGGCAATTCGCCATCTGCCCGGCAGTGCGTGATGAAGCCAAGAAGCTGCGAGATAGCCAGAACGGCGAGATGGTAGAGGTGGACATCACACCTCACATCGGCTCCGGTCTCCTGCAAGTGCTGGAGTTGTCCGGGGAGGAGGAGCAGACCCTTTACGTCGAGCAATCCATCGTTGTGGATGACGGCGAAGCGATGAGCATCGCCATTGCTGCGCACCGCCATCTGGAGCTGGCGGTTGACGATAAGCAAGCCGCGAATCACGCGCGCCGAGCGTTTCCTGAAATCCATCTCTGGAGCACGCCGGAAATTGTCAAACAATGGGCTGAGGCCGGCCGTGTTGATGCGAAGTTCCTGCGCAACACCATCCGGCTGATCGAAATCCGGTCGCGCTACTTTCCCTCAAAGTCACATGCGCTCGCCGAATGGTGGCGTCAGTCGAAAGGGAATGCGTAGGGTGATTTGACAGCTCGATTTCGGGCTTGTTGCTCAGGCCAGCCCCGCGGCAGCATTGGAAATCCGCAGTGGAATCGAACCCTCGGTTCAGGCCCTCGTTTCAGGCTTGCTTTCTCATTTTGCCCATCCGCCGCCTCAGGGTTTGATGGGTTGCGCCGCGCCGCACCCTGGGCCGTAGATCAGAGCGTTGCTGAAGAGGCGCAGGGTAGCGCGCTCTGAGGCGCGAAACGTGGGTGGCATGGCGAAGAGGATGATCTGGCCTCTGCCGAAAGCCTCGCGTGTTACCTGCGCCGCGTTGGCGAGCCGTTGGGCCGCCTCCGGCCAGAGGAGGCCGCTCAGGCGCAAGTGCATTTCATAGCCTTCCGGCAGGGCTGCCCAGCCGATGCGGGGCGGCTCCTTCTTGTCTTTCTTGTCCGAGTCCTTCTTTTCTCCCGCCGGCTCGGTCTTCGCCTTGGCATCGGGCGCGTTGGTCGTGGAGGAGGGTTTGTCCAGGGCCGTGAGGTAACCGAGCCGCACCGGGGCTTCCACTCCGTCACCCGACATGAGGACAGGCTGCCTGCCGACCATGACCGGAAGAAGTTCGCCACAGCCGAAGGTGATCCAGTGGTTGGTGTCGGCTCTGCCTGCCACGATGGCTCCTTGGGGCATGAACAGGGCCTGCCACCCATCGCGCTTCTTGAGTTCCTTCTCCTCGGGATGTCCGCCCTCCAGCGTCTGCCACGGATACTGGAGCGCGGTGCCGGGCTTGTGGGCCCAGATGCTTTCCGAAGCCGGCATCTCGCCGTAGCGCGCCATCCATTCGCGGAAGAGGACCAACTCGTAATCGCCCAGCTTGGCAAGCACCTCCGGGAGTCGCCGGACCTTGCTGAACTCGGCTTTCTCATTGATCAGGCTGTTGACCGAACTGCCGATGGCGATCAGGGTTCCGCCCGCTTTGACCCAGTCTCTGAGACCCGGGGACAGGGTTCCACTGGCTCCTTCGGGCATGATTAGGACGTTGTATCGTGACAAGTCGAGGCCGTCCCCCATCTGGACATGGGAGTGTCGGATGCCCAGGTGATGGTCCAGCACAAACCAGATGGAGCCGTAATCCGTGAAGTCGGCTCCGCCACGCGCAGCGAGGGCGATTTGCGGCGGGAGGAGCCGATGGAAGTACATTCCGCCCAGGTCGGGCACGTCTCCGGGGCCCAGGCCGGTGGTAACCGCCACGGCGTTGAGGCCCAGTTCCCGCGCGGTCTTTGACACGGTTTCCAGCAGATCCTGAGCGAACGTCCGGTTATCCAGGCGGGTGATGAGCACAGACCCGCGGGCGAAGTCGTGGGCATCGAACTGGAAGGGCTTTTCAGCCACCCGCACTTCCACCCCTCGCTCCATGAGGCGGGCGGCGGCGGCCACGGAGAGGTCGTCCGCCCCATCAATGACGAAGGCCACGGCGGCGTCGGCGTTGCCGGTGATCCCGCTGGGGGCTGCGGGGGCCGCTTGGTAGGGCTGGGCGGCTTCGGGCAGCTCCATGGCGAGCGTGAGGGCATCGAGCCCCTGGAACATCGTGAGATTCCAGGCCGTGGTGTCGTAGATGCGTGACTGTCCTTTACGAAGGAGTTCCTGCCGCTCATCGGCGAGCGCGGCGGGGGAGATGCGAGGGGCAAACTCGAGCATGGCCGCGAGGAGATGAGCGAGGGGTTGGCGATTGGGGATCAGAATCGTCCCCGCCGGGAGGGTTCGCTGTTTGGTTTCGCGTCCGAGTTGGTCGATCGCGGACGGGACCGTGAATTCGGTGGCGGCTCGGAAGATCTCAAATCCCTGGAGCCGCATCAGGGTCAGGAAATCGCGCAGGCGTGATCCGTTGGCGGAAGGGAGGACCGCAAACGTGCGGTGCGCATAGGGGCCGTTGGCGTCCACGGCGGTCTTGCGCGTGGAATAGAAACTCTGGAGGACCTGCTTCGCGTTGGACTGGAGGGTTGCCAGGTTGGCCATCGAGCCTATGATATGGTGCTGGAGTGACTCGCGATAGCTCAGGATCCTGCCTTCGGGCCGGCGGACGCCGTCTTCGGCGATGCGGGCTTGCTCATAGAGAATGCCGATGGCGCCGCGATAGGATGCCCAGCCATCGGTGTAGCCAGGAAACCATTCCTCGTTCCATTCACCGTGATAATAGAGAAGATGATGACGGTCGAACGCGTCCGCCTGGTCCTTGGCGAACAGGGCGCTCCAGCGCATTTTCCCGACCGGCATGTTGGGATTGATGGGCTCCCGCGGCGGGGAGAATAGGTGGGTATCCTGAGCGCCCATGCCATGGGCATCGACGAACATTTGAGGGTTCCAGCGGCCAATTTCCCGGATGCGCCCGCGCGACTCGGGGTGAACGCCGTAGATCATGTCGCGGTTGAGGTCGAAGAGGTAGTGGTTCCCGCGGCCGTAGGGCCAGTAGCCCTCGTGGAGGAGCGATTGGTCGTCCACATTCGGCATGGCACCGCGGTGTTCGGCGACCATCTTCAGGAAGCGGTCCCGCCCATCGGGATTCATCAGCGGATCGATGATCACCACGACCTCGTTCAGGAGCTTCTCGACTCCCGAGTCGCCGCTGGCGATCAGGTGGTGGAGGATCGCCAGGGCCGCATCCGACCCCTCCGTTTCATCCCCGTGGATCGTATAACCCAGCCAGCCGACGGCAGGCAGACTCTTGATCAGTTCCGTGGCGTCGGCTTCCGAGGTCTTGCGGGCGTCCCCGAGCCGGGCGAGATCGGCCTGGATCCCGTCAAGCCGCGCAACGTTCGCCGGACTGGTGACCACCATGTAATAAAGCGGGCGGTTCTCATGACTGCGGGCGTATTCCACCAGCCTGACACGGTCTGGCGCGGCGCCCGCCCAAGCCTTGAGGCATCGTTCGATCTCGGCGGCGTTTGCGGCGCGCTGGCCGATGGGGAAGCCCAGCACGCTTTCCGGCGTTGGGACCGAGGCTCGATAGGAGGCGCCCGGGAAGAACTCATTGGTATAGCGCAGCCCGGGTAGGTCGGTGGGGGGCAGGGGACCGGCGGGACGAGGCTGGCCAAGGAGGGCGGGAGCGGAGAGGAGGAGTGCCACCAGGCGGAGCAAGGCGGCAGGGCTCGAGACGTTGCTGTTCACGGACGCGGATCATCGCCAACTTCCACGTCAGCCGACAATGAAAATCAATCATCATGAAGATCCATCCGCCGGGGCCGCCTGCCGCGAGAGGCTGACGAACTAAATGGCGACGGCCTAAACGCTGAACACCGGGACGATCGTAGAAAAGTGCCTCATTAGCAGGCCCGGCAAAGGCTCGATTCTGATACTCTTGGCAGGGCTTGGATTCGCGTGAAAAACGGCAGTTTTGCTGTAAATAACCGTTGTAACTGAGGGCCTGGTTCTTCGTAAGCAATTGATTACGAGGCTGGCAGGGAGGGAGGGCTTCGAACCCAAGGGCTCCCATCTGCCAGCCTTCCAAAAGGCTGACGTAAGTAACCATATACGAATACGTTACACGACTCCATCAATAAACGCAGGTCCGAGCGAAGGGGCAAAAAGCGGTAAAATCTTTCAGGAAACTTCAGGAAAAACATGGACCCGAGGCCCCTACCAGCGCCGCAACCAGCATCGCTGGTAGGGGCGTCCTGGCTCGGTGGTCAACAGATGAGTACCTCCATCTCCGATGTGCCGGTGGGCTGGATGCCGAAGGCCCGATCCCCCCAAGGGGGCGCGCGGCGCGCAGCTCGAAATCTTGGACTGTGCCGGTCTGGAAGTGGCCAGCGACGCGATTCCGGCAGCCGATGGCACCACTCAGGCCGTCGCCGATGCCCTTGTTTTTGGATTTTATAGGGCAACGTCTGGTTATGCTTCAGCAGAGGTCGTCGGAAACCCATTTTGCTTGCGATGCTTAAGGCCAACCAGATAATGTTCGTTGGCATTATGTCACGTTGACGCGATTCCTGCGGAGGAGCGGGTTTGAGTTTGGCCGCTAATAACCAATGAACGCAAAGAAACTTCTCAGAAGCCAGCTTGAGCGGTACATCGCCGAAAAGCTTGGCACAAGCCATCTGGCCAGCACCACGAATCAGGCCGGGTTGCGAAAGGTCAATAAGGAGATTGCAGAACTAAAGAAAAGACTGGGCGCTCTCCAGGTCCGAAAGGCTGAGATTGAGCAAATCATCAAAAGATAACCGGCGGCGTCAAAGTTGTTGATGTCAGCATTCTTGCCTCGACAACCCTCTCGGCGAATAGTGTCATCCACATGCGAACCCGGGCCTTTAATCCTCATTCAGGCGGCGTAATAATTCCACCTTCCGTGCAAGCGCATGTGCGAGCGCGTTTGGAGCGTCATGCGGCAGCACGTTACGCAGGCCGATATTCACGGCTCGACATCCGATTTCGGCGCTCTTTGCTGCGTGGATGCCTATCAGGAACCTAGTCCGCCGTCAGCTAAACTGCTAAAGCTCAACGGTGAAACGAAAGAGGAATACATGAGCCGCCTGCGGAGTATCGCCACTCGCTTGGGCCGCTTGCGGTATTTTGGTCCTGACCGCTGGACTTACTGCTTCTTCACCTACAGCAACGAGAAGTACGAGCCAAGCGTGTTTCACTCTGGAGATTGGTTTGGCACACCGGAGGATGCCCTTGATATTGGCGCATCATATTTACCGCCTGGATAGCAGCCATTCATCCAGGGTCAGCCCAAATCATGGCCCACCTGTATGAACGCCTCGTTGTTGGTGGTAAGCTGATCCTTCAACTGCACCGATGGGATGCAGGGCACCATCATGGCCCCATCGGAGATCCCAGTGCCAAGCCCTACGGAAATGGAGTCTTACTCTGGTTTGAGGTTGACGATTTCGACGCCGCGATGGCGCGGGCCGAGGCGATGAACGTTGAGATCGTCCTGCTCCGCCACCGCAACCCGCCGGGCGGCGACGGCGGCCCAAACCATTGGGAATGCTGGGTGCGCGATCCTGATGGTTACACGGTTGTTCTGGCCAGTCCGGACGGTTCGGCGGATGGAAGTTGGAAATCTTGATGGCTCAAAGACGGAGCATGGATAAATCTGACGGGCGGTCTTCATCGCTGGACGACCGCGCTGAAATCCACAGCCGCCAACCCTGAGCGAAACGCTGGGCAGCGCGGAAGAATCGGCTCACCGAACCGCCTGTCCGTATTTCGTCAACTTCAGGTTGCCATCAAGGATGAGGCCGACTGTCGGTGCGTAGAGCTTGTGCGCCTTGCCGCTCTCCAGGACGGACGTTTCCTCGGTCTTCAGGCACTTCTCGAACTTGCCAGCGGGCGTTTGCAGCGTCTCCGACAGGCTCACGATCTCCGCCCGATCCATCGCCACTTTCGGGGCCACTTCCTGCTGGTACCGTGCCCCCAGTAGCGGTGTTCCGGGGATCATCAGGCCGAACCGTGCCCCGTTTATCCCGGACAGCCACGCCCCTTCGTGACCCGCGATCTTGCCGTTCTTATAGATGTTCACGTCCTCGCCGAAGTAGAACACGTCGCTGGTCCTCCTGGAGATAGCGAAGTAGTTTCGGCTGATCTCCACCACCTGCCCGTTAGCTGTCTCCTTTTCCTCAACCACCCTCGTCTCCACCCTGTCCACCATCTTGGTTTCGTGGAGGACGGTGATTGTCAATACCGCCGATTTGCCCTTCTCCTTGCCCTCCAGCACCAATTGGTATCCGGGCTCCAACACGAAATAGCGATTCCGGCCTGTCGAGGCGAGATCAGCTCTGTCGGTCTCGAAGGAATCCGTGAAGCAGGTCGCCGGGCTGCCTGCGATTGCGGATGCGGAGACGGCTGTTATGCAGAACAGCAAGCCGAGAAGCAGCGTTTTCATTTTTGAGTTCTGGTCCTGTACAGGGTCAAGTCCATCACTCCTCGCCAGCCGAGTCAAGTGGCCGAATGGACCTCGAACAGCCTGAACAGTCGAGAGGCACGTCTGGCCTGACAGGTTGATGCTCTGCGGCACTTGGGCGGGGTGAAGGCTTCGGGGTCTTTCGCCCATTTTCAAGCGTGCGCCGGACGATCTCATGCGCCCGGGACCGAGGCCGCAACGCGTTTCTCGGAGCCCCGATGGATGATGGCGAGAGTCGGATTGGCCTGTCTTTCTTGCCCGCCCTTTCTGAGGAATACACGGCTTGACTTGCTCTGATGACGGGAACAGTTTGCGACTCATTCCGATAGCAAACCTCGAAAAGAAAGCGAGCGAAATGAAAAATGTTCGATTGTCGGCATGGTTGGCGGTCTTTCTTGGCACCGTTTTAACTGGTTCCATCCCTGGAGTGAGCGGTGGTCAGCCTGTGGAGTTGAGTATCCAGATGATCCCGGGGATTTGGATAACCGGAGCCACTGGAGCCGTGAGTTTTGAGTACACGACCTTCAACGCCTTGGCAAACTCCTCAAGCCGGGCGATGGAAGGCGCGTTCACGCCGCGCTCGACCAGGCTGATGAACTCGACGGACAGGCCAACCTCCTTCGCGAGCTGTACCTGCGCCAGCCAGTCATCTCCGGTGATAACGCCCGCGTCCGCCGGCCCGTTGGGGTTGTCGGATGAGAGAGGTTGAGCGCCAAACCAGCAGACGGAGCCGAGAGGCTGGCGAGGGGGCAATCGTTTTCTCAGGGAGTCCTTTAATCGCGCCGCAAGACATGGTATTCCCTCACCCATGACACCATCTCCAAACGACGAACCTTCGCGAGTTTCAAGGCGAGAAGCCATGAAAGCGGCTGGCAAAGCCCTGGTCGGGGTAGCGGGCCTCGCTGCGTCCTCTCAACTTACCAGCGGCGCGGTATCGAGCGCCGCCCAAGCACCGCCGCATCCGACCCCGTCGAGTCCGCCGGGCCACGGCACGCCCCCTGCCGAGAAACTCAGGATTGCCACCTGCCAGTTTCCCGTCAGCGGGACCCCCGCCGAAAACGGGAAATACATTCGGGAGTTCATCCGCCAGGCCGCAGACGCTGGCGCGCACTTGCTGCACACGTCGGAAGCCTGCTTATCGGGTTACGCCGGGATCGATTTCCCATCTTTCAAAGAATATGACTGGGACACCCTGCGCAGGGAAACCACCGGTCTGCGGGAGGCAGCCAAAGATTCGAACATGTGGCTCGTCCTCGGCTCGGCCCATTTCCTGGACGCGCAGACCAAGCCGACCAATTGCCTTTACCTCATCGACTCCGAAGGGAAGATCGCCGACCGCTACGACAAGTGCTTCTGCACCGTGGGGGACCAGAAACACTACTCGGTAGGTCAGCGCCTGGTGACCCGTGACCTCCGTGGGGTGAGGTTTGGCCTGGCCATCTGCTACGACATCTGCTGGCCGCAGCTCTACATCGCCTACCGGGAGA
>ORJL010437851.1_pt1 | contig 14510 bp, 12 predicted proteins | sample 1779941 | NCBI WGS metagenome assembly ORJL01 (sample SAMEA104232317, study PRJEB22302) | groundwater metagenome | biome: forest; feature: aquifer; material: groundwater | place: USA | collected 2011-08-07 | depth 5.8 m
CCACCTGTGTCGGTTTACGGTACGGGTACCGTTTGAACTCATTGCGACGCTTTTCCCGGCGCTAGAAATCACCTAAATTCCATGCTCCGCATGGGAATGACGAATGACGAATTACGAATGACGAATGGCAGAAATTATTTCTGATCATTCAACATTCTTCATTCAACATTCAACATTTCCGTGCGAAGCACGGTCTCCATCACCACTCACCCTAAGTTCGACGGATTTTCCAATCGAACGAGATTTGTGGATTAGACGTATAGTCTATAAAACGCTCAGGTTATCCCAACGCGTACCGCCCCAATTGATAACGCTCAAACGGCAGGATCGGAATATCAACCGATTGGACATCGACTACGCCTTTCGGCCTCGCCTTAGTTCCCGCCTTACCCCCAGCTGACGAACGTTGCTGGGGAAACCTTGGACTTTCGGCCGTCCGAATTCTCATCGGACTCTCGCTACTCATACCGGCATTCTCACTACCGTATCCTCCAATCAACCTTACAGTTAATCTTCAAAGAATACGGAACGCTCCCCTACCACACTCGCGCGAAGCGCGAGAATGACGAATATAAAATGTTGAATGTTGAATGTTGAATGTTAAATGCATAGAGCATTCTTCATTCTTCATTCGTCATTCGTCATTCTTCATTCAACATTCCTCGTGCTTCGCACAAGCATCTGCAGCTTCGGTGAACTATTTAGCCTCGATACATTTTCGACGCCACATCACTCGTCCAGTGCGCTGTTACGCGATCTTTCAAGGATGGCTGCTTCTGAGCCGACCTCCTGGGTGTTTGGGCGACATGACTTCCTTTCCCACTTAATAGTTACTTAGAGACCTTAGCTGACAGTCTGGGCTGTTTCCCTTTTGTAACACGAGCTTAGCCCCGCATTACTGAGTCCCTTGATGTTCATTCCAGTATTCAGAGTTTGGTTGAATGACGGGCCTTACGACCTATCGCTCATCCAGTAGCTTTACCCCTGGAATTTAAATACAAGAGCCTATACCAAAATATATTTCGGGGAGAACCAGCTATCTCCGGACTCGTTTAGCATATAACTCCTATCCACAAGTCATCCGAGCATTTTTCAACATACAACGGTTCGGGCCTTCTCCCGATTTTAATCGGGGTTCACCCTGCTCATGGATAGCTCGTCCGGTTTCGGGTCTGGTGTGCGCTACTAATTCGCCCTATTCAGACTCGCTTTCGCTCCGCCTGTGCCTCGTAAAAGGCTTCGGCTTGCAGCGCAGACCAACTCGCCGGTTAATTCTTCAATAGGCACGCGATCACTCGCGCAGAGCGCGAGAATGACGAATATAGAATGTTGAATGTTGAATGTTAAATGTTGAATGCATAGAGCATTCTTCATTCTTCATTCGTCATTCGTCATTCTTCATTCAACATTCCTCGTGCTCCGCACGAGCTCTCACTGTTTGTTAGCAAACGGTTTCAGGAACTTTTCACGGGGTCTCTCACCCTTCTTTTTCACCTTTCCCTCACGGTACTAGTACACTATCGGTAAAAACAGGTATTTAGCCTTGCCTCGTGGTCGAGGCTGATTCAATCAAGAGTTTGCCGTCTCTCGACATACTCGGGAAATTCCTACAGAATTTTACGGATTTCGCGTACGCGGCTCTCACGCTCTTTGGCTACCTATTCCACGGTATTCTGCTATCCAAAAATCCTTAAAAAGGACTCCCACAACCCCACTCGCGCGCAGCGCGAGAATGACGAATGACGAATTCCGAATGACGAATAAAAAGCCGTCTGCCTTCCATTCAACATTCTTCATTCAACATTCAACATTCCTCGTGCCACGCACGAGCGGTTTGGGCTTTTCCGGTTTCGCTCGTCGCTTACTAACGGAATCATTATTATTTTCTTTTCCTCCTCCTACATTAGATATTTCAGTTCAGAGGGTGTCCCCCGCGCGCAGCGCGGGAAAGTATAAGAAATTAGACGATAGATGATGGAAAATGGAAGATGGTGGTGGAAGATAGAAAATAGAAAATAGATTGCTTTTGGCTTTCTACCTTCCATCTTCTACTTTCTACCACTACCCTCTATCCTCTATCATCCACCGTCGTATTCTCTGCTTCCCCGTGCTACGCACGGTATCGCGCATTGCTGCGCGATCTGTTTCCAGATTCGGACATCGCCGGATCAAAGCCTGTTTGGCAGCTCCCCGACGCTATCGGCGCCTACACCGTCCTTCTTCGGCCTGTTTTTCCAAGGCATCCGCCGTTTGCATTATTGAAACAACTTATTTTAAATATGGCCTACTTTATCTTGCGCACAGCGCAAGAAAACTCAAATACGACGATAGAAAATAGAGCATAGAAAATAGTGGTCGAAAATAGAAAATAGAAAGTAGAAAACCATCAATACGGCTTATCTATTTTCCATCTTCAATCTTCTACTCCTATCTTCTATCTTCCATCATCCATCGTCTCTGATCTGATGTTTCCTGGTGCCATGCACAAGATTTCCGAACACTTATTCGAATCTTAAATTGAATAAGTATTCTCCAATGATGTCAAAGTGCAAAACTAGATTTAGTACCTAGTATCTGACGCCTGAACAATCAAAAGCCCCAGATTCTGGGAACCAAATAAAGGCTAGAGATTAGAAGTGAGGTGACTTAGTGACTGGTAATGGAAAATAGAGACTAGTGTTTGGTAATAACCAATTTCTAATTTCTAATATCTATTACTTGTCTCTAAACACTTCACAACCAATTTCTAAATTTGCGTCCCTGTGGACCCAGTCGGATTCGGACCGACGACCTTCTCATTGCAAATGAGACGCGCTACCACTGCGCCATGGGCCCTCGTCGGCACAAAAATCATCAATGTCAATTTATTTCAGAAAAAATTAAAAAGAAGTCTTAGCCTTCGTTGTCACAATCACCGTCACATCCACCGCAAGGGCATTGGTTGAATCGGCTATTTGAAAAATTTTTCTTCATGAACTTTTTAACTTCTTCCGAAACTTGAAGCGAGTATACCATAAGCCAAATCGGGAGGTCAATATGGAAATCTCTGATGACCGTTAAATAGGTCATTAGCCACAAAAGGCCTGGCCTTTTTAAAAAGGCCAGGCCTTATTTGATCAAAGCCGATAAAGGCAAAATCAGGCTATTCATAAATCCGGTTATAGTAGCGGAATATTTGACCGATAAAAAATTGAAGATCGTTTCTGCCAGAAAAATTGCCAATGAATTCTTATCTCTTTTCAGTTGTACAAATATCACTAAAAAAATCGGCGAATTAACCGGAGAAATTCTCAGAAACCATTCAGACCTCGCCTGGCGCAACGCCATGATCGCCGCCTGTTGCTTAGTGGAAGATTGCCGGCTGGCCACCAGAAACAAACGCCATTTCTCAAAAATTCCCGGATTGAAATTTGCCTGAGCCACAAAAGGCCTGGCCTTATTTGATCAATTGGTGGACTCTTTACGAAAAAATACGGCTGAGTTTCAAAATTTTGACTCTCCGTGATAATACAAAGAAATAATTACAAAAGAAAAACGCAAAAATTTTAAAGATCTTAGGTTCAGTTTAGCATACTTGAAACTCATAAATATGATATACTTTTTTCTGGAGATTGATATGGAAAATAAAGTCAACGTGGGTGATCAAAACACTCAACAAATCGGGCAAAACCCAGTTAGTCAACCCTTCTCTTTCCCCGAAAAACCGAAAGTAAATTACTGGGTGACTTCAAAAGTAGTTTTAACGGTCATGCTTGTTCTTACGGTAATTGGAGTTATAAGTTGGTGGGGATATCGGAAGTTTAAAAATAGAACAAATGAAGTTCCCGTAGCGGTTAATGTAAGTAGTGATAATAAAGTTGAAACGGTTGGATTTCAAAATAAAATTTTAGCCAAAGGACAACAACAAATTGGCAAAAACCAGAAATGGTATTGGACTGATGCTGATGGGAGCAGCATGGAGCCGTTAAATTTGGAGATACAAGTTGACGAAGAACGCAGTTATGTTCAGAGTGTCAGCGTATCTCCTGATCATACAAAATTACTGGTGACGGTGGGTGATAATGGTGAATTTGACGAGATGAACAAGTTGGCGGTTTTGTACTTGACGGGTACACCCGTGCCAATAGTAGAGTGGAATTTTAAATATGATTTTTTCGTAACATCATTGGATGGCAAGGTAATTAGTCAGTTAAACCCGAAAAATGTATTGGAACGGATTGGAGAATTTAAAAATGTAATTTTTGGCGGATGGATGACTAACGACAGCTTATATTTTGAAGCTAAAAATGCTTTTGTGGTGCAACCCGAAGCACCTCAACAAAGAGTCGTTTTGGGAGAGTACAATTTATCGACTGGTATAGCAAAAGTCTTGATCGATAGGCAAGCTCGAGGGTTAAGAGGAACTTATTTGAGTGAAAATGGCCAATGGTTACTCTATGTAAAAGATTATGGCCTGTTGGCTTCAGAGAAGATTATGAAGAATTTACAAACTCAAGAAGAACGAGCTATAAACATTGGCGGGTATCTGTTTTCTGAGGGCGAATATTTAGTAGCGTTTCCGAGCGCCGGAACCAACTTTAAGCATAATTTTAATGAAGAGCGAAATTTTGTAATTAGCCATATTTCAGATTTACAAGCCCAGATTGGGTTGGTCCAATTAGCCGAACCAAGGAGATACTTTGTTTATGGATATCAAAGTTTGTCGTGGTCAGACGACTATTCTTTGTTGGCTGTAATTGCAGAATACGATAGAAGCGGCTATGGAATTGAATATAAAGAGCCGCAACTGCATGTATATAATCGGAAAGGTAACTTGAAGTGTATGTGGGAACTAAACGATAGTGATGTAACAAAGAATTCAATCCACCCAGAGATTTATTCTGAGAAAATATTTTCTAGGGATAATCGTTATTTAATGTTGGTAAGTAAACCTAATGCAGACTATCTGGGAACAATTTACTGGCGAACTTTTGATTTGACTGATTGTTCAGTGAGTGTGCCAAAAAAGAAAGTGGATGGACAGTTGACACCGGTAGCGTGGTTTTGATTTCTCTTGATTAAAGGCAATGAATAATTTATTTTTAGTATATTTACAAGAAAAATCGCACGCGCTAAACATCCTTCGATTTCACTCAGGATAAATAAGCGAGGCCGTAGGTCGAGCCCTTCGGCTGCGCTCAGGGTGAACGTGAAGATGGCGCTGCGAGTGGGTGGTGGCACTCGCAGCGCTACCTTTGAAACTCAGTCCGTATTTTTTCGTAAAGAGTCCACAGTTTTGAATTTTCCGGCGAGTCAGGAATGGCGCTCGCCGCGCCCGCCCCCGCGGCGAGCGCTGCAAAGCCCTGTTTATATACGCAAAAAAGCCGCCGCAAAGAAAAGAGAAAAGAAAAACGCAAAAATTTAAGAAGGAAAATAAAAACCATGATCAAATATATTGCTTACTGCCGGAAATCAACGGACGAGAAGGAAAAACAGGTTTTGTCTATTGAGTCGCAAATTGCGGAACTCAAAGAATTTGCTGCCAAAGAAAAATTGCAGATCATTTGCTTCTTAACAGAATCCCGAACCGCAAAAAGTTTGGGAAGACCAGTTTTTGAGGAAGTCATCCGAAAAATAGAGAAAGGAGAGGCAAACGCAATTTTGAGTTGGCACCCGGATCGTTTAGCCAGAAACTCGGTTGATGGCGGAAAACTGATCTACCTCCTCGATACCGGAAAATTGCTTGACCTGAAATTCCCCACATTTTGGTTTGACAACACCCCACAAGGCAAATTTATGCTTTCAATCCCGTTTTACCAACAAGTTCGAAATCATTTCAAAGCGGTGGCGTCGGCTGCCCCCACCCAGCCGACGCATTATCCGTAAAGCTCGCCTGCCCGCCCCTGCCTTGCCGGCAGGCAGGTCTGGAGGGGCCTTCGGCCTCGCTTATTTTTTATGCGCGCGATTTTAATTAATTTATACACGTAACATTGGATAATAGTATAAAAAGATACTGTTATCCAGATGCCATTAGACAGCTAGATTTTACTTAATTTGATCGTATGTAGGAGGTACACGAATTCCGATCTCTACTACTTTCCTTAAAATACCTGTCACAGATAGATACGTCTTTAGTCATTTGAACGATGGCTCCGATGCAAAAAGTTCGGAATCTCGAACCTTTTTCCAAGTGTTGATCACATAAAGAAGCGTCTTTCATTGAAAATGCAGTTGAAGATACACAATTGTTCCAATCTTCTGAATTTTTTTTGTAAATTTGGTAACAGAACGAAACATCACCACTTGTTCTCGCGACATTTTTCAAACAAAATAGTTGCTTATCGGTATTAAGATACTTATTGCAGAGAGAATTATCATTAGATGCTATTGCTATATCCGTAATACAAACTCCAAAATCTGCTACAGCGCGATTACTAAACTCGGTACATTTTTCAATCGTCAGCAATTTGAGATTTTTAGTAACGTTATATATGCACGATTTGTATAAACCGGTTTCATAACCGTTTGCATTTTTTGTCTTTGGTATTTTCTCACAAGCCGGCAAACTTAATTTTTTTAATGCGTAATTGCTATAACATTTGTTTATTGCTCTTTCTCTCGAGAGACCAATAAAAACATCTTCGTCTAATTCTACAGACGGCATTGATAGTTTGCATACATCCGCTATAGAATACTTTATGGCTGATACTTCACTTATTATATTAATAATATTACCTAGAGGTGATCTAAACACAAACAACCCAACAAGTAAAAGCAACAATAAAATAATTCCCGTAAAAATATAAATAGATTTCTTTTTCATAACATGGTCGATTTTATATCAAAATCCACGAATGTGGCACTATTGTGTGGATACAATGCCTTTCATAAGTTTAACTTCAACCCCAAAGTTACTTAAACGACAAGAAGATATAAATATATAGTAGTAATTGCCCCAGAGACGTTTTGGCCGTCGCGAAGAAACGGCACAATCCATAAATTCGTCAAGTTTATATATTCTTCCGTCACACTTTTGATCATATCGACAGTTCCAAAGTTTTCCGGCGTTTGCCTGAATTCGAAGAGTTGAGCTAAGATGGGACGACGTATCCCTGTACGGAAGTTCTTCGCCATTTGCAAGATACAAAACTTCTTTGGTAAAGGCTTTATCAAGCCATGGCTTTCCTAACAAAGAACTGTCACTGTAGTCTATCCAACTTATTAAATACTTGATACAGCTTTTTCTGATCGCCCCTTTCGTGGTTCCTTCGCCTTTATCACACTGAAAAGACTGGTTTATACGAGATGTTTTGCCAAGACATTCCCCAATTTGATTCTCTTTTTTGTAATAAAAACAGGATTTATAATCTCCTTTATCAATTTTTTGTTCATAACAGAAATCTCTTTTGTTCACTAGCATATCATCTAGTCGGACCCATCCTGGTTGAGCTTCACAGTCCAAAGAGGCGCTAAGGATAAGATTTGAAATCGAACCGTAATTTTTCAGATTTCTTGTTACATAGAAACGTCTTATTGGTAAGACGATTGTGATAAGAAGTATAAGGCAGAAAGCCCCTAAAATAAATCTGTATGTTTTATTCATAAACTAGGATATGTCGTGCCCAATTAATGACCACGCTTTAATTGTACAGGTTTTTATGAAAATAAAGAAGGCCAACTTATTATTGTTTTTCTTTCTGAAAATTTGTATAGTGTAATTGTAGTCAACTAACCGAACCGCTTTTTTAGTGGCCGCATTGGGCAATCTGAAGCGATTCGGGTTGACTACAACCAGTGCGGCCATTTGAGTTAGTAAAAGTTCTTTAATATTTTTGCACATTTTCTTTTGACAAAGTTTTGAAAAACTTTGTCTTTCGAGCCGACTTTTTGCGAGGCCAAAGGCCCCTCCAGACCTGCCTGCCGGCAAGGCAGGGGCGGGCAGGCGAGCTTTACGGATAATGCGTCGGCTGGGTGGGGGCAGCCGACGCCACCGCTTTGAAATGATTTCGAACTTGTTGGTAAAACGGGAGGGTTGGCACGAATTCGGTCGATTGGCTGGCCGCGCCACCATTCGCGGCCAGCAGTTTGTACGGAAAATTCAGGCAGAATCCGGTCTTTTAAAAAGTAAAAAAGAAAATGTGCAAAAATTTTAAAAACAAGAGGAAACATTAATTAACTAAACTGCCATGAAATACATAGGATATTGTAGAAAATCAACAGACGAGAAAGATAAGCAAGTGTTGTCTATTGACCAGCAACTTTCTGAATTAAAAGAATTTGCCCAAAAAGGACACCTTGAAATTGTTGATTTTCTGACTGAAGCTCAAACAGCTAAAGTTACTGGTAGACCTGTGTTTAACAGTTTAATTAAAAGAATTGAAAAAGGTGAGGCGCAAGGTATAGTTTCGTGGAATCCCGATCGTTTAGCTAGAAATAGCGTAGATGGCGGAAAAATCATTTATTTACTTGATACCGGTGAGCTTCAGTCATTAAAGTTTCCAACTCATTGGTTTGAAAATACTCCACAAGGACGCTTTATGCTCTCAATCGCTTTTGGGCAGGCCAAATATTATGTAGATAATTTAAGTCAAAATGTTCACAGAGGACTAAAGTACAAAATTAAACAAGGTGTTTGGCCTGCCAGAGCGCCAATGGGATATAGAAATGACAGAAACACAAAAAGTATTGTGGTGTATGAACCTGAAGCAGGACCACTTCGAAAAGCATTTGAACTTTACTCAACTGGCAAATATGCGCTAGATGACATAGGCTCATTTCTTTTTGAACATGGAATGAAAAATAAATACAGTGGCGGGCAATTGAATGACAGTAATCTCCGTCGTGTGTTAATGAGGCCTTTTTACACAGGTTACATGGTCTTTAGAGGCGAAATGTTTGAGGGTACTCATACACCTTTAATTTCTAAAGAACTTTTTGATAAATGCCAAGTTGTTAGAAAACAAAGAGGATATTTTCACCAAAACAAATCAAAACGATATGATTTTGCTTTCACCGGCCTCATGAAATGTCATTATTGCAACTGCTCCATAACCGCAGAACACCGACCATTTTTCTTCCCGAGAACAAATCATAAAGCTGACTATATTTACTACCACTGTACCAAGAAAAAAGGAGTCTGTTGTCAAAAAGGATACACTCGGGAAAAAAAACTGGAAATACAATTTCGAGATATTATTAAAAGCATTTCAGTTTCACAAGCTTGGGTAGATCAGATGAACAATTTTTTAGTGCAGGATATAGAAACACAAAAAATTGAGGGCAAAAATGAATCATTGAAACTAACGACGGAAATTAGTCAAACGGAACAAAAATTGGACAAACTACTTGAAGCCTACCTTGATACTGTAATTGATAGTGAAAGCTACATCAAAAAGAAAAATGAACTGATGGAGAGAAAATCATTTTTAAACAGCAAAACAAAAGAATTAACAGCGAAAACCCATTTTGGATCGAAGGAGTAAAAGATTTCATAGATTGCGCACAAAAGTGCGCAAAAATCGCGCGCGCTGAAAATAATTGCCATGAACTTTCTGACATGGCAAAAAAAGTCGGCTCGAAATACTTTTTAAAAGACAAGAAAATCGAATTTTGCTTGAATTTTCCGTACAAACTGCTGGCCGCGATTGGTGGCGCGGCCAGCCAATCGACCGAATTCGTGCCAACCCTCGCTTTCGGACAGTCCAAGTATTATGTGGATAATTTGAGTGAAAACGTAAAACGAGGCAATCGGCAAAAACTACGAAAGGGAATTTTACCCAATAAAGCACCATACGGATATTTGAATGAACCAAAACTACGGACAATTGAAGTTGATCCAGTAAAATCCAGAATCGTCAAAAAAGCATTTGAGCTTTTCGCCGAAGGCGAAAGTTCTTTTGCCAATCTTGCTCGTTTCTTCCAAAAATTTGGCATTACCAGAAACAGCGGGAAAATGCTGCACCTCGATACGGTCAAACGAATTTTAAACAACAAGTTTTACGTTGGGATTATCAACTTCGGCGGTGAAACCTACGAAGGAACACATAAACTGTTTCTCCCACTGGAATTATTTGGAAAAGTGCAGAAAATTTTGGAAGCCCGAGAACATCCTAAAAACAACAAACACAACTTTACATTTTTAGGGTTAGCCAAATGCGCCGAGTGCGGCTGTTCAATCACCGCCGAAGTCAAACATAAATGTTATCCAGCCACCCGTGGAAATGTAGATTACATTTACTACCGTTGCACCAAAAAGAAAACTGATTGCTCGCAAAACTATCTGAGGGAAGAACTCTTAGAGCAACAATTGCGTGCAATTGTTGAAAAGGCCAGTTTGCCCACTTCGTGGGCTAAACTTTGGCTGGAAAGACTTAATAAAGAAGAAGCGGAAGAAAAATCCAATAGCGAAACTTCTATTCTCAAATTTTCTTCTGAAATCCAAGAAATTGACCAAAAGCTTGACCGACTTCTTGAGGGCTATCTTGACAAGATCGTTGATCCCCAAATTTATCAATAAAAAAAGAACGGATTGGTAGAATTAAAAATAAAATTGAAAGAGAAAATGGCGGGTATTTCCAAAAACGGAAGTGAATGGCTCGGACTAATGAGGGAATTTATAGAAGTGGCCGCTGATGCGGCCAAAATCGCGCGCGCGATTTTTTCTTTTTGCGAAGCAAAAAGAATTTGTCTTATCTTAAAGATCTAATATATTCTACCTTTAAATTCCGTTTCCGCTTGATTATCGTGTCCAATCTTTTTTTCAATAACTCCCGTAATTGATTCTTCATTAACTGTGAATCTGTTATATGGAATACTACTTCCTGTTTCATCTAATTCTCCGTTAAAACATTCAAAGCCAACCCATTTGCCTAACAAATACTCTCCATTTTTGAGAATAATATTTACAGGTAGATTTTTATATTTTTGTCCACCAAAAACTGCTTTTTGTTGGGAATAGTTTCTGTCAAATTTAATCATTTCTGTGCGGATTTTTAAACCATCATTTTGGAATGAAACAGATTCTCCTGGTACACCAACTATTTTGCCTAAAGACATATATGGTCCCATGCCTAGACACATACTCTTATTCTCAAATGGGTTATAAACTATAACATCGCCAAGAGTTGGTTGTCCTTTCTTGATCTGAACAATATCTCCAACTGTGTAGCCATAACCATCAATCCCAAGAGTCATTCTGTTTGGTGTAACCTGTTGAGATTGATCTTCAGTCTTTTTGGTTCTCAATTTGCTTCCTATATAAATAAATCCGCCAACAATAATCAAAACAACAAGAATAATGCTAAGGGGTTTTAAATATTTTTGTAAGTTTTGTTCCATAGATTTTTCTTTAATTTACATTAAACCTCAAATGGAATTTGAGGCAAAAAGACATTTTACATATGTCAATTTCTGCTTTCATTATAGCAACATTTTCTTTTGTAAACAAATATGATAAAGTAAAAATGTGCTCAACAATCAATTGCTTTTTTAATGGCCGTCTTGGACAACTTAAGCAATTGAGTTGAGCACAACCAGGGCGGCCATTTGAGTTATAAAAGTTCTTTCCTCCAGAGGCGGACAGGTAAAATTTTTGGGAAGTTTACGAAACTTCCCAAATCCTCATAGCCACAAAAGGCCTGGCCTTTTTAAAAAGGCCGGGCCTTATTTGATCAATTGGTGGGTGCTCATGGAGTCGCCCGCCTGCAACGCTTACGCGTAGCGTTTGCGGGCAGGGACCATGCGTCAACTGTGGACTCTTTACGAAAAAATTCGGACTGAGTTTCAAAGGTAGCGCTGCGAGTGCCCCCACCCACTCGCAGCGCCATCTTCGCTCGGCTTTCGGCCTCGTAAAAAGTCGCCTCGGACAAGACAAAATCTGATAGATTTTGTCCAAAGAAAAACGCAAAAAAAATTAAAGAACTTAGATTCAGTATAGCATACTTGAAACTCAAAAATATGATATACTTTTTTCTGGAGATACATATGGAAAATCGAATGAACGTTGGAAACCAAAATACCCAGCAAATCGAGCAAGACCCGATTAACCAATCAGTACCAACTCTGGAAAGACCAAAAACGAATTATTTAGTTATGGGAATAGTTGTTTTAGTTTGTTTTGTTGTTTTTGGTTTTGGTGGGTATTACTTAGGAAAACAATCTGCTCGAGGTACAATAAGAGAAGGAGAAAGCTCAACCAGTCCTCGTCTATCAGAAGAAGGCCAAGGTAAGTTTGAGACAAGTGAACTAATAAACATAAAGATTGGGAATTATGAGATTGTTTCCATAAGTAAATATAACAAAGGTTGGGAAGAGGTTAAGTATAAGGACAGTAGCGCTAAGGAAGCTTTGGACTCGAGTTTGATTTACTCGGTTTTCTCTGAACTCTACCCAACATATACTGATCGTAAGGCGGAATTCTATGTAAATGATATAAGGCTTGAAGGAGAAACGGCCGAGGTGTATTTTGGAGGAGATGAAACATATTTCACTGATAGAATGGGTACCACGGGACCTTATAATTATGCAGGGTTGTTAACTTTTGCTCTAACCGAAGATCCGAGGATTAAAAAAGTTCATTTGAACATTCAACAAGAGGGTACTCACGCTGGACCAACTCCCCCAGGGGGTAGAGAAGGTTATATCTACTTATGGACAGATCCAATGCTAAGAAATGCCGTTGGTCAGGGTAATAACCAGGCTCGTGAGATCTTTGAATTCAGGTCTAATCCTTAACTACAAAATTCTCAATAGTGCTCGGGGAAGCCGAGCAAAAGTCGCGCGCGCGAAACATAATTGCGAAGAATTATCATTCTTCGCCAAAAAAGTCGGCTCGGACTATTCATTAGATAATCGGCGGCTTTTTTGCGTATATAAACAGGGCTTTGCAGCGCTCGCCGCGCCCGCCCCCGCGGCGAGCGCCATCCCCGACGATCCGAATTCTTCAAAACTGTGGGTCGTCCTGGGATCGAACCAGGGACCTCGTTCTTATCAGGAACGCGCTCTACCACTGAGCCAACGACCCATTAACGAATATTTTATCATTTATTTCCCCACATCTCAGCTTGATAAACTACCCGATCCCGATAGGGATGAAATAAAGTTCCGGCCAGAGTCTGAGCCAGCAATCTATCCTGTTCATGCTGTAATAAGTAAGGATTGGACAACCGGTCAAGCGGATAACTCATCAAAACTCGCTGCTGAAGGCGGTGTTTGGTAATTCCGGGAGGCAACAGCTCCCCTGCTTCTACCACCTGGATAATTTCCGGCGATGAAAAATTGGCGTATTCAATCGCTACCCCATCCGGACCTAAATTTCCGGCCGCTATTAAAGCCTCAGCAATTCCGCCGCCATCAGTATCCACCCGTTGTTCCGGTCTTAATTGATAAAGACCGATCAACTGATTGGCGGTTTTAACTCTTTTCATCAATCCTCCCGATGAGTAGATTCCAAAATGATCTCCTCCGGCGAACATCGCCGTCGCCACCAAGCCGAAATTTTCAATCCCCTCTCCGTCAACTCTGCGTTGGCGAATCTCGGTCAATCTAATATTAGGATCTTCATCATCCAATCGGCGCAAAGCCGACGAATCCATTCTGGTGGCGTGGACCCAAGTGGTCAAAGAAACATCTTTATAATCCACGACGTGAATGAAAGCCCATGGAGCGCCTAAAATTGATAAGGCGGCCAACCGGCTGGCCCCGTCCAACTGAACGAAACCTTTATTTTCCAATAACGCGACTACTACCGGATTAATAATTTCGCCCAGATTTCTCATATTTTCAGCCAGCAGATGCGCTTTTTCATCAATCACCCCTTCTTGAAATTTAATTGAGGCCAAAGGGACAATACGGAGATCTGGATTACCCAAACTCATGGGCGGATTTTACCACACTTAAAACCAAAAAAGACCATTGTAGCTGGTCTGATTTGAAACGATAGGCCGAGAGATGGTCCGCCAAAAGGTCGCTTTCGCTCCCATTTAGGCGGATCCGCCAGAATGCCCCGAAGGGCTTTCGGCGGATAGGAAATAGCTTGGTATGGATCGCGACTTTTGCGTCCATTGGCCAAACAGAGTTTTACCCAAATTTACATCTGGATAGGAAATCCCGTGTGAAAAGGATTCCCTGTTTCTCCTTAGAAAGGAGGTGATCCATCCGCTCCTTCCAGAACGGATACCTTGTTACGACTTAGTCCTCGTCATCAACCTCAGCTTAGTCCCGATAAATCGGGCTTTCGGCTGCTGCCAATTTCGCTGGCTTGACGGGCAGTGTGTACAAGAAGAGAGAACGTATTCACCGCGGTCTGCTGACCCGCGATTACTACCAATTCCAACTTCATGCAGGCGAGTTGCAGCCTGCAATCTGAACTGAGCCCGGGTTTGAAGGATTAGCTCCGCCTCGCGGCTTGGCAACCCGTTGTCCCGAGCATTGTAGGATGTGTGTGGCCCGCGGCATAAGCGCCATGCTGATTTGACGTCATCCTCACCTTCCTCCCCCTCTTTTTATTCGCGAACATACAAAGAAAATTTACA
>ORJL011885831.1_pt1 | contig 14506 bp, 16 predicted proteins | sample 1779941 | NCBI WGS metagenome assembly ORJL01 (sample SAMEA104232317, study PRJEB22302) | groundwater metagenome | biome: forest; feature: aquifer; material: groundwater | place: USA | collected 2011-08-07 | depth 5.8 m
CCATCAACCTCAACTTCAACGCAGGGGCGAGGGACTTGAGGTTGAAGTTGAAGAATGAAGGTCAGTTGTGGTTGAAGGTTGAGAGTTGAAGTTCCTGGAATCTTCTCGGCCCGGAAAGATCTGACAGGATTGTAGTACAGGGGCCGTCGTCCGTGCGTTACTGATCCCTCCCCCCGCACTACATTTGCGAGGCTCCCGAGCCCAAAGGCGTCAATCGCCGCCGCTTCCGCCTTCCTGGCTCCTTGGTCGTCCAGTCCATGGATGAGGATGTCGATGCGCGGCCCCCCGGACCCTCGCAGCCGCCGCCGGTGCGCCCTGACCACTTCATTATGGGAACCTTCGAGGTGGCTGACGGCTCGAGCGCCCACTCCACGGCCGACATAGAATGGTCGTTCCGTGACGGGATCGACGTACAGGTAGACGTAGTGGCCGAGTTCTCGCGCTACCTCTCGGGTGATTTTTTCCATGGGTGTGCGTTCCACGCTCCCTCCTTGATGTGATCGCAGGCAGCCCTTACCTACTTCACCCCCGCGAGGAGCGCCTTCGGCCGCGGGTCGTCGGGCAAGGCGGCCTGCGCCGCCTCCCACGCCGTCTTCGCCTCCGCCTCCCGGCCCAGGAATCGCTCCCACATCCCGCGCGCGATCAGCACCTCGGGATTCTTCGCGTCGATCTTCTCCGCGTCCGCGAGGCACGAGGCGACCTTCTCGCGGGCCGACTTCGAGTCCTCCCCCTTCTCCTTCTGCCGCGTCGCCAGGGCGAGGTGCGCCTCCGCCGCGATCGCGAGCGCCTCCGCGTCCCCCTTCGGGAACGAGCCCAGCTCCAGGGTCGCCGTCTTCACGCCGTCCGCCGGGTCCCGCCCATGAACGACGTCTCCCCCGGCGATCGCCGCCAGGCACCTCGCCGCGCAGAACGCGGGCGACATGTCCTGCGGGTGGAGCGGCATCACCTTCCAGTCTGCGCGCGCGCCCGCGTAGAGCGGCTCTACCTTCTCCAGCCACATCGAATTGTCGCACCCCTGCCAGCGCCAGAACTCGGCCTTCGCCCATCGCGTCAGGGCGCGCGCCTCGTGGGCCCCCCCCGCGCGTTCGTCGGCTTCGATCGCCTTCGTCGCGTCCAGCTCCGCCCCCTCGAGGTCGGGGGCGGTGTCCATCAGCCTGGCGACCGCCCGCAGCGCAAGCGCCGGCGCGTCCTTCTCTCCGACCGAGTCGAGCGCCTTCACCGCGTCGGCAGGCTTGCCGGTGCGGATGAGCCCCTCGGCGCGGAGGAGCACCGCGTCGCGGTCCGTCCGTCCCACGATCGACGCCGGCATCTGTCCCTTCTCCACCGCGAGGATCGCAAGCGCGATCGGGTCGCTTCCCGCGCGCCCGCAGTCCTCGAGCGTCCCCTTCGCAAGGTCGGCCGCGTCCCCGGTCTCGCGCCGCGCGCGCATCCCGCGCAGGTCCTTCGCCCCCCACGGGCACGCCCGGTCCCGCTGGAGCCTCCGCCACCTCCACGCCCCCCTCCCCGCGAACGCCTCGGGATCGGGAGGCACACAGGCGCATGCCTTGTCGTACGCCATCTGCGTGAACTGCTCCTGCCCGATCATCTCGCGCAGGCGCCCCTCGAGGACGAGGAACGGCACGTGCGTCGGCATCGCCCTCTCCGCGCGATCGAGGCGCGCGAGGGCGTCCTTCGCCTCCGGCGACCCGGCGGCGACCGGCGCGCCCGCCTCCACGAGCTTCCGCACGGACGCGACCTGCTGCTCCGCGCCCTTCAGGCGGTTGTCCAGCTCCCTCTTCGCCGCAGCCTCGACGCGCATCTTGTCCCATGCCTTGAAGCCATACCACCCGCCGACGCCCAGGACCGCGACGGCGAGCACCACCGCGATCGCCCTCGACTTCGAATTCTTCGGAGAGGGCGGCGGGAGCGGAGGCTCCTTCATCTGCCGGCGCGTCACCTCCTCCTCGACCGCGTCGATCTCCCTCGTGGAGAGCTTCGACGTCTGCGCGCCCCAGACGAGCTCGAGCCGATCGGCCTCGATCAGGATCGCCTGCGCCGCCTCAACCAGCTCCGCGGGCGGCTTCTTCGCCTCCGCCCTAAGCGCCGCCATGAACTTCGAGAGGAAACCGGCGCCCGCCTCGCTGATCTTCCCCGTGTCGAGGAGCCAGGTGAGGTGGTCCTCCGGCGTCGACGTAGGGCCGGTTTCCTTCCTCGCCTCGAGGAGGTCCTCGTTCCGGATCAGCTTGAACGAGAGGGCGATCTCGATCGCCTTCGCGTGGCCGGTCGGCTCGGGCATTACTGGAACACCTTTGCGATCGCCGCCTTCAGCAGGCTCACCTTGAACGGCTTGTACAGCAGCGCGTCGGCGGTGTACTTCGTCGTCGCGTGCGAGGGGTCGTAGCCGCCCGTGATGAAGATGACCCCCGTCTTCGGGTTCAGGCGCTTCGCCTCGAGGAACACCTCGCCTCCGCCCATCCGCGGCATGTTCACGTCTGAGAGGACCAGGTCGAACGGCTTCGCGTTCAGCAGTTCAATCGCGACCTGCCCGTCGGGCGCGGAGTCGACCTCGAACCCCCACATCTTGCCAATCGCGACGAGCGCCTCGCGGATGTGGTCCTGGTCCTCCGCGACGAGGAGCTTCTTCCCCTGGAACTTCGGCTCCACCATCGTGATGAACGCGGGGAAGACGGTCGTCTCGCGCTCGCGGTCGAGGCGGATCGCCTGGCCCGTCTCCTCGCCGATCTTCGCAACCGCCTTCTCGACGACGTTCAGGCGCCCGACGTAGTCCTCGTCCATGATGTACTGCTGCTTGAGGAGGTAGACCGACGTCAGGACCTCCGCGAGGACGTTGTTGATCCGGTCGGCCAGCCGCTCCGCGACGCGGCGGACGGAGACGACCTCCTCGACCTGGAGGAGGTTCATCGTGTTGAGCGCGATCGCGAGGAAGTGGCCGAGGACCTCGAGGTAGAGGAGGTCGTGCTCCGAGAAGGCGTTCGGCTGGCGGCTCTCGACGTTGAACGTGCCGAGGATGGTGTCGCCGATCCGGAGCGGGACGGTGATGCTCGACCGCGCGTTCGCGATCCCGCGCAGGTAGAGCGGGTCGGTCATCGTCTCCTTGCAGAGGTAGCTCTTCCCGGTCGCCCCGACCCAGCCGGTGATCCCGCTCCCGGTCTCGCCGACCTTCCTCTTCTTCATCCGCACGGTGTCGTCGTAGCCGTGGAAGAGGAGCGGCTCGAGCAGCTTCGACTCCGGGTTCTCGAGGTCGAGGATGAAGTTGTCGTACGGCAGGAGGTGCTGCGACAGGTCGATGATGCGCGTCTTGATGAGCTCGACGCGCTCGGCGTGGGTCATCCGCGCGACCGCCTGCGGGTCGAGCGCGAGGAGGGAGTCGACCGTCTTGTAGAGCGACTCCAGGCGCGCCTCGAGCGAGCGCGGGCCCGTGACGTCGCGGCAGAGCTCGACGACGTACTCCACCTTGCCGTCGGGCCCCTTGATCGGGTTCGAGATCACCTCGTACCACCGCCCGTCGGCTCCGCGCTCGACCGTCTCCGCGGGCTCGCCGCTCGTGAGGGCCCGCGCGGTGGGGGAGGTGGGCGGGAGCTGCTTCTCGCCCATGAACGTCCGGTAGAAGCAGGTCCCGACGACGTTCTCGAGGACCCAGCCGCGCGCCTCCATCTCGCGGTTCACCCACACGATGTTGTGGTCGCGATCGATGACGGAGACGCCGATCCGCAGGGAGTTCAGCACCGCGGCCGGTGAGAGCCCCTGCGCGTTCGTGGAGTCGAACTGGCGAGTGATCTGCCAGAGGTCAGGCGACATGCAACGTCCCGGCCAGCAAGCTGGCTCTGCCAGCCGGCAAGCTGGCTCTGCCAGTGGGTGCTACTGCGGTTTCCCCTCCTCACCGTTCCCCTTCCCGCCCCCGAGCTGCTCCATGATGGCCTCGAACCCGGGGGTGCCGCGGATGCACTGGAAGTACCCCTCCCGCTTCAGCCATTCGACGTTATCATAGCCCGCCTCGACGGCCTGTTTCAACGTCGAGAGGGCAAGGTCCTTTTTTCCCAGCTTGCCGTAGACGGTCGCGAGGTTGAAGATCGACCCCTGTTCGAGCGCGTTCTCGGCGATCTCTTCCTTGTAGATCTGGACCGCCTCCTCGTACCGCTGCTGGCGGATCACGACGAACGCGAGGCGGGAGCGGGCGAATCCCCCGGCGGCGACCTGGTCTCGCCAGGTCTTCTCCTGCGCCTCCAGGTACGTCTTCTCGCCGTGCATCCAGACGGCGTAGGCGGCCGCCTCCTCGAACATGAGCTGGTACCCGCTCCACATCTGGGTCGTCTCGGGCAGCTTGCCGTCGAGGGCGTCCTTCACGCGCGGGACGAAGTCCGGGGAGGGGACCTCGGCGAGCGCTTCGCCGGCGAGGACGCGCATGACGAGCTGGCGGCCCGGGCGGTCGGCGATCGTGTGGAACTCGTATGCCGGATCGGTGAACATCGCGACGAGGACGGGGATCGCGTCCGGGCCAAGGGCGGCGACGTCCTTGTACTGCCCCTCCCAGAATCCCCAGTCGTTCGTGGAGGTCATGAGCGGGTCGAGGACCGCCTCGACGTCCCACTCGATCCAGGCGCGGAGCATCTCCGATGTCGCCTTGGCGAACTTCGGGTCCTCCTTTCCGCGCGCCTCGACGGCGGCTCGGGCCTGCTTCCCGAAGGCGAAGAGGGCGGCTCGGGCCGCCTTGCTGACGGTCTCGTCGGGGTCGCTGAGGGCGTCGATGACCTTCGGCAGGGCCTTCGCGGACTTCAGCTTCCCCAGCAGCTCGAGGGCGGCGCTGCGGACGCGGTAGTCGTCGTCGGCGAGGGCCCCGAGGAGAGGCTCCTCCGCGGCGGCGCCGAGGGCCGCGAGCTGCTTCTTCGCGTCGTCGCGCTCGTCGAAGTAGCGGCTCTTCAGGCCGTCGAGCAGCTCTCGAATCCGCTGCGGCGAGGCGTCCTCGGCGAGGAGGATGCCGCACGCGAGGATCAGGATCGCCGTGGTTCGCATGAGCGTCTCCGCATCTCCTCGAGCGCCTCCGCCTCGATCCGCGCGATCGCCTCGTGGAGCGGGACGCCGCTCTTCCGGGCGATGGCGTCGACCTCGTCGAACTCGGCGGAGACCTTGATCACCTGGTCGTCCTGCCAGGCCACCTTGACGGTCACCTCGCCGAGCGAGGTCATGGCGCGGGCCTGCTCGCGCCGGAGCTTGGAACGTTCCACGGGGAAGCGTCGCACGCCGAGCGTCGGCGTCTCGCGGAGGAGGACCTGCTCCGCGGCCGCGAGGCGGTCCGGCGGGACGAGGAGGCCGAGCAGGAGGCCCGGCCTCGACTTCTTCATCTGGACGGGCGTCGTCCAGACGTCGAGCGCGCCCGCGGCGAAGAGCCTGTCGTACAGCGCGCCGACGAGCTCGCCGGAGACGTCGTCGAGGTTGACCTCGACCTGGTAGACGAGGTCGCGCTCGGACTCGCTCGCCATCTCTCCGACGAACATCCGCAGCATGTTCGGCAGCTCCTTTCGGTCGGCGTCGCCCGCGCCGTAGTGGACGGAGTTCACCGTCATCGCCGGGAACGGTCCGACTCGCTTCGCGAGCGTCAGCAGGATGGCGGCGCCGGTCGGCGTGATGATCTCCCCCTCGACGTCGACGGGCGTCACCGGCACGCCTTTGAGCATCTCGGCGACCGCCGGCGGTGGCACGGGAAAGGTGCCGTGCCTGCAGGTGAGGTATCCCCGATTGACCGGGATGGGCGACGCGTACACGGCGTCGATCCCGAGCAAGTGGAGGCCCGCACAACTTCCGACGATGTCCGCGATCGAATCGAGCGCCCCCACTTCATGGAAATGGATCTCCTCGATGCTGACTCCGTGCACCGCGGCTTCAGCGACTCCGATGGTCTTGAACACAGCGAGCGCATTCTCCTTCACGCGCGGATGCAGCTCGCTCTTCTCGAGGAGCCTTCGGATGTCCTGGTACGCGACGTCATGCGGCGCCTCCTTCGTGTGTCTTCGTGTGTCTTCGTGGATCACGACGTCGACTTCCGTTCCCGCGATGAACCCTCTCCTCGCCGGCTTGCTCTCGAGATGGAACCCCTTCACCTCGAGCTTCGCGAGCTCGCGCGAGATCGCCTCCACGGGCACCCCGGCGTCCACGAGGGCCCCGAGCACCATGTCCCCCGCGGCCCCGCTGAACGCATCGAAATAGGCGACCTTCACGGCCTCGCCTCCTTCGGCGCTGCGGCCTCGCACGCCAGCACGCGCACGGCCGCCCCGACGCCGAGCATGAGCGTGTCCGCTGCGCTCCCGCCGTTCACGGCGACCTCGAGCCTTCCGCTCGACCCGATCAGCGCGTCGGGGGCGATGCCGAGGAGGACGCCCTTCATCTGCCCGACGTAGGGGTCCGAGAGGCCGAAGTCGGTGAGGAGGACGATCGGTGCGCCCATGTTCCTACTTCTTCGCGAGGGCCGATTCCATCGCGGCCGCGAGCTTCTCTGCGGAGACCCCGCCGGTGAAATGCTCGACGACCTCGCCCTTGCTCGTGAGGATCCGCAGGTCGGGCAGGCCCGACACGTTCATCATCTTCGCGACCTCGGGGTTTTCGCTCGCGGTCGTGAGGATGCAGACGAACTTCTTCGACAGCTCGATCACCTTGGCATCGCAGAGCGCGCCGCGCTCCAGGGCCTTGCAGCCGAGTCAGAGCTGGTTGTGGAATTCGAGGAGGACGGGCCTCCCGGCCTTGGACGCCTCGGCGACCGACTCGGTGTAGCCGACCTTGGACCACCCGATGGGGGTGTGGCCCCCGATGAACAGGTACCCCGACGCGCCGCCGATGAGGACGGCGAGACTGCCGAGGACCCAGAGGAACTTCTTCACACGCGCCTCCCAAGCAAGCGCGCATCTTATCACGGCTGCGTAACCCCCGACAAGGCGGGCCAGCTCGCAATGACAAATGTCAAATGCCAAGTTCCAAGTGTCAAATCTGGGCGGGCACGCCGTGCAGGCCTGCACCCATGGATGCCGGCCGGTATCACGTGCCCCCCTGATTTTACACTTGGAACTTGGCATTTGGCATTTGTCATTGGAACGGCATCCAGGAGTCGTTGTCGCGCCGAGCCTCACCGGCTACACTTCCCGCCGAAAGGAGTCGCATGACCAACCACGACCTCTCGCGCGCGCTGCGCCAGCTCGGGCAGCTCCTCGAGATCAAGGGGGACAACCCCTTCAAGATCCGCGCCCACTACAACGCCGCCCAGACGATCGAGGGCCTCCCCGAGGACGTCGCCTCCCTCGCCCGCGCCGACAAGCTCGACACCGTCCCCGGCGTCGGCGAAGGAATCGCCAGGAAGCTCAAGGAGCTCGTCGACACCGGCTCCTGCTCCGCCCTCGAGGAGCTCAAGAAGGAATACCCCGCCGGCCTCCTCGAAATGATGTCCCTCTCCGAGGTCGGCCCCAAGACCGTCAAGCTCCTCTATGAGAAGCTCCAGATCGCCTCCGTCAGCGACCTGGAAAAGGCCTGCCGCGAGGGGCGGATCCGCTCCCTCCCGCGCATGGGAGAGAAGACCGAGCTCAACATCCTCGCCGCGATCGAGGGCTCCAAGAAGCGCCGCGAGCGCTGGCCCCTCGGCGTCGGTCTCCCTCTCGCCCGCGCCCTCGTGGCCGAGATCGAGGCGCGCGTGAAGCCGGAGCGGATCTCGTACGCGGGCTCCGTCCGTCGCATGAAAGAGACGGTCAAGGACATCGACATCCTCGTCTCATCGAAGAGGCCGAAGGAGGTCATGGAGGCCTTCCTCGCGCTCCCAGACCTGCGCCAGGTTCTCGCCAAGGGCGACACGAAGTCGAGCGCGCTTTTCGGAGAGGACCAGCTCCAGGTTGACCTCCGCGTCGTCCCGATCGAGAGCTACGGCGCCGCGCTCCAGTATTTCACGGGCTCGAAGGAGCACAACGTGAAGCTCCGCGCCCTCGCGCAGAAGAAGGGGCTGACGATCAACGAGTACGGCGTCGTCCGCGAGAAGGACGGCAAGCGCATCGCTGGCGCCACCGAGGAGGAGGTCTACGCCGCGGTCGGCCTCCCGTTCATTCCGCCCGAGCTGCGCGAGGACCGGGGCGAGCTCGAGGCGGCGCAGGAGGGGACCCTCCCCGAGCTCGTCACCCTCGACGACCTCCGCGGCGACCTCCACATGCACACCGACTGGACCGACGGGACCGAGCCGCTCGAGGTGATGGTCGCGAAGGCCGCCTCGCTCGGCTACGAGTACGTCTGCGTCTCCGACCACTCGAAGGCGCAGGCCTTCCTGCGCGGCCTCGACGAGGCGCGTCTCGACGAGCAGGCGAAGGCGATCGCTGCGGTGCAGAAGAAGCACCCGAAGATCCGGATCCTCCGCGCGATCGAGTGCGACATCAAGCCCGACGGCACGATGGACCTCGACGACGAGGCCCTCTCGAAGCTCGACATCGTGGTCGGAGCGATCCACAGTCGCTTCAAGGACGACCGCGAGACGATCACGAAGCGGGTCGAGCGGGCCCTCTCGAACCCGCACGTCGACATCCTCGCGCACCCGACGGGGCGCCTTCTCGGAGACTGGCAAGGCCAGCTTGCTGGGCGGGACGCCTACGAAATCGACCTCGAGCGGGTGATCCAGGCCGCGAAGGCGCACGGGAAGGCGATCGAGCTGAACGCCTACCCGGCGCGCCTGGACCTCGACGACGTGCACTGCCGGCGCGCGAAGGCGCTCGGGGTGCCGGTCAGCATCGACTGCGACAGCCACTCCACCGCGCACCTCGAGAACATGCCGTACGGCGTGGCGACGGCGCGGCGCGGGTGGCTGACGAAGAAGGACGTGCTCAACTGCCGGCCCCTCTCGGAGCTTCTCGCCTGGACGAGGCGGGGTTGACGGCCAGCGGGGGGCGGCATAGGATCGAGCGACGGAAGGAGACCGGAGATGTCCTGGGATGGAGTGGAGAAGAGGAAGCACAAGCGCTACGGCGTGCGCGGGAGCACGATCCGCTTCAAGAAGGGAGGGCTCTTCGCCTTCCTCAACAGCGCGTCGACGCGATACCTCGTGCTCAACATGTCCGAGGGGGGCCTGCACTTCATCTCGAAAGACGAGATGGAGGTGGGGCAGCGAATCTCGATCACGCTGGAGGCGCCGGCGCTCGAGGGGACCGTGAAGGGGAAGGGGATCGTCGTGTGGACCCGGAAGAGCGACGAGCACAAGGCCTTCCGCGTCGGCGTGCGGTTCACGGGGTTCGACCAGCGCTCGAAGTTCCGCCTGCGGCACATCCTCGACAACGCGATCCTCGAGCGGGTCGACATCACGACCAAGATCTACCTCAAGGAGATCGAGAAACTCTGATGGCAAAGACGCTCCTCAAGCTCCACATCCCCGAGAAGCTCGCGAACGAGCCGGTCGTGCAGCACCTCATGCGGGACTTCGACCTCGTCGCGGTGATGAAGGCGGGGCGATTCACGGACAAGGGGGCGACGATCACGGTGGGGCTGGAAGGGAAGTCGAAGGAGATCGAGAGGGCGCTCGAGTACCTCTCCGAGGTCGGCGTGAAAGTGGAGGCGATCGAATGAGGAAGCTCGCGGTGGCGGTCCTGCTCGCGGCGGCGTTCGCCTGTGCCGAGGACAAGGACAAGCCGGAACGTCCGAAGCCGGTGCCGGACGACGAGGCGAAGGCGGCCCTGGAGCAGTTCGAGAAGGACTACAAGTCCGACAAGCTCGAGGATCGCGAGAAGGCGGCCGTCGCGCTCGGAAAGGTCTACCACCCGCAGACGGCGAAGGCGCTCCTCTCCGTCCTGACGAAGGACAAGGAGTCGAAGGTCCGCGGCGCGGCGGCGCTCGGGCTCGGGATGCAGAAGGACCCGGAGGTCGTCCCGGCGCTCTGCGAAGCGATGGACGCGAACCGCGAGATGCCGGAGGCGATGGCGGTCATCTGCGGCGTCCTCGGCGCCTTTGGCGACAAGCGGGCCGTGCACGCCCTCGAGAGCGACCTCTGGAAGACGAAGACGGGGGACGTGATCGACGCGCGCATCGCGGCGCTCGGGAAGATCCGGGACAAGTCGGCGATCGATGCGCTCCTCGAGCTCACCTGCATCGCGCCCGCTGCGGCGCTGGCGCCGTACGCCCTGCCGATCGCGAAGGCCCTCCACGACCTCACCGACCAGAACTTCGGGACGGACCGCGACGCATGGAAGAAGTGGTGGCGGGAGCACAAGGAGACCTTCGTCTTCCCGGCCGAGGAGGAGAAGGACCCCAAGAAGAAGGGACCTCGCCGCCAGAGGTGATGAGGAGAAGCGATCATGGCCCATGCGCCGAGAGGCCCCCTGGCCGCCTTGGAGCAGGTGAACAACCTCCAGCAGGCGCACACCAAGATGCTCATGCGCATCGCGAAGGAAATCGAGACGCTGCGGAAGGAGACGAAGGCGGATCTCCTCGTCCTCCGCACGAAGCTCGACGCGTTGATCGCCTCGCTCGAGGAGTGATCGCGCCGCGCTACTTGATCCCGACGATGAAGTCCTTCCACTCCTGCTCGATCTGCTTCATCGGGCTGCGGCCGAAGGTCGCGGTGTAGGCCTTCTTCAGGCCCGCCCCCTCGCGGAGCTTCTTGAAGTACGCCTTCAGGATCGGCGAGTACTGGCCGTTCTTGTACTGCCACAGGAAGTAGACGAACGACCACGACTCCGCGTAGTTGAGCCCGACCGTCTGCGGGTCGTACAGCTCGTCCTGCGTCATCAGCATCAGCTTGTCGAGCGGCTGGCAGCGGTTCGCCTTGATCGCCTGCTGGATGAGCCCGAGCCGCCACGGGTTCACCCGGATGTACATCACCTTCGACTTCTCGACGTACTCGCTCGGGCCGAAGTAGTCGCCGTGCCCCTCGTTGTACCACTGCGGCGCGTCCTCGAGGTAATACGCCAGGTACTGGTGGAACGCCTCGTGGTAGAGGACCAGGAGCGTGTCCGACAGCTTCGCCTGCTTGTAGAAGACGAGGTTCCGCATCATCGGGTTGTAGTACCCGCCCGTGTTCGGCGGCCCGCCGTACGCCTGGTAGTCCTTCATCTCCTTGAACACGAGGACGGGGAACTTGATCCCCTCCTTCTCCGCCTCGGGGAAGATCTTCGTGTAGAGGGTGTAGACGATCTCGACGTGCTTGAGCAGCAGGTCCGCCGTGTCCTGGCTGTCGTCCGTCGTGACGATGAAGTGCTCCCCCTCGGCCTTGTAGGGCTTCTTCCACCCCGGTCCCTTCACGTCGTTGTCGACCATCTTGAGGATCTGGTCGGCGGCCTGGTCGGTCTTGTCGAGGGAGACGGACTTGGCGAGGGCGTCGTGGGCCTCCTGGAGCTTTCGCATGCGGATGAGGACGATCCCCTTCTCGCGGTACGCGAGGGCGTAGTCCGGCGCGACCGCGATCGCGCGGTCGTACTGCTCAATCGCCTTGTCGTTCTTCTTGAGCCAGGAGTAGGTGTCGCCCAGCTCGGTCATCGCCTCGAAGAAGTCGGGGTTGATCTTGAGCGCCTTCTCGAGCGCCGACTGCGCGTCGTCGTACTCCTTGGTGTACTGGTAGGCGATGCCGAGGTGGTACTGGGGGAGGGCGAACTTCGGCGTGCGTGCGGCCTTCTCCAGCTCCTTGATCGCCTTCTCGACGGTGTCGATCGCGTCGCCGCGCTGCTTCTTCGCCTCCTCGAGGAGGAGGTTCCCCTTCGCGTCGTTCTCGATCGCGGACTGCGGCGTCCCCTCGGGCGGGCGGAGGTTGTTGGTCTTCGGCCCCGCGGCGGCCTGCTGCGGGGGAGGCGTGGGCTGCTGGGGAGGTGGGTCGTTCTTCTTCTCGCTCGCCTTGACCCACTGGCCGTTCTCGCGGGTGAACCCCAGCTCGTTCCGCGCGGTGGGGTGGTCGGGGTTCTTCTTGAGGACGGCCTCCCAGCCGGCCTTGGCCTTCTCCGCCAGGCCGTTCTTCTTCGCGAACTCCGCGAAGGCGGCGCAGCCGTCGGCGTCGAGCTTGGGGAGCTGCCCCTCCCAGATGGCGACGGCCTTGTCGACCGCGAAGAAGCCCCACTCGAGCGTCAGCTCGCCGACGTCGGAGCGCACGACGGCTCCCTCGGCGCTGACCCGGACGAGGGTCCCGTTGATCTGCGTCCCGTCCTTCAGCTCGAACGCCTCGGCCGCGGCGAGGAGAGGGAGGAGGAGGGCGAGGAGGACGGCTCGGCAGAGGGGCATCTTCGACTCCGTGGTGGAAGGAAGATCCTAGCGGCCGCTCGCGTGTGGTGTCAAGTCAAGCGCCCCGGACCGATCTATCGGATCCAAGCGACGCGAATACGACTCTCGAATCGCTTGAAGTCGGAGTCTGCCGTCAGCACCGCAGCGGAGAGGCGGAGGGTCGTTGCGGCCACGATCGAGTCGAACAGGTCGACTCCTGTCTCGTGCGACCAGTCCGCTGCAAGTTCGGCCAAGTCCCGGTCGAACGGCGCGATGGCCAACGGAGTGAGGAGGAGGAGGTCCACCGCGCGTCGAGCTGAACCCGGGTCGAGGTGGCGTCGCAGGGCGCGCCGGATTTCCCCCAGCGTTGCGGGAGAAACCCACCCGGCCTTCCTGCCGGCCCTGCAGGCCATCAGCTCGGCTTTCACAGACCGCGATCCCCGCTCCAGCTTGAGGAAGGCGAGAACGGCCGAGGCATCAAAGACGACGGCGTCTGCGCCGGTCTTCTCGACGTCGCGCACGAATGAACTCCGCCACAGACGGACCCTTCCCCTTGAGGATGCCCTCCAGCGCCTCGATCGGGTTCAAGGGAAGGGGAGTGATGACGATTCGCTCCGGGCCTTCCTCGTGGACCTCCACGAGCTGCCCCGGCTTCAGCCCGACGGCATCGCGAACCGGCTTCGGGATGACGACCGCTCCCTTGGCGGAAGTACGACACCGGGTCATTGGACCAACTCCTTCCTGAAGGTTGGTCATACGGACTCGAGTCTACCTCGTCGAGCCAGGGCGTACAAGACGGACCTCATTTCCTCGATCTCTTCTTCAACTCCCTCGCCGGGACGCCGACGTAGGTCTTCCCGCCCGCGAGGTCGTTGACGACCGCCGCGCCCGCGCCGATCGTCGCCCACTCGCCGATCGAGGTCCCCTGGCGCACGCTCGCGCCGATCCCGATCATCGTCCCCGTCCCGACCTTCACGCGTCCCGCGAGGTGCGCCCCCGGCGCGACGTGAGTGTAGTCCCCCACGGCGCAGTCGTGATCGACGCACGCCCCCGTGTTCACGATCGCCGCCTGGCCGATCCGCGCCCCCGTCATGATCACCGCGCCCGGGTGGATCGCCACGCCCGCCGCGAGCTTCGCGCGCCGCGACACCGACGCCTGCGGGTGGATCGCGCTCACGAGGTCGTACCCCAGCGCGATCGCGCGGCGGACCAGCTCCTTCCTCGCCGCGTTGTCGCCGACGCCGACGTGGACGCGGCGGATCCCCTTCTTCCGCAGCGTGTCGAGGAGCTCCGGCCCGCCGAGGACCGCCTTCCCGTCGAGCCCCGCGCCCCAGAGCGACTCGTTCCCCACGTAGTCGAGGAACCCCGCGACCTGGTCCTCGATCCCCATCTCGGAGAAGATGTCGAGGACGACGCGCGCCTGGTCCCCTGCGCCGACGATCAGGATGTCCGCCCTCTTCCGCATCAGTACGTCATCCCCTTCTTGAGGAGCATCTCGTCGATCTCCGCCTTCTCGAGCGCGTCGGCGATCCCCTTCGCAGCGTGCCCCTTCCCGTACGGGTTGGGGCAGGTGCGGCAGAGCTTGCGGTAGGCCTTGTCGCCGGTCGCGCGCGCGAGGGCGGAGGCGATCGCCTTTGGCGAGGCGTCGACGAAGGCGACGTTCCTCGCGCACTCGCGGCCGCGGTTCCGCTCGCCGACGTTGACGACGGGGAGGCCGAAGAAGCGCGCCTCGATGATCCCGCTCGACGAGTTCCCGACCATCACGGCGGCGTGCGTGAGGGCGCCGTAGTAGAGCGCGGGCTCCAGGTGGTCGAAGGCGCGCACGCCGCGCGCCGGGTCGATCGAGGCGAGGACCGCGCGAACGTGCTGGTTTCCCGCGTCGTTGTTCGGGCGGACGACGACCACGTGGCCCACGGTCGCGAAGAGGGCCTCCAGGGCCATGCGGGCCTCGGCGCCCGCCTGCTCCCCCGCGTGGATCGTGGCGTGGTAGACGAAGACGCCGAAGGGGCCTTTCGCGGGGAGGTTGAGCCTTCGCCGGACGTCGGCCTCGGAGGGGATCTCGAGCGTGCGGATGGCGTCGAGGGCGGGGGCGCCGACGACGTGGATGCGCGAGGGCTCCTCTCCCATGCGTCGCACGCGCTCGGCGCTTGCCTCGGTCGCGGCGAGGTGGAGGTGAGCGAACTTGGTGATGGCGTGGCGGATCTGCTCGTCGATGTGGCTGCCGGTCGCGCGGTCGCCCCCGTGGATGTGGGCGATGCCGAGGTTGAGGGTGGAGGCGGCGAGGATGGCGGCGAGGGGCTCGAGGCGATCTCCCAGC
>ORJL010950580.1_pt1 | contig 14504 bp, 10 predicted proteins | sample 1779941 | NCBI WGS metagenome assembly ORJL01 (sample SAMEA104232317, study PRJEB22302) | groundwater metagenome | biome: forest; feature: aquifer; material: groundwater | place: USA | collected 2011-08-07 | depth 5.8 m
CCTTACAATTGCCTCCTCATCATCCTGCCAATACAGACGGTATGTTTTGGGGAATAAATATCCTTCCGCACTTTGGGCATTAATTCCAAATTCTCGTACCAAATCTTCGTCATATATGTATTGCATTAATCGTGAGGAATCGACACCTAAATTCTTAGCCAATATTGATGCGATACGTCTTGAAGCGTAACCTTCAGGAATGACTACCATGATGGCTTCAATTGAGGTTCCAAGTTCAAGGTCTTTTAGGATTTCAAGATTAGACATACCACTTCGGAAGCGGTACTTCCCTATCTGAATTTTTTTTGTGGATCCGTGAAGTTTACCGGCTATTTTAAATAATAATTTACTTCGTAGGATTCCAGCTTTGTCAAGTTTTTCCATAACCTGAGCAAAGTTCTCCCCTTTCGAAATGATTACAAGATGATCTCCTTCAAATGTGTTGGGAGCCCACATAATCAAGTAAAACAATCCGGCAACCGCCAATGCACAAACAAATATGAATGCTAAAAATTTTTTCATAGTTCAAGGTACGGGATTGCTGTTAAGGTCAATGGAGAGAACGTACCTGTTTGATATTTCATTGCACCAAGCATAGCAATCATGGCTCCGTTATCAGTACAGTATTCAAGTTTCGGGAAAAATACATTTACTTTCCCTTCATTTGCAAGATGAGTGAGTCGTTTACGTAATTCGGAGTTTGCTGAAACACCCCCTGCAATTGCAACATCTTTGATTGAGTACTTCTGGCTTGCTTTCATGAGTTTACCTACAAGAACATCAACAACAGCCGCTTGAAAACTTGCACATACATTTGATAATAATTCTTTATGAGCCTCTCGTAACTCTGATGTACTAAGATTGATATTATTATTTTTTAACCAATACAATACAGAAGTTTTAATTCCGCTAAAACTAAATTCGAAATTATCCTTTTCCAAATATGAACGAGGAAATTTTATAAACGTCGGATCGCCTTGTTGAGCAAGTTTATCAATAATTTGTCCGCCGGGAAAACCGAGTCCAAGCATCTTTGCAACTTTATCGTATGCTTCTCCTGCGGCATCATCTAAGGTCTCACCTAAGAGTGTATGTTGTAAAGGAGCATCAATACGAACAATTTGTGTATGACCGCCTGAAACTATTAAACACAAAAAAGGATATGCCGGTTTCGGATCATCTATAAAATTGGCGTACATGTGCGCTTCCATGTGATTAATGCCAATTAACGGGATTTTTAAGCCATACGCTAAGGATTTAGCAAAGTTCAGCCCAACTAAGAGCGCACCAATTAAACCGGGACCATAGGTAACGGCAATCGCATCAAGGTCTTTCTTCTTCATCTCCGATTGAGAGAGAGCTTCTTCGACAATGGGTATAATGAGTTGTTGATGAGCGCGTGAAGCTAACTCAGGAACAATTCCCCCGTACTGCCTATGGACGAGCTGAGAAGAAATGACGTTTGATGTAATTCTCCCGTTGCTATACACAGCGGCAGAAGTTTCATCGCAAGATGTTTCAATTCCAAGAATATTCACAATAAAGTAAAATAGTGAAAAGTATGCTTTCTTCCCAATGATGACTGAAATTGAATCAAGTGCTGTTATATAAACTACATCTTCTCTCGATGCTGTCAGGTTAATACACCCGCATGACCATAAATGGTCACGCTACTACAAACAAAGCCCGATAAATCGGACTATATGCATAGTCCCGTTTACGGGGCTTTGTTCGATATAGCGTCCCGATTTATCGGGATGCGAATATGGCAAACCGAACAATATGATCCTATTCAAAATACTTTTTCGTTAACTTGACAGCATTGCCCTTAATCCCGCATTGTTAAGGAGGAGAAATTATGAAATCACGACATTCATTTTAATTATTATTCAAGAATTACTGGACTGACTGTATTAGGACGCGTTACTTGGTTTTTATTTGCCTGCGGATTTTGCTATCTTTAATAATGCACATTTCAGAACGACTACGGAACATCATATTCTGGGCTCTTACCGGAATCGCCACACTCATAGGTGTCTTTCACGCATCATCAATTAAATATGTTAATGATGACTGCTTTATCTCATTCCGTTATGCGAAGAATTTAATCAACGGCTTAGGTTTGGTATATAATGCGGGTGAGCGCGTTGAAGGCTATACAAATTTTTTGTGGACAATGCTCATTGCCGTAGGCATGAAACTTAATATTGACCCCGTCCCCTTTTCTATGTGGATGGGAATATTCTTTTTTGCATTGAATATTCTGTTATTTGCATACCTTAGTTGGAAATTTCTCATAAAGAATCAACAACCGGATGCAGGTGATGAAACACGACCGTCAACGTTCTTTCTCACCATTCCGCTAACATCATTAGCGTTATGTTTGCACCATGAGTTTAATTCGTATGCCACAACGGGGTTAGAAACCTCGATGTACACATTCTTTGTCTGTCTTGGTTTCGCATTATTGCTCTTTGCCAATGACAACAAGAAATTTATACTTTCGGGATTTGTGTTTGTATTAGCAATGCTAACCCGCCCTGATGGAGCAATATTCTTAGGTGCATCAGGAGTGTATATTATATTAACTCAAAAGAAGATTATTGTTCGTTCTCTAAGTTTCCTCGCTCCAACATTACTTATTTTTGTGCCATACTGGTTATGGCGATATGATTACTATGGTTATTTCTTCCCGAACACTTTCTATGCAAAATCAGGGAATTTAGCCTACTATAGCCAAGGGTTGGAATATACTTGGCTGTATTTCAAAACATATTACGTGTTCTTTGGTATTGTGCTGTTAGGATTGATATTTTTGGTTCAAACAAGAAAACGCTGGGCTCCCTTGAAACTCAATTCAATTTGGAAGGCTTTCCATACTGAAGGGCACATAACACAACGAATTTTATTGGCATCGTTATTTATCGGGATTTACTCATTTTTCGTTATACGAGTAGGCGGAGATTTTATGTTCGGAAGATTTTTTATTCCGATTACTCCAATCTTATTCATTTTATTAGAATCGTTGCTCAGTCGTATTACAACACGCTTTGTTTTCCTACTCGTGGCAATCATTATCATTGCAACAACGTATTTACGATACGATCTATATAAAGACACTTCAATTATCGGATATATAGCAGATGAATCTCAATATTATCCGCTTGAGGGAGTTGAAAAGACAAAACAAAATGGGCTTACCCTTAACAAATGGTTTACCGGATTGCCTGTACGAATTGGTTTCTGGGCGGGGCAATTGAGATTGATTTATTATGCAGACCCCCCTTATGCTTTAGAAGCAAGCGCCGGCTTGACTGATCCCACTCTTGCACATCAACAACTCAGCGAACGAGGGAGACCGGGACATGAAAAGCGAGCAACGTTTGAATATTTCTATGAAAAGAAAATTAATTTCTTTATCGGAGCCACTGAACCTTTCCCGAAAGGCAGATTTGTCCTTAATGCAATTGCCTTTGGAAATTTCGCGGCAAAAATAATCAGCTATGATAATAATATCATGACAGAACTTGCAAAAAATCCGAACATCCGATTTATTGATTGTTCAAAATATATTGATGATTACATAGCGCATTTTGATGAATTAGGTATGCAACAAGTGGCATACGATTATCAATTTTTTAAGCTGTATTATTTCAACAATAATACTGATACATCGCGTGAAGAAGCGTTTAAGAATTACCTCCTCAAATCAAGTAAGTAACAGAAATAATTTATCGTTTTAGGGGCAAGAAACGCAATTTGTCTCGCAAAATGATTTTTTATACACGAAGGCAATGAAAATTAAATCGAAAGAAGCATAGATTTGCATAGGTTGGCTTTATTTTTTATTATTGAAACTCATTAACACCCTTACCGTAAAAGTACCCATGGCAGAGACAGAAAAAGCAGATTTAACAAAATTAACAATATCAAGAGAGAGTCACTCAGAACCGGAAAACGGAAGCTCCAAGAGTAAGTTTATAACAATTGGAATCCTACTTGTTTTGGTTGTAGGCGGCTATTTCATGTTCACTAACTTTATGAAATCGGCAGAAACAGTACAAATTACATCTGTTTCGATGATTTCGGCATCACAAGCCAATGCATCCTTAACAGCAAGCGGATATGTTGTTGCGCAAAGGAAAGCGGCTATTGCCTCTAAAGCTACGGGCAGATTAGTCTATCTTGGTGTCATTGAAGGTGATAAGGTCAAAAAAGATCAAATTATTGCCCGGATTGAAAGCGCAGACGTTGAAGCGGCATTATTGCAGGCTGAAGCATCTTTAAAAGTCAATCAAGCGGATTTGAACGACGCGAAACGAACGCTTGACAGAGTGATGCAACTTACCGATAGAAAATTAGCTTCGCAATCAGAAGTAGATGCGGCACAAGCGCGATTAGATCGTGTTAACGCAATGATTAGTTTGGCACAAGCGGGTATAACTGCGGCCAAAGTTCAGTTAGAAAATACATATATAAAAGCTCCTTTTGAAGGAACAGTCCTCACCAAAAATGCTGATGTTGGTGAAGTAGTAGCTCCTTTTGGCGCAGGCGCGAGTTCTAAGGTCGCAGTTGTTACGATTGCCGATATGACCTCACTTCAAGTTGAAGCAGATGTCTCCGAATCAAACATTGAGCGTATTACAACAGGCCAACCATGCGAGATAGTTCTAGATGCTTATCCTGACAAAAGATACTCGGGAATTGTGGATAAAATTGTTCCAACAGCAGATAGAGCAAAGGCAACTGTAATGACAAAGGTCCGATTTGTGGAGAAAGATGATAGAGTGCTCCCTGAAATGAGTGCAAAAGTATATTTTCTTTCCAAAGCGATGGAATCAAATCAAGATAGCAAACCGAAAATAGTCGTTGATCAGAGTGCAATAGCAAATAGGAACGGTCAAACAGTTGCCTATCTGTTCATGAATGAAACTGTAAAAGAAGTAAATGTTGAATGTGGTGAAATCCTCGGCAGTAACGTTGAAATTCTTCGCGGTTTAGCCCCGGGTGATAAAGTTGTGGTAAGTCCTTCATCGACCCTTCAATCGGGGTCTGCGGTGAAATTAAAAGAGTAAATACATATTAATAATAAAACATAATTGTTATGGCGCTTATTTCAATACAAAACATTTCTAAGTCATATTGGAGAGATAAACTTGAAATTCCGGTTCTTCGGAATATTTCATTTGATATACCCGAAGGTGAATTCCTTGCACTTATGGGACCTTCAGGGTCAGGGAAAACTACTCTCTTAAATCTTATCGCAGGAATAGATAAGCCATCAAAAGGAACACTCACCATTCAGAATATTGATATAGCTAAATTGAGTGAATCTGAACTTGCAAAGTGGCGAGCAAGAAATGTCGGTTTTGTATTTCAATTTTATAACCTTCTTCCCGTTATGACTGCCTTTGAAAATGTAGAGTTACCTCTCCTTCTTTCAAAGCTATCCAAAAAAGAACGTAAGGAGCACGTTGAACTTGCGCTAAACGTAGTAGGATTAGGAGATCGAATTCACCATTATCCCAAACAACTTTCCGGCGGACAAGAACAACGCGTTGCAATCGCTCGTGCAATTGTGACGGATCCGACATTCCTTGTTGCCGATGAACCAACCGGCGACCTTGATAAGGTTTCTGCTGAAGAAATTCTGAAGTTACTTGAACGATTAAATTCAGAGTTTAAGAAAACAATTGTCATGGTTACTCACGATCCCCGTGCCGCGGAACGAGCGCATAAATCGCTTCATCTCGATAAAGGGGAACTCTCTTAGGTGAAACCATGAAAGTACTCAAACTCGTTTTAAAAAATTCAATGAGGCATAAACTCCGTTCATTTCTTACTATCTTAGGAATAAGCATAGCAGTAATGTCATTCGGGTTTATGCGCACAATCGTATCAGCTTGGAACGCAGGAGTTGATGCATCAGCGGCAAACCGAATGATTACGAGAAATTCGGTATCATTTATCTTCCCACTCCCGATTTCCTACCGGGATCAAATTGCTAAGCTTCCCGGTGTGGAAGAAGTTACGTACGCAAATTGGTTTCAGGGTATCTATAAGGATGCGGCAGATTGGAAGAATTTTTTCCCCAGAATGGCAGTCGATCCGGAAACATTCTTCGATGTCTATCCTGAATTTATTGTCACTAATGATGATCTGGCTGCATTTAGAAAAGAACAAAATGCTTGTATTGTCGGGATGAAAGTAGCGAAGGAACATGGCTTCAAACTTGGTGATATTATCGATATTGAGGGAGATATTTATCCGGGTAAATGGTCATTCGTTGTTCGAGGTTTCTATAAAGGAAAAGATGCTTCAACTGATGAAACGCAAATGTTCTTTCATTGGAAGTATCTTGAACAACAAACAGCAATATTACAACCGGGACGTGAAGTGGGTGCAGGCTGGTATGTTTTGAAGATTAAAAATGCATCTGATATTCCAATTGTAGCCAAAACCATTGATGACATGAATCTCAATTCACGCGCCAGTACTAAAACCGAAACTGAAAAAGCATTCCAGCAAGGTTTCGTTTCTATGTCAAGTGCAATTATAACATCGTTAAAAGTTATATCATTTGTTATTATTGGGATTATTTTACTCGTGTTAGCAAACACTATCATCATGTCTGCCCGTGAACGAACTCGAGAATATGCAGTGCTAAAAACACTAGGATTCTCGGCAAAACATATTATTGGCCTGATTGGCGGTGAATCCATGATGTTAGCCTGTCTTGGTGGTGTGTGTGGTCTTGCTCTTACATACCCAATTACGAAGGGATTTGCGGCGATGTTTCCGACCTTCTTCCCTGTTTTCAACATTGAGCCCTTAACGATTATATTGGCGGCGAGTTCTGCAATATTTGCAGGTGTTGTTGCGGCATTGTTCCCGATAACACGGGTGTTGAAACAAAAAATTGTTGATGGCTTACGAATGTTAGGATAAAAGGTACAAAATGAAAATTCCTATATCATATACATGGCGCAGTCTTTGGACGAGACGCCTCACCACAGTGTTAACATTATCAGGGTTATCGCTTGTCGTATTTGTTTTTTCCGCCGTACTTATGCTCTCCAATGGTGTTGAGAAGACAATGGTTGACACCGGTTCACCTGATAACATGATTGTGTTACGTAAATCAGCTAACAGTGAATTAGTAAGCCAGATAGATCGTGATGCGGCAAACATCATCAAAACATATCCTGAAATAGCGTTATCCGCAAGCGGAAAACCACTTTTAACAAATGAAATTGTTGTCATCATTAATTTGATTAAAAAGGAGACTCAGGGAATGGCAAACATTACCGTTCGTGGAGTCACAGATCAATCGAAAGAAATACGCCCGCAGGTAAAACTCATCTCAGGAAAATGGTTTACATTCGGTACACACGAAATCGTTGTCGGGAAAAATGTAGCAGAACGATTTGAAGGCGCTGAAATTGGCAAACAAATTAAATTTGGCGGTGATATGTGGCAAATCGTTGGCACGTTTGAATCAAACGGCAATGCATTTGAATCGGAAATTTGGGGCGATGTTGACCAACTGATGGCATCATTCGGCAGACCGATATATTCAACTCTCACATTTAAAATAAATAACCCTGAACAGGTTGAGGCAATAAAGACCAAACTTCGGCAAGATCCCCGAACAAATTATGTAGATTTAAAAGGAGAGCAGGATTTTTATCGTGAACAGTCTAAACTCATGTCAGATTTTATCAAGTTCTTAGGATTAGTCGTAACCATTATTTTCAGTGTCGGCGCCACTATAGGCGCAATGATAACAATGTATGCATCAGTCGCTAACAGAACTATTGAAATCGGGACATTACGGGCGTTAGGATTCAGAAGAAGAAACGTTTTGGGTGCATTTCTTATTGAATCGCTTGCTCTTGCACTTGTGGGAGGTGTAGGCGGAATATTACTTTCATCGTTTATGTCTTTTGTACAGATTTCAACGACAAATTTCGGCACGTTTTCGGAATTAGCCTTCAAATTCACAATGTCAGTTGATGTTATTGTGTCCTCCCTTATATTTTCAATTGTCATGGGATTTGTTGGCGGATTTTTACCATCATTCCGTGCGGCACGTCTGAATATCGTTAATGCCCTAAGGTCATCTTAGAGTGTATATTTTAGACATGATACTGTAAATTCGGTGAGATAAATCAATGCAAACCTACTTAATATGGATTATATTGATTTAAATAATTTATTTTTACTATCAAGAAGGATGTGCAATGAAATATATTAAGCTATTTGCCTTGGTTGCAATTATCGTAACATTTTGGAGTGTTCAAACTCAAGCTCAGGATCGTGGTTTCGGGTTAGGTGTGGTATTAGGCGAACCTACCGGATTAAGCGGTAAATATTGGTTAGATGACCGTTCCGCAGTAGATGGAGCATTGGCATGGTCATTCTATAGGGGATCCTCCTTCCATCTCCATATTGATTATTTAATGCATTCACGTAATGCATTTGAGACACAGGAGCCGTTATTGCTGTATTACGGTGTTGGCGGCAGGTTAAAATCCGGAGATAAAATTGATACGCAGTTAGGTGTTCGTGGTGTGATAGGGATTGATTACTTAGTAAGAACCGCCCCAATTGATATATTTTTAGAGGTTTCTCCTATTTTGAATTTAACACCAACGACCGATTTGCTGTTTAATGCAGGAATTGGTGCAAGATTCTTCTTTAAGTAATTGCGTGCTAAAGAATAATTTTGTATATTGTCACCGTTAAGTTTAATAAAGTCAATAGGAAAAAGGAATAATGTCTAAAATTTGTGAATTATGCGGGAAAAAACCCGTCAGCGGTAATAATATCAGCCACGCGCACAACAGAACTCGTCGTCGCTGGCTCCCTAACTTGCAAAATGTTCACGCTTCAGTCGATGGGCGTGTAAAACAGATGCGTGTTTGTACAAACTGCATCAAGCAAGGAAAAGTGTCTAAAGCAGCATAGTACAACTCCTTTCTATTGTGAATGATTGAGAATCCCGTCACTTGTGGCGGGGTTTTTTTTTTTTAATGCATTATTTTAATATATTATAATGCCATAGTCATCAAAACCATCCTTTCGGAGGGGGCGCGGCTTTACATTATTTTGTATTTTCACCGCTTAATTAATGAGTAATGGTCATCTTCCTCATCCATGAAAAACTCAATATCAGAGTTAGCATGGAGTTTGAATTGTTCTTTAGTGCTGTTGTTAGAGGGCTTTTCGAGGGAAGGTGAATGTTACAAATGTTTGTCAATAAGGATTGAGAGATGAGCACATCTGACTTTTATAAAATTGTAAAAATTATTATTGTAACAATCATAATAATCAACTCCCAAGTACTATCCCAAGATTATAATCTGGACACTACAAATACCTACATAGATGATTTAATTGATATCTATCATCCTAAATCATTTATCAGAATGTATGAATCTTTTGGAAAAGGGGAGATTAACAAAATCTTGATCCAATCAGTAGAAAATATTCCACACGAAGTCGATATTGATAGTAGGATTGAGATTGAATTTGACAGAAGTTGGATTATTCTTCACAGAACTAATTTCGAAGCAGACATAAGTATTGAAGGCCAAATTAAAGGTAAAAATGAAATTCGAAAATTTGAAATACCAGGATATTCAATGGTGGGAACGCAATCTACTTCTGCTTCGGCGAGTCTTCGCTCCTACATAGAAATGTTTGGACTTCTCAATGAAATCCATTATACCTATAATAAATTTTATGAGAATTATTCTACAATCATACTTACATTGAAATATAAGAATGAAATTAAAAATATTGACAAGGGTGAATTAGAACAATTTAACGGCTTACGAACAGATATAATCAATCAAAAGCAAAGAATTAAATCAGTGCTTGAAAAGATAAACTCGGATTCAAAAAAAACCATGTTAAAATTTCTAATCAGAAATCTACGTGATATAACTAGTGTCATGGACGCTGACGCTTTAGTATCTGATTCTAAAACGATAGTAGATTCAATCATTCCATCACTCATAAAAATTGATATTTCGAGGAATAATTATCAAGATACTTTAATTCCCTTACTATCATCGTTTATTAAATCATTAAATAGACTAGATATGATCGGGGCTGAATTTCGTCAGGATGAAATAACACAAAAAATAAATCAATTAGATTATGAAATTAGTTCATCAACAGATTCTCTTAAAATGAGAGATAAAAATAAATTGACAATAATGAAAGAATCATTGTCAAAAAAATATCTTGAAAGAGTATACACTGATTTACTAGGTTCTTTAAGAAATACCAATTTTTTGGTATCAGAAACAGGTGCACGTGAAGGTGACGAGATATGGATTACGATTCGTAATGGAGACAGTAGTGTATATCGTTCAATGACAATACGATTAATTGTCAAAGAATTTGGCTTGATCAAAAAAGTGAATGATTCATTTTTCTTACTTAAACAAACTGCTATTGGTACTCCTAATTTTACCCCTGCGCCTGGTGTCTCTTTAACTTGGACAAGTCATCCGAGAGACCATAAAGGTGGCTGGTTTCTACAACCTGGATTTGGAATTAATATATCGTTCCCTCATTTTTCTAATAGTAGTAGTATTGACGTTGCTGCAGGGGGTATACTTTCAGCTTTTGATAATGCAGTTGCTTTAACAGTTGGTTTTTGTCTAACTTCAGGAGAATTAGCAAGTGAACGTTCATATGTAGGATTAGGGTTCAGTTTTCTAAATATTGCTCAAAAAATTGGAGCAACACAATAATTCCCCTTATTACAATTGAGTTTGTTTATTTAAAATCTATCCCCCTCACAATCCCTTCAACACCTTCCTCGCACAAGCGTGTAATGCTCCCGTGGGATGTTGAAGCACCAACTGAATAGTATCTTTCAATTCACCGACGATGTCGGGTTCTTGTTTCGAGATTGAAGCAAGAACCCGCATTGCATGGACTTTTACGGCAACGGGGCTTTCCGGCGAACCAAGTTCTTCAAAACAAATTGCCATTATTTCTCCCTTTAATTTTTTGGGAATTTCTATCCCCGCAAGCACACGTACCACATTACGCTTTACTGCATCGTGCACTCCTTCCTCTTGCATTTTCTTTACCATTGCCGGTAACCACGGAGTAAGTAAATTCGGGTGATTATCACCACAGTAGCTAATTATCCAAGCTGAACGTTGTGTAACACGGTATTCATCATGTAAAAACAACTCCATGAGCTCGGCAAAACGGGATGAATTATTACCAATCCATTTTCCAATTTTTACTGCTTGACGTTTGGAGTGCTCTTTAAGGATTTCTTCTCTAAGATTCATAGTATTCCCTTTTTGTATTAAAACGAAAAAACCCGAAAGCGAAGGCAATCGGGTTTTGGGTGGGCGCTGCGGGGATCGAACCTGCGACCTTACGCGTGTGAGGCGTACGCTCTAGACCAGCTGAGCTAAGCGCCCATAGTGTTAAATGGGTAAATCTAAGAATTTCTCTGTAGCCTTACAGCTACATTTACAACCAACTGAAACAATCAACTTAGGAGGTTTAATATACAAATTTCTTATACAATTCTCAACAGAGGTTGGATTTTCACACTAAATTGGATTTTTTTTATTTTTATTACCTAAAATGTTGCACATGTCACATCGTTTTTTTAATATTGTTGTATCTTAGCATTGTTCATATGCCCGCACGGCATTCATCAATTATGGAGTAGCTATGTACATTTTTAATACAGCACAAACACAGCATCATGTTCACGTTCACCGTTTGTTGTGGTTAGGGATTTGTGTTGCATTCGTGTTCATCGGACTCATCAATGTGACCTTTGCTCAATTAGGAACGCCAACGACTGAAAGTATCTATGGCGGCCGAATCAACGCAATCTCTGTAATTGCTTACGGTACCGATACATCTCGCGTCTACATCACCACTGAGAGCGCAAATTCTGCTTTCTATGCAAATGTTGACCATTCTGTTTATCCCCCCGTTTTCGGGCAATTTCATGTCTTACCGGATTTAGATCAATCGGCAGGATATGGAAGCGGCATTCAAAGTATAGCCGCCGATGCAGGTTCAGGATATCTTTTCTTTATTTACAATACAGGACTCATGCGAGTCAACCCGGATGCGGGTTCGCTCAGTATGGTTGCTCCGGGTAATATCAGTTCGCTTCTCGTGTATGACTCGTATCTCTTCTATGTCAGCGGAGTACAGTTACATTGGGGATCAATCGATCCTTCAGATGGATCATTTACAGAGGCAACAGTTGATGGTTCACCGGCAACATTACCCGCAGGAGGCCCGTATTCACTCTTCCTCCATCCCGTTAATAGTCAAATATACATTCACCAAGCCGGGAATACCCCTTCAATGTACGTTTCATCCGATGTCTATACCGGATTATCGAACGCAACATCGTTCGCGTCGATCGGAACGACAGGATTAAGCACAAGTTACAATTGGGCTACATTCGGTATTGCACCCGATGGAAGATTATTCCTTGGAACAACAACGGGTACAGAAAAAATTATAGCGTACTCTGACGATGAAGTGAATTGGACATCGGTTGTCACCGGAATTTCCGGTGGCATGGGACCTAATTTTGATTTCGCAGGCACAGCCTCATCGTATATGTCGTATGCCGCAACAATCGGGAGTTCAGATGGCGGTTTAACATGGTCACCCCTGCCTTTGGGTGGATCATTTGAAACACACCCGAACGACGGACGTGTAGCAGTCGACCCGAGTGACTCTGCAATTGTGTATATGACAACTGATCAAGGTATCGGTGCATCATATAATTCCGGTCATGATATTTTCGAGATTGATGATGGTGTTGAAGCTGTTCAAGTAAACGATTTTGATATGGACTCAACAAAAAATTATGCGTGGGTTGCTTCAAAAGCAGGCGTTCGCAGTCTTGTTGATTATACTACGTCACCAACATGGTCGAGCGCAATGTTCCCGAACGGTGACGGCGCACCGTATTATTCAACAGACATGGATATTTCCGATACAACAGGTGCAACAGCTTATGTCGGTAATGTGCGCGTGTATAAAACAACAAACCGGGGTTCAAATTGGAGTCAGGTTTTTACTGCGGAAAATGCTCCCTATAATTTTAGTCAATGGGATACTCGTGTGGCATCTATCGAAGTCAACCAATTTAAACCTTCTCAGGTTTTTGCAGGGTACAATATGGAAGATTCAGTAGCAGGCGGATTATTCTATAGCGATAGCTCAGGCGCGTTAGGAACATGGAATCAGATATTGGTTGATGCAAGTTCTACGGGATTTGACGTTGATGTTAATGATATTCTTGTCGTTCAAGAAGGCGCAGATACCGTTGTGTATATCGGCGTTACTTATGATTTATCATTCCCCGGCGGATGGAGTGTTTATCGTATCACACGCAGTGGAGCGACATGGTCTGCCGTTCAAGATATGTCAGGATCAAAGACAAGCACAGGAAGCTCAATTGTAGTTACTATCCGTGACCTTACAACCAACGTTGCAGGCGATACAATTTATGCTGTTGGTACCGACGCAGGAACTAATCATCCTGTTGCTTACTACAAAGCAGTTGGCGGTTTGTGGACTGTTATGCCGTTAACTGGTTTCCCCATGTTCAGCAATCAACAAGGACGTGCTGTAACGGTTGGAAACGATTCAGTCTATATAGCCATAGGTTCTGATATTTATGCAATGCCGGAAGGTGGAAGCAGTTGGTTAGTCGGTTATTCCTATCCCGTCGGTACACAAATCAACGTTCTTTATTTCGATGATTTACTTGTTGGTACAAGCACAGGGTTATTCGGACATGAAGTTATTCCCGGTCCTCCCTCAACCTTTAGTGTAGCACGAGGCTGGAATTTAGTGTCACTGCCGATGGATATCGTTGATAGAAAGACGACAAATGTTTTCCCTGTCGCTTCTTCCCTCGCCTATGCATTTAAAAACGTAGGTGGATATGATGAAGAAGATACGTTGGAATATGGCGTTGGCTATTGGCTAAAATTTAACGGTCCAATGGGTATTTACATGCCCGGCACAAGTAGAAATGTTGACACAGTTGATATCAAAACCGGATGGAACTTAATCGGAACAGTTTCCGGTGCAGTTCCGGTCGGATCAATTGTTTCCTCTCCTTCTGGTATCCTTACATCCGAATTCTTCGGGTATAATCATGGATATTTGACGGCTGACGCACTTGAACAAGGAAAAGGTTACTGGGTTAAAGCCAATCAAGATGGCGAGCTATTTTTAAATAGCACACTCCTTGCAAAAGTAAACTCCATTGAACGAAATTATGACGGCTTGAGTTCATTAGTCATAACAGATGCTAGCGGAAGCAAACAAACATTGTACTTCGGTGAACGGCGAACCGGTACAGGTACGACGGTAAGTTCGACAACAAAATCAGAACTCCCTCCGACTCCTCCTCAGGGTGTATTTGATGCAAGATTTGGCTCTAATAAATTTGTTGAGTTCACAAGCGATAA
>ORJL010155022.1_pt1 | contig 14502 bp, 15 predicted proteins | sample 1779941 | NCBI WGS metagenome assembly ORJL01 (sample SAMEA104232317, study PRJEB22302) | groundwater metagenome | biome: forest; feature: aquifer; material: groundwater | place: USA | collected 2011-08-07 | depth 5.8 m
AAACTACACTCCAAAACCCAAAAGTATGTCTGCAAGTGAACCATTGTCGTGCTTAACGTTTTAACCTCTACGTTCATTGACGCAAATTCGCTAAATGCTCTCTCTGCAATTATTGCTTGATCTTTCTGCAGTGGAGTCATTAATTACTTTATTATACTACTCGACAAGAAAGTCTAGTATCAAACTAATTCCCAAAAAAGTTTATTTTAATAAACTTAAACAAAACTTAAACTAAAGTATAGATAGCTGAAATGGTACATAAAATGTAATAAAAAATAGTAAGTGATTTTATTAAAGGATAATTAATAAGAATGGAGGTTATTAATTTTGCTTAACGAGAAGATGATTTTACCTTAAATACCAAAACAAGCGGGCTAGTTGGGTTGAGGCCTGTATATCAGATTGAGGTGCAGGTCGCTGATCAGGTCTTTATCGACAAACGGAGTTTATATTACTGGTCCGCTTTGTATCACCGCCAACTCCAGCAAGGGAAATTATATAACGAACTAAACCCAACGGTCGGTATTAGTATCCTTGGATTTGAGTGGTTTAAAGACGATGAACGCTATCACCATGTCTTTCACCTTTGGGATGATGAGGCAAGGGAAAAGCTTAATGACGACTTAGAACTACACTTTCTGGAGTTACCTGAGCTCAAGCACTTAAAGAGAGGACCCCAAAATGCCTTAGAAGAATGGCTAATTTATTTCAACGATATTCAAGGCGAAGAATTGGAGGCGATTGCAATGAGTAATCCATTGATCCGTAAAGCACTCTCGATTGAGGAAATGTTTAAGGCCAGTGCTCAGGAACGGCGTCTCTATGACATGCGTGAGAAAGCTATCTTTTCAGAGGCTACCAATCTGGCGGCGGCTGAGGCAAAGGGGGAACCAAAAGGAAAGGTTGAAACTATTTGCCAATATCTCGAAGTTCGTTTTGGTGCAGAGTCTCAAGCTCTTCAGGAGATAGTTCGCACGATAACTGACTTGGATGCGCTTAGTCGGATTATAAAACTAAGGAATAATTTGAAAGAAGTAAGAGAACATTTGGGGATAACTCAAAATGATATTTCACAAAGGATTGGAGTTCAAAAAGCATATTATAGTCGACTAGAACGTGGTGAATTTGCTCCAAATATCAAGACATGCTTAATGTTAAAATTAGCCTTGCTAGAAATATATAATGAACGTACTGGCAAGCATCTTGAAAAACTAACACTGGATCGCTTGTTTTATTTAGATGCAATTTGATAATTTAATACTCGGCGAAATAATGTAGCCAGAATGATTTGATCCACAAATGAGAGAGTTCGGTAGCTGGTTCAGAGAGCTATAGAACAATACTAAAGCAAGACCATTTTAATGATCAGATAAAACTAAATGAAAAGAAACCGTCATAAACCTAGTGGCGGTTTTTTCATTATCATAATGTAAATTTATTTGTCGATCCTTAGTTAATAGTGTTAAAATGATGGAAGTTGGAAACGCTTAAAAAAAGTCTATATTTATATAAAAAAGTTACAAAACTAGATTCGAAAAAATTAAACTAACGAAATAGTATCATTAAATAGTCGCTTTGAGGAGGGAATCTCTTGTTTAGTCTGCCAAGGGTTAACGAGTTAATCGACAACCCCATCTATGAAAACTATATGATTAAAATAGAAAAGGCAGAAAAAGAACGTATATACTGCAAACATGGCTTTGATCATGGATTAACGGTGGCACGTATTGCTCATGCCTTCTTGTTGGAACAAGGAGAAACTTCGTTAAGCAAAGAAGTAATCTATGCAGCAGCGTTTTTACATGATATTGGACGATGGGTGGAGTATGAAACAGGTGAGGATCATGCTCAGGCAAGTGCTACTTTAGCCCTTCCGATTTTGGAGGAGTGCGGGTATAATTCTGAGGAGATCAAGGTCATTGTTAAAGCAATTAGTGAGCATCGTGCTCATGCTGATGAGAGTTTATCAACGTTAGGCAGGTCTTTAGCCTTGGCTGATGATTGGGCTAGAGATTGCCGTCAATGTAAGGCTAAGGACGGTTGTTATAAGTTTACGGAGCAAATGATGAGAATCATATACTAGGGGGATGTGTAGATGAAAGACTATGGCTTACGTTGGATTGAGTTTGCCAATGAGACAGAGGCTATACAGGCGTTAAATAAGATTGGTTCCAGTGAGGCAGGAGTTAAGCTGATGGCAGGGAAGGCCTTGGGACGAGGACTAAAGCTGGAAAATGTTCCGTTGAGAGTTGCGAATATTTTAAAACAGGAAATGCTGGCGGCTGACGGTGATGCAGCGGTTCATCGTGATGTTGTCGTTAATAAGATAGAAGAAAGTGATATTCTACTCCTTGGTACTGTTCGCCAATTTGAGCATGTCGCTAATAAGTTATTCGCCCAACCTTTTGGTTTAAAGGAGCTTGGTAAGGCTCTAAAACAGCTTTTAAAGACACTTGAACCTCCTGCCCAACGCACCTTAGATTGTCGGGGAAAAAAACTTATTCTAGGTGAACGGACGTTGGTCATGGGGATACTTAATTTAACCCCTGATTCCTTTTCGGATGGTGGGAAGTTTTTTAATATAGAGGACTCCATTCGCCAAGCCGAGCGGTTGGTCACTGAGGGAGCAGATATTTTGGATATAGGCGCAGAATCTACTCGTCCAGGGCATCAGGAAGTGGATGCAGGAGAAGAGTGGCGGCGGGTAGAACCGGTTTTAAAAGCGCTTGCAGGGATATCTGTACCAATTTCTGTTGATACGTATAAAGCAGAGGTTGCAGGCAAAGCCTTACAAGCGGGTGCCAACATTATCAATGATGTCTGGGGTTTACAGCGTGATCCTGATCTAGCTAGAGTGCTCGGAGAATATGGGGCTCCAGTGGTGGTAATGCATAATCAAAATGGTACACAATATCATCATTTGATGGGCGATATTTTCGCCTTTTTGCGTAAGAGTATAGAGTTGGCGGAAAACAATGGTTTGGTAGGTGATCAGATTATAGTTGATCCAGGAATAGGCTTTGGTAAAACGAATGAGCATAATTTAGAGGTTCTGTCACGACTCAAGGAATTTAGAACCTTGGGTAAACCAATTTTATTAGGTACATCTCGAAAATCGACCATCGGCAAGACCTTAGATCTTCCAGTAGATGAACGTTTGGAGGGAACAATTGCCACGAGTGTGTTGGGTGTTGCGGCAGGTGTGGATATTATCAGAGTTCATGATGTTCAGGCTAATCGTAGGGCAATCCAGATGTCGGATGCTATAATCAGGGGGCAAAGGGGAGCGAATTATGTGGGGGCATGATGTCATTCGTTTGCGTGGTTTGGAGTTTTATGCTTTCCATGGTGTGCTCCCAGAAGAAAATACACTTGGACAAAAATTCGTGGTTGATCTGGACTTATTTCTGAGTCTCCACGTTGCCGGCAACTCAGATAAAGTCGAAGATACAGTGAGTTATGCTGAAGTTTATAGTGTAATCAAGGAATGTATGTTTGGAGAGCCATTAAATTTGTTAGAGCGATTGGCTGAGTACATCGCCCAAAAAATTCTGACGGGATTTGCCTGTTCTGCTGTACGTGTCGAAATACATAAACCTCAAGCCCCAGTCCCGGGAATTTTCCGGGATATATCCGTGGAAATTTGGCGGGAGCAAAAGGGCACAAGCTTCTTTGCAGGGGGTAGAAAGTGAAGGCCTATTTAAGTCTAGGAAGTAACCTTGGAGATCGTTCTTACTATCTCAGTGAGGCAATTCGAAGATTAAGTGAACTATCAGATCTGGAAATTTGTAGGGAATCCTCTATTTATGAGACTGAGCCTTGGGGATTAGCTGAACAACCAGTTTATTGGAATATGGTTTTGGAAATTGAGACTGATTTAGAACCACTTAAACTTTTGCAGGCTTGTCAACAGGTTGAAAATGATTTAGGACGAGAAAGAATGATCCGTTGGGGAGCACGAACAGTTGACATTGACATACTTCTCTATGATAATATAGTTAGTAGTCTGTCGGAACTTGTTTTGCCACATCCTCGGCTGGAGGAACGGGAATTTGTTTTGGTACCTTTAAGAGAAATTGCGCCAACGCTATTATTACCTACTAGGGGCGCAATTCAGGATGTACACGGAGAAGGGAAAGTTAAAAACCTCGGGCCACGCTAAGAATCGACGATATCTTATGAATCGTACGGTTTTAGAATAATCATTTATTATTCGATTATTGTCCCGAGCTTTGGATAAAATAAGATAAATTAAGTAATTAAACCGCTTGGATCATTTTGACCGGGACGGTGAAGGAAGAAGATAGGCACCTTCACGTTCATGTGAGGTGCTTTTTTGCATCAGTGATTCGACGCTAATACTGTTAACTGCACCGCAAGACTGGGAATGGAATAGCGGTAGAAAGAAACTAAAGTGGTTTAGCATAAATTGAGTTTTCTAATCGGAGGGTAAAATGAAGTTTGGAATTATTGGTACAGGTGTAGTTGGAACGGCACTAGCAGTGCGCTTAGAACAGGTAGGTTATGAGTGCGTCGGGGTACATACACGTAGTGAGGAATCTTACCAGCGTTTTTGTCAGTACTTGAACAAAGATCAGTTCTCTTTGGAGAGTTTGGCACCTAAGGTGGATATGCTTTTTATTACTACTCAAGATGGGATGATCAGACAGGTTGCTGAAGAGTTAACTTCTAGGGGACTAGTAATCCCAGGTCAATTATGGATACATTGTTCAGGATCGCTGAGTTCGCAAGTTTTAAGAGTAGGAGAAGACGCATCTGTCCAATGTTTGTCTATCCATCCCTTACAGTCCTTTGCCAATGTTTCTGAAGCCTTGTACTTGTTACTAGGCACACATTTTGGGGTGGAGGGCGAAGCAGAAGAGATTGGAGAACAACTTGTACGAGATCTTGGGGGCATACCTCATTGTTTAACTGCTACAAATAAAACGTTATATCATGCTGGTGCGGTAGTGGCTTCAAATTATTTAGTCGTCTTGGCAGCCCTGGCAGTACAATTATTTACTCAGGCGGGTATACGTTCCGAAGAAGCTTTAGAATCTCTGATCCCGTTAATGAAAGGTACTCTACATAATTTGGAGGAGGTTGGGATACCACAAGCTTTAACCGGTCCAATTGCCCGGGGAGACAGTGAAGTTGTACGAGGACATTTGAAACAGTTGTCGACGAAACAAGCTGCAATCTATCGAGTTTTGGGAACCGGGGCTTTGGAATTAGGGCAAGCTAAATGGCAACAAGATGGGTTGGATTATCCAGAGGAAGCGTTAAATGAGTTAATGGCACTTCTCCATCAAAAGGATCAGTGAAAATGAAAAATCAGAAGAGTCTAGTAAGATAATTAAGGGCTTATGTAGGGGAAAGGATGACGAGACAAATGCAGAGAATCACTCAAATTAAGGAGTTGCGTCAAATTATAAAGGCTCAAAAGTGCTTGGGAATGTCCATCGCCTTTGTTCCAACGATGGGATATCTTCATAGAGGACATTTGAGTTTAGTTGAACAGGCAAAAAAAGATGGGTCTTTTGTAGTCATGAGCATTTTCGTAAACCCCTTACAATTTGGCCCGACTGAAGATTTCGCTAGTTATCCCCGGGATTTAGAAAAAGACGCTGAAATGGCTGAGAGTGCAGGCGTGGATTTGCTGTTTTATCCCACGGTTGAAGAGATGTATCCGCAACCTGTACTCAGTTATATTGATATAGATGAAATAGCTAATGTTTTATGTGGGGCTTCCCGACTTGGACATTTCCGGGGCGTTTGTACAGTCGTTGGTAAATTGTTTAATATTGTTCAAGCAGATAAGGCTTTTTTTGGACAAAAAGATTATCAACAATATTTAATTATCCAAAGAATGGTCTCAGATCTGAATTTTACAGTTGAGGTTAAAGCCGTACCGATTGTTAGGGAAGAGGACGGTTTGGCTTTGAGCTCACGTAATGTCTATCTTTCAACGACACATAAAACTGAGGCCTTAGTTTTATCTCGCAGTTTGGAAAAGGCGGAACAAGAGATCAAGAAGGGTCAACGGAATGCTCGATGGATCGAGGAGATAATTAAAGAACAGATCGTTCGTGAGAGTAGTGGCCAAATAGATTATGTTGAGGTCCGTAGTGCCGGGGACTTGACATACCTAGAAGAGATCAGGGGGAAAGTTTTAATTGCCTTAGCAGTTCGGTTTGGATCGACGAGGTTAATTGATAACAAGATTGTGGAGGTTGAAGAGAATGTTTAGAACAATAATGAAATCAAAAATTCATAGAGCAGTGGTAACTGAGGCTAACTTGCAATATGTTGGAAGTATTACGATTGATTCAGCCTTGATGGAAGCTGCCGACATTTTGCCGAATGAAAAAGTACAAGTAGTAAACAATAATAATGGAAACAGATTAGAAACTTATGTAATATACGGTGAAAAAGATTCAGGTGTAATTTGTCTGAATGGCGCTGCAGCGCGTTTAGTACAGGTGGGAGATGAAGTGATCATTATTTCTTATGGGATCTTTACGGATGAAGCCGCCCGTGAGTATAAACCTAAAGTAGTCTTTGTAGACGGGAAAAATGGTATGCTAGAGGTAGCAAATGAGGAAATTCATGGCACATGCTCTTGACACACTGAGTGTCCGAGCGTACTATTTATAAAAAGATTGTGTCTTTGGGATAGGATTTTTCTCAATGAAATAAACGAGATACATAGCAGAGCGTAAAGTTTGTCAAAAGGGGAAAGGCGTGAAAAATAGAAGGTGCAATATACAATTGATGATGAGAAATTTCGAACTCTGGCAGCGGAAATTAAAAAGCTTAAAGAAGATAATAAAGCACTTATCGTAGCCCATTATTATCAACGGCCGGAGATTCAGGACGTTGCTGATTTTGTGGGCGACTCTTTACAACTCAGTCAATTAGCTGCCAAAACTGAGGCGCAAATAATTGTTTTTTGCGGTGTGCATTTTATGGCTGAGAGTGCGGCCATTTTATCACCGGAAAAGATTGTCTTATTGCCGGAGGAACGTGCGGGCTGTCCTATGGCTGAAATGGTAGATGTAGAACCTTTAAAGCAAAGGAAGGCACAATTGCCTGGTTGCCAAGTGGTTTGCTATGTAAACTCTTCAGCAGCTGTCAAAGCAGAAAGTGATATTTGTTGTACTTCATCGAACGCTGCTCAAATCGTAAAGTCTTTGCCGGAGGGAGAACTACTTTTTATCCCGGACCAAAACCTTGGGAGTTATGTCGCAGAAAAAACTGGACGGCGAATGCACTATTGGCCAGGCTATTGTAACACACACGATCGTCTCACCAAGGAAGACATTCTAAAGGCTCGACAGCAATATCCTAAGGCAGAGGTGATTGTTCATCCGGAATGCCGGGAAGAGGTTAGACGAGAAGCTAACTATATAGGTTCGACGGCGGGGCTGATTAGTTATGCTCAAACGTCACAAACTCAGGAGTTTATTGTCGGAACTGAGTCTGGAATCTTACATCAACTTCATAAACTATGTCTGGCTAAGGAATTTTATTTAGCTTCAGAACAGTTAGTTTGCCCAAATATGAAGTCTACAACGTTAAGCAAAGTTAGAGATGCGTTGAAGAATCTTGCCCCTCGCATTACAGTAGAAGAAGAAACTAGGCTAAAAGCCAAACTGGCTTTAGACAGAATGCTGGCGGGTTCGTAGAGCCTGATTTTATTGCTATCAATTCAGTAAAATATTAGGTGATCACAATGTACTAAGGCTTTCGCTTGGCGTAAGCCCAGTTTTCTTTATAAGTAAAAATAGTGCCAAAAGCGTGTTTGTAGAGGGATGAGCGAGTGAAAAGATATTTATATCCTTGGGATAAGGACAAGATGGAGGTTTTTTACACCGAAGTTTTGGTCTTAGGTAGTGGAATTGCTGGGCTTTACTCGGCAATTAAAGCCAGTGAACATTTTCAAGTTACAGTTTTAACCAAGAAGAAGATTGAGGAAAGTAATACTGGACATGCTCAAGGGGGAATCGCTGTTGCTATGGACGAAGACGATTCTCCTGCCTTGCATTATGAAGATACGCTTGGGGCAGGTGCCGGGCTTTGTGACCTAGAAGCTGTGAGAATTTTAGTAGAAGAAGGTCAGGCACGCGTCGAGGAATTGATCAAGATGGGAGCCTATTTTGACAGGAATAACGGGGTTTTAGCTTTTACAAGAGAGGCAGCACATAGCCGTCGACGAGTTCTACATGCCCAAGGGGATGCCACTGGCTGGGAGATAGAACGCACCTTAGTTGAGGAGACCGGACAACGGGAAGGTGTTTTGGTAAAAGAAGGACGCTTTGTTGTAGACTTATTTAAAAATAGCCGGGGGGATATACTGGGAGCTCTTACTTTTGTTGTTGAGACGGGAAAACTTGAAGCTTATTTAGCAAAAGCTGTAATTCTTGCGACCGGTGGATTAGGCCAACTCTTTGGATTTACTACTAACCCAGACGTAGCGACTGGGGATGGTATGGCAGCGGCCTATAGGGCAGGAGCAGAATTGATGGATATGGAGTTTGTACAGTTCCACCCTACCGCCCTACTTTTGCCGGGGGTTCCTCGTTTTCTGATTTCTGAAGCTGTCCGAGGGGAAGGTGCCCACTTAATCAATCAGAGTGGGTGGCGTTTTATGGAAACTATCCCTGGCAAAGAGTTAGCTCCTAGAGATATCGTAGCAAGGGCAATTTGGAAGGAAATGAATTATGGTCCCGTCTTCTTGGATTTTAGGCCGATTGGCGAGAAACATAGTCTCGAGAGGTTCCCTAAAATACGTCAAACCTGTTTAGACTATGGCTTGGATTTTTTGACGACTCCCGTTCCTGTCGCACCAGCAGCTCATTATATGATGGGTGGGATTCGGACTAATATTAATGGAGAAACTAATCTGCCTAATCTCTATGCTTGTGGGGAGTGTGCTTGTAACGGAGTACATGGTGCAAACCGTTTAGCTAGTAATTCTCTCCTGGATGGCTTGGTTTTTGGTGCTCGGATCGTGGAGAGGATCTTAACTGCCACGCAAATCCAGATGCCAGTTTGGGAAGATGTGCTCATTAGCCAGCCATTAAACGCTACAGGGTATTTACCAGAAACAAAACCTGGTTTGCGGGCGGATTTGCAACAGGTCATGTGGGAACTAGTAGGTATTTTGCGTGATCAAGATGGTTTAGAGAAAGCGCGACATATTTTGGAGACTTGGGAAGAACAAAATAAGGCCGGATTGAATGTCGAGGATCTAGAATTCGGTAATATGCTCTGTATAGGGCTAGCAATAATTCAAGCAGCTTTAGCACGTGAGGAAAGTCGAGGAGGACATTATCGTTCTGATTTCCCTCAGCGTTTAGATCATATATGGCAGAAACACTCTGTACAAAATAAGGAGGATGTCAATGTTAGCTACGTTCCAATTGAAGGGCATAATTGACCGAGCGTTAACCTATTCTGTCAAAGCCTTAGACTTTTTAGATGTAGGAGAGATGAAGTTTACTGCTCACCGACGCTTAGAAAGCGGGGAAACCCATGGCGCGTGAAGAAATATTAGATCTTATGGTTGCTCATCCCGGAGAGTATGTTTCCGGTGAGCTCATGAGTGAGCATTTACAGCTTACCCGCGCTGCTATCTGGAAACAGATCAAGATTTTGAAAGAATCGGGGTTCGAAATAGAGGCTCAAACTAAGAGGGGTTATCGGTTACTCCAAACTCCGTTTAGTATTAACGCCTGGACCATCAAACATGTACTAAAGACTCAACAACTGGGACAAAAATTAGATCTTCATGAGGAACTACCTTCCACCAATGAGCGGGCCAAGGAATTAGCTAGGCAAGGGAAGGACCACGGGACAGTCGTCTTCGCTGAAAGGCAAAGTGCAGGACATGGACGAATGCAACGCCAATGGGAATCTCCTAAGGGCGGACTCTGGATGTCAGTGATTCTTAAGCCGAAATTATCCTTAGCTGATGCTTCTAAGTTAACCCTCTGTACAGGTATAGCGGTTGTGGATGCTCTTGAAGAAGTTTGCAAAATTGAGGTTGGGATCAAATGGCCTAATGATATAGTTTACGGTGGTCAAAAAATTGCTGGAATCTTAGGGGAAGTTGTTGGGGAGTGGAATATAGTTCAGACCATGATCATTGGCATAGGTGTTAATGCCAATCTTCGCAGGGAGGAATTAAGCAAAGACCTGATGGCGACAACATTGCAAGAAATTGTCGGGGCTAAATTGGATTTAAACGTTTTAGCAGCCTCAATTTTGGAACAGCTTGAAGAAGAAATAATAAGTCTGGAAACTCAGGGGTTTAGTTGTATACGAGAACGTTGGTTGCAAAGAGCTATTGGTTTAGGTCAAGGTGCAGTTATTCAACGGGGTAATCAGACCTTTGAAGGGATCATTCAGGGAATCACGGCTGACGGGGAATTGATCTTGCGAATTGGAGAAGAGAACCTTACCTTCTCGGCGGGGGAAGTAAGGGTGCGTTCAACTACAGGTACATATTTCTAAGGTGATCACGGAAACTTATAAGAAGTAAAGGAGAATAATCATGATCCTGGTTTTTGATGTTGGCAATACTAATATTGTCCTTGGGGTCTATGATGAACGGGTATTAATTCATCATTGGAGGGTTTCAACTGAAAAATCCCGAACAGTAGACGAATATGCCGTAGTTACCAAGAATCTCTTTAATTTTAGTGGTTTAAGTTTTGAAAAGATTAAAGCAGTTGTCATTTCTTCAGTAGTTCCACCGGTCATGCCGACTCTAGAGGAACTATCTCGTAAATATTTTGGCGTAGAGCCTTTGGTAGTGGGTCCGGGAGTTAAAACAGGGATGCCAATTATTTACGATAATCCTCGAGAGGTTGGGGCAGACCGAATTGTTAATGCGGTAGCGGCCTTTGCCAAATACGGAGGGCCTTTGATCATCGTTGATTTTGGGACGGCCACGACCTTTTGCGCCATATCCCTACATGGAGAATATTTGGGAGGAGCCATTGCTCCAGGGATAGGCATTTCTACGGAGGCCCTGTTTCAGCGAGCTTCAAAGTTACCACGGATTGAACTTGTGAAACCCAAATCTATTATTGCTAAAAATACCGTCGCAGGTATGCAATCGGGAATCTATTACGGTTTTTCCGGTCAGGTCGATGGGATTGTTAATCGGATGAAGGAAGAATTAGGACAAACAACTAAGGTTATTGCCACAGGTGGACTAGCGGAATTTATTGCGGAGGAGTCACGCACAATTGAAACTGTGGATCCATTTTTAACATTGGATGGCTTGTTGCTTATTTACGAACGAATGCATAATCATAAAAAAGATTAATAGAGTACCTGATTGAAAGGTAAACATATGAGATTAGGTCAATATACTTGGGATTTGCCAGTTTTTTTAGCGCCAATGGCTGGGGTTACAGATAAGGCCTTTCGGGAAACGGTTCGCTCCGTCGGTGGGAATTATGTCGTCACGGAAATGATTAGCGACAAAGCCTTAAATCACCAAAACCCCCGTACTTTGCATATGTTGGAATTAAAAGAAGAGCCTGAGCCTCGAATTGTGCAGTTATTTGGCTCTGATCCGCATAATATGGCTCGTGCGGCACAACTCGCCGAGTCACTTGGGGCTGATGTTCTCGATATTAATATGGGTTGTCCGACGCTTAAGATTGTAAAAAATGGGGAAGGATCCGCATTATTACGGGATCTTCCCTTGGCGACAGAAATAGCGGCCGCTGTTGTTCAAGCCGTGGATTTGCCGATTACAGTAAAAATTCGTTTAGGCTGGACCAAGGAGGAGATTATTGCCCCAGAGTTAGCCCAGCGTTTGGAGTCTGTTGGGATAGGCATGATCACGCTTCATGCTCGAACTCGGGAACAATTTTATTCCGATCAGGCAGAATGGGAATGGATCAGACGGGTTAAAGCGGTTACGAGGATTCCGGTGATTGGTAATGGGGATATAACTCATCCCGAACAGGCTCAATTAATGATCGAGCAAACAGGCTGTGATGGAGTTATGGTGGGTCGAGGTGCCATGGGTAATCCTTGGCTAATTCCGCAGATTCAGCATTATCTTGAGTTTAAAAAAATGCTACCCGCACCAACTTCGGAAGAAAGAATTGCCGTGGCTCTACAACATTTTGAGCGTGTCTTAGATCATAAAGGGCAACGAATTGGTTTGAACGAAATGCGTAAACATGCCGTTTGGTATATCAAGGGTTTCAAGCATGCGGCCATGCTGCGTGATCGGATTATGCAAACTCGAGAGGCTCAAGAAATGAAAGATGTATTTTGTGGAATTTTAGACCAACATGAATAGTTTCAATGATATTAGGAAAAATAGAAGCGCATTAGTATAGAGACAAAAGAGAGTTTCCTTGACATTATTTTGAAGGTTCCTTATAATAACGAGTAATGATTCAGGGTATGTTCTTTAAGTCGCTTTAGGATTTTATGGATATTAAAACTAGAGCGGTTTAGAGGCCATCTGCGGAGATTAAATCAGTTAGGGAATGATTGTCAAGGAAGCGTGCAGTTTAGATAGACACGCTACTAATGTAAGGACGAGAAAAGGGGAGCGAAAAGGAAATGCCTGAAAAAGAAGTAATCTTAACCCTTGCCGGTCTAAAGAAACTAGAGGACGAGTTAGAACTTAATAAAACTCAAAAACGCCGGGATATAGCCGGACGTATTAAACAGGCGATTGAATTTGGGGATATCAGCGAGAATTCCGAATATGATGATGCCAAGAATGAACAAGCATTTATTGAAGGTCGGATTATTACGATCGAAAAGATGTTAAGGAATGCTAGAGTCATCGACGACCCCGAAGGGGCTGAGTGCGTTACTCTTGGTTCTACAGTAATACTAAAAGATCAGGATTATGGTGATCAAGAGGAATATACGATCGTTGGTTCTGCTGAGGCTGATCCTGGTACTAATAAAATTTCTAATGAATCTCCTGTTGGCAGGGCCGTCTTGGGACAGGTTAAAGGTGCTATTGTTGAAGTTAATGTTCCTGCAGGAATTTTGCATTACGAAATTATTAGTTTTAGATAAACCTTTACTCAATGCATAATTCATAATTCATAATTCATAATGCGATTCTAGTATAGAAACCTATTTTCCATCTCAAAGGTTGTAGACGGTACCATGTTTTTATTCGAAAAAGCCCTTAAAAAGGGCTAAAAGTGTGTCATCTTTATTCAATTTGGAGTAAAAAACGTATCGATTAGACTTTCTGCACTGGAATCATAATGCATTCTTTAACCCCTTATCCTTTACTTATAAAGGGAGGGTTTTTATTTTTTGTTTTTATTGTTTAATTACATCGAATTTTGTAGAATTGATTATATGAGATAATTGGAGGAATGCTAAATGGATAATGAAAATGACCTTTGGCGCGTTCGCGTAGATAAACTTGATATGTTTCGCCAGGGTGGTATAGAGCCGTATGTTGATCGATATGTTAGAACCCACAAAGCTACTGACATAATTGATGAATTTGATCAATTACAGGGGCAAGAAGTTAGTATAGCGGGCAGGATGATGTCTAAGCGAGATCAGGGCAAAGTGATTTTTGCTCATATTCAAGATTTTAGCGGACGTGTGCAAATCTACATAAAAATGGATGATGTAGGTGCTCCCAATTTTGAATTAATCTCTAAATTCGATGTGGGAGACATTATTGGGGTTCAAGGGACAGTTTTCCGTACGAAACGTGGGGAGATATCTGTCCATGCTCAGGTTGTTCAACTTTTGTCCAAAGCAATGCGTCCTCTACCGGAGAAATTTCACGGTTTAACGAATGTTGAGGCGCGCTATCGGCAACGTTACGTTGATTTAATTGTTAATCCGGATGTCCGGGAAGTTTTCATTGCGCGTAGTAAAATTATTCGAGCTATGCGAGAGTTTTTAGATGCTCGTGAGTTCTTAGAAGTTGAAACACCGACGCTTCATGCTGTTGCTGGTGGGGCAGCAGCCAGGCCGTTTGTTACTCATCATAATACCTTAGATATCGATCTTTATTTGCGGATTGCTTTGGAATTGCCCTTGAAACGCCTGATTGTCGGGGGCTTTGAGAAGGTTTATGAGATCGGACGCAATTTCCGTAATGAAGGGATTTCTATTAAACATAATCCCGAATTTACCATGATGGAATTATATCAAGCCTATGCTAATTTCGAAGATATTATGGAATTAACCGAAGATATGATCTCGTCTATCACAAAAAAAGTTCACGGAACCTTTGAGATAACCTATCAGGACGAACTTCTGAATTTTACTACCCCTTGGCGTAGATTACCGATGCTAGAGGGCATACTGGAGTATAGTGGGGTCGATTTTAGCAAGATACTTGACTCTGAACAGGCTCGTTCGATAGCTAGCGAAAAAGGCCTTAAGGTAGAGGCGAATGTTTCACGTGGTAAAATCATTAATGAATTTTTTGAGGCTTTTGTTGAACCAAAACTAATTCAGCCTACATTTGTT
>ORJL010507068.1_pt1 | contig 14498 bp, 12 predicted proteins | sample 1779941 | NCBI WGS metagenome assembly ORJL01 (sample SAMEA104232317, study PRJEB22302) | groundwater metagenome | biome: forest; feature: aquifer; material: groundwater | place: USA | collected 2011-08-07 | depth 5.8 m
ACTCCATGCTGACCAGGTCATCGGAGGGAAGGTTATAGATAAAGAGAGTCGGCTTCGGGGGCTCGCTGCCGCCCGAGCCGGTGAACACGACCACGCCACCAAGCACTGCCAGGACGAGCAAGAGGATAAGCGTCTGTTGGAAACGCATGGCTAGCCCCCTTCCCCACATCCCAGCCAGGGTGGAGGGTGGAGGGTGGAGGGTGGAGGGACCACCGGAGTTAGGGTCATCGGCGGCGCCACCAGGCTACGACACCGGCGACCAGGACGGCCAGGGGCAGGAGGATCGTGCTGGAGACGATGATCAGATTCTGCTCCAGGGGTCCCAGGAACATGCGGCGCAGGTCGCGCGGCTTGGTGCGAATGGAGATCAGGTCTTCATCCTCGGCCAGCCAGTTCACGGTGTTCAGCAGCAGATTGCGGTTGTCGTACTCCTTGAGATAACGGTTGGAGGCGAAGTCGGCGACGCCGTAGACGACGATGCGCGTGCGGCGCGGCGACTCGGGCTCCCGCTCGCCCCGGAGGAACGCCGCTGGGCCCACCTGCACGGCCAGCGGCAGGGGACCAGGCAGGTCCTCACCGGGGTTGAGCTGGGCCTGGTCGGGATTGGACTCCAGCCAGCTCCGGCTCGAGGAGGTGGCCAGCGGCTCGACGCTGATGAGCTGGTCCAGGCTGCGCCCGGGCGTGATCACCGTCCCGAACTCCACCGGCGAGCTGATGGCCATGGTGCGAGGGAAAAAGGCGAGCTGGAGGTCGCGGGTGATGTCGGTGAAATTGAATCGCTGCACCACCGGCGTCGCCTGGTCCTGCGGCAGCGAGCTGGCCGGATCCACGACGACGCCGTCGCGCAGCTCGACCGCCCATTCGGCCAGCACCTCCTCCAGCCCGGTGGGCGTGCGCGACTCGAAGAGGAATAGGGCCTTCCCCCCCTTGCGCAGGTAGTCGGCCACAGCCGCCTTCTCGACCTCCGCCAGGGCTCGGCCCGGGTTGGCCACGACGAGGACGGCAGCGTCGGCAGGCACGGTGCTGCTCAGCACCAGGTTGAGAGTCTCGATCACGTAGTTGTCGTCGCGCAGGGCCTGCCCTGCCTCGCCGAACCCTGTCTCGCGGAAGTCATTGTACTCGCGCTCCCCATGGCCCACGAGCATGTAGAGCTTCTTCTGCTGGCCCCGCGTCACCTTGAGGATGGCACTGGTGAAGGTCTGCTCGTCCACGCGGTTCACGGTCTGCTTATCGCTTCCAGCCTCGAGGACGATGCTCCCATCCTGGCGGACGTTGTGCTTGTTGACGAGGGCCGGTTGCTGCAAGGGATCCACGACGTCGTAAACCAAGCGCTCGCTGCGGTTGCTGTACTCCTTCAGGAGATCCCGGGCCGCCTGGTCGCTCAGCTCCGGACTATAGAAGGCCGTCACCGTGATGGTGCGCGTGAGTCCCTGCAGGACCTTGACCGTCTGCGGCGAGAGGGAGAACTGGTTCGATGCGGTGACATCCCAGCGCTGATTGACCCGCATGATCAGGATGTTGGCGAGGACGACGATACCGACGAAGGCCACGACCATGATGCCGGCATTGGTGCCATAGCGAGCACCACGTCCCTGCATGAGCACACGGATCTCGGCGCTCATGCCGACGAGAAACGCGGCCACGAGGACCACGCCTATGGCCAGGAGGGGCCGGATGTAGATCTCCAGCTTGGGGTCGACCAGGTAAAAGATGCCCGCCACGATGAGCGCGAACAAGCCGACGACTCCGGCCGGGCGGACCAGGTTGTTGAGGTGTTGCGACCAGCGCTCCATACCTACCTCCAGCGCCGGGTTTCGAGAGAACGAACGCAGAGGAAGAGGAACACGGCAATGAAGCTCAGATAGTAGGCCACGTCTTGTGTATCCACGACACCACGATTGAAATCATTGAAGTGCTGGGAGAGGGCCAGATAGCGCACGATGGTGCTGACAGGAGCGGGGATACTCTGAGCGGCGCCATTCACGAACCAGAAGACCAGGAGCACCCCGATGCTCCCCGCTGCGGCGACGATCTGGTTGCGGGTCAAGGAGGAGAAGAGGAGGCCAACGGCGAGGAAAGAGCCGCCGGCTAGCAGCACGCCGAGATAGCCGGCGAGAATGGGTCCGAGGTCGGGCTGGCCATAGATATAGAGGATGATGGGGTAGTAGATGGTGAGGAGCAGCATGCCGGCCAACAGAGTCAGGCTGGCCAGATACTTCCCGATCACGACCTCCACGTCCCGCACTGGTGCTGTCAGAAGGAGCTCGATGGTGCCTGTGTTCTGCTCCTCGGCGATCAGGCGCATGCTGAGAACGGGCGCCAGGAAGAGGAGGATGATGCCGACGGTGCCCTGGAGGCCCCGCAGAGATGCCTCCTGGCTGTTGATGACATTCAGCGAGAAGATGAGTCCGGAGAAGACGAGGAAGACCGTGGCGACGGCATAGGCAATGGGAGAGGCGAAGAAGGAGCCTACCTCCCGGCGCCAGATGGCTCGCACGTTACGCATGGTGTCGCCCCTCCTCACTGGTAGTCAGCCTGAGGAAGATCTCCTCCAGGCTCATCCCTTCCTGGCGCAGCTCGAGGAGCTTCCAGCCCTGGCCTACCACGGTCGAGGCGATGGCTTCCCGTACATCCGATCCGGGCTCGCATTCCACCTGGAAGCGCACCGTGCCGTTGGCGTCCCGAGGCGTCACGCCCTTCACGCCCTGTATCTCGAGCAACCGGCGAAGGACCTCGTTCACATTCACCGGGCCTCGGATCTGGACGCCGACACGCTCCGCGCCGGAGAGGTGCCGGCTGAGGTTCTCCGGCGTGTCGACGGCCACGATGGTGCCCTCGTTGATGACGATCACCTTGCCGCACACCATGGAGACCTCGGGCAGAATATGAGTGCTGAGGATGATCGTCCGCTCCTTGCCCAGGTCACCGATGAGCCGGCGGGTGCTGACCACCTCTTCCGGATCGAGGCCGATGGTGGGCTCGTCCAGGATCAGCACCTCGGGTCGTGCCAGGATGGCCTGGGCCAACCCCACCCGCTGGCGAAAGCCCTTGGAGAGTTTGCCGGTAAGCTGCTCCGCGCGCCCCTTCAGGTGGCACTCTTCGATGGCCTCGTCCACCCGGCGCTTCTTCAGTTTCGGGTCGATCTTCTTCAGCTCGGCGAAGAACTCGAGGGAGGCGCGGACGGTCATCTCGTTGTAGAGGGGCACCGTCTCCGGCATGTAGCCAACCCGGCGGCGTACCTCGAGGGAGTCTCGGAAGACGTCGAACCCAGCCACCGTGGCCGTGCCGCTGGAGGCCGGCATGTAGCCGGCCAGGACACGCATGGTCGTGGTCTTTCCGGCGCCGTTCGGACCCAGGAATCCGACGATCTCGCCCCGCGCCACCTCGAAGTTGACGTTCTCGATGGCCATGTATTTCCCGTAGAACTTGGTGAGGCTCTTGACCTCGATCATGGGCTCCCCTAACTGGGTCGCTGTGCGACGACCCGAAAGACGACGGTCTCGCTGGTGGAGGAGTTGCCGGCCTGATCATAGGCGACGGCATAGGCCGAATGCTCCCCTGGAACCCATTTCCAGGGGAGATTGAAGGGCTGGACCCGCGTTGTTCCCAGCGAGACCCCGTCGACGAAGATCTCGGCCCGTTCGATGGCGCCATTGTCTGTCGCCGCCGCCTGGATGCCGAACTCCCTGTCGCCCTGGGGGTCCACCAGGACCGCCTCGCCGGGATGAGGATAGTCGACCCGCGCGCGGGGAGGGGCATTGTCCACGGTTACAGGCACCAGGCGCTCCTCCGTGCCGCTCCCGCGCTGAACGGTGAGACGGAGGGAGTAGATGCCGTTCAGGTTTCTGGTGTCCCAGGACCCCAGCCGTCCGGCGCCCACGGGGCTCTGGTTGCCAGGGACGATGGGCAGCCATGTCGCCGGCTGGAGGCCCTCGCCGTATTCCACGCGATACTGGCGGAAGCCGGCCCCCCGGGCTGACCCCTCGACCGTGACAAGCCCCGAGACCGAGGCCCCGGCGCCGGGACGGACGACGGCGACGTCTCCGCCGGCGGGCTCCGCTCCGGCCGGGGGCAGGTCGGCCGGGATGTTCTCGCGTGCCCAGTCGGCCGCGGCCGGCGGCAAGGCCATCCCCACGCGGGTCTCTATCTCCTCGGGTGGCGTGCCGGCGTTGGCCAGCTCGCCCGTGCGGCGGTCCACCTCATAGCGCCGGTGGATGTTGTCCACCTGCCGGGGTTCCGTGCCACGGGCGAAGAGCTCAGTGCGCGTGGGGCAGATGCCGTTCGGCAGCAGGCCCGAGGGAACGCACACCGCGAGCCGCACCAGCCCTTCCGGAACCGGGAAGGGCCGCGGCGGCAGACCCTCGTGGATCAACCGCATCACCCGGTTCCAGATGGGGGCCGCGGCCGTCACGCTGAGGGCCTTCACCATGGGCCGGTTGTCGGCGTTACCCACCCACACGCCGACGACGTAGTCGGGGGTGTAGCCCATGGTCCAGGCGTCGCGGTAGTCGTCGGTGGAGCCAGTCTTGGCCGCGGCCGGTCGATCGGGCAGCCTCAGGGGGGAGTTGGCACCGAAGAGAGGGGCGCGAGCATTGTTGTCCGAGAGGATATCCGTCAAGAGATAGGCGAGCTGAGGCGAGAGCACCTGCTGGCGCGCCGGGCCAAGGAACTCGTCGATGACCCGCCCATCCGGTCCCTCGATCCTCAGGATCGAGACCGGCTCCAGCGTGCGCATACCCGGCTGGGTTTCCGTCGGGGGCACCGGCCGCCCGGCCATGACGCCGCCGTTGGCGAACACCGAGTAAGCATAGGCCAGGTCGAGGAGCTTCACCTCCCCGCCACCGAGGGTGAGGGAGAGCCCGTAGAAGTTTTGGCGCATGAGTCCGGTGATACCCAGCCGGTGAGCCATGTCGATGACATTCTGCACCCCGGCGAACTGGATGGTGCGGACAGCGGGGATGTTCTTCGACATGGCCAGGGCCTGGCGCACCGAGATGGGGCCCGAGAGCTTCTCGTCGACGTTCTTGGGGACGTAGGGCGGGTTGTTGCCGTCGGGGAAAGACGTACGAACATCCAGGAGCATGGTGGCCGGCGCATAGCCCTTCTCGAAGGCCGTGACGTACGTGATGGGTTTGAAGGACGAGCCCGGCTGCCGTTCGGCGACGGCCATATTGATCTGCCCGCTGATGGAGGCGTCGAAGTAGTCGGGGCTGCCCACCATGGCCAGGATCTCACCACTCTCGGGACGGAGGACGACGACAGCCGCGTCGGTGGCCCGCACCGAGCGGCGGAGTGTCTCGATATGCTCGTGGGCGGCGGCCTCGGCGGCTTCCTGGATACCGACATCGAGGGTCGTGTACACGCGCAAGCCGCCGCGGTAGGTGCGATCGTAGCCCAGCCGCTGCTCCAGGAGATCCCGCACGTAGACGACGAAGTGGGGCGCACGGATGTTGAAGCGCGCGGGGGCGTAGCTGAGCTCCGCCTCCTTGGCCGCCGTAGCCTCCTCTGGGGTGAGGTAGCCCTGGGAGGTCATGCGATCGAGTACGGTCTCCTGGCGGGCCTTGGCCAGTCGCGGATTTAGGACGGGCGAGTAGCGACTGGGAGCCTGGGGTAGGCCAGCGAGCATAGCCGACTCGGCCAGAGAGAGATCGTGCACCGACTTGCCGAAGTAGCTCTGCGCGGCCGATTCCACGCCGTAGCTGATGTTGCCGAAGAAGATCTCATTGAGATACATCTCGAGGATCTGGTCCTTGCTCAGGCTTTGGGTCACCTGCCAGGCGACGACCATCTCCTTCACCTTGCGCCAGAGGCTGCGCTTCTGGCGCTCCTCCTCGGGGATGAGCACAGACTTCACCAACTGCTGGGTGATGGAGCTACCACCCTGGATATCGCCCGACGACGTCTGGACCAGGGCCCGCAAGAGACCGCGCACGTTGATACCGGGATTGGAGTAGAAGCTGGCATCCTCGGTGGCGATGGTCGCCTGGATGAGCGACAGGGGCATCTCGCGCAGGGGCACCCAGCTTCGCCGGCCCCCTTGAGGATCGAAAACCTCATAGAGCAGCTCGCCGTTGCGGTCGTAGATCTGAGTGCTCAGCGAGGGAGGCCGCGTCACCAGGGTCTCGGGCGACGAGATCTCCCGTCCGACGGCCGCGAAGAGGCCGGCCGCGGCGCCCACACCGGCACCCATGAGAACCACAACCAACCCGGCGCCGAGGCCGGCGAAGAGGAGCAGCGCCACGAGCCAGCGGGAGCGCCCTGCCCCCCGGTGACGGTCAACGAGGCGAGCCAGCCGGCGGCGCCGCCGGAGCGCGCGCCCGATGGTCACGGGCTACTCCTCCCGCCGCAGGGGTGATTCATGAATCGCCCCTATTCCCCGCCGGCACCGTGCCCTTGCGCAGGACTACGAAGTGTGAGAGGCCAAAGATGCGCAGGGGGGTCCGTTCCAGGAAGTAGAGCACGCTGCGCAGCAACGCCGCGAGGCGGGGCCAGCGGGCCGCAATCCCATCGAAGCCCGGATAGACGTAGGTGTGAATGACGCGCGACAGGGGAAGGCCAGCGCAGAGGCGACGGATGTCCCGGGCGCGGTAGGCCCGCGCGTGGGGGACGAAGATGCGCCGCAGCCGGTCCGGGAGGTAGTTGAGCAAGGGGATATTCCCGAAGATGTAGCGGGACCCGAGGTAGAAGCCGTGGGTCTCAAAGGGGTAGAGACGATTGGGGGCGTAGATCACCACACACCCGCCCTCGCGCGCCACCCGACAGGCCTCCTGAATCGTCCTCCGGTCGTCGGCCACATGCTCGATCACTTCGTTCAGGTACACCAGGTCGAAAACAGCGGGCCGGAACGGCAGACGCTCAGCCGAGGCGGCCAGGGTACCCCGGGCACCCCGGCGGTGAGCTTCACGTACCCGCTCAGGATCGAGGTCGACGCCGTAGGTTGTCGGACTCAACTGCATGAACCGGCTCACATATGCTCCAATCCCGCAGCCCACGTCCAGGATGCGCCGCTGCTCCAGCGGCACGTAGCGCCGCACGAGATCGAGACGCCGCTCTTGGCCGAAGCGCCAGACATAGCTGGGGTGGCCGAGGACGATGGCCTTCTGTGCGTCCAGCACCAATGACATGCGAGCCAGGGGATTTTGTTAGCTTAGCAGACGCTTCGCCGGGGGTTCAAATGGCGGGCGTCCACGGAGAGCCGCCCCCCCCGGGCGGCGGGGGGGGGGGCGGCTGCCGTTGCGTGACCGAAGGGCGAAGACGAGCGAACAGGGGCCCTAGAACGGGTAGCCTTTGCCCCCCTGCACACCCTTGAGGGCAGAGATCTCGCCAGTGTGGTTGTGCAGATGCCCGAGAGCGACATTGCTCACGATCCAGCCCAAGGACTGCGGGCCAAAGCCAGCGAAGGGGAGTTCCACCTTGCGGTCCAGGTCGGCGTCGTTGAGCCCGGCAAGAAAGGAATCGGCACCGTCCAGGAGTGCCTTGGCGTAACCGCCCAGGGCATTGAGGTCCACGCGCACGCGGCGTCCCCATTCTGTCCAGTCCGCAGAGGAGTCCTGAGGAGGGGGCTCACTCAGGCCCGCCTTGGCGCCCCACTCCCCCATGATGAGCAGCGGGCCGCCGCGTCCCAGCCCATTGATCGCGAAATCCACACCGATAAGCGTGTGGGCATAGAGTGCCCCAATGGGATGGGCCTTGCCGTCCGGTGCCCGGTGGGCCTGCTCAGGTGTAACATCCTTCACGGTCTCGGCCAGCAACCAGCCAGCCGCCTGAAGCTGTTCGCGCAAAAGCGCTGTGGCATTCATGGACACGTCTCCTTATACCTCGTGCGGGGTAGCCGCTACCGCCGCTGCTGTAGCTTGGCGATCAGCTCTGCTTCTGTCAAGACTGCCGGTTCAGTTTGGACCCGCCCCGCGGGCCTGATGGACCTCGCAGGCAGCCCGCAGGCCAGATTCGATCGCGCCCTGAATCCAGGCGTGGGCCAGAGACGCGTGCTCGCCGGCGAAATGGATGCGACCCTCCGGGGCGATGATGTGCTGGTGAAGAAGGCTCTGCTGGCCCGGGTCGAAGAGGGCGAAGGCGCCGCCGGCGAACTCGTCGTCGTGCCACATCTTGGAGGCGCCCACCTCGAACTCCTCGATGATCTGCGGGTGGATCTGGGCCAGGTTCTCCAGGGCCTGGGCGACGCGGTCCGCCGGGGAGAGGGAGCCCCAACGCTGGGCGTCCTCGGACCACGTATAGCTGGCCAGCAGCACGCCGCGGCCCGTCTCCCGGCCATGGTCAGGGTAGTAGGTGGCTCGGATAGCGAGATCAGACATGGTGCCGCCGCCGAAGATGCCGTCGTCCTCTTCCCAGAAACGGCGCCGGCACTGGAAGAGTATCTTGGCAGAGGCGTCGTAGTGGAGCTGCCGGATGGCCCGCTGCTTGGGGCGCGAGAAGGGCTTCAGCACTTCCACGTGGCGCAGCGCCGGGAAGGGGACGGTGACGATGGCGTAGTCACCGCTGGCCTGGGCGCGGCCGGCGGCGGTCTGGTAGTGAACCGTCACAGAGCCGGGAGTCTGGTCAAGGGCGACCACCCTGGCCCCGAAATGGATGCGGCTCTGGAGCGCCGGCAGGAAGGCTCGGGGCAGCAGGTCCATGCCGCCGTCGATCTCCACCATGTTCGTGTAGTAGCCGCCCGCTTCCTCCCTCAGGAGCTCCAGGAAGGAGGAGTTCATGACGGCCTCCTGGTTCTCCAACAGGCCGAACATCTCGATGGCCCCTTCGGACCAGCCCAGGCTTTCCAGAAACTCGCGAGTCGAGTACTGGTCATAGGCACGAACGATCTCCGACCAGGCGGCTTCGGGGGCTTCGTGGAGCTTCTCGACGAGGGGAGATAGCGCTTCGGCCCAGAGTTGTCCAAGGGTCTTGCCGCGCTCTCGATCGGCCACCTCGAAGCCCAAGGCGTCCGGGTTCGCACCCACCTCCTCAATCCGGTACCGCCGGCCATGCAGGTAGTAGAAGGCATGAGGGTTGCCCATGGTGAACGGAGAAACCGGCAGCTTGAACCGGTCGATGTAGGCCATCGTCAGATCGTGAGCGCGGGGGATACGCATCGCGCCGGCCTCGGCGTAAAGGCCCGGCGCAAAGGGCTCGCGGAGCGTGTACACGCGGCCGCCGACGCGGCTCTGCGCTTCCAGGATGACCGGATCGTGGCCGGAGCGCTGCAGCTCGTAGGCCGCCACCAGGCCCGCCATCCCAGCGCCGACGATGATGACTCTCTGGGGAGCGATGGCGCCGGGCTGGAGGCCGGACTCTACAATGGCGCGCCAACGATGGTCGGTGTTCATGGCGGTTCCTCTCAGGTCGCGACCGGTGCCCCGGCGCGGTGAAGGAGCGTTGTCGGATACGCCTATCTAGACTTGCCTCCCGGTAGTCGCTGCGGCTGCTGCAGTAGCTTGGCGACCGAGTCTGCTCCTGTCAAGGAGCCGCGGCGGGCGACGACGACAGCTCCTCGTTGGACCCGATCAGCCCCGGCCGGGGTCAGGATGTCACACTGCATACGAAAGCCGAGACTGGCTTTCGTATGCACGAGTTTCTATACTTCCGATGCACGGTGCTGCCGATGCGGTGGCGTGTCGGACCTGAGGCTGCACTGCGCGGCTCCATTTTCCCGCGTGTGAGGAGGCGACGATGACTTGGTTTCGCAAGCTGTTCAGACTCGCCCCCAGCGCCACCCTGGACCTGCTCGGTCCTCCTGCCACATGCATCCCGGGCGACACGTTGCCGGTCGAGGTCCGGCTCACACCCGGAGAGGATGTGACGCCGCGCCAGGTGCGGGTCGAGCTGGCCGGCCGGGAGGACTACTACGTCGAGGTGGAGAGTCGAGACTCCAACAGGGGACGCACTAAGTCCATCGAGAAACGGACTCGTGTCTTCCAGACAGTGGTCCAGGTGGTGCACGAGACCGGTCTCCTCGGGAAGGGCGTGGAACAACGCTGGTCAGCCTCGCTCCAGGTACCGCCCGATGCCGCCGTTTCATCGAGGGGCAAGTACGTGGACGTGCGGTGGGTGGTGAGGGCAGTAGTGGACATGGCCGGCCGTGGCGACGCAGCGCGTGAGCAGCCCGTCGTGGTGCTAGCTCCGGTGCCGGCGGATGCGCCCCGGGCCGAGCAGACCGAGCCGTTAGAGGAGGGCACGCTCACCCTGGAAATCCCCCGTGCAGCCCTGGCCGGAGGCCAAACGGTAGCGGGCGTCTTGCGCATCGAGGCCGCGAGCCCACCCCAGGTGCGCGGCATCAGGGTAGAGCTGGTGCGATCGGAGTATGCCGGCGAACGCAAGGTCGACGAGGTGGTGGCGCATCAGGCCTTCCCCACCGGCTCCCCGTCCTATTCCTTCGCCCTGGTCCTGCCGCCGGGGGCACCACCCACCTCGCTCGGGGGTGGCAACAGCCGCCTGCTCTGGCTCGTGCGCGGGGTCCTGGACCGCCCGATGCGGTCGGACTTCCGGGTCCAGACCTACGTCCAGGTCCACAACGCACCGCCGGCTGGGCCTGCCCAGTCTGGATGAGACGGCCCTCATCCTCCCCCTCCTTCTCCCGCAAGGGGAGAGATTGCTATGCTCGAAGGAGATCGATCATGGAACGTGTCTTCGGTCGCATCACCGGGCTGGGGGGCGCCGTCGCAGTGCTCGCCGCCATGGTATCTCTCGCGCCGCCCGCCTATGCCGAGCCGCCGGCGCCAGCGGATGGCATCGAGTTCCTGCTGGGGCAGGCGGGTCGCCCGGGCGGCGCCTGCGACGCCGCGTGGCGCGAGGAGTTCCGCACGGCCCATGGGTGGGCCCCGGGCGACCGCGACTGCCTCGACCGCATCTGGAGCCTGAGCCTCGCCCAGGCCAGCCGCGCTCCCTCCGGCGAGGACTGGGCGCGCCACTTCCACAACCGAGCCTTCGGAGCCGTGAGGGCAGCCGCACCATCTCCTGCGGCGGGGGCATCCGAGGTGGCTGCCGAGGACGTGGGCAAGCCCGGCAGCCTGGGTATTTACGGCTACAACCACACCCCTTCGTGGGAGACCATCGTCAAGTCGGGCGCTCGCTGGGGAGTGGTGATCGTGGACATCCTGCCAGGATCTCCCGCCGAGGCCGCCGGGCTTAGGGTGGGCGACGTCATGACGGCTTCCGACGGCGTGACCATGAAGGATAGCGGCGATTTCAACGCCGCATCTGGTACGTGGAAAGCAGGCGACCGTCGGACCCTCACCATAAGATCCGGGGGAGTCGAGAAGCGCGTCACGTTCATCGCGGTGCCCGAAGAGTCGCTGGACTTCACGCCGGAGAGCGGCGTGGCCCGCCAGACGAAGGCCATCCAGGACGACCCGGCGAACCCGGTGCTCTACGTGGCCCGATCTTCCTGGCACTACGAGGCGTTCGACGACCCTGCGGCCATCGCCGACCTCTCGCGGGCCATCGCGCTAAGCCCCGGCGCCGCCGACCTCTACTACCAGCGGGCCAGTGTTAACCTGGCCACGTGGCAAGACAACCCAGTAGCCAGCGGCGAGCTGTACGAGAGCATCATTGCCGACCTCAGCCGCGCCATCGGGCTCGACCCCAGCGTAGCCGTCTACTACGTGGACCGTTCCTTCGTGTACGAGGAATCGGGACAGTTTGCCGAGGCGCTGCCCGACGCCGCCACGGCCATCCGGCTCGACCCCAATGGTTTCCACGGGTGGGACAACTTCGCCACGGCCCTGGTGGGGTTGGGCCGCTACCAACAGGCGCTGCCAGCCGTGGATCGTTGCATTAGCCTGCAGGCCCAGTACGGGGAGTGCCACTACGTCCGGGGGCAGGCCCTGGAAGGCCTCGGCCGACGCAGCGAGGCGATCGACGCCTACACGAGGGCCCTGGCCCTGCACGACCGCCCACAGCGGCTGGAGGCGATCCAGGAGGGGCTGGACCGGCTGGCGTCCCGGTAGCCTGAGGGGCAGCCATACCGACGCGTGGAGGAGGGGTGGTCTCTGCGTAGGTCGTTTCAGTCGTCGTCATGTCGCATTATGGACCGGCCATTACCCTCACGTCAACGTCAGGTTACTCAGGCAGTAAGTCGCGGCGAGGGCCATCGATGACTGACCGCCGGGCCGAGGTGCTCCGCTCCACGCCGGTCCAAACCTTCGCCCTCTTTCCGTTGGCGGTCGCCCTGTGGGAGATCCTGGTTCGCCGGGGACGGCTGCGCCCGCACCCGGCCTTCCTGCCCCTGCTGGCCTGGGGCTATCTAGAGTACCGGCTTTGCGGGGCCTACCGGCGGCGCCTCGGCGGGGGCGGGCCAGGTCTGGAGCGGCCGCCGGAGCGGCTGGTGACCACGGGGCCCTACGCGCTGACGCGCAACCCCATGTACCTGGGGCACGTCATCTACATGTTGGGCGTGGTGCTGGCGCTGGGCTCGCCCGCGGGGGCCGTCGCCCTCCTCGTCCGCTCCCTCTGGTTCCACCGCCGCGTCCTCGGCGACGAGCGGCGCATGGCCCGCCTCTTCGGCCCGGACTACGAACGCTACCGCGCCCGCGTCAGCCGCTGGGTGCCGGGGCGCTTCTAGGACCCCGGAGGGGGGAGCAGCGAGTCGAGGAGAGTCCGCTCTGCCTCGCTCAACTCCGGTCGCAGCGCAGGCGTCTCCTCGATCAGACCCTGCGCGTCGGCCAGGTCCTGCAGGCGCTTCGAGCGCCGCCGGCCGGGGTCGGAGCCGGCGCGTAGCTTCTCGTGGAGGAGGTCCGAGCGCCCGATCACGCGAACCCGCACACCATCCAGCTCAATGTCGATCGTACGCTCCAGCGCCGGAGCAAGCGCCGGGTCGTCGGTGAATTGGACCGGCGTTCCCTCCGGACCGAGCCAGTTCTCCGAGTGAGAGAAGTGGCCACCGGGACGAAACCCTGCCGCCTGGAGTTGGGCACGAGGGATCATCTCCAAACGCGGCACCGCCAGGTCGATGTCGAGCGTCGTCCGCGGCTCTGCCCGGTGGACCTGGACGGCGATCCCGCCGATGATCGCGTAGGGGGTGCCGGTCCCCGCCAGCACACGGGCGAGGGCCACCAGGGCGGGGCGCTTGGTGGCCTCCATGTCGCCTCTCAGGGCGTGCCATTGGCGGTCGAGCCGGAATCCGATGTCGAGACCGCGCATTGCCCCAAGCGAATCATAGCACCCCCTGCAGCCAGCGCCGCAGGTCGTGCAGCTCGTCGAGGCTCACCTGGTGGCCCATGGGGTACTCGTGGTAGTCGACGCTGGCGCCGGCGCTGGCCAGGTAATCCCGCGCCTCGCGACCCATCTCGATCCGCATGCCCGGGTCCTGGGTCCCGTGGCCGACGAAGATGCGGTGGCCGGCGATGGGCTTCTCCTCGACGCTGAAGCCCCGGTGGGCCGGCAGGCAGCCGCTCAGCATGGCCGTCGCGGCCATGAGCCCCGGCCGGCTCAAGGCCAGCGCGCAGGCCAACACAGCCCCCTGGCTAAAGCCCGCCACAACGAGCTTCGCCGGATCGATGGGGTAGATGCCCGGCAGCTCCGCCACGAAGGCCTGGACGAGGCCCAGCGCACGCTCGAAGCCGGGCTGATCCCGGCCCATCTCCCCCGGCATGTACCAGTGGTAGCCACCCCACATCTCCACCGGCGCCCGCGCGCTCACCGTGAATAGGCGGGGGTCCAGATCCGGTCCGAGCCCCAGCAGATCGTACTCGTCGGCCCCCCGCCCGTGCAGCAGCAGCAAGCCCGGATGCGGCGGCCCGCCCTCCCGCGGCGCCTGGTAGACGTGGTAGAGACTGGCAGAACGTTCGGTCATGCATTCCCCACTTTCTAGAGGTCCTATTCTAGCCCGTGGCGCAGCTGCGCCATGGCGGTTGAAGGCAATGGAGTGAGAGGCTGCCCAGGCGTATAATCTCGCTACCTCAAGTAACCCCTTACCGAATGTTCGATCGGGAGTAGGCAGGAGTGCATTTCGATACCGCCATCGTGAACGGCACCGTCGTCCTCCCCCGGGAGGGGCCCCTGGAGGCCACTATCGCCATCAAGGACGGCAAGGTTGCCGCCCTGCTTGATCCGTCGGTCCGCGCGGAGGCTGACGAGACCATCGACGCCCGGGGCCGTCACGTGTTCCCGGGGCTCATCGATCCCCACCAGCACATTGGCTTCGGTGGCCGTCCCCTCACCGACGTCACCTCCGAGAGCCGATCAGCCGCCATGGGTGGCGTGACCAGCGTCATCAACTACGTTCTCAAGACCGAGGCCTACGATGGGCCCTTCCGGGAGTTCGTCGACCACGTCGATCGGCTGGCCTACGTGGACATGGGCTGCCACTTCGGCTGCTTCTCCCCCCAGCACCTGGCGGAGATGGGCCACTACGTGCGCGACCTTGGCGTCCCCTCCACCAAGTTCTTCATGAGCTACAAAGGGGAGGAGGCCACGAAGCGGGGGCTGTTCCCCACGGATCACGGCTTCCTCTTCGATTTCTTCACCGAGATGGCCCGCCACCCGGGGGCCGTGGCCAACGTCCA
>ORJL011601208.1_pt1 | contig 14497 bp, 22 predicted proteins | sample 1779941 | NCBI WGS metagenome assembly ORJL01 (sample SAMEA104232317, study PRJEB22302) | groundwater metagenome | biome: forest; feature: aquifer; material: groundwater | place: USA | collected 2011-08-07 | depth 5.8 m
AAGTGGGCTTCGAACGTCAAATTCTTCTGCTGCTTTGTTTCCTGCTCTGAATTCTTTTAGGTCGTCATAATTTAGCCCATTTGCAATTGTTTTAATGCCTATTTGTTTTGCAAGTTCATTTAGTGTTTTGTATAACGCACTTTTGCAGAAATAGCACCTGTTTGCAGGATTTATCAAATAGTTGGGGTCATTAATTTCGTTTGTTTTCACGATTTTGTGTTCTATTCCTATTTTGTTTGCAAATATTTTGCAATCTTCTAGTTCGCGTCTTGCAAGGGATTGCGAGTCTGCTGTTGCAGCAATTGCTTTATTTTTTAAGACATCTCGCGCAATTTTTGCTAAGAACGTGCTGTCAACGCCTCCTGAGAATGCAATAACAACTGATTGCATTTGTTCAAATATTTTTTCAAGTTGTAATAGTTTTTCTTCTTTCATAGTGTGTGTTCTTCAAAATATTTTCTTAAGTTTTCATTTTTTTTAAGCAGCTCAAACATGCACTGTGCTTGTTTTTGTGCAATTCCATTGCCAACTAGAATATTGACATCTTTTCCTGTTGCATCTGTTCCAAGTGCAGCTTTATCAAATTGTGTTGCCATTGAAAAAAATATTACTGTCCCGTATTCTTTGCAGGCAAGTATTGAGCTTGCTTCTGTATTTGGAACATTAACGCAATTAATTACTGTATCGCACAATTTGTTGTTTGTTGCACGATTTATTGTTTCAAAAAATTCTTCTTGGTTTTTTGCGTTTGAATTAATAATTAAGTCTGCACAATTAATTTTTGTTGTAATATCGATTTGTTTTGTGCTAACATCTGCCCCAATTACATAAACATCTTTCTTTTTTTGTTTTATTGCGCACATTGCAGTAATTCCTGCTTTTCCGCACCCAATTACAAGCACGGTGTCTTTATTTTTTACTGTTCGATACACTTGCGGAACTATGCTTGAAATATCAAGTGCAGACAGCGCAATTGTTGGTGTGTTAGAGTATTCTTGTGGAACTTTTGCATAAGGTGTGCTTTGAAATAGTATTGCATCTGCATTAACACAAATTAAGTCTCCTTTGATGCTTTTTATTTCTCGTAAGTATAGCGGGATTGTTGAAAGGGACGCTAATGGGATTATTTGCTCTCCTAGCACTGCATTTTGTCTTTTTTTGCCTGCTTCTTTTATTCTGCCAATTAATACGCCGCCTGAGTTAGTAATTGGATTGTGCATTTTTCCTCGCTCAGAAACAATTTCAAGAATTTTTTGTTCAATATTTCCTTGTTCTAGCAATTGTCTCATGCTTGTTGAATCAAGATTTAGTGCTTCAACAGAAATTAAGAGTTCATAATCTGTTCTCAGCACAGGAGTATTGTCTAATTTGTAAGCAGACTGAGGTATTACTCCTTTCGGGTTGATTACTCGATGAAATCCATATTCCATTTTATTTTTCAAATACCTCGCCGTGTTGTTCTAAACCTCACTAATTCCGCCAGTGCGTGTCACTGGCGGTATAATTGTGGCGGAATTAGTGATGGTGCTCAAGAACCACTCTACCACTCTTACTGCTTGTCGCATGCCGCAGGTGTTGTGCTAGGAGCCGAAGGCGACATTGCAATCACCAGTGGTTCTTGACAAATTCGCGCATTCCTTCGTTTATGATTTTTTTGTTTCCATCAAGAGATGATGTTTCTTTTCTGCAATTGAGTCAATACTTGTATGCATTCTAGTCAAAAGAATTTCTGGCGTTTATAAAGTTGGCATTATTGGTATTGGCTAAATCTCCTGTACCTTTATAAACCCTAAAAGCTATTTCTGTTCATGAAAAAGCCCCCTCAGTATTTTGAAGGTGTATTGCAGTTGCGCCATCCTACTGAGCAGATTTTGGATTTCGTGTATGCTCAAATACAAAAGGATGGCAGGGCGCATATTGCAAAAGAAAAAGTGTTAAAGAATGGAATAGATCTTTTTCTTAGCTCTCAGCATTATTTACAGGCGCTTGGAAAAAAATTAAAAGAAAAGTTCGGTGGTGTTATGGTTGTTAGTTGCAGAATTCAAACTTGCAGCCATTTAACAAGTAAGGATTTATATCGTGTTAGTGTGCTTTTTATTCCTCTAAAAGTTACAAAAGGTGATACTGTTAAAATTCATGAAGAATTGTGGAAAATTTTAATAATTAATAATCAAATTCAGCTTCAAAATGTTGTTTCAGGACAGAAGCGCTGGTTTAAGCCTGAGTATGTTATGGATTTGCAAAAGGTTTCTGTTTAATTTTCAGGCTTTTTTGAACTCAAATAATTAATTGCAAGTGCGCCTGCTATTGCAAGAACTAATCCTTGCGGAAGAATATTTAAGAGGTATGCTTTGCGAAGTTTTTGCGTGTATTCTTTTCTTTGTGCAATCACTTCTGGTTTTTCCATAATCTTGCGGTATTGTGCCAAATCTTCTTGAGGTTCTTCATTAAAATTGGCAAGTTCATTCCACAAGTCATATGTTTTTTTGGCTAAAGGCAGTTTTTGTTGTAGCAACTGTTCTGTCTTGTAAATATTATCTGCTAGTTTTATTTCGCCACCAATTAGTAAGCCTGCAACTCCTGCAGTAATTAATATTTTTTCAAGTTTTGATGCCATTTTTAAGAAGAAGTATCGAACATTATTTTTAAACATTGCAATTAATGTTTGTGATTTGAGATTTTGATCTGTGCTTCATCAGTATATATTGTCCTTGTGGCTTAGCCACTAACTACTCTAAAATATTTGTTTTAAAGTCTATTTTTTGTCGCTTGATTTATAAACTCGAATTTTTTATTGATACTTTTGTGGTAAATATCCTCAATTTTGGTGGAGGTGCATTTGTTGGAACTGCATACATGTTAGGTTCTTTGCTGGCCTTTGATCAAGTTCTTGTTTTGCCCAATGGTTTTAGTGAAAAAAAGTCTTTTTTTGATTATGCAACGCAGGCAGGTGTTTCTTTTGATGAGCTTGAATTTCGTTGTGATGAAGTTATTGGCAGTATGCCTTCAAGGGTTTCTTCTGGGCTTGATGATTGTGTTTCAAAGACATTTAGTGTTGCGCAGGGAATTAGTGGCGGGTCTTTGCTTGCATGGAGTGTTTTGGGGGAGGTTCCTTTGGCGCATTTAACCAAAAGTGTTCTTGAGTTTGATGCAAGAATTTATTTTAATTTTAAAAAATCAGACATTAAGGATTTTTTTAGTGCGGCTCCGCTTGCTGTTTCTAATCTTGCTTTTGGTGTTGCAGAGTCTTTGTTTTCTTTTGCATCTTCAGGTTCAAATGGTGATTTTTCTGCTTATCTTTTCCGTAATTTTTCAAAATTGCTCTTTGATTCTGCCAGGTCTATAAAAAATGATTTGCCTTCTGGCATATTTTCTGGCGACGGTTTAGAGCAGTATGTTTGTGAGCTTTCAAAAAAACATGATAAGTTATCTGTTAATTTTTCTGATTTTGAGGCTGCAAAAAAGCATTTAATTATTATCGCTGAAAGGCTAAATTATGTTCGCCGTGTTAAAGAACAAGGACTGCACGAGTCTGAGGTTTATTTTGGAATTAACCCCTATACCGATGTTTCTGTTTCAAAGGCAATTCGAGCGTCATGCTCTCTTCCTTTTATTTTAAAGCCTGCGCAGTGGTATGATGCAGTTTTAAAAAAGAATTTTCAGCTAGTTGATGGCGGTGCTTCGAAAACTATTGGTTTTAGGAAAATAAACGAGTTGTATCCAAATTCTAAAGTGTGGGTTTTGTTTAATCCAATTGTGCCTCATGAGTCTAGTGTTTCAAATGTTTTTGATTTAGCAGAGCAAGTGTTAAGAAAAATGATTTATAATAGAAAATGTGTTGTTTGGGACAGGCTTGAAGAAGACATTAAAGCAAAAACGTTGTTATTTGGGTCTGATTCTGAGTTTAGAAAAAGCTTGTTTGCCTGGCCTGATATGAAGGAGGCTTTGTGGCATGGTTATTGGCATGGACTTGAATCAATCAGAAAAAGATATGATGAATTTTCAGCAAAACTTTTATCTGCAAATCTTGATTTAGTTCCAAAAAATTTAATTGATAAATACATTGTTCGAAATAACCAAAGAAAGCAAGTTTATGGTTGTTGAGTTGTCTTGTAGCTTGCCAGGTAATCTTATATACTTGTGAGCAGTTGGGGGTTTAATGCCTGCTCAAAAAATAAGCCTCAATTTTGCAAAAAAAGATAAGCTTTTTTATTTTGTTGCAAATGTTGTTGTGTTAAGAGAGTCTGATGCACGTTGTTTAATTCTCAAAAGAGATGCGCGTGAAATTGCGCATCCTAACAAATATGCGTTTCCTGGGGGAAAACTAGAGTGGGCCAATTTAGATATTGCAAAGCCAACGCGAATCAATGGGGATGTTATTGACTTTGAAAATGCTGTTGAAGATTTGTTAAAACGAGAAGTATTTGAAGAGGCAGGAATAACAATTTATGATTTTCTTGCGTATATTAATAGTGTTGCTTTTATTCGCCCAGATGGCATTCCTGCTATTTTGGTAAAGTTTGCTGCCAAATACAAGTCAGGAGATATTGTTTTAGAAAAAGGAAGTTTTACAGATTTTGCGTGGGTAAATGAAGAGGAAGTTAAAAAGTATGAGTGCATTAAGGGCGTTGCTGAAGAGATTGCGCAGGCAATAAAAATATTGAAATAATTTTTTTATTCTGTTTTGAAAATTTTTTCAAATAATTGAACAAATGCATCTGTTGGCAAATTTAGTCCTGCTTCAACTGCAAGTGTTGCTAGTTTTTTGCTTGTTTCTTCTTGGTTTGTGCTTGGTTTAAAATTAATTAGTTCTTTTAGTGTGTGTTCGCACAAAAATCCTTCATTCATAAAAACAACTCCATTTTTGTTTTTATGTACTACTTTTGCATCATTTAAGTGCACAAAAATGCCTTCTTTTGACATTGTTGCGTTGCTGTGCGTAAATCCGTGATTTTCAAGTTCCCATTTTATTGCATCAAGTATTAAGTGATTGAATTCTTTCATTGAATCAAGTGCAAGTGTTCTGGTTTGTTTTTTTTCTGGTGTGTGTACTTTGCCTAAGTATGCTTTTACGCGCTGTCTTGAGCCTGATGTTGTCCATTCATTTTCTACCAGATAAGCGTATTTTTTGTTTTGTATTTTTTTTATTCGAACAAACATAATTCATATTAGGCACTATGACTATATAAAGATTGCTGTGGAGATGAACAAGAAAAATTATCAACGACCTGTACAGTCACTGTGCGAAGCACTAAATAGTCTGATTTTTTATTGATAGAAAATCCAAAAGTTCTCTAATTCCCTGTTTTATTTTATCAACCATTTGTAGTTTTTCTTGTGTTGTTTTTGTGCCGTATCCTCCTTGGGGGTGGCAGTTATTTATTATTGTCTCTGTTTTTTCGTAAAATGTTTCTTGATTTTGGCCTAAATATGGCTGTTTTTTGCAGAAAAAGTATTCTAGGTTTATGCTTATTGCGGATATGCAATTCATGCGCAAGTTATTTTTGTCATAATACGCTCTAAAATCTTTGCCGTGTTTTTCTCGCATCTCGTCTCGCCACACTCGTCTTTGGTCGTGGTCTTTGAAGTCATCAATAATGCTTGGTAGTTTGAGGTAGTTAGTTAGAATTTTAATTATTCTTTCAACTTCAGTTTTTTGTGCAGGCAAGAATTTTGTGTAGTCAATAATGTAATCGTGTTGATTTTCTGGGAGGATTATGTTAAGAACATGTTCTTCGCTGCGCACAAGGTCTTCTATTGTTTGCTGCATGGGCAGTATTAATCTTTTATATTTATAAATGTGGTTGATTAGGCACCAGAAGTCTTAATTTTGCATGTTAACAATATAACATTATCAATAACGTCAACAATATATATTGTCTCTGTGCGAAGCACAAGAATTTAGTCAAATATCGTCTGCAGCATATCTTATTTGTGGTTTATCAATTACTTTTACTTCATTTTTGTGTTGTTTGTACCACTCTAAGAATTTTATCATTCCATCAACATCATCGTCTAGAAAACTAAATTCAGTATAACTGCCAATATTTAACCTAACACAAGGATCTTTTGGGCCTTCTTTCCACACCATAAATTTTTCGTTATCTGCAGTTACAAGTGTGTATAGGTCTGTTTGTTTAATTCTCAATTTATCTTGTTTTTCAGTAGTCATTTTAAGAAATATTTACTTCAATTCTTTTGCTTGTTTTCCTAATTTTTCAAGGTTTTTATCAAGTCTTTTTATTGCAGCAGATATTGCTTTTTTAGGGTCCAATCCGTCTGTTTCGATTATGAATTGTGCTTCTTGTATGAGTGGGTGTGATACTGCGTATGTTGCAATTTTTATGTGTTCATCATTTAGCAGTTCTTGTTTTACTGCATTGCAAAGTGTGTGGCCTTCTCCTAAAACTTTTAGGGTTATGTGGTTTTTCTTTTCTTCTATTATTTTTATTTCCATTTTATCGTCTATCTTGTGTTGTTATTTAAATATGTTTTGGTTTGTAATCTGCTAGTGTGTGGCCAAGTTCTTCTAGCAGTATTTTGTCGTGGTCAGTTAATACTGTGAGTCCGTCTTCATTTAGCACGCAAATTGCACCTTCTTGGGTTTTTTGTGCGACTCCTAACAGTTTTTTGTAACTATCATATCTTACAAATAATGAATTTCCTGTTGGTGTTTTTACCATTACGCCAGATTCTCCGTCGTGCATTTGGTATGCTTGGAAGTATTCGTCCTTTGGCGGCAGGTCTTGGCAAAAATTTATTCGTGGCAATATTCTTAATTTGTGACGCACGTTTTCAAATAGTTGTATTGTTTTATCTGCTAGGTCCATTCTGGCATTTTAACGACTATTGTATTTAAATGTGTTGAAATCTAAACACAGTTACTGCTATTTTTTTGATTTTTTTCTCGTGAAACTTCATTGTTTGTTTGAGTGGGAATTCAAAATCCCAAAAATGTGTTATTTTAAACTCTGAATCTTTTGCAAATGCTTCAACAAATTTTCTTGTTGTTGTTTTGTGAAATGAGTACACTATTTTGGCAGTTTGAAATGCTTTTTTTAAGAATTCTTTGTCTGCATGTTCGTTTTTTGTTCCAAATGGTGGATTCATAATAACTGTGTCGGCATTATGGGTGAATTCAGTTATGTCTTTGTTTTCAAAAACTGCGTCGCCTAGCAAATACTCACTTTTGGTGTTTTCGTAGTTTTCTTTTGCAATTTTTAGTGCAGTATCATCCTTTTCAACAAAAATTGCGCAGGTAGCACCTTTCAAAAGTGCTCCAATTCCAAGTATTCCTGTGCCTGCACCTAAATCAACAACTGTTTTGTCGGCAAAATCACCTAAAATCTCGCCTTTTGCCAAAATATCTGCGGCTATTTCTGAATCTGTGCAATACTGCTCATCTCTCACTTTTGACTCATAAAACTGCTTTAATTTGGATAATATTACTGCTAGTGTTCCTTTGGATATGTTATTTTTCATGCAAAATCACTTTTCTATTGTAAACTGCTCTAAATCGCTATAAAATCACTATAACTTATTAATTTTGTGTTTATTTTCATTTTGCTTAAACACTCACTTTTTACGAATAAACTTTCTGAAATTCTGTTATTTTGCCATAAAATCAAGTATTTGTTTGCATATGAACTCTCACTTTTTATTATTGTTCTTATCTGTTTATTCGTTTTTTTATCATTCGGGCAACTAAATCTTTTAATTTTCATGGTGCCTAAATTTCTTCAAGTTTTAACTATTCTGCCATTATCCCTGTCGAAAGTTTGGGTATATTTAATTCATTTTGGCCTGCTTTTGTGCCAAAAAATATTGCTTTTTTTAATGCTTATTTTTATATCGTTTTTTTTAAATCTGCTTTCTTTTTATTCTTATTCATTCCCACTATATTCCCAAAATAGTCTCAATTTGCGTTTTTTTATCGACGTATTAGTTGTTCCCACACGTTCCCATATGTTCCCAAGTAGTCCCAAGTGTATTTTTATCGTCAATAATAGTCATTCCCACTTGTTCTTAAATTTAAATGCCTTTTTCTGTCTTTCTTTTGTCGTCTAAAGCTCGTCAATAGCCTCTTTTTTGTTTTTTTCTTGCTTTTTTATTATTCTTAACTCATTCCCAACTCATTCCCAACATAGTCCCAAGACGTTCCCATTCATTCCCAAATACGTGCATTTGTCGTCTGCTAACGTTCCCAAAATGTTCCCAAACATTCCCAAGACCATTCTGGGAACGTCCTGGGAATGAAAAAGTTTTTAAACTTCGGAGTTTTTGATGTGTTTATGGGGTTGATTTTTAGTAATAAAACAGATCAGAAGCTTGAGTTGTTGCACAGTGTGCTTTCTGATTCATTTGCGAAGGTAAAACAAGATTCAACTTTGCTTTCTCAGTGGGTTGAATACCTTTATCATCTCTCAATTGAACAACAGCGTTCAATGAATGACCTCAGAACAAGAAATAATCAACTTCACTCATCTTTAATTGAGCTTGAGCGTCATAATCGCAGGCAAAATGATTTAGTTCGCGACCTTACTTTGCAGCTCAAAAATATGCCAACAACAAGAGAAGATATTCGCAAAATTGTGGATAGTTTTTATTCATTTGAGCCTATTTTGGCAAGGCTCAAGCATATGGAGCATAAATTATCTGATTTTGAGGCTCAAAAAGCAGCACACCCCCAAATTGCTGCTTTGCCTCCTGTTTCTATTCATAAAGAAATGCCAAGTTTGAAGGAAAAAATTTTAAGAAGAATTACGAGAAATTCAAAGAATTTTATGAAGAGCTCAATTCTTTCTCTTGTTGCAAAATATGGCAAAATTTCAGCGCTCCAAATGCGTGAAATAATTGTTGAAGAGCAGGGTTTGTGCTCTAAAAGTTCTTTTTATCGCTTGCTTGATGAAATTGAAAAAACTCAAGGCCTGCGCTTTGTTGTTGACGGAAAAGAAAAAGTTTATTTTGCAGATTCTAATTCACATTTAAAGCCTGAACATTTAAAACCTCACTAATTCCACCATTGTGTATCGCTGGTGGCAACAATTGTGGCGGAATTAGTGATGGTGCTCAAGAACCACTCTTGATGCTTGTCGCATGCCACTGGTGTTGAGAGAGGAGCCGAAGGCGATATCTCGATCACCAGTGGTTCTTGACATAATCGTGTAAAATTATGCCTTTTTTACAAATGTTTCAAACAGTTTTGTCTGCAAAATTTTATTCGCGCAAGGTTTTCTCCTCTAAATTTATAAAAAAATTGTGCAAAATTGCAAATAGAAACTTTTTTAAGCAAGTTCATCATTCAAACATCTTGCGTTTGGTGGAATCGAGTAAAAAAAGGTGAACTAAGTGAAAAACTTAACAAACTTAATGAACCGGGGTGGTCTAAATTCAGCAAGATTCGACGCAAAAATTATTACTTGACAGTTCGCTCATTTCTGTTGAGACCTTCCGTGAAGTTGTCGGAAGCGTAAAAGAAGAGTTAGATGAGCACAGGAGTTCTATCAACGATAACACTGATGAAATTCAGTCAAATTTTGCATATCTTTGCGAGCTTGATAAAAAAATTGAAATAATTGCGCAAAGGCTAGACGAGATTTATCTTGCAGTTAATGGCGGCAAAGTTAAAAAAGAGTTTAAAATAATGCCGCTAACAAATCGGGAAAAAGAAGTGTTTATGGCAATTTATTCTCTCGGAGAAATGCAGCCTTGTATGTCATACAAACAGCTTGCAAAAAAGCTTTGTACCTCAGAATCTCTTGTTGCGTCATACATAACAAATATTATTGAAAAAGGCGTTCCAATTGTTAAGAAATATGACGCAGGCATTGCGTATATCAAGCTTGATGATTTGTTCCGTCAGGTTCAGGCAAAAGAGAATCTGGTTGGGGTAAATACTGTTCTTTCTTATTGGATGTAATTGTGCTTGATATTTTTTCTTTTTTTATTTCATTTTGCAGTTGTTCTACAATTTTGAAGCTGTCTTCTAAGTGGCCTTTAATTATGCTTTCTGCTTTTCTAAAAGCGCCTTCTAAATTTGTGCCATTTAGTTCGTAGCCAATAACAACTTTGCCGTCACAAACAAATGATGTTTTTTTCAAAATGTTAAGGTCAAGCCATCTGTGCAGGTATTCATACATTGTTTGTCTTTTTATTCCTGCAAATTTGCCCATTTCTTCAACAGGCATTACTGCTGCTTCTGGTTTTTTGTCTCTATTTGATATTTTCTTGCGTTCATAGAGTTCCATGAGTAATGAGTGCATTTGTGCATTTCCGTCTTTTTTTCTAGGTATTAGCCCAAACCTTGTTAGCAGTACTTTTGCCATTTCTTCTGTTGACGGATTTTCAAGTGTTTCTTTGTGTTCTAGTTGTATTTTCATGTGTTTTATTTATGTTTCTTTACTTTTTATATTTTTCTATTATGATGCCGACACTTAAAACTTTTAATCAATTATCAGATATTTAAGAACTAATAAATTTTTAATCTTTGATTAAAACTTTTAGTCAGCAAGTTTTCAAAGCTGATTTTTGTTCAATTAAAACACTAATTTCTGCATTAGGGCCATTTTTAGCCATTTTTTTTGTGTTGTTGCGGTTTACATCAAAAAAATCGTGTTGTTTGACTGCTTTTTGGCATATTTCGCGTAAAATCCCGACAATTTTAATTAACTCTTTTGAATTTTGTTTTTCAAAAAACTGTCCAATCTTGCTTTTTTCCAACGCTGTCGTAATCATCACCTACTTTCTGTGATTTATCCGACAAATCAGTTAAAGGTGGTTTGCGCCAATAACCTAGGTTCTGCATCAAAACTTTTAATTTCTTGCACGAATAGTGAAATTCTGCCATTATTAATTACACTTTTGTTTAACTTGTTTTTGTTTGTTTTTTTGGGGTTATGTTTTTGTTTATTTTTGTTTGTTTTTGCTTTTCAGTTTTTCTTTGTTTGTCGTCAATAAAATTAAATTGGTGTTTCAAAAAGTGCATTAGGCACCATTTTTTCCCTTGGGTTGTGTTAGGCACCAGTAGAAATTTTAAAAAGCCATTAGGCACTATTTTTTATAAATTAAATTATTGCCTGTAAACAATTCTTTTGAAAACAATTAATTGAAAAAATAGTTTGCAAACTATATTTTAAAAATTGTTTTTAACCGAGAGTAATCAAAATATGCGTTAATTTATGAGTCAAAAGTGAGGCTATTTTTAGGCACTATTAATTTCGTGCTTTTTCTGGCAATGTTTGAAAACATTTATCGCACAAATTCTGTCATTACGTCAAAATTTTATTAGTGAACCATTACTTTTATTAATTAAGTTAATTTTGTGTTTGAAATGCAAAATAGGTATACTTTAGACAGTTATTTGAAGTTTCAACGTTTTGTTAAGGCAGTTGAATCTTGTGATATTGATATTTCTGATGTTTTTAGCACAGATTCTGGTGTTGTTAATAAAAAGCGTGATTTGTTGGCTTTATTGCACAAAGGCCTCATAGGTGTTGGCGGCAAACATATTCCTTTGTCAGAATGCAATCCTGCAAGAATTTGTGCTGTGCTTAAAAGTGAGTACTCGCGCGCAAGGCGTGCAATTAAGGTTTATGAAGGTGTTAGAGAAAAAAACGTTGTCGGTAAAATGCAAGAATTGCTTTCTCTTGAAGAGCGAGCAAAGTCTGCTTATGAAAAACTGCCTTTATTTAACAAACCACAATATGATGCAGCGCAAGATGCTATTCGCGCGTACGTATCAACATTAGTCAAAGACGATAAAGAAGTTTTAAAAGATGTTTTTGGCAACAAAGTTGTAAATTATTTATCCAACTCAAAACCTAAAACAAAGTGAATTTTGATGTCAACTATTGCTAAAATAAAAGAATTATATAGAACACTTCCTGGTGCAGTTGAAGAATACGCCAATCAAAGGTACACACGGTCTTTAAACGATATATTATCTGAGCTATCGCAAAATTTGCCTGATGATATTTGTTTTGAGACTCAAAATGAGTACGACAGATCTTCAGGTTTAGCTTTAGTTTTGGGTTGCTTGCCTGCTGTTGAAATAATTAGAAATTTTGGTGAAAACGCGTTATTGTGGACTTGGCTCAGAACAGTGTTTATGACCAAAGCACAAGAGCTTGAAGAACAAGTAGCACAGCATACAGGCAGAAACAAAGACCTTTTGGAGCGTGCAAGAATTTCGTTGTGGCAAAAAAGCATTCTTAATTATGATGTTAAAACTTTTAAAAAAGCATACGATTTGATAAGTTTAACAGAGCGTGTTGCAAAAAATATTAATCTTGCAAATCTTTTGCAAGCTTTTGCAAAATCAGGTGTTGTTATTTCCAAAGACAAGATTGAAAAATATTCTTTGGAAACATTAAGTGTTACTGAGAAATGGCCTTATGGGTATTCTGATAAATATCGCTGGAAAAAAGAAAAAAATGGCTTGTTTTATTCTATTTATTTGGACGCACCTGTTGGTATTTGTTTGAAGTATGAGGGGTTGCCTAATGCAGTTGTTTCTTTTTTTCCAAAAACTGCAGATTCATTATTAATTTATCAAATGCAGGGCTTAAGAGGAAATATTAAGTTGGAGGGCTCAAATTCACAGCCTGCAGGCCACGCGCGCGGTTTAGCAGTTCTTAATTATTTAGAGTTTTGTGTGAATTTAGCAGCAAGTATTGGCAAAGAATTGGGTTTTAAAAAAATTGGAATTCAAAGCGGGAATAATAATAGATGGACTCGTGAAAAAAACAACGATGGCACAGTGCATTTTCCTTTGGAAAAAGCAATTCAAATTTATGATGGCACTGCAAAAAATTTAGGTTTTATTAAAGATATTGATAATGACTGGTATGTTGATTTGTAAATTTTAAAGTGCATATTTTGTTTCTATCCTGTTTGTTTTCATGAGTATCTCAAGTGGTGGCGAGCTTGCGTTTATAACTGCCCACAATATTTGGTGTGCTTTTTGCAGGTCTGCATATTCATGTTTTATTTCACCTGCATTTTCTGCGCCCGATAGCCCAGTTAGAATGCCTGTTATTTTGAATGGGCCAGATCTGTTTTCTTCTAAGTTAATATATGCAGGGATAAGTTTGCCTGTTGTTCCTTTTTGTCTTAACTGCTCTTCAAATTGCTTGTGGGATAATTCTGTGGGCACAGCGTATACTTTTGCTGCGCAAACATCAGTTAGTATTTTCATCGTGCCTAAAAATAGTATTCTGTGGTGTTGTTGTAGCAATAATTCTATTGTTATTTTCTCAAGCGGTTTTATTTCTTCGCAAGTCATAGACTGCATTATTGATTTTTGTTTATAAAGTTGTTAGCTCAAATAGGGCAAAGTTTTTATCCAATCTTAATTTATGCTCATGATGACTGAATCTTTAGAAAGTGCGGTTGAGAATTCAAAACAATTATCGTTGGGTCAAGAACTCGCGCACAGTATTAAAAAGTATCCTGAAACTTGGAAGGATTATTTTAAATCGCTCGCTCCTGCGTTGGTTGTATCTTCTATTACTTCTGCCGTTGGGCAGTGGGCTGCAATGAAGCTAGGTTATGACAGCACTGCTGCAATGACTGCCGCAGCCTATGTTTGTGGTTACATTCCAGGTTATGCGACTTTTTTCGGACTCGAGTATTTTAGGAATAAATCAAAGTATCCTTCAGGTGTTTTGAGCAAAGAATTTGGCGAGTTTGTTGGTACATTTATGGCTGCAGATTATGTCGCAGATTTATCAACATTTACGCCTGCGTTTATTGCTTCAAATTTTTGGCTCGCAAATAATACTGAATTGCATCCTGCAATTCGTGGTATTGTTGCGTGGGATGCTGCATCTTTGTTGTATATTTCAAGTATTTCTGCTATTCACCCAATTACAAGAAGAATTAATCAGTCAATTAATACCAAAATCAAGTCTTTGTATTCGAGATTAGTTAGCAAAGATAATAAGAATGTTACTGGTTGTTGAAATTTTTGATTTAGTAAGTTTCTATTTTTAGCTCTTCAATTTTTTTAAAATCTTTGTCTTTTGTGATTATCGTGGTTATTCCTCTCGATAACAATGTGCCTGCAATAAGTATGTCGTGGCTGTTTATCTTTATTCCTTTTTTGTTGAGTGTTGCGCCAATGTGTGCTGCACTCATTGCTGCATTTTTGTTGAGGTCAAATACTTCGATTCTGCCAAACAAGTCTATTGCTTTCATTAAGTGCGCGTCATTTATGCCGTGTTTGGATAGTTCACCAAGAATGACTTCAAAATAATTAATGTGTGTTGTGGCAAAAGTTTCGTTTTCTAATTCTTTTGCTTTTTTTGTTGCTGTAGCCTCGCCACGCAAGAAGTCTATAATAAATGTTGAATCTATTGCTTTCATATTCTGCTCTTGCTTTCTTTTCTGAGTAAATTTATTGTTGTTTTCATTGCTACTGCGTGTTCGTTGTTAATGTCTGCCCACGCGCCGCAAAGGTCCATTATGGTTTTTTTCTTGTCAAGCGAACGCCTTATTA
>ORJL011224765.1_pt1 | contig 14494 bp, 13 predicted proteins | sample 1779941 | NCBI WGS metagenome assembly ORJL01 (sample SAMEA104232317, study PRJEB22302) | groundwater metagenome | biome: forest; feature: aquifer; material: groundwater | place: USA | collected 2011-08-07 | depth 5.8 m
GCCAATGGCGTCGGCGCTATGCCCGGCTATGCTTCTTCCCTCTCTTCCGCTCAGATTGACGCCCTCGCCCAGGACTTGAAAGGCGCCGCACCATCCACCGTACCTTCGGCACCTAGCAACCTGACTACTAACGCCGCAAGCCGCAACCAAATTAACCTCACCTGGCTGGATAATGCCAGTAATGAGAGTGGCTTCCGTATCCAGCGCGCCACCAATAGCGCTTTCTCTGCTAACCTCGTCACCGTAACCGTGACGGCTAATAAGGCTACCTACAGTGATGTCTCCGTCTCTCCCAGCACCACTTACTACTTCCGCGTCTTCGCTTATAACAGCATCGGCGATTCGACTGCCTCCAATACCACCTCCGCAACTACCCCGGCTCCTTCCGGTACTCTCCCGGCCGCGCCTACTTTACTGACGCTTAATGTCATAAATTCTACCCAGATTAATTCAAGTTGGGTGGATAACGCCGGTAATGAGAGCGGTTACATTATCCAACGGGGGGAAGACAGCGCCTTCTCGACGAATCTTACCACTGCAACGGTGGCGGTTAACATCAGGGCTTACAGTGACAACACGGTTGCCGCGAGCACCACCTATTATTACCGCGTCTTTGCCAATAACAGCGCCGGCCACTCTTCCGCCTCTAATGCCGCTTCCGTGACTACCCCCGCTCCTGCACCACCACCATTGATACCTCATACAATCGCTGGATATACGACATGTCTTTCATGCCATGCTTCCACTGCCTTCCGGCCATTCCCGGCAGACCATACCGGACGGACTAATAGCACCTGCACTACCTGCCATCAGACGTCAGGTAACAATACCGCGCCCAAATTATCGGTGGGAGCACCCACGCTTGACCACGCCCTCGACTCCCAGCACCAGAATTGCACGTCTTGTCACGCTCCAGGTGGCTCTGAGTCAATCCCATCCAATCACGCCGGGCGCACGAACATAACTTGTCTGGTCTGCCATCGAACACAGACCACGGTCACACTTCCGACTTCGCCCACGAACCTTGCCGCTTCCGCCGTAAGTGCCAGCCAGGTGAACCTCAGCTGGAGGGATAATGCCAGCAGTGAGAGTGGCTACTTTATTCAGCGTTCTACCGACAGCGCGTTCTCGGGTAGCCCCGTCAACATTACCGTCGCTACCAATACAGTATCATATAGCGATACCTCGGCTGTTTCTGGCACCACTTATTACTATCGCGTTTATGCGTTTAACTCAGCCGGTAGCTCCGCTGCTTCCAACACCGCCTCGGTAACAACCCCGGGCGGCACACCGGTTACGACTGTGCCGTCTGCGCCTGCATCACTGGTGGCTAGCGCGGTCAGTGCCGGCCAGGTCAACCTTTCCTGGGTAGATAACGCCAACAATGAGAGTGGATTTACCATACAGAGGGCGACGGACAATGCCTTCTCGGCCAACCTTGTAACGAACACGGTAGCCGCCAACACGGCTACGTACAACGATACTACCGTATCCGGAAACACCACCTACTACTACCGCGTCTACGCTACCAACTCTGCCGGTAGCTCCGCTGCTTCCAACACCGCTTCCGTGACCACGCCTGCCGCTGCTGGCACCGTTCCCGCCGCACCAACCACGCTTGCCGCCACTACCGCCAGCGCCACTCAGGTTAACCTTACCTGGAGGGACAATGCCAGCAATGAGAGTGGTTTCCGTATTCAACGGGCGAGGAACAGTGCCTTCTCGACCAACCTTGTAACGAATACGGTAGCCGCCAACACGGTTAGCTACAGCGATACTACCGTATCCGGAAACACCACCTACTACTACCGTGTATACGCTACTAACTCTGCCGGTAGCTCGGCTGCTTCTAACACCGCTTCCGTGACTACGCCTACATCAACCTTAGTAAGCTACTCCGCGACGATACAACCTATGCTGAACCAATACTGTAACTCCTGTCATAGTTCACAGTCCCCTAGGCTGAACACCTACGCCAGTGTCTACTCAGCAAGGAATAATCTGCCTGGGATGGGATCAAGTTACCTCAGCACCGCTCAAGAGCAAACCCTCGCGACCTGGATCAGTCAAGGGGCGCCAAACAACTAAATAGTTATTCCCGTATATGTCCCAAATAGCCTTTCCTGCGCCAATCGTGGTCCTTGTCATTACCAACTTGGCTATCACGCGGCAATGGCGTGAATACGATTGACGGCTGACACCACTCCACCAATCACATCAGACGCCTGCCCGGTCTACCAAAGACAAGGTAAGACCATCTGCTTTGCAGAACGATGATGTTGAGGATGCTCATCCGCTCGGATGAAGTTATGAAGAAGCTCAGCCGGGAATCGCCAGGCTTAAGGCTCTTTTTAACTCAAGCTCAAGATGCCCTGTTTCCGTGCCGGAGTCCAGGATTGACCAGGGAAGTTTTCGTCCCGTGTCCCATCTCTGGTGAGCATAGTAATCTATATTCAACTGGCACTTCTTCATGATCTGGCGCCAGTTGGCTAACGAGACTTCTTCCATACTAGCCATGACTTCGGCCAGTCTGGCATCGCCCCGGGCGAGAACCGCTTGTACCTCGGCCCAGGCCGGACTTTCCCCAGTTACCCTGATTCCTTTGGCGGAGAGGCTATTCCTGAGCAGGGACAAACGGCGGTTAAGCGTGGCGAGTTCCGCCATGGGCAACCACTGGAAGGGCGTACCCGCTTTGGGGATAAATGGGTTGACACTCATGATAAGCCGACAACCGGTGCCTTTCTTATCAAGAATTTCTTTGCATTTGAGTACGAGCTGTACCATTTCCGCGATGTCTTCATCGGTCTCCGTAGGCAAGCCAATCATAAAATAAAGTTTGAGCTGCTTTATCCCCTGCTCTGCCACCTTGTCCATCGCCGCCAGGATGTCATCTTCGGAAATACCTTTCTTGATAACCTGGCGCAGGCGTTCGGAACCAGCCTCGGGAGCGAGGGTAACGGTTTCGGCGCCGCCTCGTGCCATTTCTTTGAGCAATGTCGAGCGGAGCGGTTTGATGCGTAGCGAGCTAACGGAAAGCTCGGCCCCCGTCTTTTGTAATCGGCTCAGTAGCTCTTCAAAGTGGGGATGGTCGGAAACGGCCGGCCCCACCAGCCCCAACCGTTTGCGATACTTAAGTCCCTCCTTGGCTTGCTCTACCAGACTATCCAGAGAATGAAAACGCATGGGTTGGAAAGCCCGACTGGTAAGGCAAAAACGGCAGCCCCAGTGGCAGCCCCGCTCTACTTCGATAAGGTAAAGGTCCCCCAACTCGGTGTCAGGGGTAAGCACCGCCGAGTGAACGGGGAAGTCATCCAGGTTTTTGGTCCATTGACGCACCACCGGTTTACCGGTATTAGATTGCGGCACATAAATCCCAGGTTGTGATGCCAGCGCCTGCAGCAACTCAGAGCGTTTAGCTTTCAAACCTTCGGATATTACGGGTAGTATTGCCGGTAGCAGTGGCTCCGCCTCGCCCAGGCACAGGCAATCGAAGAATGGGGCAAGCGGCATGGGGTTGGTGATGATACAGGCCCCGCCGGCAATAATCAGGGGATGGCTCTCGTCGCGCTGGGCGGCGTATAGAGGGATGCCGCTCGCTTTCAACATTGCTACGATATTGAAGTAGTCCAGCTCATAAGTAATAGAGAACGCAAGAACGGCAAAATCAGAAAGCGGCCGCTGGGATTCGAGTGATAATTGAACTCTGTTTCCCTTTTCCCAGAAAGCTCGCTCGCAGACAACGTTGGGGTAGTCGTTTAGCAGGCGGTAAATGGTATGGACGCCCAGGTTGGACATACCGATGTGGTAGGAGTTGGGGTAAATAAGAGCAACCGGCAGTTGCCCGCCCCAGTCCTTAATGACAGTACCAGTTTCACGAGTAAGCTGTTGCCTGGCTTGTCTTATCCCTTCCCAACTCACAAACTTTTATAATCCCTTAGCTATGATAAATCCTCACCCTGCGCCTGGGGTCCAGGCCGGAGCTTTTGGAAGAGAGTCCGCCCCTTTCCGCAATGAGGTGCTGGAGTCGGCGGATATAGGCGCTCTGCGGACTTAGCTCCACCTCCGGTTGCCCGTTCTTCACGATGTTGACCGCTTCTTGCGCCTCACTCAGCGCCTCAGACAAAGAATCAGGCTTGCTCTTCTCACTTGCCTGCCGACTGGCAGGGTATAACGTGTGCAGAAACTGTTTGATTTGGGAGGGCGTGTTGGCGCGCAGGACATAGATAGGCAGATTAGCCTCTTCCGCCTCCCTGAGTTTCTGGGGCTTGCGACGAAAATGGCTCTTCGAGGTAACCAGAACGTTAGCATCCTCTAGTTTATCTACGATATTCACTCCCAGCCCCATCTCCTCCGTTACCTGTTGGAATCGTCCCCGGTTTACCCCGAAAAGGAAGAGCCGATGACCGTTAGTCGCGCCGGTCAATCGTTTTTCCTTAACCACTCTCTGCGGCGTGGCTGCAACTGGCGCTGCTTTCTCTACTTTTACTTCACCATTCTCGTCCCGCCAGCGAATTTCCGTCGCTAAAGGCTGACCGCGCAGGATAGCATCAGCGGCTTCGCCAACATCGGGATGGATAGCCACTTTGTCCCGGTCTAGAATTTCCACCACAATATCGAAGGTAGGTGGCGCCCGGCGCTCCAGTACCGACTTCTGGGTACCACGCCGTTTGGCCTCTTCATCCCCCAGAGTTACACTCTGAATACCACCCACAAGGTCAGATAAAGTAGGATTCATCATCAAGTTTTCCAGGGTATTGCCGTGGGCGGTACCGACGAGCTGAACCCCTCGCTCCGCAATGGTACGGGCTGCCTGGGCCTCAAGCTCCGTGCCAATCTCGTCAATAACGATAACCTCGGGCATGTGGTTCTCCACCGCCTCAATCATTACCGCATGCTGTTTAGTGGGCGTGGTAACCTGCATACGCCGGGCATGCCCGATAGCGGGATGAGGAATATCGCCATCGCCGGCAATTTCGTTGGACGTATCAACAATGATAACTCGCTTGCCTATCTCCTCAGCGAGCACGCGTGCTACTTCACGCAGCATGGTCGTCTTGCCAACTCCGGGACGACCCAGCAACAAGATACTCTTGCCTGTCCCGATGAGGTCTTCAATAATCTTGATGGTGCCAAAAACCGCCCGACCCACACGGCAGGTAAGCCCTACAACGCGACCCTGGCGATTGCGTATGGCAGAAATGCGGTGTAATGTACGTTCGATGCCTGCCCGGTTGTCATCACCAAAGCTGCCCACATGGGCAACCACATGGTCAATATCTTCCTGGCTGACCTCTTGAAGACTGAGGGCTACCTCCCGCTTGGGAAAGCGGGCTTCTGGTGGCCGCCCCAGGTCGAGGATAACTTCCAGCAAGTCGCTGACATCCTCCAACTGGCTTAACGGCTGGCGAATTTGTGGTGGGAAAACGGCAAGCAATGCATCCAGGTCATCCGTTATTACCTTTTGCAAAAGCTACCCCCTGAACGTGCCCTATTCACCGGTGTCCAGAAACAATATCTAGAAAATATTGATGGAATCTCAAATCGTCCGTCAACTCAGGGTGAAAAGCAGAGACCAGGAGCTTCCCCTGCCGGACAGCCACACAGGTGCCATCGGCTAACTTGGCCAGCACTTCCGCTTCGCCGTCCACCTGCTCAATGGCGGGAGCACGGATAAACACAGCGGGAAAAGGCTTTTTCCCCAGCGCCGGTATCGCAAGGTCGGTTTCAAAGCTTTCCCTCTGCCGGCCAAAAGCATTGCGCTTGACTTTTATTTTCATTAGCCCCAGGGGTTCTACCTGATCACGGGCACCAATATCGTTAGCCAGGAGTATCATGCCGGCACAAGTGCCGAGAATCGGCAGCCCATTATTAGCGAGATTCTTGATGATGCCTGCCAGATTAAAGTCATGCATCAACCGACAGATGGTAGTGCTTTCGCCGCCAGGGATAATAAGTGCATCCAATCCCTCAAGCTCCCGAGACAAGCGGACAGGTAAAGCCTCTACTCCCAACCGGTGGAGCATATTGATGTGCTCTATAAAGGCTCCTTGCGCGGCAAGGACACCTACCCTCGTTACCATCCTCTAGTTGCCAGTAGCTCCTTGGGCGGAATTTGCTTGATATCCAGCCCGGGCATCGCCTCGCCTAAATTCTTGGAGACTTCAGCGATAATAGCCGGGTCCAGATAGTGGGTAGTGGCTTTGACAATAGCTTCGGCTCTCGCACCGGGATTGCTCGACTTAAAGATGCCGGAGCCGACAAAGACGCCATCGGCACCAAGCTGCATCATCAGGGCCGCATCGGCGGGACTGGCCACGCCGCCAGCGGCAAAGTTCACCACCGGTAGCTTCCCCGTTTTGTGTACCTCAACGACCAGCTCGAAGGGCGTCCCCATCTCCTTGGCCGCTGCCATCAACTCTTCCTGGGGCATATTGACCAGCTTGCGCATGCCGTCCATCACGGCGCGCATATGCCTGACCGCTTCTACAATATTGCCCGTACCGGCTTCGCCCTTGGTACGAATCATCGCCGCCCCCTCGCCGATACGGCGCAGGGCTTCACCCAGGTCACGACAGCCACAGACAAAGGGAATCTTGAAATCATGCTTCCAGATATGATGGCTCTCATCCGCCGGAGTCAATACCTCCGACTCGTCAATATAGTCCACACCGAGCGATTGCAGCACCTGTGCCTCAACGAAATGACCGATGCGGCATTTTGCCATTACCGGGATGGAGACTGTCTTCATAATATTTTCAATAATAGTCGGGTCTGCCATACGAGCTACACCACCCGCTGCCCGGATATCAGCCGGCACTCTCTCCAGTGCCATTACCGCACAAGCACCAGCTTGCTCGGCAATCTTCGCCTGGTCCGGGGTAACCACGTCCATAATAACCCCACCCTTCAGCATCTGTGCCAGCCCTGTTTTCACCTTCCAAGTTCCGGTTTCCATGTCCTCCTCCTTAGCTCGATGTCAGATTGAACTCTTTTAGCTAAATTTTACTACTACTTGAGTCGTTTATCAACCTAACTATCTTCATCACGTCTTTACAGGAGAGGAATCTTGTTGTATGATAGTTTTTAGATGGTACCTCTCGGAAGATTATTTTGTTCGATGCGCCATCCATCTGTCTGCCTTCAAATTATCATAGAACCGCGTGTCGGTAGACTAACTCCGGCGCGTTTTCATATCGGGGGAAGCAGCTTTAGATACGTAAGCAGACGATTTCCTGAAGGGAGGTGAACGATGACAACCGAACAGAATATGACCCTCAAAGCACTCCAAACTGCCATTCATATGGAAATTGACGGTAAGGAGTACTACCAAAAGCTAAGCCGTCAGATTAGTGACAAGATAGGTAACCGGCTACTTCTCTCGCTGGCGGCGGAGGAGGATGTTCACCGCCAGAAGTTTGCCGAGATTTATCGGACCATCCGCGATAAGAAAGCCTGGCCGGTCACTGATTTCAAGCCGGATGGCGGTAAAAGGCTGAGAACCATCTTCGCCCAGGCCAGCGAGGGAATTGACTCTAATACAAAAGCTTCGACCCGCATGCTGGATGCTATCCAGACCGCCATTACCATGGAAAGCAAAACTTATGATTTTTACAAGAGCCAGGCAGGGAAAACAGACTATACTGCCGAGAAAGATTTCTATAACATGATAGCTGCCGAGGAACAGCAGCACCACCTGATTTTACTTGATTACCACGAATATTTCCGCAACCCGGCGGGATGGTTCGTGAAGAAGGAACACCCATCGCTGGATGGCGGTTAGGCCACCATTGGAGCCGCTCTATTTGTTAAGGCGCTGGAGAAGGCCTTTACGCCCTTCAGAGAAGCTCTCCTCACCCGAATATTTAAATGCAATTTATACAGCGAGATAAGGCGGATTTCCCGAGAGAATCTGGCTTTGGTGGATATCCGAAAAAGAATAGATTCTTCAAGATGGCAGTAAAAATCAAACAGCTCAAACGTGGAGAAGTCATGAATCCAGGTGCTTTACACAAAATAGTCTATGGCATGTATGTCATCGGCACGCGAAAAGGAGACCGGCTTAACGGCCAGATAGCTAATACCCTGTTCCAGATAACGTCCGAGCCGCCCACCGTTGCCGTAAGCATCAACAAAAACAATTTTACCCACGAGTTCATCAAGGAAAGCAGAGCCTTCACTGCCTCTGTTCTCTGCGAGGATACCCCTCTCTCCTTCATCGGTCACTTTGGCTTCAAATCAGGCCGGGACATAAGCAAGCTTGAGGGCATAAACTATAAGATTGGCGAGACCAAAGCCCCCATCATCATGGAGAACGCAACATCCTATCTGGAAGTTAAGGTAACCCACGAAATGGATGTGGGCACGCACACTATTTTCATCGGGGAGGTTGTCGCCGGAGAGGTTATTAGTGAGAAGACCTGCATGACTTACGATTACTACCGCCAGGTGAAACGGGGCACCACGCCCAAGTCTGCCCCCAGTTATATCGAGGAGAAGAAGATGGCAACGGTTCAAGCAGCCAAGTATAAATGTATCGTTTGCGGCTATATCTATGACCCGGCGCTGGGTGACCCGGATAGTAATATCAAGCCAAATACACCGTTTGAAGAGTTACCTGATAGCTGGGTCTGCCCCGTTTGCGGCGCGGATAAGAGTCAATTCGAGAAGTTGGGCTAGTTATACCCGGCAATATCATTCAAAAGTCAGCATAATATCTTAAGGAAAGGAGGAGCGAATGCTAAAGCTAGAAAAACAAACCAAACTAAGCCCTGCCGAGGTATTGAAGCAAGCCATAGAATTCTTTGTGGCTGGCTACGGATTGAAGATAACCGAGCAAAATGCCACCTGCATGACTTTGGAGGGAGGTGGCGGCGGAATCGAGATTACCACCTCCGTGGAGAAAAAGGTAACTTCCGTCGAAGTGTCATCGCAGGAGTGGGACCGTCAGGCAAAGACATTCATTAGCAAGCTCAAATAGGTCAGACGTTAATAATTGGCAATCCCCTAATCATGGGGAAGCAGACTACCGCATAAAAAGGATAATGGTACCAGGCTAGATTAGCATGCCGGTACAACGAATGATGGAGGTGTGAGGAAAATGCCTGAAAAAAAAGTCGCGGCCACGAAAGCATCGTCACAGTTATTAGACCAGCTGAATCAAGCGATTGCCCGGGAGCTACAGGTAGCAGTTCAGTACATGTGGCAACACGTCCAGTGGGGCGGGGTGAAAGGATTCGCCGTACAGAGCGAGTTGAAGAGTATCGCCATCGCCGAAATGAAACACGCGGAAGCCATTGCCGAAAGGTTATATTACCTCGGCGGTATACCCACCACCAAGCCGACCCCTATTTTCGTGGGCAAGACGCTCAAGGAGATGATAGCACAAGACATCAAGGACGAAGAGGGTGCTGTTAAACTCTACAAGCAGATTGCCGAGCAGGCACGGAAAGAGGGCGATGAAACCACCAACCGGCTTTTCCGTGAAATACTGCAGCAGGAAGAAGCGCACCACGATACCTTTACCACTCTTTTGGAGGAAATTTAAGCCTCGATACACAAATTAAATATTTTGGCTACTACTCATATCGAGACCACTTAAAAAGTGCGGGTAACTTAGGCACGGATAAGCTCTTTACCGGCCAAAGACTTTGTTTTGGGGTGATGTGAATGCTTTCTTTTCCCCAGCAACGTTAATCGGTAAGATTGAACTTAGCAAAAGTATAATTCAGCCTGAACGAGTAGGTTCCGCTGGGATTGCCTGGGTACTCGCTCACGAATCAATACATGGGGCAGCCGCTGAACTTGAACGCCAAAGTGGTCTGCAATACGTCTGGACAACTCCTTCACAGTATGAAGAGGCAATTGCCGGGCAATTCCAATACAAACTGAGACCTGCGCTGGGCTACTCACCAGGTATTGATTGGACTCTCGGAGTTAGTCCCACACCAATGCAGAGCGCATATACTGTGTCAAAAAGAGCGATGAGGGTTGACCTATCTTTGGGACCAAGCACTTTGAGCACTAAATTACGAGGACCATTTGTGTTCGGTCAAACAACCAATGCGGGATTGCCTTTTTCTCCCGGAAATGGGTATTTAGGTGTGTTCTCCAGTTTAGTAAATATGTTCATTCGATAGAGTTAATGTTCAACATCAGGTTATTTAAAGTGTAATGCAGGTACTAGAGGTGTCAAATGAGGAAAGTAGCAGGCAGTTTGGATTTCGTTTCCTCTATTATTAATCTCTATTTTTGGATGAGATTTATTGATATTTGGGGCAATGTAGGAGAAATGTACAAGAGCTTTGAGTACCTGCCGAACTTCTTCTTATTCATAGGATTAATAATAGTTGCTGGAGTGACAGCCTTGGGGGGTGTTTTAGCGTTCCGAGCAAAGAGATGGAAACTAGCGCTCATCGGTTCTATCTTTACGATTATTATGCCGAGTTATTACCAGTGGTACGCTTATATCACATACCCGGTTTGGCTATATCAACTAAACCTTATTGCTTTGCTCATAGGGATTACGGCAATCGTTCTAACCATACTCTCAAGGAAAGATTTTTTTCATAAACAAAGCGATAAGGCAGCAGACAACTTAAAGCTCAAGGAACTAAATTAAAAGCTAGCAATTCATCCATCTTCCCGCTACAATAGAAGCAAAACCAGTAAGGTGAGGTACTTCAATGCTACGTCCCAAATCGCCGCAAAACTCTTTCTATGGCAGCTACCTCTATGACCGGATTATTCCGACTGACCAGATATACGGAAGATAAACCGGGAAATCGTTTTTTCGGCAATCTGTTCAGGAAACCTCTAGCATCCTGTCCACCGCCCTCTTTGCCCTCACCCGAATTCTCTCCGGAACTTTGACCTGATTGGCCATATTCTGCATAGACCAGAGCAAGGTATCGAGGGTAATCAGCTTCATCCTGGGGCAGACCGCTTGCTCCGAGGCAGGGATAAACTTTTTCTGCGGGTTTTCATTCCTCAGCCGGTGTAGTATGCCAAGCTCTGTCCCGACGATTATCTCTGTAGCATCAGTTTCCCGGGCAAAGCGGATTATCCCGCCCGTGCTCAGAACAGCGTCCGCCAGAGCCACCACCTCGGTGCGGCACTCAGGATGGACAACCACCTTTGCTTTGGGGTATTCGGCTCTGAGACGGATGATGTCCTGGGGCAATATCCGGGTGTGGGTGGGACAGAACCCCGGCCAAAGGAGCATCTTCCGCCCTGTCTGGCTGGCTATATAACTACCCAGGTACTGGTCGGGCACAAAGAGAATTTCCTCCGCATCGGCAAGCTTCTTCACAATCCCGACGGCATTGGCCGAGGTGCAGCAAACATCCGATTCTGCCTTCACCGCCGCGGTGGAATTGACATAGCAGACCACCGTCGCCCGGGGGTGCTCCTTCTTTTTCTGACGCAACGCTTCGGCGGTAATCATATTCGCCATGGGGCAGCCGGCATGAAGGTCAGGAAGCAAAACAGTCTTATCCGGGCAAAGAATCGAGGCCGTTTCCGCCATAAAGTGGACCCCGCAAAACACTATCACTTCGGCATCGGTCTTCGCCGCCTTCTGGCTCAGCTCCAGGGAGTCGCCCGTGAAGTCAGCGATATCCTGAACCTCGCCCAGTTGATAGTTATGCGCCAGGATTATCGCGTTTTTCTTTTTCTTAAGGGCGATAATTTGCTCGCGCAGCTCTACATCTCTGTCTTCCATAGCACGTTCTCCCTGGAGGCTTGTATCAAAAGCACTTATTATTATGTCAACCCGAGGTAGCGAACCATTCATACTACCCTTTTGAAGAGTGCTGAAAAAGAGGTGCAGGATTCATCCTGCCAGGGGTCTGGGGGTGTCCCCCAGCCTTACAAGTCCCCCAAGACTGGGGGACTTAGGGGGTTCAGGTAGACCATTTCAGCATTCTGTTTTAGGGAACGGATTCTTCGTCATTTCATTCCTCAGAATGACATTTGATAAAAGACCCCATATACTTCAAAACCGAATTTCATTCAACAAACCCGCTACCTACGCCGCTTCCTCCGGGCTGGTAATCCGGCCGGTAATAGCACTGGCGGCAGCCACCGCCGGGTTAGCCAGATAGACCTCCGATTTAGGACTGCCCATCCGGCCGACAAAGTTACGGTTGGTCGTGGAGATAGCCTTCTCTCCCTCTGCCAGAACCCCCATGTGCCCTCCGATACAGGGCCCGCAAGTCGGGGTGCTGACAGCAGCTCCCGCGCGAATGAATATCTCGATTAGCCCTTCTTGCAAGGCATCGAGGTATATCTGCTGTGTGCCGGGAAGCACGATGCAGCGCACGCGGGAATGTACCTTCTTCCCCTTTAATACCTGCGCGGCCAGCCGCAAATCCTCGATACGGCCATTGGTGCAGCTACCGATGACGGCCTGGTCAATCTCTATCTTGCCCACCTGGCTGACCGGCCTGGCATTAGACGGTAAGTGAGGCAGGGCTACCTGAGGCTCTAGTTTGGACACATCGTACTCAATGACTTTGGCATATTCGGCATCGTTATCCGCCTCATAAACGGTATAAGGCCGCTTTGCCCTGGGTTTTACATACGCCAGGGTTTTGGCATCAACGCGGAAGATACCTGCTTTGGCACCAGCTTCGATAGCCATGTTAGCCATGGTGAACCGTCCATCCATAGACAGGGCGTCAATCACCTCACCGGTAAACTCCATCGCCGCGTAGAGCGCACCGTCAACACCAATATTTCCGATAGTGTAGAGGATTAAGTCTTTGCCTCCTACCCATTTCCTCAAACTCCCCCGGTAGACAAACTTGATGGTCGGCGGCACCTTCATCCAGATAACACCCGTCGCCATCGCCGCGGCGACATCGGAGGAACCGACGCCGGTGGCAAAGGCACCTAAAGCCCCATAGGTGCAGGTATGCGAATCAGCCCCGATGACCACATCGCCCGGCAGTACCAGACCTTGCTCCGGAAGCAGGGCATGCTCGATACCCATTTGCCCAACATCGAAATGCCGTATACCCTGCTCATTGCAGAAGTCGCGCATCAGCTTGGCCTGCTCTGCCGAGGTAATGTCCTTGTTGGGCACAAAGTGGTCCGCTACCATGACTATCTTTTTCGGGTCAAAGACCTTCTTTACGCCGATGCGGCGGAACTCTTTGATGGCAATGGGAGAGGTGATGTCATTGGCCAGAATAAAATCAAGCCTGACATTGATAAATTCGCCCGGACTTACTTTTGCTTTATCGGTATGCGCTGCCAGAATTTTTTCAGCTAGATTCATAAAATTTTCTCCTTAGCAATTAGGCCGGGTATTGACTATCCTCAACTGATTTGGTGGGGCAGCAATAATACAATCATGGCGATGACTGTCGCTACGAGTGCCAGCAACACTTGACCTGCCCCGACCGCCATACCGATGGCCGCGACCGTCCAGATGCTGGCCGCCGTAGTCAACCCCACCACAATACCGCCTTGCCGGTGTAGAATTGCCCCGGCACCAAGAAAACCCACGCCGGTGACAATACCCGCCGCTACTCTTCCCGGGTCGCCACCCACAAAACCAAAAGCACCTGTAACCGTAAACAGCGCCGCACCCAGACAGATAAGGATATGCGTCCTCAAACCGGCTGGCTTATTTGCTCTCTCCCGCTGCCAGCCGATGGCAGCACCGAGACCCGCCGCCAGGAGGAGACGCAGCACCATTTCAAGCTGAATTGGCAATTTGGTATCCTTATCCCCGGCTATTTCGTCATTTTTTGAGTAGCTATTAAGCGATTGAGGGCATTCATATAAGCTTTAGCGCTGGCCGCGATAATGTCCGTATCCGCGCCACGTCCGGTATAAGTTACGCCATTGCTTTCTATTCTGATGAGCACTTCACCAATAGCATCAATGCCCTCGGTGACCGATTTAACAGCGAATTCGGTAAGTTTATTCGGCACGGCCACCAGGCGATTAATCGCTTTATAGACAGCATCTACCGGGCCGGTACCTAAAGCCGCATCTTCCAGTATTTGTCCGCCGGGACCGATAAGCCTGACGGCGGCGGTAGGAATACCTCTGTCACCACAGGTAACCTGAAGGCGTTCGATATGATAGATTTCTGAGACGGTGCGCTTCTCCTCAGCGATAACGGACTCTATATCCTTATCGGTAACCTCTTTCTTCTTGTCTGCCAGCCCTTTGAAGGCGGCGAAAGCGCGAGTCAGGTCTTCCTCAGACAGGCTATAGCCCAACTCTGCCACCCGCTCCTTGAACGCATGCCTCCCGCTCAGCTTACCCAGCACCAGGCTCGAGGCTGGTACACCAACAGTTTTGGGATTTATTATCTCATAAGGGATGGGCATCTTCATGACACCATCCTGGTGAATCCCGGACTCATGGCTGAAGGCGTTGGCACCGACAATAGCTTTATTGGGTTGTACCGCAAAGCCGGCTAAATCGCTCACCGATCGGCTTGCCTTTTAAATTCGCGAGGGATCCATACCCGTGGATA
>ORJL011278988.1_pt1 | contig 14492 bp, 10 predicted proteins | sample 1779941 | NCBI WGS metagenome assembly ORJL01 (sample SAMEA104232317, study PRJEB22302) | groundwater metagenome | biome: forest; feature: aquifer; material: groundwater | place: USA | collected 2011-08-07 | depth 5.8 m
GCCTCTGTCCTCACCTGGACGACCACGAATGCTACTACCTTCAGTATTGATAGCGGTATCGGGAGTGTCGTGCCGGTCCCTGGTGGCTCAACCGCGACGGCGGCAATACCCGCGAATACCACGTTTACCGGCACAGCAACCAATTCGGTCGGCGGTACGGCGACGTGTGCAGCGACCGTCACGGTCACCGCATCGCCCCCTCCGCCACCCCCACCATCTCCCCCGCCTTCCGGCGGAGGGGGTGGGGGCGGAGGTTCGATTGCGCCAGTTATCACGCTCGGAGTTCTCCCGCACGTGACGACACAGCCGCTCGCCTTTCTCTATCTCTCACAGATCCCGTACACCGGTCTTAACCTTGGACCTCTCGGGACGACTCTCTATTGGCTCGCTCTGATCGTGTGGACGTCCGCTCTCGCATATCTGGTACTCTTCAGGGCTGTACCACTCGCGAGTCGTTCTGTCCGCAGTTTTGGCTCTCGCGTGTCTCTCGCACTCAATGCGCGTGAGGTGACGCCACCTGTTGTACAGCAGTTCGCGCCGGCAGCGGCCTTAAGAACTTCTCCATCATCGCCGCCGCCCCATGTGCAAGAACCACGCGAAGCCACCCGCGGATATTCGTCATACGACGGCTTTAAATCCTTCGCACATAATGGTGCGCTTTCTATTGATGACATTGTGAAGGGTCTCACGCGCACGCCCGCCGTAGCCTTAGCGAGTGCCGGGAACCATTCGACGCCAGTTAGTGTCGAACCGATATATGAAAACGTTGAACCGATTTACGAGAATGTCGAAGCGGTCACGGACGCTCCGAAGGAGGACGTCACGCCGCCGCATATGCGCGGTCTCGTCGCTGCGCTTGTCGAGGGCGACCGCACCGCGGTCTTCGCCGGTCTGCGTCAGCATATGCGCGGCGGCGGGGCGCCTGAATCGCTCGTCACAGAACTCGTCTGTCTTCTCGACGACACGTATCGCGCCCGCATTGACGGCGTTCCCTGTGATCCGGATCTTGTACGGCTGACGGCTCGCCTCAACACTCCGACACTCGAGAAGCTCGTCACCTCGCTTACCACCGCCGTCGATTCGAGCTACTCGACCGGTGTCACCGGCGCGAAGCTCGCCCTCATCCGCGCCCTCGCCGTCCTCGGCGCTTGATATTATTTTCTCGTCTTAATTTCTTCGGTCGCTTTTGTTATGAAATCGGAGAGGGAGGTCGTGTCGAGCTTCCCGTGGTCGCGGCTGTCGACTGAAATAGTTTTTGATTCAACTTCCTTATCCCCGACGACGAGCAGGTAGGGGATTTTTTCTTGCTTCGCATTCCGAATCTTCTTTCCGAGTGATTCGTTCGAAATATCGGCCTCCGCGCGGATACCGGCCGTCTTCAAAGTTGTTGCGACCTCTTGCGCATAGTCCGCATGCTTCTCCGACACGCTCAATACCTTAGCCTGTACGGGGCTCAACCAGAGCGGGAAGGCGCCGCCCAAATGTTCAATAAGGACGGAAAGGAAGCGTTCAATAGAACCCATGATAGCGGCGTGTATCATTACGATTCGTTCCTTTTCTCCTTTTTCGTTAATGCAGGTGAGGTCAAAGCGTTCCGGCATATTCATATCCAGCTGGATAGTCGCTACCTGCCAGAGACGGCCGTGTGCATCTTCCGCCATAAAGTCCAGTTTCGGGCCGTAGAAGGCGGCCTCGCCGACACCGTCGATAGTCTCCGCGCCCTTTTCTTTTGCGATGCTTGTCAGAATATCTTCTGCAATTTTCCAACGGCTTTTATCCCCGAGATATTTCTCGGGATGTTTGGGGTCGTGGAATGAAAGCCGTATTTTTTTAGGTTCAAAACCGAATGTTCCATAAAATTCCTGAATAATGTCCCACACCTTCATAAACTCTCCTTTTACCTGCGACTCGCGGCAGAAGGCATGGGCGTCGTCCTGGGTGAAGGCGCGGGTACGCGAGAGGCCGTTCAGCTCGCCCGATTGTTCGTCGCGATAGCACATCGTCGTATTCGCGTATCGCTGGGGGAGTTCACGATAGCTCCACGGCTTCCGCGCATAAATCTGCGTGTGATGCGGGCAATTCATCGGCTTCATTGCGAACTCGTCGCCCTCGCGCGTGGTGATGCGGAACAGGTCGTCCTTGAACTTGTCCCAATGGCCGCTCTTTTCGTACAACTCCTTTTTTGTGATATGTGGAATCTCCACCTTCTCGTATCCACGCTTGCTCCGCAGCTCCCAGACGTATTCGTCAAGCAGGTTGCGCAGAATTGTTCCCTTCGGCGTCCAGAGAGGGAGACCGGAGCCCACCAGGTCGGAGAAAGTAAAAAGGTCGAGCTCCTTACCGAGCTTCTTGTGGTCACGCTCTTTATCACCTCCTGAATCCATTACAGAAGAGAATACCATGAAAATCAGAGCAGTTTGAGTTCTTCGATGGCGAGTGAAGGTTCGCCGTTGCGCACCGAGACCTTCGCCTTCAGCAGCAGGCACGCGCCCGGGACTATCGCGGCCGCGTGCTCCTTGAAGAGCTTAGGGAAGACGACCGCCTCCAGGGAGTCGGTCAGGTCCTCGACCTTGAGGAACGCCATCTTCTCTCCGCTCTTCGTGAGGATGGCGCGCGCCTCGGTCACGAGAACGGGCAGGATGACCGGGAGCCCCTGCTGCGGCTCCGCCTTCAGCTTCGCGAGCGAGAGCTTAGTCTTTGCGACAAGCGCGGTATGTGCCTCGAGCGGATGGCCGGAGACGTAGATGCCGAGCAACTCTTTCTCCCAGTTCAGCTTGTCGAGGAGTGAGATTGGCTTGCCGTCGGGAAGAACGAGTGACGGTGGCGAGTGAAAGGAGGTGCCGAAGAGCGAGTCCTGCGGCGCAACCGCCGTCGCGTCGCGATGGAAGGCGAGCAGGGTCTCGATGTTCTCGAGCAGCGTGCCGCGCTTGGCCGGCGGCGGACTTAGGGAATCGAGTGCGCCGCACTTGATGAGCGACTCGAGCGATTTGCGATTCAGATTCTTGGAGCCGACGCGAGAAAGGAAGTCGGACAGGGAAGCGAAAGGACCGTGAGCTTTGCGCTCGGCGATGATTGCCTCCGAGATACCGTCGCCGAAGTTCTTGATGGATGACAGCCCGAAGCGGATTGCCTTCTCGCTAGTGACGGTAAAATCGCTCCCGCTCTCGTTCACGTCCGGCGGGAGCACCTTGACCCCCATCCGCTTCGCCTCGGTGACGAAGAGGGCTATCTGTTCCGTATCGCCCGAATCGGCGGTCAGCAGGGCAGCGAGATACTCGACCGGGTAATTCGCCTTCATATACGAGGTCTGGTACGCGACCTTACCGTAGGAGGCGGCGTGTGCCTTGTTGAAGCCGTATGCGGCGAAGGGCTCGATGAGCTCCCACAGTTTCTCCGCCAGCTGCTTGGAGAGTTTGCCGTACTCCATAAAACCTTTCGTCAATTTTTCTTTTTCCGCCTGCATGACGGCGGGAATCTTCTTACCCATCGCCTTTCTAAGCGCGTCGGCCTCAAGCCAGGAGTACCCGGCAAGCGTAATGGCGGTCAGGAGCACGTCGTCCTGATAGACGAGAATGCCGTATGAGAAATCGAGATATTCCTTCATACGCGGGTCGGCGTAGCGGATGAGCTTCGGATTATGCTTGCGCTCGATATATTGGGGAATGGTCTCCATCGGCCCCGGGCGATAGAGCGCGACCATCGCGTTGATGTCGTGGATGGTCGAGGGTTTGAGCTCCTTGAGCCAGCGGGTCATGCCGGAGCCGTTCAGCTGGAAGGTGCCCTCGGTCTCGCCGCGCGCGAGCATTTCGTAGGTCTTTTTGTCGTCGATAGGGACATTCTCGATATCAATACTGATTCCGCGCGTTTCCTTCACGCGCGCGACCGCATCGGCGAGGATGGCGAGATTCTTGATGCCGAGGAAATCGAATTTGAGAAGTCCCACGCCGCCGTACTCGTCGGTGATGGAGTACATATCGTATTGCGTGATGAGCTTACCGGTCCCTTTCGGGTCCGGCTGGATGGGCGTCCACTCGACAAGCGGCGTCGGGGCGACGACAACGCCCGCCGCGTGGACGCCAACGTGCCGCACGCAGCCCTCGATGCGTTTCGCGAGGTCGATGATCTCCTGCGTGTCATCATCCTCGTCGTAGAGCGCTTTGAGGTCAGGCTCGAGCTCGAGCGCTCGGTCGATGGTCATCGGGAATCCCTGGGAGCCCATCGGGATAAGCTTGGCGATGCGGTCGCCGGTGGTATAGGAGTGGCCGAGCGCGCGGGCGACATCGCGCACCGCCGCCCGCGCCATCATCGTGCCGAAGGTGCCGATCTGTGCGACGTGGTCCTCGCCGTACTTCCGCTTCGTGTACGCGATCATGTCGTCGCGGCGGTCGTCGGCGATGTCCATATCAATATCCGGCGCCTTCGGTCGCTCGGGGTTAAGGAACCGCTCAAAGGGCAGCTTGTAGAAAAGCGGGTCCACGTTCGTGATGCCGACCAGGTAGGCGACGAGACTCCCGGCGGCGGAGCCGCGCGTGGTGGTGAGGATACCGGCACTCCGCGCGAAAGCGAGGAGGTCGGCGACGATGAGGTAGTAGACCGCGAAGCCTTTGCCGATGATGATTTGCAATTCGTATTCGATGCGGTCGGTGACCTCCTTCGACTCCTCGAGACCGCGCGCTGCGATGCCCGCATACGCTTTAGCGCGCAATTCCGCATCGTGGTTTTTAAAGCCGGGAGAGACGGGGACGGCAGGAAAGGTCCATTTCCCAAGTTCGAACGATACGGTGCAACGGTCGGCGATGAGTCGGGCATTGTCGAGCGCCTCCGGGGTATCTACGAATAACTTTTCCGCGGTTTGCTCGCCGATGAACGAGAAGTCCTCGTCCTCGTTCTTGCCGCGCCCGCCCTGCTGGATGCGGCGCATAGTCTCGGTCGCCTCGCGGTCGCTAGGCTCGAGGTAATAGACATCCTGCTGGGCGACGAGCGGAGTGCCGCTCTGGCGGGCAAGGGCGATAATTTTTTTCATCAGTGCCTCGTGCCCTTCAACCTTCGGATGATGAGTGAGCTCGAGGAAGACTCGGTCAACCCGCCCGCCGGAGGCGGGTCCGCCTTCTGGCGGAAAGATGTCCCGGAATTCCGCGAGCGCGGCCGCGGCACCGTTCTCGTCGCCCGCGCGCAGAAGTTGACTGATGTCGCCGGCGAACGAGGGGAGGAGTGCGATAACGCCGCGGCTGTGCGCGCGGAGCAATTCTTTATCCATGCGCGGCCGCTCGAAGAACCCTTCCGCCCACGACTTCGTCACGAGGGCGAGAAGATTTTTATACCCTTCGTTAGTCTCGGCGAGGAGTACGATACGCGAGCGCTTCGCGTCGACGGTCTGGTCCTTCTCGTGCCGCGAGCGTGGTGCGAGATAGGCGTCGACGCCGAGGATGGGTTTGACGCCCGCCTTCGTCGCCGCTTTATAAAATTCGATAGCGCCGTGCATGTTGCCGCTGTCGGTCAGCGCGAGCGCGTCCATGCCCTCCTTCTTCGCCTTCTCGACGAGCTCGTCCACCTTCGGCAGCGCCTGGAGGAAACTGTAGTGGCTGTGCGTATGGAGGTGGATGAAGCGCGAGGCCATGGGTTCGATTATACTAGTCGTATGAGATTCATGCTCGGAGTGGATGAGGCGGGGAGGGGGCCCTTGGCGGGGCCGGTCGCGGTCGGGGTGGTCGCCGTGCCGGAGCGGTTCCTCATCACCCGGGAGTTCCCTGGTCTCGTGGACTCGAAGCAGATGACGGCGCTCGCTCGGGTGAAGGTGTTCCGGGATTTGCAGAGAAGGATGCGGGACGGCGATATCCGGTTCTGTGTGCGCTCGACGAGCGCGGAGCGCATCGACGCGTGGGGGCTCACGCGCGCGGTCGCTGCCGCGACCGCGCGCGGTGTCCGATTCCTGGCACCGGAACCGGACGACATTTCCATTTACCTCGATGGTCTCCTTACGGCGCCCCGTGAGTACGACCAACAAACTATCATCGGCGGGGATGAGGCCGTGCCGATTATCGCGCTCGCCTCCATCGCCGCGAAGGTGATGCGCGACCGGCTCATGACGCGCCTCGCGAAAGCATTTCCCGAGTACGGATTCGAGAAGCACAAGGGCTACGGCACGGCCGAGCACTACGCGGCGCTCAAGAAGCACGGCCCATGCCTTATCCACCGCCGCTCCTTCCTCCACCTTGATTCTGGGGGCGAATAGGACTATACTCTCTGCTTGTGTCCAGCCAAGGGGGCAGGACACACGAACTTGACCTTTGTTTTAGTCGGAGGAGCGAAAAGTGGGAAAAACAGAATCAGGACACGCTCTTGTGAGGATGAGGGATGCGAGCAAAGCGCACCAAATCCTTGCGCGCGGTAGCGATGTTGAGGTTGCCCTGTGCATTTGCTGCCAGAATTCAGGAACAGATGCATGCCCACACCAAGGGCAAGAGAAAATCGGTGTATGCAACACATACGCCCTCGATGAGCGGGATCCGCTCCAAACCGAATTGCGAGTGATGAAATTCCTACAGGGATGAATCACTTTGCAAGAAAAGACGTCGCCCAACAGGACGACGTTTTGATTTTTTATACTGCGCGTGGTAGGGTAGTGAGCATGTCAATCCGCATGCGCCATACGAGAGGTCACACCGGCAACCGCCGGTCGCACCACGCGCTCTCGGCCACCTCTATCATAAAGGACAAGGAGAGCGGCAATCTGCGGCTCCCGCACCACCTCGACGAGGCGACGGGCATGTACCGCGGTAAGCAAATCTTCACGCCGAAGCCGAAGGCCGAACACAAGACCAAAGTGAAGGGTCCCGACACCGAGCCGGCCGCGAAGCACGAGCACGAGCACGCGAAGGAGGTGCACGCGAACGCGGAGGCCAAGGCCAGCAAGGGCATCTTCGGTAAGGTCGCGACGGGCGGCCGCCCGAAGGCGCGCAGCGGCTTCGGCGGGGGGGTTTAATTTTTAAGTTGAAACCACGGGGGGGGGAGACCCCAATGTATTTGGGGTGTCTCGCCGCCAAGTCAGTAATCCACGCAGGCGTGTTGTATGGCCGCGGGATTTGCTATACTTATCGGCACAGCTCTTTCTATGGCGAATCGACATTTAGCGCGCTCCGTTGTTCTCCAGACACTTTTTGAATGGGATACGACACACGCATCCGACAAGGATGCACTCACCATTCTCGCCCGCAATGTCGCCGAGTTCGGCGGCGATGACGCCGACCAGCCGTTCATGGAGAAGCTCCTCCTCGGCGTACTCGCTAAAAAAGAAGACGTCGACCTCGTCATCGTGAAGGCCGCGCCCGACTGGCCCCTTGAACGCATCGCGCCGGTAGACCGCAACATTCTGCGGCTCGGGCTCTACGAGCTCCTCTTCGCCGACCGCAGCCAGGTGCCGGCGAAGGTCGCCATCAACGAGGCCATCGAGCTCGCCAAGACCTTCGGTGGCGACTCCTCGGGCCGCTTCGTCAACGGAGTCCTCGGTGCCGTGTACAAGGAGCTCGGCGAGCCCGGTAAGGACGAGCAGGGCAGTAAGAAGGTGAAGCGTGAGGAGCTCCCGCTCGAGAAGATGGGCGGTGCCTTCGTCTACGCCAAACACGACGGGCAATATTATCTCGCACTCGTGCACGACGTCTTCGGCCGGTGGACGCTCTCGAAGGGTCATATTGAAGAAGACGCGACGCCGAAGGCGGGCGTGACGCGCGTCATCAAGGAGGAGCTCGGTCTCGACGCAAAGGTGGAGGACCAGGTCGGCGAGAACGAGTACGTCGCCTCGCATCCGGAGAAGGGCAGAGTGCGTAAACATGTCTGGTTCTTCCTCGCCTCTGCCTCCTTCGAGCCCCTGGTGCTCAAGAAGAGCGGCGGGCTCGATGACGCGAAATGGTTCCGCCTCCAGGACATCATTGACCTCAACTTCTACGATGATATGCTCCCCATCGTCACGGCGGCCGTCCAGAAGCTTCTTGACCACGCAGCCGTTACGTCCGCTCATGCCTGACTTCTCTACTTTTGCAAAACAACTCGGCCTTTCATTCAACAATCTCGACCTCCTTATCGAGGCGCTGACGCACCGCTCATACCTCAACGAGCATCGCGACTACACGGGCGCCCACAACGAGCGGCTTGAGTTCCTCGGCGACGCTGTCCTCGAGCTCGCCGCGACCGACTTCCTCTTTAAGAAGTTCCCGGCCAAGCCGGAGGGCGAGCTCACCGCGTACCGCGCCGCGCTCGTGAATACCGTTTCCTTGGCCGAGAGCGCGCAGGCGCTTGGCATCAATGACTACCTCCTACTCTCCAAGGGAGAATCAAAAGACACCGGCCGCGCGCGCGACGTCATCCTCGCGGACGTCTTCGAGGCCATCATCGGCGCCATCTATCTCGATTCCGGATACGAAGCAGCGGAGGCGTTCATCGCGAAGAATTTGTATACGAAGATAGACGACGTCATCGCGAAGCGCTCCTATCAAGACGCCAAGAGCCGCTTCCAGGAGCTCGCGCAGGAGAAGCGCGGTGTTACCCCCAACTATGAGACACTCTCCGAAGTCGGTCCCGACCACAACAAGCGCTTCACCGTCGGCGTCTTCATCGGCGCCTCCGAAATCGCCCGCGGGGAAGGAGCTAGCAAGCAGGAGGCAGAACAGTCAGCAGCGCAGAACGCTCTCAATAAAACAGGATGGTAAAGAAGTTTACCCCGCACCAGTCCGCTGGTGCTGGGGCCGAACAGTCAGCAGCGCAGGCGGGGCTTGATAAGGCGGGTCGGTAGGCGTACACTTTTCCCCGGAGGCTCGCGAAGAAGAAATTCGCGAGCCGATTCGGTCTCAATGAGGGGAGGCGGCGATGTTCGAGATATTGAAGGGGTTTATGGCTCTACTCGTGGCCATTGCCCCGGGAGGAGTTCCAATTCTACTGACTATCGCTGCGGTGCGTTGGTGGTGGAAGAAACGCCACCAAGTGTCCTCCGAGGACAAACCGACGGTCTGACCCAGTCTTGTTTGTGCGCAATGCCTTCCTTCGGGGAGGCATTCGTATTTTATTTGATACAATAGAAAGATAATGCTGAAGCGGCTGGAGATAGTCGGATTTAAATCGTTCGCCAAGAAGACGGTCTTGGACTTTTCGAACGCGACCACGGCGATTGTCGGCCCGAACGGCTCGGGGAAGAGTAACGTGGCCGAGGCGTTCCGCTTTGCGCTCGGCGAGCAGTCGATGAAGAGCATGCGCGGCAAGCGCGCGGAGGACCTTATCTGGGGCGGGTCGCACACCGTGCCGCGTGCGAGTCGCGCGGCCGTCGCCATCACCTTCGACAATTCGCGTCGGGCCTTCAAGATAGACTTCGACGAGGTGACCATCGAGCGGGCCGTCTTCCGCGACGGGCAGAGCGAGTACTCCATCAACGGCTCGCGCGTGCGGCTGCGCGATATCGAGGAGCTGCTTGCGGGCGCGAACATCGGCGAGACGGGTCACCATATCGTCTCCCAGGGCGAGGCGGATAGGATACTCCTCGCCTCTCCGCGTGACCGTCGCGCGATGCTCGAGGACGCACTCGGACTCAAGGTCTATGAATTCAAGAAGCAGGAGGCGAGCAAGAAGCTCGAGAAGACGGAGGAGAACATCGCGCAGGTGAACTCGCTTCGTCGTGAACTCGCCCCGCACCTGCGCTTCCTCGAGGGCCAGGTGAAGAAGCTCGAGCGGGCGAGCGCGCTTAAAGAGGAGCTCGTCGGAGCGGCACAGACCTACTTCGCCATCGAAGACGCATATCTTGCGCAGGAGAAGGAGAAGGTTACGCGGGAGAAGCGGGATGCGGCAGAACGGCTCGCGGTGGCGGGTGCCGAGCTTGACCGTATCGCGGACCCGAAGTCGGCCGACCACGAGACGGTGAAGCGCACCGAGGCGCTGCGTAAGGCGGAGCGGGAGGTCAGCGAGCTCTCGAGCGAGCGCGCGACGCTCTCGCGCGAGATGGGGCGGGTCGAGGGCGCGCTTACCGAGGTGAAGCGCCGCGCGGCGGCGGTCGCGCGCGAGCCGTATGCCAAGGTCTCGCGTGAGGAGCTCGAGGCGCTCCGCGCCGAAGTCGAGCGGCAGGCCGCAGGAGCCCTCGGCACCGTCGAATCGCTCCGCGCCGCGCTCGATGCTGTCAAACGGGCGGTCCAATTCTTTTTTACGCGATACGGCTCCCCGAGCGATGAGAAGTTTTCTGAAGAAGAGGATGCGGCATTCCGGCTGGAGCGGGAGCGCGCCGCGCTCGCCGAGAAGTACGCGGCGGTCTCCGTCGACCTCGAGAAGGCCGAGGCGGCGCGTGCGCGCTCCCGCGAAGCGATGGTTGCGCTTGAAGAGACCGGCCGTGAGGTCCGTCGCCGCATCCTCGATGTCGCACAGACGAAGGCGCACGAGGAGGGTGCGGTCGCCAAGGCCGATGCGCGGGAATATGAGCTCGGTCTCCTCTCCGAGGCGCTCGAGCGCGATAAAGCCGAGGCGCTGGCGCTCGCCGGTGCGGCGGCCGTCTCGTATGCGCCGCTTGGGGCGCTGCCCTCCGAGGAACGTAAGGTACAAGAGGACCGTAAACATGCTCTGGAGCGTATGAAGATACGCCTCGAAGAGGCGGGCGGGACTGGCGAAGAGATACGGCAGGAACATAAAGAGGTCTCCGAGCGCGAGGCATTCCTCGCCACCGAGCTCGACGACCTCGCGCGCTCGGCGGCGGGACTGAAGGCACTCATCGACGACCTTGATACCGAGCTCGCGAAGCATTTCTCGGACGGACTCGCGCTCGTCAACGCTTCATTTGGCGAATACTTCGCGCTGATGTTCGGCGGCGGCGGCGCGCGCCTCACGCTCGAGGAGCCGGAAGAACCGGAGGAGTTAGACGAAGGGGAGCAAGAAGAATTTGTCGATGAACCGAAAGAAAAAGAGCGTCCGGGCATCGAGATAGCCGTGAATCTGCCGAAGAAGAAAGTGCGCTCGCTGATGCAGCTCTCGGGCGGGGAGCGGGCGCTCACGAGCATCGCGCTCATCTTCGCGATGAGCCAGGTGAATCCGCCGCCATTTCTCATACTGGACGAGACCGACGCCGCGCTCGACGAGGCGAACAGCCGCCGCTACGGCGATATGATAGAGAACCTCGCGCAGAAGTCGCAGCTCATCGTCATCACCCACAACCGCGAGACCATGAGCCGCACCTCTATTCTCTACGGCGTCACGATGGGCGGCGACGGCGTTTCCAAGCTCCTCTCCGTCAAATTTGAAGAAGCCGTCGCAGTCGCTAAATAGTTTTATACAGGAACAAAATCTAACTCCTTCTCCGCTATTCGTGCCGCTGTCAACTTAACTTTGATAGGGTCGCCGAGTCGGTAGACCTTATTCGTACGCTTGCCCACGAGGCGGTAGTGCTTCTCGTCGTATTCGAAATAATCGTCGCCGACATCCTTGATGCGTATCATGCCGTCGGCGTGGGTCGTCGCTTCCTCGACGTAGAGTCCGCGGTCGGTGACGCCCGAGATGACCGCATCGAATTCTTGTCCGATTTTATCGGCCAAGAATTCAACTTGCTTCATCTTGATAGAATCGCGCTCGGCGTCGGAGGCCGCGACCTCGCGCTCCGAAGCGTGGAGCGCGAGCTTGTCGAATGCCTGCATCTCGGCCTGGGTTATCGGCGCGCCGCCGGCGTGATGCTTCAGGAGCCGATGGATGACGAGGTCGGGATAGCGGCGGATGGGCGAGGTGAAGTGCGTGTAGAAGTCGAAGCCGAGGCCGAAGTGTCCGATGTTCTTGGTCGCGTAGACCGCCTTCGCCATCGAGCGCAGGGTCGCGGTCTTGATGAGATATTCCTCGGGCTTGCCCTTCACCGCCTCCAGGAGTTTGTTCAGTTCCGCGCCGGTGACGGCACCGTTGCCCGCGACCTTCAGGTGGTAGCCGAGGACGCGGAGGAAGTGGGCGAGATTCTCGATGCGGTCGGCATCCGGCGTCTCGTGGATGCGGTAGAGAGAGGCGAAGTGCGGTCCGCCGTTCGAGGTCAAGCGCGAGAGGTGCTTCGCGACCGCCTCGTTCGCGAGCAGCATAAAGTCCTCGATGAGGAGGTTGGTCGCCTTACGCTCCTTGAGGCGAATAGCAATCGGTTTACCGGTCTCGTCGAGCTCAACCTTCACTTCGGCGGTGTCGAACTCGATGGCGCCCTTGGCCTGACGGCTCGTGCGAATTTTTTTCGAGAGGTCCAGAAGGAGCGAGAGCTCCTCGTACATTTGCCCCACGCCCGCGTCGAGCACCTCCTGGGCGTTCTCGTAGGTGAAGCGCTTGTCGGAGTGGATGACCGTCTCGCCGAACCACTCGCTCACGATATGTGCGTCCCGGTCGAGCGTGAAGACCGCCGAGACTGCGAGGCGGTCCTCGTCCGGCTTCAGCGAGCAGAGGTCGTTGGAGAGCACCTCGGGGAGCATCGGGATAGTGCGGTCGACGAGATACACACTTGTTGCGCGCGCGATGGCCTCTTTATCGAGTTCGGTGCCGGGCGAGACGAAGAACGAGACGTCGGCGATATGCACGCCGACCTCGATATTTCCATCAGGAAGCTTCTGCACCGAGAGAGCATCATCGAAATCTTTTGCATCGAAGGGGTCGATGGTGCAGGTCGGCACTTTTCTGAAGTCTCGCCGCTTCGGGTTCGCGGCTTCCTCGGCAAGTCTCGCCGCGCCGTTCTTTTCAAGCTTCTTCGCATCAGCGACGACACCGGGAGGGAAGTCGCTTGAGAACCCTTGGCCGAGGGCGAGGGCGCGCATCTCGGTCTCGTGGACACCCGCCTTACCGATGACCTCGACGACAGTGCCGAGCGGATATTCCTTATCAGCCGCCCAGGCTCCAAGGCGCACGAGGACCTTGTCGCCGAGCTCTGCGTCACCGCGGTCCAGGATGACGAGCGGCACGTACATCTTCTTGTAGTCCGGCGCGAGCATCGTGAGGCCGTTCTCCTCGATGAGAGTCCCGACGAACGTTTCGCGGGCTCTAGAAACGATTTCAACCACCTTGCCGGCCGCGCGCGGCGGCATCCGCCCCGAGGGGTCGCGATAGCTGCCCGCCGGGGCGACTTTGACGATGTCGCCCGAGAGTGCGTGGCCGGTCCATTCGGGCGGGATGAGCAGGTCCTCCTCCTGCCCCTCCACAGAGAAAAAGCCGATGCCCTTCCGGGTCATCGTTATCGGACCCTCGTATACCGTATCCGCCGCCATTTCCCATACTCTAGCAATATTACGGCGCTTCTGCTACAGGCGCGAAGTGAGGAAATAAGAATGAGTGTCTTCAATCATTCTTATTCTCCGAACGAGCGCTTGTATCGAGTCCTCGAAGATATAGTCGCGCTTGGTTGTTTGCGGTTTTGGGCCGATTCTGGTAATGTGCCCCTACATGTTGATGATTCGTTTCCAGCGCATCGGCCGGACCAATGATCCGGCATTTCGCATTGTCGTCCTCGAGAAGGAGCGCGCAGCGAAGGCCGGCAATATCGTCGAACTGCTCGGCACCTACAACCCGCGGAGCAAGGCGCTGACCCTGAACGAGGAAGCCGTGAAGGAATGGATCGCCAAGGGCGCCCAGCCGACCGACTCCATCCACAACCTCCTTATCAATAAGGGCGTTATCCAGGGTAAGAAGAGAAATGTGCTCCAGAAGCACACGCCGCAAGCCCCTACTTCGCCAGAGGCTACGAAGGGCGCGGAAGGAGCAATGCCGGCAACAGAAGTTCCGGTCGCTGCTGAAGCAGCGGTCCCGACCGAAGCGGAGGTAGCGGCAGAGGCCGAGCCGGCCGCAGAAGTAACTCCGGTTACCGAGACCCCAGCTGCATAACTCGCCGCCACTGGCGGTGCTAACATACTCCTATGGAACCAGACCAAGCATTTCTTGAATACGCGGTGAAGGCGCTCGTCGACCATCCCGAGTCGGTCGAGACGACGCGCACTATCGACCAGATGGGCGTCCTCCTCACCCTCACTGTCCATCCGGAGGACATGGGCAAGATCATCGGCAAGAGCGGTAAGACCGCCGAGGCGCTGCGCATCCTCCTGCGCGTCGTCGGGATGAAGGGTAATGCGCGCGTGAATCTCAAGATAAACGAGCCCGTCGGCGGCAAGCGCGAGCTGGAGCACAAGACCGTCGACCAAGTGGTCGAAGAATTATAGAAGTGAAATTTCACCTCATTACACTTTTTCAGGACGCCTGTGACGCATATTTGAGTGCGTCGATTATCGGTCGCGCGCGTAAGGAGAAGAAAATAGTAGTGAAATACCAGAACCCCCGCGACTTCGTCGCGGGGTCGAAGGGGAGCTACAAGAAGGTGGACGACAAGCCCTACGGCGGCGGCCCCGGGATGGTCATCGTCGCAATGCCAATTGTAAAAGCTGTTACAAAGGCATTGCGAAGTAAGCAGAAGGCAGAAGGCAGTAAGCAGGTCATTCTCTGGTTTAATCCTGCTGCTAAACAATTCACCAATA
>ORJL010235624.1_pt1 | contig 14488 bp, 10 predicted proteins | sample 1779941 | NCBI WGS metagenome assembly ORJL01 (sample SAMEA104232317, study PRJEB22302) | groundwater metagenome | biome: forest; feature: aquifer; material: groundwater | place: USA | collected 2011-08-07 | depth 5.8 m
CGTCAACATGGACGAAGGCATGCTCGATGGAATCAAAGCCATGACACAATTTCTTAATCTCATTTCTTCAGAGCCGGACATTGCCCGCGTTCCAATCATGGTTGATTCCTCCAAATGGTCGGTGATTGAAGCGGGTTTAAAATGTTTACAAGGCAAAGGTGTAGTCAATTCTATTTCCCTCAAAGAAGGTGAATCTAAATTCATCGAACAAGCCAATCTCGTGCGGCGCTATGGCGCGGCGGTTATCGTGATGGCTTTCGATGAAAAAGGCCAAGCGGATAATTTTGAGCGCCGCATCGAAATTTGCAAACGCTGTTACGATATCCTCACAAAACAGGTGGGTTTTCCGCCGCAAGATATTATTTTTGACCCCAATATCCTGACGGTCGCAACCGGACTGGAAGAACACAACAATTACGCCGTTGATTTTATTCGCGCGACAAAATGGATCAAAGAAAACCTGCCGCTCGCGAAAGTCAGCGGGGGATTAAGCAACATTAGTTTCAGTTTCCGCGGCAATAACGCTGTGCGTGAAGCGATGCATTCGGCATTTCTGTATCATGCCATTAAAGCGGGAATGGATATGGGAATTGTGAACGCCGGACAACTCGCCATTTACGAAGAGATTCCCAAAGACCTTTTAGAATTAGTGGAAGATGTTCTTTTAAACCGCCGGGCGGATGCAACCCAACGGCTTTTAGATTTCGCCGAGAATGTTAAACAAAAAGGCAAGGCGGATGTCGTTGATGAAGCCTGGCGCAAAGAATCCGTCGAGAAACGCCTGTCGCACTCTCTGGTTAAAGGAATTACCGATTATATCGACGCGGATGTCGAAGAAGCCCTCAATAAATTAAAAATCCCATTGAAAGTTATTGAAGGCCCGCTGATGGACGGGATGAACATCGTTGGGGACTTGTTCGGTTCAGGAAAAATGTTTTTGCCTCAAGTCGTGAAAAGCGCGCGCGTCATGAAAAAAGCGGTCGCCTACCTTCTCCCTTTTATGGAAAAAGAAAAATCGGCAAGCGGGGAAGCCCGTAACGCCGGAAAAATCCTCATGGCAACCGTCAAAGGCGATGTTCATGATATCGGAAAAAATATCGTTGGCGTTGTCCTGGCCTGCAATAATTACAAAATTATTGACTTAGGGGTAATGGTTCCCTGCGAACGTATTTTAGAAACCGCGCAAAAAGAAAACGTCGATATTATCGGATTAAGCGGGCTTATCACGCCATCCTTAGATGAAATGATTCACGTTGCCAAAGAATTGCAACGAAGCGGGTTGAATGTCCCGCTTCTCATCGGCGGCGCGACAACATCCGCCATGCACACGGCGGTCAAGATTGCGCCGCAATACAATCACGGCGTTGTTCACGTGCTTGATGCTTCGCGTAGCGTCGGTGTTACGGGAAAACTTGTCAATCTCGATACAAAAGGCGCGTTTCTCTCAGAAGTCGGCGGCGCTTATGAAAAACTCCGGGCAACGCACCAAAATAAAAGCGCGGGAATTCCGCTCGTTTCCCTTGAGATCGCCCGGAAAAACAAAGCTAACATCGATTGGAAAAATTATTCGCCCAAGAAACCGTCTTTCTTGGGAATCAAAGTTTTGCCGGCGTATTCTTTAGCTGAACTCGAAAATTGGATTGATTGGTCGCCTTTTTTCCTGACATGGGAATTAAAGGGGAGTTATCCGGGAATTTTCAAAGATCCGGATGCCGGCGAGGAGGCGCAAAAATTGTTTAACGATGCTCAAAAGCTTCTGAAAACAATTTTTGCGCAAAAATGGCTCACGGCAAGCGCCGTCGTCGGATTTTATCCGGCAAACAGTGTAGGCGATGATATTGAAATTTACAGCGATGATTCGCGCAAAAAAGTTTTAACCGTTGTTCACATGTTGCGCCAGCAAAATCCTAAATCGCTGGATGCGCCAAACCTTTGCCTGGCAGATTTTATCGCGCCGAAAGAAACCGGCATCGCCGATTACTTGGGTGGATTCGCCGTCACAACCGGCATTGGTATTGAAAAACATGTAAAAGACTTTGAGAAAAAGCACGACGATTACAACGCCATTATGCTCAAAGCTTTGGCGGATCGTCTGGCGGAAGCTTTCGCCGAAAGAATGCACGCGCTTGTCCGTCAAGAATACTGGGGTTATGCAGCCAATGAAAATCTTGCCAGCGCCGAAATCATCAAAGAAAAATATCAAGGAATTCGTCCGGCGCCCGGCTATCCAGCCTGCCCCGACCACACCGAAAAAAGAATCCTCTTTGATTTGCTCAACGCCGAAAAAGCCACGTCGATTCAGTTAACCGAAAGTTTCGCCATGTATCCTGCGGCATCAGTCTCTGGATTTTATTTTTCTCATCCGCAATCGAAATATTTTGGCGTGGGCAAAATCGCCCGCGACCAAGTTGCCGATTACGCTAAACGCAAGGGAATGGATGTAAAAACTATCGAGCGCTGGCTCTCGGCAAATTTGGATTATGAAGCGTAAGCGATCAAACGACCGCGTTTGACATCACAATTCGCCTATGTTATGATTCCACGCAATCAAGAGAAAAACTTATGTCGGCAATAAACCCAGAAAATAAGGCAAGTGTTGGCGCCGTCGAGACAAAGTATTTCACCTTTGCCCAGGCGCCGCAGGAATTTCTCCTCGAGAGCGGCGCCAAATTAGGCCCTATCACACTCGCCTACGAAACCTACGGCACGCTCAATGCGGCTAAATCCAACGCCATTGTTATTTTTCATACTCTAACCATGGACGCGCACGCCGCCGGATTTCACAAAGGCGAAAAACGCCCCGGCTGGTGGGATGAGATGATTGGCCCCGGCAAGGCGTTTGACACCGAAAAGTATTTTATCATTTCCATCAACGTCCTCGGCGGATGCAAAGGCTCAACGGGCCCGGCGTCTATCAATCCCAAAACCAACGCGCCTTACGGCCTAAATTTTCCCATCATTACGATTAAGGACATGGTGGAGACCCAGCGAAAGCTGATCCAAGAACATCTGGGAGTTAAGAAAATCCTCTGCTTAGCCGGTGGTTCGATGGGGGGCTTGCAGGCACTTCAATGGGCTGTTTCCTATCCTGATGAAGTCGCATCCGTCATCGCGATTGCCGCCAACGCCCGCCAAACCGCGCAGCAAATTGCGCTTCATGAGGTCGGACGCCAGGCGATTATGAAAGACCCTGATTGGCAAAAAGGAAATTATTATGGAAAGTCCGTTCCGGCTAACGGTTTAGCAGTCGCGCGCATGCTTGGCCACATTACTTACATGAGCGACAAAAGTATGGAAGAGAAATTCGGCCGTAAACTTTTTGAAAAAGAAAAATTTGGCTACGATTTTTCCCATGAATTTGAGGTTGAAAATTATTTGCGCCATCGAAGCGATAGTTTTGTGCAACGCTTTGACGCTAATTCTTACCTTTATATTTCAAAGGCGCTGGATTATTTTGATTTGGCACCTGACGGCGATTTGGCACGCGCCTTTAAAAACATCAAGGCAAATTTCCTGGTGATTGCCTTTACTTCCGACTGGCTGTATCCGGCGTATCAGTCTAAAGAAATGGTGAAAGCCTTAAAGGCCAACGATATTGATGTTTCCTATTGTGAAGTCCAATCAAGTTACGGCCACGACGCGTTTTTAGTGGAAGTCGAGGGGCAGTCAAAATTGATTTCTCATTACTTATCGCGCATTTATCGGGATTCCAACAAATGACACGCTCAAATCCAGAAAACATCCGCCTCGACCATAAAATCATTTTAGATATTGTTGAGCCAAACGCGCGCGTCCTTGATTTGGGCTGCGGCGACGGGGAACTCTTGTCGCTTCTCATCAGCAAAAAAAACGTGAAGGGAACGGGAATTGAAATTGATGAAAAAGCCGTTTACAAATGTATGGAGCGGGGTTTGACCATTTCCCACGGCGATATTGACACGGAACTTGCAGATTATGCCACGAAGCGTTTTGATTACGTGATTTTAAATGAAAGTTTACAGCAGGTTTTGCATCCTAAAAAAGTTATCTTGGAATCGCTTCGCGTCGGAAAGAAAGTCATCGTCGGAATTCCCAACTTCTGCCACATTGATGCCCGCATCCAGATCGCGCTTTTCGGCCATGTGCCGATGACAAAGGAACTTCCCTTTGAATGGTACGACACGCCTAACTTGCGGTTTTTGAGTTTGAAAGATTTTCGCCGGTTCTGCAAAGCCAAAGGAATTACGATTGAAAAAGAAATTCCCTTAAGCCTGCGCCGCCGCGCGGCACTCTTGCCCAATCTCTTTTCCCGCTCCGGGCTTTACCTCTTACACAAAGAATGAAACACCAGCCACCAGTCGTCAGTCTTCAGTCATCAGCAAAAATAAAAATTGGTATTTTGACGGTTTCGGACCGAGCCAGCAAAGGGATTTATGAAGATATTTCCGGGAAAGCAATTGTCGAATTATTAAAAAACTATCTAACGAGTAAATGGGAAGCGGTTTACAAAATTATTCCCGATGAAACACCGTGTATCAAAAAAGAACTCTGCAAGATGACGGACAAAGAAAAATGTTGCCTGATTGTCACGACAGGCGGGACGGGGCCGGCGGTGCGCGATGTGACGCCGGAAGCAACTGAGTCTGTTTGCCAAAAAATGTTGCCGGGATTTGGAGAACTTATGCGCGCGGTTTCCCTAAGATTTGTTCCAACCGCCATTCTCTCGCGACAAACCGCCGGGATTCGCGGCAAAACTCTCATTATCAATCTTCCCGGAAAACCAAAATCGATTAAAGAGTGCCTGGAAGCTGTTTTTCCGGCGGTACCATACTGTATTGATTTAATCGGCGGGCCCTATTTGAATTGTAATGAAACAGCCATTAAAATCTTTCGGCCAAAAGCATAGATAAAAACAACAATAACAGGGAGGAATCACAATGAGCGGACCTCAAATCGCAAAACCCGGGCCATATGTTATCGAGGTAGAGGCGGGAACGTATGCCTGGTGCGCCTGCGGGCATTCCAAAAACCAACCATATTGTGATGGGTCGCATCGCGGCACAGGATTCGGTCCGCTTTCGGTTGAAATCCCCGTCAAACGACGCGCCGCGTTTTGCGGCTGTAAACACACCAAGAATCCGCCCTTTTGTGACGGTTCGCATGGCGATATTAAAATTAACCAAGTCTAACCGCCAGGCACAGTTTCACTTTAAAAATTAAAACCATGAGAGAAAAATACGATTACATCATCATCGGCGCGGGAATCATTGGCCTGACGGTCTCGTATCAACTTAAAAAGCATCGGCCGGATTCCAAAATCCTTATCCTCGAAAAGGAAACCGATGTCGCCGCCCACGCCTCGGGGCGTAACAGCGGCGTTTTGCACGCTGGCTTTTATTACACAGCGGATAGTTTAAAAGCCAAATTTACCGTCGATGGCAACCGCGCCATGCGCGAATACTGCCAAAAAAAATCTCTCGCGATTAATGAATGCGGAAAACTTGTTGTGGCGCAAAATGAACATGAGCTTGATCAGCTTTATGAATTGGAGCGCCGGGGAAAACGAAACGGCTCGACCATTCGGCTTATCGATGAAAACGAGGCTCAAGGAATCGAGCCAAATGTCAAAACCTACAAAAAAGCGCTCTATTCGCCAAACACCGCAACCGTTGACCCTATCGAAATTTGTCATAACCTAAAAAACGATCTCCTAAAAGGCGGCGTTGAATTTCACTTTAATACAAAATATTTAGGAAAAACAAACGAGGTAATCTTAACAACGGCAGGGGAATTTAGCGCTAACAAAGTCATCACCTGCGCCGGGCTTTACGCGGATCGTATCGCCCAGGATTTTGGTTTTGGAAAGCGCTACACAATGATTCCCTTTAAAGGCCTTTATTTGGAATACACAAAAAACAAAACGGACATCAAAACCAATATTTACCCGGTTCCGAATTTAAAAAATCCTTTTCTTGGCGTTCACTTCACAAAAACCGTTACCGGAAAAATAAAAATCGGCCCGACGGCAACGCCGGCCTTTTGGCGGGAAAACTACGCCGGCACGTCGCGCTTTAACGCAAGCGAAATGGTTAGCGTCCTTTCCTACGAAGCAAAACTTTTTTTGACAAATGCCTTTGATTTCCGCGGCCTTGCCTTCGAAGAAATGCAAAAATACAATAAGAAATATTTTATCTCTCTCGCCACAAAATTGGTAAAATCCATCGACCCAAACGGGTTTGGAGACTTTACACGGCCGGGGATCCGCGCTCAACTCCTCGACAAAGAAACTTTAAAACTTGTCCAGGATTTTGTCATCGAGGGCGATGGTAAAAGCATCCATGTCCTCAACGCCGTTTCGCCGGCGTTTACGTGTTCTTTTCCCTTCGCAGATTACATTACCAGAACCCACCTCCTTTGAGCTTACAATTTTGACCGACACGATTGGTTGCCACCAAGATTCTTCAAATACCTGTCCGTAATTCTTGCAAAAACATAAAAACAAATCCCGTTGTTTTTTGCTTTGAAAAAAGTTCTATTTTTTTGTTTTTCAAAGGCCTCATTTTGACTTTATTTTCGCCCCTTGCTTTTTTAAAAACATATGCTATACTCCCGACCACGAAAGGAAACGCTTCCTTTTGTTGAGTACACCCACACCAAAAAAGGAGAAAAGTCATGGCCTTGCATGCACGAAGATTTTCAATTTTTCGTAAAATAACCTCTGTCCTTCTTTCGATGATATTTTCCACAACCTTTCTTCTTCCAAGAGGCTATGCACAGCTCGGCGCTCAATCAGCCCTCAATCTCCCGCCGGTAGGTCAAATACTTTCCACAACGCCCACAACAACACCTCCTATGATTCAAGGAATTACGCTTGATGCCCAAAACCCCCTGAGAATTGATTTTATTGTTGACACGGGAGACGCAAAACTGACCGGGGATGACTTGCCTAAAGAGTCCATGAGGCTCATCAAATATTTTCTTTCCTCGCTGACCATACCCGAAAATGAATTGTGGGTTAACCTCTCACCCTACGAAAAAGATCGTATCATCTCGAAAGATTTCAGCAAAACCGAAATGGGCCGCGATATGTTGGCTCAGGACTACATCCTTAAGCAATTAACGGCGTCTTTGACGCATCCCGAACAAAAGTTGGGAAATGCTTTTTGGCAAAGAGTTTATGCTCGCGCCGAAGCCGAATTTGGCACAACACAAATCCCCATGAACACCTTCAACAAGGTATGGATTATTCCGGATAAAGCCGTTGTTTTGGAAGAAAATAATACCGCTTATGTTGTCGAAAGCCGCCTCAAAGTTATGCTTGAAGAAGACTACACCGCCTTAAAAGCAAATTTAAACAATGAAACGCTCGGGTTAAATAAGACCCCTGATAAAGCTGCCGCCATTAGCGGCGTCTCCTCACAAGTCGTACGAGAAATACTCATTCCTGAAATCGAAAAAGAGGTAAACCAGGGCCAGAATTTTGCCAATTTACGGCAGATTTATAATGCCATGATTCTCGCGGTGTGGTACAAGAAAAACCTGAAAGAAAGCCTCCTGGGGCAAGTTTATGTTGATCAAAACAAAACGAAGGGGATAGATACCAACAACCCCTCCGTTAACCAGGAAATTTACGAACAATATTTAGAAGCTTTCAAAAAAGGGGCCTATAACTACATTAAGGAAGATTACGACGCCCAAACAAAAGAAGTTATTCCTCGAAAATATTTTTCTGGCGGAGTCGATGTTTCAGGGCTTGCCCTCAAATTGCAGGAATTGACTGTCTCAAATTTAACTGAACTTACATCTAACCAATTAGCCAACATACGGCATATTGAAGCAACTGCGAATGGGAAATTCAGGGTTCAAATCGTTTTAATTGAAAATGCCACCTCCACAGACGCTACTAATGCCAGCCTGACACCTGGCGTAACTGTTATCGCGCAACGCATCACGTCACAAAGCGGTGCAACGACAGGAGAGATCAATATCACAAACGCCATGCAAGAAGGCGCCAATGGCATCATCGCCGGACATTCCGAGGCAAGGAAAAATTTAGGTGATAGCGATGAAGCCATTGGTAATCAGTTAAACGCCGCCCATGAGCAAGGATTAAAAACAATTATCCTTGCTGTTGGCGAGACGGGTGACGAGCGCAACAAGGATCAATCCGAATCGGTTGTTCGCCAACAGCTGATTGCTGCACTAGCCAGCTTAAACCAAGAGCAAACTGCCAAAACTATTGTCGCCTATGAGCCGCGCTGGGCGATCCAGGGTCCGGATTTCGTGAAAGAGGCCACTCCGGAAGATGCCCAAAAAATGGCAAATTTCATTCGAACGACACTGTCGGAGTATTCCTCTCCTGAAATAGCCCAAAAAGTACGGATCATTTACGGCGGGTCTGTTAATAGCAAAAATGCAGAGCAATATTTAAGCCAAAAAGACATTGATGGGGCTTTGCCCGGCAGCGCCAGTACAAGCGTCGAAGGTTTCAAAGGTATCATCGAAGCGGCGATCAAGGTCGGCGCAAAAGAGGGGCGCACTCCCTTCATTGCCGGAAATTGGAAGACATATGCAACGAAAAATAGCCCGTCCGAATTTGCCGATGCGTTATCCGCGCTTGACCTTTCCCAGGTTGAAGTCGCCATTGCACCTTCGGCAACGCAAATTAAATCTCTAGCCACCGCCATGGCAACGACCCATACGGCCAATCTGAGAAGCGCCATTTTCAAGAATTCCGACAAACCTTTAATGCCCCGGCGCGGATTTGAACGGCCGGAAGGACAATCAGCAAAGTTTTTCACAAATGTATACAATATTTACAGCTTAAAAGGTCTTTTGAAGGGAACCCTGGATACCATCCCCGATGAAGTTGTCAATGCCATTCGGGAAAAATTAGAACAGGACGCACAAGCCGGCAAAATTCGCAGCGCGCGCGTCAGTGATTATGGCGGCGACTCTCTTGATATTCATTTAACGCATAATTTCGGCGCACTGAATATTTCCGTCCACGAGCTTATGCTGGAAGCCATGAAAGCCGGCCTGGCCAAAGCAAAAGAATTAAGCCTTCTTAAAGACGACGTTACTCCTGCCACCTTAACAAACGAAGAACTTATTCAAGCGCTTAACGTCGCATCAAACGAACATTCCATTACAGAGCGAGATGCCGAATCAGTAGTCATTGCTCGATTAGTAGGAGCAACACCCGGCGCCGCCAACATAAAACTCTGGCATGAATTTAGCATTCCGGGGTCAACATCTTTGCAGAAATTAGGGCTCGGCAAGTCTCCCGGTTTTCGATTTCGCGTCAAAAAGACAACCGACATTCTATCGGGAGGAGCCGTTAACAGCCCTGAATGGGAATTTGAAATATCCCATGATAGAAAAACAAAAGACGGGATTCAGCTCAACGGCAAGAATGAAAGTATTCCATTGCTTGCCTTGCTTGGCCAGCCGAATGATTATCAAATTACGGGTGTTTATGCCGTTGAAGGTAGTGGATTAAGCCCAAGTGAGCCCATTGCTACCGTCGTCTATCAAATGAGCAATGCCGGCGGCGAAAATCGTATTACAAATTCCGCTATTTTATACCGAAGCCAAAGCGGGGCAGATGCCGTTGGCGGCATTGCATCAATCGTTTATGATGCCAATCTGGTGCCCGGCGGCCAGAATGGGGAGCACTTTGTCGCAACAATGCCAGTAAGCCTACAAGAGGCGCGCAAAGCTCCCAAAGAAGGGATTGCGAATGTTTCAGTGGTTGCGTATCAGTCACGGCAAGGCGGCCTTATTCCCCTCGAAGCGATTGTCGATCACGTGGGAATCAATCCGCAGGCGGTCATAGCACAACAAAATGCCGCAAAAACTTTGGCCAGCGTATTTATAACCCACCAGGATGACCAGCCCTATCTCGCGCCGCATGCAGCCGAAGAACAAATGCAAGAAACACGAAAGAACCAAAACGAATATTTTGTCCATGCGCCACGCGACAATGAAGCTGATTCTCTTATGAAAGAAGTCGAAGAACGAATTCAAAGCGGAAAATTGGTCGTCATAACTCACGAAAAGGCCGACATGGGCGGAACAGCCGGGCATACAGAAGTGCCCAAGTTTATGGAAGCTGTCTATAAGGCCTCTCTGAGGGAATACGTAGAAAACGGAAACCTGACCGATGGCAGCACTGTGAACGTCGGTGATGATGGGCATTTGGTTCTCATCGGTGATAAAAGTAATCACGGAGAATTAGGCCATCAATTGGCCTTTTTGGCATTTACACGGGCGTATTTAGTTTCCTCAGCAAATAAAATGCAGCCCTACGGCGAAGGCCAGGATTACCAGGGTCCTGAAGCCAAGGCCGCAAAAAAGAACCCGTATTTTTATTCACAATTAAACGAGCGCTTTTTTGAATTCCTGCGCGAAGAAATGGCAAATGCTTACCCAGTAGCCGCCGGATTCGCAACCCAAATGGTTGACACTGTTTATCAAGGGTGGGCGGCATGGAAAGGTGGCGATCAATCTCTGCATCTTGCCGAACCTTTTTCCGGAAACGTTTCGCAACAGGGAATTGGTTATGCCCGCTATATGGCCGACATCGAAAATGGGGAAACAACCTACGATGTCATCGCCGGTGACAAAATGGGCCCGTCGGCTTTGAACCGATTGCTCAAACACATGGTCTTTAATGCCGTTGACAAAGGAGAATTTAAGGAATTTGGGAACGGCCTGGTCTTTGAAATCTGGGACGCCAAGGCTTTTGATGAAAATGGAAACGTAGCCCTTCGTGATATCCCTGAAGACTTCAGAGACACCAAAAATCTTGCCCTGGGAAACGCGACACAAGAGGATCAAGATTTCTTGCTGAAGGCTTATACGGCAGAAGGATTATTACGTACCGATCTACAACAAGCGGATAAAATTGAGTTAGCACGAATATTAAAAATTGTCGGCTTTATTCCAACGAAAAGAATCTTCTTGGATGCCAAAGCCGACCGTGCGGCAATTACCCGCTATTTGGCAGATTCAGACCGCTTCAACATCAAGCATGTTTGGGGTAAGAAAAAAGCAGAATGGGATATCTCTCGGCCCCAGGATTATTTAGACAAGCCGATGTTGGCAAGCTCAATCACCCGCCTTGGAATCTTAACGGGCGGGGAGTATGTCGGTAAAGATGACCCTGTTATGGTCGGCAATAGTCATTTGCTAAAATACGGCCATGAATTCTTGAGAGATGAGTCGTTAATTATTCAAGGGGACATGAATGGGTCACACTGGTTGGCAGCTATTCCTTCCGCAAAGCAATACGCCATAGCCACCACCGACAGCCATCCCATTATTGTTGGTCTGCATAACGTCCTGCTTAGGGATGGCGACAAATTAAGCCGCACAATCGACGTCTATGAAACACCTGAATACGATCAAACACGCGACAAGCTCTTCGCGTTCAATTGGTTATTTAAAAAAGCTCAACTCGGCGGCCAATTCGAGCCTTACGGAACTAATTCCCGAACCGTCGAAGGGTCTTATGAGTTAGCCAAGATTTTAAGGGAACTTAATAAGCCCACCTCGCCGTTTCTCGTCTCGAATAAAAAAGCAGTTGATTACGTACGTGCGTGGCCATGGAGCCCGGCTTATAGTCTTAATTTCTTGAATGCTGCCATTGCTGGCAAAAGTGTAACCACTGTCACCAATACGATACCGACGGAGGATGACTCGGTTCTCGACGCCGCAACAAGGGGCGGTATTGACTTTGATTCGAAGTTTTTGAATCTTCAAGTGAAGAGAGATAAACAAGGGATGCCTCTTCCCATTCAACAGCAATCAATTCAAAGCATGAAAATTGATGGATTCATGCCGTTTATCACAAACATCATCCCGGTACAGATTGCTCCTCTTTTTAGTAAGCAAGGAGAGGCAAAAACAGAAAAATTAAGCTTCAATTATTAGAAGCAAACGTGGCGGGGAAGGCGACACTTTGGCGTTTTGGCCTCATCCCTGATTAGAGAATCAAACAAAACCTTCGCCGGAAGGATCATGAAAAAGACGGCGAAGGTTTTGTTTTTATAGCATGACACGTGGCGGTTAAATACGTCCTTTAAAGAAGTATTTCTTGACATTTCCTCGCTTCGCTGTAGAATTTAGCTCAAATTAGAGTTGAGACAAAAAAGATTCAAAAGGAGTGACCCAATGGAAGAAGTCAAAATTATTGTCCAAAGCACGCCAAACCCCAACGCCCTAAAATTTATCCTCAATCGTCCCGTTAAAACAGAAGGCAAAATAACGTATAAAAACGCCGAAGAGTGCCACACAAATCCGTTGGCCCGCCAGTTGTTTACCGCCCCGAATGTTTCGGAAGTTTACTTTTTTGACAACGTGATTACCATTACCCAGGACGGGGCAGGCGAGTGGGATGCTATCGAAGAGAAAGTTAAATCAGTTATCCGCGAAAATATCGAAGCGCACGATCCCAATTTCCAAATCGAAGAAGCAAAGAAAAAACCAGTCACTGCCGATCCTGAAATTCTTAAAATCGAAGAAATTCTCGACCGCACCATCCGCCCGGCACTGCAAGGGGACGGCGGTGATTTACAGATAACGAGCCTTGAGGGAAATATTTTGACAGTTCATTACCAAGGCGCCTGCGGTTCCTGTCCGAGCTCAACCGCCGGAACGCTGAAAGCCATCGAGGGGATTCTCCGTGACGAGTACAAGCCGGATCTGGTGGTGCAGACCCCGGATGGGCCATCCGAACTTTCTCATTAACTTATTCTAAAAATGAGCAGCTCCGCATTAAAACCGCTATCCCAGCAAAAATGCCAGCCATGTGAGGGCACGAGCAAACCTCTCAATAAAGAAGCCGCGGCTGAGCATCTCAAGGGTTTACCTTTGTGGAAACTCAGCGATGATGCAAAAATCCTTAGTCGCGATTTCCTCATGAAGAATTTCATGGCGGCGATTCGCCTGATAAACCTCATCGCCCAGATTGCCGAGTCCGAAAACCATCATCCCAATATTTATCTCGAAAATTACCGAAAACTTACAATAAAATTGACAACACACGCCATCGGCGGATTATCAATCAATGACTTTATTGTCGCTTCAAAAATTAATGATCTACCGATGGACCTTAAGCCATAAACGGTTGTCAAACAAGTAGTTAGTAAATACGTTATATTTTAAAGTATTTACTTGACACCAACTTTTTGCGCATTATACTATCAATCGAGGTAAAAAATGTTTAAAGTAAACCGAAAAGTTGAGTACGCTTTGATCGCGCTGCGGCACATTAGCCAGTTTCCTGATCGCCTGGTTTCGGCAAAGGAAATTTGTGACACCTATTTGACACCTTTTGACACAACTTCTCGCGTATTGCAAATTATGGTACAGCACAATATTGTCAAAGCCGAACATGGCGCGTACGGCGGATATAAGATTACTAAGGATCTATCAACTATTACATTCTCTGAACTGGTCGAAATGATTGTCGGCCCTATGCATATCGCCGATTGTTTTCAGGGAGGATACTCCCAGTGCGATATTACCGCCAAATGTAACGTGATTGCCCCAATGCTTAATCTCAACGACCGCATGGCCGAACTATTTCAAACCATTTCTGTTTCTGAGCTCCTTCAATCCCGCCATCAGGGCGACCGCACAATCAGATCCCGCTATATCGAAAAACATCCAGCGGTAACGAAATAGGCCAATCTATGAAAATGGATAAAAACACAGAAAACAACTCTTTAGCAAGCCGTGAATATAAGTACGGGTTTTACACCACCATCGAGTCTGAAACGATTCCAAAAGGCCTCAACGAGGACGTCGTCTGCATGATTTCGGCAAAAAAACATGAACCTAATTTTATGCGTGAATGGCGGCTTAAGGCTTACCGTCATTGGAAAACAATGAAAGAGCCGCACTGGCCAAACTTTCACTAGGCGCCGATTGACTACCAAGCCATTACCTATTACTCCGCGCCCAAGCAAAAAACCGACAAACCCAAAAACCTTGACGACGTTGACAAAGAACTTCTCGACACCTTTGAAAGGCTCGGGATCCCATTAACTGAACAAAAACGTTTGGCCGGCGTTGCCGTGGATGCTGTTTTTGACAGCGTTTCCGTCGGGACAACCCATCAGGAAGCCCTCTCAAAAGTCGGAGTGATTTTTTGTTCAATGTCTGAGGCCGTTGAGCATCACCCGGAATTGGTCCGAAAATATTTGGGTTCGGTGGTTCCTTATGCCGATAATTTTTTTGCCGCGCTCAATTCCGCCGTATTTAGCGATGGATCATTTTGTTATATCCCTAAGGGCGTCAAATGCCCGTTGGAACTTTCGACATATTTTCGCATCAATGCCGCCGAAACCGGCCAATTCGAGCGCACGTTAATTATTGCTGAAGATAGCAGTAGCGTCAGTTATCTTGAAGGCTGCACCGCGCCCATGCGCGATGAAAATCAATTACATGCCGCCGTTGTAGAGCTGGTGGCGCTTGATAATGCCGAAATCAAATATTCGAC